>JAESGC010000026.1_pt1 | contig 145222 bp, 143 predicted proteins | sample 9266221 | NCBI WGS metagenome assembly JAESGC01 (sample SAMN14515568, study PRJNA621660) | algae metagenome | isolation source: Trichormus sp. ATA11-4-KO1 and co-occurring heterotrophs from soil, at the... | place: Chile: Atacama Desert, Tarapaca Region | collected 2009-05-22 | reverse complement strand
TTCTCCCACCAATCCAACATTGCTTGTCACCTTTAGCACAGAATTTCAATTAGTGTACCGTGTATGCTGTGCTTTTTCTACAATCCCTTCTGAGCAAGCTTTTTGAGACTTAACGGGAAAAGTCAGCAACAGCACTTCCTGCTTGTGGAAACTTGAGGAAATCATCCCTTAATCAAGCGATCGCTCACCTGCATCCCTCGATGGTCAATACCAAGTACACCCAGTAGGTTGTCAATTTAATAGAAGACAGATGCTATCATTTCCCCTGCATATTTAAATTGAAAAGTTGTAGGGGCGCAAGGTTTTGTGTTTTTATAGCAGTTGCCACATAGCTTAGGACATAAGCTAATCATCAAACCTGGACACCAAGAGATTTTCCCACCTGTCCCCGTTCGGACTTCGGCGTGAGCGTTCGACTGAGCGCTCACGCCGAAGCCTGTCCTCTGTCCCCTGTTATAGCTATTTATGCCTACTACTACCTGGAATCGTCATCACGTTCTTTCCCTAGCTGACTTCACCACCGCCGAATACGATACTGTTTTACAAACTGCTGCCAGTTTTCAGGAAGTGCTATCACGGCGGACGAAGAAAGTACCAAGTTTGCAAGGACAGGTGGTGGCAAATTTATTTTTTGAACCATCTACACGCACTCGCAGTAGTTTTGAACTGGCGGCTAAACGCTTAAGTGCAGATACGCTGAACTTTGCCGCAGCCACTTCTTCCATGACGAAGGGAGAGACAATTCTAGATACAGCCAAAACTTATTTGGCAATGGGAACTGATATTATGGTGATTCGCCATCGAGAAGCAGGAGTACCCCAGGCGATCGCCCAGGAAATGGATCGTCTAGGTGTCCGAGTTAGCATCCTCAATGCTGGTGATGGTCAACATGAGCATCCTTCCCAAGCACTGCTAGATTTATTTACTATCTGTACTTTAATTGACCCCAATCATCCCCATTTAGAACTTTTAAAAGGTAAAAAAATTGCGATCGTTGGAGATATTTTACATTCTCGCGTCGCCCGCTCTAATATCTGGAGTTTAACGGCCAGTGGGGCCCAAGTGCATCTGGCTGCACCACCGACGCTCTTACCCAAGTTATTTGCCGAGTATGTCTGTGAAGAAAAAGCCGAAACTCGTCAACTATTTTTACATTGGCAGTTAGAATCTGCTTTGCAAGATGCTGATTTTGTGATGACTTTGCGTCTGCAAAAGGAACGCATGACAGCTCATTTACTCCCCAGTTTGCGAGAATATCATCAGTTGTTTGGCATCACACGGACAAAGTTGCAACTATGCAAGTCTAACGTCAAAGTTTTACATCCAGGCCCAGTCAATCGTGGTGTAGAAATTAGCTCAGATTTAATGGATGACCCAGAGTTTAGCCTGATCCAGTCCCAAGTTACCAGTGGTATCGCCATTCGCATGGCGTTGTTGTATTTATTAGGTAGTGGTAAGGTTTCAGGAATATGAACTACCTACGCAGTTCGCTTCTAATTCTCAATTAAAAAAGCGTATGGCGATGCCTTTAACTTAGGCATCGCGGATTTTAGATAAAAAATCTAAAATCCCCAATCGATTTATCGATTTACTGCCGCAGCTTCCCGCGCCGCAGTCGCCTGATCTGGGTGGATACCCAAACGTGTGAGATTAATCCGTCCTTTATTGTCAATTTCTCGCACTTTGACAATCACCTCATCCCCAACTGCTACTTCATCTTCAACTTTGCCAACGCGGTAGTCAGCTAGTTGAGAGATGTGAATCATGCCTTCTTTACCAGGCAGAAATTCTACAAATGCACCAATTGGAATAATCCGAGTCACGCGTCCTACGTAAACATCACCTTCGTGTAACTTGCGAGTCATGCCTTGAATGATGTTACGGGCTTTCTTCGCCTTGCTTTCATCTATAGCCGAAATTGTGACGGTGCCATCGTCTTCAATGTCAATCTTCGCACCTGTTTCTTCCGTGATGCCCTTAATTGTTTTACCTCCAGGCCCAATGACCAGACCAATCATGTCTGAATCAATTTTGATGGTCAATAGACGTGGGGCATAGGGTGAGGTTTCAGGGCGTGGTTCTTCGATAGTCTGAAGCATTTTCTCCAGAATATGCAACCGGGCTGATTTAGCTTGGTGAACGGCTTGGGCAATAATATCCAGAGACAGACCAGGGATTTTCATATCCATTTGCAGGGCGGTAATACCGCTATCTGTCCCAGCGACTTTAAAGTCCATATCGCCTAAGAAGTCCTCAATCCCCTGAATGTCAGTCAGGACTCGTACTTCGTCACCTTCTTTAATCAAACCCATTGCTGCACCGCTAACAGGTTTGAGAATGGGGACACCAGCATCCATCAACGATAGAGTGGAACCGCACACCGAACCCATAGAAGTGGAACCGTTAGAGGAAAGCACTTCCGAGACGACACGAATCACGTAAGGGAATTGTTCTTTTGGTGGTAGCACTGGTAGCAATGCTCTTTCTGCTAAAGCACCGTGACCGATTTCGCGCCTACCGGGAAAACGCAGAGGTTTAGTTTCCCCAACAGAGAAAGGTGGGAAGTTGTAATGATGCAAATAACGTTTAGATTGGTCTATTTGCAAGTCATCGTTGAGGTTTTGGGCATCTCCGGGCGTACCTAGGGTACAGGTGGATAATACTTGAGTTAGTCCCCGGTTAAATAAACCACTGCCATGGACTCGCTTGGGTAAGACACCAACTTGACAAGAAACTGGACGCACTTCATCTAGTTTGCGACCATCAACGCGAACGTTATCTTCGATGATTTGACGGCGCATGAAGTGTTTAGTAATGTCTTTAAAAGTATTACCGAGTGCCTTACTATTTGTGGTCGCAGCAACTCGTACTTCGTCTTCTTCTGGCAGTTGGGCGATCGCATTGGCAATTTCGTCCTTGACAGCATCCAAAGCGGTATCCCGTTCGGTTTTGCTGAATTCAAATTGAGACAGGATTTTTTTAATCTCGTGACTAGCGCGATCGCGGATATAGTTATTCAATGTCTGGTCTACCTCTGGTGGTGCTTCTTGCACTATTTGCAGACCCAGTTCTGCGACTAAATCTAGCTGCGCTTGAATTAAATCTCGCACTGCTTCGTAGCCAAAGTCAATCGCTTCGATAATATCTTGCTCTGGCAACTGATTGGCTCCCGCCTCCACCATGATCACACCGTGGGGTGAACCTGCCACTACCAAATCTAAGTCTCCGTTTTCGGTTTCTGCATAGGTGGGGTTAATAATGAAATCATCTCCCACTAAGCCCACCCTCACTGCCGCCATTGGCCCATTAAACGGAATTTGAGCTATTAAGGTAGCAATGGAAGCACCAGTTACTGCTAAGACATCAGGTGGGACTAACTCGTCCATTGACAGGGTAAAGGCGACAATTTGCAGATCATCCCGCAACCATGAAGGGAACAAAGGCCGCATCGGGCGGTCTATCAGACGACTAGTAAGAATTGTTTTTTCTGGTGGACGTCCTTCCCGCCGCATGATCCCGCCGGGAATCCTACCTGCGGCATATAATCTTTCTTCATAATCTACTGTAAGGGGAAGAAAATCTATGCCTTCTCTGCCTTGCGATCGCGTAGCCGTTACCAAAACAGATGTGTCCCCTGATTCTATTAAAACTGACCCACCAGCTTGGGGAGCTAGTAAGCCTACCTTCAGTCGAATATCCCTGCCATCGAAGGATATTGACTTATCAACTTCTGCCATTCAGTTTTTTTTCCTTCTCTTTCGCTATTCTCTTTCTGTGGCAATCCTAACATTTATGCCCTAAGACTGACTTCTGGTACATACAAAGATAAACAAGTCGTTTAACGCAAAGCGCGATATAGTACCAGCGCCTCTACCACTTGCTCATCTGCTAGCTTCACCGCCCGAGGAATATTCCCAATCACATCAAATCCTAACGATTGCCAAAGTCTAATTGAAGGTATATTAGTCTCAAAGATCAAATTAAACATCACTGCTTCGTAGCCAAGGTTCGCGGCGATCTCCAGCATAGCCTCGCCCATTAACCTGCCTATACCCTGACCGCGTAATACTGGTTGTACAATAAAACCAGCGTTGCAAATATGGCTACACCGACCTGGAAAGTTTGGCTTTAAATAAAATGCCCCCAGCACCTCTTGAGGCTTGTGTGTAGTGTCTTGAGTACATGCCCTAACGACGAAGGCATCCTGACTTAACCAGTAAGTTGCAAATTCTGCCTCAGACAGAGGTTTTGTTTGGGGATAGGTTTTATCTTCAAGAATTACCACATTTAGTAATGACCTCACCACCTCTTGCTCTTCGGGTTGCATATAATCTAGTTCTACTACTAACCCATTTTTTAAAACTTGATTAAAGGGAAGTTTCATGAGGAATAAACTTGATTATGTATGATTTACTTAAACTAATTATTATCTTAAAGTTTTGATTGAATAATTTATTTTTTGGGTAAAATCCCCAAAAAAAACAAACATTTATTTGAATTTGGCGAAAACTTGAGTAGTTAGCAAATGGCAATTTTACACGGTAGTTGGTTACTAAAAAATCAAAACAATTGTTTATTCATTTGGGGCGAAACTTGGCGATCATCAGCAGTTAACTTTGAACTTGGTGCATATCTACCGCCACATCCACTGGCGATGACACCAGTTGAGTTGAATGAGTGGTTGCGTTCTCAGAACCTAAAAATTACTCAATCAATGCAGCAACCCCAAGCGGCTTTAGCTGCCAGTGGGCAAACTCGTAAAGGTGCAAGTACATCGGCAGTAACTTTGCCAACGCTCTCTCAAATCATTGCTTTACCAACTTATGTCGGAGAAAACAATCAGCAAGAAATAACATCTATTTCCCCCTGGCATTCTGCTACTTTGGGGTCAAAGATCAACTCTTGGCAATACCTACAACCTTGGCGAGTCGAGGGTTTTTGCCTCAACTCTACCGCAGCCATGAAATTTCTCACTTCGCTGCCCCTGAATGCGGCCAACGGCGAAGATGCCTTACTGGGTGGAGATTTACGCTTTTGGTCACAGGTTGCCCGTTGGAGTTTGGACTTAATTTCGCGGTGTAAATTCTTACCAAATATCGAGCGGCAATCCGATGGTTCTATGGTGGCTAAGTGGCAAGTACTTTTAGACAGTGCTGTAGATGGAACGCGCCTAGAAAAATTTGCCGCGAAGATGCCTTTGGCTTGTCGTACTTATCAGGGAGATGGGGGAGAAAACACCTCATCCTCTCTCCTCAAAATAGATTTTCCCACAGAACCACAGGAATTATTGCTGGGGTTTCTTAACAGTACGATAGATGCTCAAGTGCGAGAAATGATAGGTTCTCAACCTCTGATAGAAACTAGGGTGATGGCATCTTTACCATCTGCGGTGCGACAGTGGTTACAAGCTTTAACTAGTGCAGCCAACACAGTGAGTGCAGATGCCATGGAAGTGGAACGCTTGGCAGCAGCGTTAACAGCTTGGACTATGCCGTTGCAATACCAACTGGCAGGAAAAGCCTCGTTTCGCACTTGTTTTCAACTGCGTCCACCAGAGTCTGGCGAAACAGATTGGATATTGGCTTATTTTCTCCAAGCAACAGATGATCCGGAATTTTTAGTAGATGCGGCAACTATTTGGCATCACCCTGTTGAGCAATTAGTTTATCAAAATCGCACAATTGATCAGCCCCAAGAAACGTTATTGCGGGGATTGGGTTTAGCTTCCCGATTGTATCCAGTTCTGGCACCCAGTTTAGAAACTGAATATCCTCAATTTTGTCGCCTTAACCCATTACAAGCTTATGAATTTATCAAGTCTGTTGTTTGGCGGTTTGAAAATAGTGGTTTGGGAGTGATTTTACCTCCGAGTTTAGCGAATCGCGAAGGATGGGCGAACCGTTTAGGTTTGAAAATTAGTGCAGAAACTCAAAAGACAAAGCAGGAACGCTTAGGTTTACAGAGTTTGCTAAATTTTCAATGGCAATTGGCAATTGGTGGGCAAACTATTTCTAAAACTGAGTTTAATAAACTTGTGGCTTTGAATAGCCCATTAGTAGAAATTAACGGCGAATGGGTAGAGTTGCGATCGCAAGATATTAAGACAGCACAGTCATTTTTTGCTTCTCGCAAAGACCAATTGGCGCTTTCTTTGGAAGATGCTTTACGTTTGAGTACGGGAGACACCCAGGCGATTGAAAAATTACCCGTGGTCAGTTTTGAGGCATCTGGGGCATTACAAGAGTTGATTGGGGCACTAACAAACAACCAGGCGATCTCACCTTTGCCTACACCTGCTAATTTTCAGGGACAGTTGCGACCTTATCAAGAACGAGGCGCAGCTTGGTTGGCTTTTCTAGAACGTTGGGGTTTGGGTGCATGTCTCGCCGATGATATGGGACTCGGTAAGACGATTCAGTTTATTGCCTTCCTTCTCCACCTGAAAGAACAGGATGCATTAGAAAATCCGACACTCTTAGTATGTCCAACTTCGGTTTTAGGCAACTGGGAACGGGAAATCAAAAAATTTGCCCCCACTCTGAAAGTATTGCAACACCACGGCGATAAACGTCTTAAAGGTAAGGCGTTTGTGGAAGCGGTAAAACAACACGATGTAGTCATCACCAGTTACTCATTAGTTCACCGAGATATTAAGTCATTACAGGGCGTATCTTGGCAGGTAATTGTGTTAGATGAAGCCCAGAATGTGAAAAATCCCGAAGCGAAACAATCTCAAGCAATCAGACAATTAGAAGCAACATTCCGTGTAGCTTTAACAGGAACACCAGTAGAAAATAGATTGCAAGAATTGTGGTCTATTTTAGATTTCCTCAATCCTGGATATTTAGGTAATCGGCAATTCTTCCAAAGACGGTTTGCTATGCCAATAGAAAAATACGGGGATGCCGCATCATTAAATCAATTACGTTCTTTAGTTCAACCCTTTATTCTGCGCCGTTTAAAAACTGACCGCAATATCATTCAGGACTTGCCAGAAAAGCAAGAAATGACAGTATTTTGTGGTCTGAGTGCCGAACAAGCCGAACTTTATCAACAAGTAGTGGAAGCATCTTTAACAGATATTGAATCTGCGTCAGGATTGCAACGTCGAGGCATGATTTTAGCCTTGCTAATCAAACTCAAACAAATCTGTAACCACCCGTCCCAATATTTGAAAGCAGCTACATTACAACAACATCATTCAGCTAAATTGCAACGGCTAGAGGAAATGTTAGATGAGGCTTTAGCAGAAGGCGCTGCTAAATCAGGACGCGCTTTAATCTTCACGCAATTTGCGGAATGGGGCAAATTACTAAAACCGCATTTAGAAAATAAACTAGGGCGAGAAATCTTGTTTTTATATGGTAGCACCAGTAAAAAACAACGTGAGGAAATGATCGACCGTTTCCAACACGATCCCCAAGGTCCACCAATTATGATTCTCTCTTTAAAAGCAGGTGGTGTAGGATTAAATTTAACCAGAGCAAATCATGTATTCCACTTTGATAGATGGTGGAATCCTGCTGTAGAAAACCAAGCTACAGACCGAGTATTTCGCATTGGTCAAACCCGTAACGTACAAGTGTATAAATTTGTCTGCACTGGGACTTTAGAAGAAAAAATTCATGACATGATTGAAAGTAAAAAACAACTAGCTGAACAAGTAGTTGGGGCTGGGGAAGAATGGCTCACTGAAATGGATACAAACCAACTGCGTAATTTACTCCTACTTGATCGCAGTGCTGTTATCGAAGAAGAATAGGGATTGATGCTTCTTTGGATCTTGGTGTCTTTGTGTTTTTTACCACAAAGGCACAAAGACTCAAAGAAAAATACTAGTCAATTTAAAAAGCAAAATTATGACTAATTATACTCTGCAAGCAAGTCGAGAATGGTGGTCACAAAAGTGGCTAGAGTTACTAGATTCTTATCGGTTTAAAAAACGTTTGGAACGAGCGAGAAATTATGCTCGTCAGGGTAATGTTTTAAGTATTGAGTTTAAAGGTGCAAAAGTATTAGCTAGAGTCCAAGGTAGTGAACCTGAACCTTATAAAGTTTCTCTATCGATTGACGCATTTAGTGAAGAAGAGTGGAGTTATGTAATTGAAACGATGTCCCAAAGGGCTATTTTTGCTGCCAAGCTGTTAGCCGGAGAAATGCCGCAAAATATTGAAGAAGTCTTCACAGCCAATGGACTGTCATTATTTCCTTTTACCTTATCTGATGTTCATAGTAAATGCTCTTGCCCTGATAAAGCAAATCCTTGTAAACATGTTGGTGCAGTTTACTATCAGTTAGGCGATCGCTTCAGTGAAGACCCGTTTGTACTATTTCAATTACGCGGACGCACTAAAGAGCAAATTATCAGCGATTTACGCCAATTACGGGGTGCTAAAGTTGAAGTTGCTGCACCGGAAATACCTAATGTTCAACAGCCAATTCCTCATCATCAAAAATCTATAAACATTGATTCTTTCTGGCAATATAATGAGCCTTTAGATTCTTCTTTAGTAGTGATTGCACCATCAAGTAGTGAAACAATACTCGATGTATTAGGAGCAATTCCTCTAGCGAAAACAGAAGAAACTGTAGTAAATTTAACTTCTGGCGATGTGGTGATGAAATATTTAGATACTGTTTACAAAGAAGTGAGTCAGCAAGCCATTTTAGCAGCTATGAATGTGGGAGAAAGTTGAGCGAAAAGACAGACAAAATGTTATGCATAATGCTACAAATTCAGGCAAAAGTCAATGTTATTGAAACAGCATAATCCAGTTAAAACAACATGGAAATCCAAACTAGAATTATTTCAGTAGAACTGGCTGATGGGACAAGCATCAAAGTTGAGGCTACACCAATTGGCGATCGCAAAGTTAGTCTTCAAGCTCGACCTTTTCACGAAGTAACTGCGGCGCTTGAATCCCTGACAAAGGAAGTGGCGGAAACATTGCAAAAAGTTAAGCCTGATAAAGCTAGTGTGAAATTTGGTGTAGATATAGGCATTGAAGCGGGTAAACTTACACCTTTACTAGTCAAAGGTACTTCCACAGCCAATTTTGAGATTACCTTAGAATGGGGACAATAGCTGTTTGATTTTGGAGCAATCCAGCCAATGAGCCGAATACCACTAAAAGCAGCATAGTCTATGATGTACTCGAAAACGCCCAAGTCTTTTCTTCGAGACGCTACGCGAACATATTCAGCAAGTTTTGTCAGATAGTCGTCCTTGTAGTTGTTACTCACGACCTCAATGATTCCGGGTGGCGGAATATATGCAGCCGCAGAACTAAAGCTAGTTTTCATTCTCTGCCATTCTTCCCTAGCAAATAGTTTACTACGACATAACGGCTAAAACCCTTGCTGTGCAAGAGTTAGGAAAAATTGCTGTTACTCACGTCTCAAGTCATGTGTAGTACGCTATTGCTGTGCCAATTGACCTTCACTTATAGATAGATGCCAACGGTGTCAGGGTGTTGACACCCTTTAAGAAAATATGTATATTCAAAGTATATACGTTACACAAAATACGAGTCCTTAACTCCGAAATCGTTTTGTTTGGGTTGCGTTGCTCACTAAGAAATTTATTTAAGGAGTTAGCTATGACGGGAGTCGTTGCTAAGTGGGGAAATAGTTTGGCTATCCGGATTCCCAAGCTAGTAGCCGAACAGACGCATATAACGGAAGGGACAGATGTAAATATTAGTGTTGAAGGTAACACTATTATAGTGACACCACAAACAAGAAAGAAATACACGCTGGATGAGTTGCTTGAGGGTATGACTCCTGATAATTTTCATCCGGAGTTTGAAACTGGAAATGCTGTGGGGAGTGAAGATTGGTAGTTAATCCGTACTTTCCCGACAGAGGAGATATCGTCAAATTAGAATTTGGAGATGCACAACAGTTTACGGCTGATTCTATTAAGCGTGCATTTACCCTTCATACGTCAGGGATGTCGTTTGAGGATATTGCTAGAACACTAAACAATGAACTACAACAACAAGGGCGTGAGCAAATTGGCTATCGCCCTGTTCTAGTCATATCTCCCAAAAAATATAATAGAATGGCTTCTTTGGTTTTAGCTTGTCCCATAACTACTAATCCCAAGGGGCTTAGGTTTGAAGTTACCCTTGTTAAAGGAATGAAAACACAAGGAGTTGTGTTAGCCGACCAAATCAAAACACTAGATTGGAGAGCTAGAAAAATAAAATTCGTTGAAACTGTTACAGAAGATTTAATAGAAGAAGTACAGGCAAAACTTGAAACATTAATTTTATAAAAAAATTAGGCGTTACGGGATGATTTTGCTGGTTTTGTGGGAGGGGCATCTTGCCACCCCACAAGAATCATCCCTTGCTTCAGCAACGCCATCATTAATTATTGATTAATCTGCAAAAATTCTTGCAATGCAGTTTGCATATTTGGTTGTTTGATATAAACTTTTGCTGCTTCAATTAAATTACTAATATTCTCTTGACTCACATCATCAATATCATCACTCAAGCGTTTACCAGTTAAATCTCTATCAAGTTTGAACTGCAACCGTAAAACTCGCTCTTGAATGATTTGTTTAGTAATGTACTCATGAACAGTTGATGAGCCATCAAATAATACACCGATGAGCGGCTGTGCCCACTGTATCAGCCCCCAACTTTGCGCTTTTTCAAATGGTATTACTCGCGTGAGTTCCCCAGTACCTACAGAGAGGACGCTAATGTCTTCAACTTTCTGACCTAATCTTAAGGCTTCAGCAACGGCACAGCTTGAAGGGTTATTAGCAGCAACACCACCATCAATAGCAGAATAGATCCCTTTAATTGAGTAAGTAGAAGTCTGATCGGGAATCTTTTCCCATGAGGAATCTATTAAGGCTCGTCGTTTTGCTCCTTCATACTTTTTGATAGTACGAGTTTGACCTGTCCCTGTACCACTGGTGATTCTAATTTGTGTGTTTTTATATATATTTTCGATTGAGGATGCTTGCTCACATAAGGTTATAGTGTCATCAGTTCCACAATTCACTGCTCCATTAATTCTTTTATCTAGTTTATGTGCCGGAAAAAAAGTTGGAGCGGATGCCGAACAAAGACAGGCTTCCCATAAGGGGACATTGCCATAACTGGTATCTTGATGCCAGCTTTTAAATATAATTGGCTGACGTCCAATAGTATCGTAGGCGGCAATTAACAGTAGTGGATCTGCGATATCTAATAGCCTTGTATCACCTAAAGCGTCTTTGAGAACTTGAGTCAAACCATCCTCGAAAAACTTGGGAGCCGATAAACCATACTTCAGTAGTAAAGGAAGGCGCTGTAGTGAAAAACGGCTTCTGTAAGGGAAGATAATGGAGCTTTTTTGTGTGTAGACATCAATAATGTCTTGGCTACTGCGTCCTGTGGCGATCGCAGCTGCTAAAATTGACCCTGTAGAAGTTCCCGCAATTAAATCAAAGTACTGATTTAAAGGTTGATTAATTTGCTTCTCGATTTCTGCGAGCATGGTTGCGGCAACCACTCCTCGAATACCCCCACCATCCAGGCTTAAAATCCGAAAAGGCATATTAAATCAAATCTCCTACAATCTTTTTAAAGTAATATTAAATATTAATTACTTTCATCAATTTACTAAAACTCTGCTTTTAGGAATTACATTTTTAAATGTCTTCCTCTGAAGAATGCAAAAATTTTAGTATTGCTACTATAGCTTATTCGGTTTATCTTATTTAAAAACCCGTGTAAATACTTTTATTAGTTTAATAAATAATAAAATTATTTTGCGTTTCCTAAATCATCTTGATTCTTATTTGTATGGAAAAAACAGAAAAACAAAAAATGCTATCGGGTGAGTTATATCTTGCAGATGATCCTGAATTAGTTGCCGAAAGCAAGCGCGCCAGTCGTCTCCTGCGGACTTACAACGCCACCACAGAAGCAGAAACAGAACAAAGAAGCCAAATTTTGCAGGAATTATTCGCACAGGTAGGCCAGCAAATAACCATTGTGCCGCCTTTTCACTGTGATTATGGCAGCTATATTTATACTGGCAACAGATTGTATATGAACTATGGCTGTGTAATTTTAGACTGTAATTTAGTGGAAATTGGTGAAAATGTCTTGTGCGCTCCTTACGTGCAAATTTATGCAGCTTATCATCCCACAGAGCCGGAAATCCGTCTTTCTGGGAGAGAACTTGCTGCCCCAGTTAAAATTGGCAATAATGTTTGGATTGGTGGCAGTGCTATTATTTGTCCAGGAGTCACAATTGGCGACAATACTACCATTGGTGCTGGTAGTGTAGTTGTTAAAGATATACCCGCCAATGTTGTAGCTGCTGGTAATCCCTGCCAGATCATTCGGCATTTGTCCTAAATTTTAACTTTTAGAACTTATAACCTCTAGCAATCCAATAGTGCCAGTCTGCGATCGCTTCTTTGGTGTCACTATCCGTATCAATGGCTACTATATCTGATAACTTGGCAGAAAATACGTCTTCATCCTTGCCATCAGGATAAACCACTTCTACAAACATATCTTTTAAGCACTCATCATCTGGCGCCATTCCCAGCACCTCAACTTGTTTTTCTTCAACAGTAGAGGTTTTGCGTGACTTTTTCTTCAACGTAGCCATAAAAGGCACGTTCAAAGTATCGTCAAGGTAGTAGTACCAACCCATCGCCCGTTCTTCTTTATCTTCAGCATCGACAATTATCTCTGTTTCAATGCGATGCTCTCGGTTTTCGTCGCGTTCAACACTAGCCATAAGATAAAAGCTTACGTATGATGCACTTTGATATGGTATATCGCTTTGGCGATTGTGTGTCAATTTTCTATCTGCTGTTTTACCCAAGCACGGAATGAGCGAATCATAGTTATTTCGCCAATTTTCAGACTTTCTTGGATAAATCGAGGAATTTCAGCCGTTATTGGCAAATTTTTAAAAGTCGGCGACACATCACAAGGAACATATACACCATCTCGCAACTGGTAAATCTGCATCATAGGTTCGTCATAACGCCAAACCTCTGGAACACCCAAGGCAAGATAAATGGGAAGTCTATCAACAGAAGCGCTGGTATAGTCTACCTCAATGACTAAATCAGGTGGTGGGTCTTGGCTTAAGTCAAGATTTTGCTTATGTCGCATCACAGGTTCATTCTGGATGTAAAAACTCGAATCTGGTTCCACACCCCGCAGTAAATCTTGGCGCTTACAAGTAACTGAACCAGTGCTTTTGAGATTAAGGTTGAGTTCCTCGGCTAGATTATCAATCAATTTTTCTATCAGTCTTTTGTTATGCTCATGGGGCATCAAAGGAGTCATAATTTCCAGCGTTCCGTGGTCATAAGCCAGTCGCGTTGCACGATTACCGCCCATTTCTGCCAGAATGGTTTCAAAGGTCTGCCAACTAATGTTTGGCAATAAAACCCGTTGGGAACTAGTGGGTGAGGTCGTTAGCATAGGAGTTCACCTCAGTTTTTTTACCAAGATATCAAGAGAGTAGGGAGTAGGGAGTGGTATTTTCACTCAGCACTCAGCACTCAGCACTCAGCACTCAGCACTTAGAAAAGCACTCAGCACTGAGAAAGGCGGATGGAAACACTACCACCATGCGCTGGTAAACCTTCGGCTGTTGCTAGTGTCACTGCTGCTTGACCGATTGTTTGCAATGCCTGTTGATTGCATTCCAAATAGGTAATCCGCTTGAGAAAATCATAAACACTCAATCCAGAAGCAAAGCGAGCTGAACGACCAGTAGGCAAAACATGATTTGGCCCGCCTAAATAGTCACCGATCGCTTCTGGGGTGTAACGTCCCAGAAACATACTACCAGCACACTTAATTTGACTGGCAAGCAACTGTGGATGATCTACGCACAATTCTACGTGTTCGGGAGCTAACTGATTTAGTAGTGGGATGCTTGCGGCTAAATCGTCAACCAGAATCACTGCGCCATGTTGTCGCCAACTGGCACTAGCTACTGCTTTGGTGGGTAGGTTGGTGAGAATTTGCTCAATTGCTGCTATGACTTTCTCAGAAAAACTGGCAGAATCGGTAATTAAAATAGATTGGGCGCTGGGGTCGTGTTCGGCTTGGGATAGTAAATCCCAGGCTATCCACTCTGGGTTGTTTTTGTCGTCGGCTACCACCAAAATTTCTGAAGGCCCAGCCACGCTATCAATGCCCACAGTCCCAAATAATTGCCGTTTGGCTTCGGCAACATAGGCGTTACCTGGGCCGACAATTTTATCTACAGGGGTCAGGCTTTCTGTACCATAAGCTAAAGCGGCGATCGCCTGCGCCCCACCAATACTATAAATTTCTGTTACTCCAGCAATTTGGGCTGCGGCCAGGACTGCGGGATTAATCTCACCGCGAGGCATGGGTACTGCCATGACAATTCTTTCCACACCCGCAATTTTGGCTGGTAGGGCATTCATCAGTAATGAACTAGGATAGCTGGCACGTCCTCCGGGTACATAAATTCCCACTTGGGAGAGCGCAACCCAATTTAATCCTAGTTTCACCCCGGCTGTGTCGGTGTAGCCAATATCTTGGGGTAGTTGTTTTTGATGAAAAGACCCGATTCTTTCAGCAGCTAATTCCAGCGCTGCCTTGACATCAGCCGGACATTGTGCTGCATGTTCGGCAATAAAATCTGCGCTCAGATGTAGAGATGGGGGACTGTAATGATCAAAACGGTTAGTATATTCCTTAACTGCGGCATCACCGCGCACTTTCACATTAGCAAGAATATCCTGCACCGTTATACTAACATCAACCGTTGCTTCCCGGCGATCGCTCACCAGTGCTTTGAATTTAACGGAAAAATCTTTATCGGTTGTTTTTAGTACTTGCATGGACGTATCTCTGGAGTAATGCAGGTTTTGCAGTAATAATAATTAGTTTAGAGTGCTAGTACCATTTCGTATGTAATTTGGGCGTTGCTGAGTGAAAGGATGAATTAGTCTCACGCAAAGACGCAGAGGAGGACACTTGCACAGGAAGGGTCTCCCGACTTGAGCAAAGAGTAAGAGTTGGAAATGTGGCAACTGCTATATATTAATTGCGATCGCTCACCCTTTCACCTGAAAACTAGCCAAATCTATTTTGTTATATTAAATATTCTTTAAAAAACTTTATGTTTATTCCAGTGAAAAATAACAATCATTACTTTTTGAAGTTATAAATGTGTTTGTAAAAGATAATTGATAAGTGTTGTCAAAACAACTTTTGAAGTTACACACTAAAAATACAACACTAAGCAATTATCCTTATGAATGCTATTTCTACAGTTGAATTCAAGCGACCCACTTGGCAAACTGCCGTTATGTTTGCCTTGGGTTTTTGGCTGAGTGCTAGCTTAGTTTTAGATTGGGTAATTATGCCTAGTCTTTACCTTTCTGGCATGATGAGTCAGACAGATTTTGCTACAGCAGGCTATGTGATTTTTTGGAATTTTAATCGCATGGAATTATTGTCTGCATCTGTAGTTTTGACTGGTGTCCTGGCTTTGAGCAAAACCAAATCTCGCTGGAATCCTAATATTATTGTTTTTGCTGTCATACTGCTCGCTATTGCCTTGATGGATACTTATTTCTTAACTCCACAAATGTGTGCTGTAGGAACTCATCTCAATTTATTTGCAGCAGCATCCGCAATTCCAACACAAATGAATGTACTACACAGTGGTTATTTTCTGCTAGAAGTAGTCAAACTAGTAGTAGGTGGTACACTTTTAAGTTGGTGCTGGCAGCAGCAAGTTTAGTGAGAATGTGCAAATGCAGCTGCGGGAATGGCGATTTTTAAGTTTCATGTAAAAAGAAAAAGAAGCCAAGTAACTTTTGGCTTCTTTTTCTTTTTGTGACGATGTAAGTTACGGTTTTTATTCAGAATCCGGCGACGCTTCATTGTTAAATAACAGCAAACGTGCGGCGAGGATAGCAAATCCCACAGCCGCGATCGCCTTCAACAAACGAGTAGGTAATAATTCGGCGACAGCACCTCCTGCTAATGCTCCCAAGAGACTTGTGAGTAAAAGTGCGCCAGCCGTACCGAAAAACACTGCACGCGGAGATTGACAACGACCGGAAAGCGCGATCGCAGCTAACTGACTTTTGTCGCCTAATTCTGACAAGAAAACTGTAACAAAGCTGAGTCCTAAAAGATGCCAGTCCATATTGTTTGGGGAAATGGGGAGTGTACTTCGACTGCGCTCAGTAACCAGGGAATGGGGAGTAGGGGGAGTGTGAGTTGCTTAATTACGAATTACATCCCAAACCAGCATCAGGGATATGAACAGCAACAACACCCCGGCTGATTTTTCTACGGTTTTTGGACTAAGGCGGCTAGATATCCAACTACCTAAAAGCACACCTAATAAACTTGTCGTTATCAGTGCAGCCGCAGATCCCAGAAACACTACCCACGGTGCATGAGATTCCGCACTCATTAATAAGGTGGATAGCTGAGTTTTATCGCCAATTTCTGCGAGAAATATGGTGATGAAAGTAGTACCAAAAATTACCGCTACTGATTCCTGCTTTTTTTGATGATCGACAACTACAGGCTGAAGTGGCTCAGTGATTATGGTAGTTAAGTTACATTCGTTGTCGTTTTTTAGTTCTGGGTGGTTTTCAGTCTCAGATGTGACAGAAAAACTTACAGGTGCAGAGTCAAGTTTCACAGGCAGTAGTTTTATTACTAGGTTACTTTCATATTCTTCTCATTTTCTCAGATTCCTGTAATAAATTGCAACCCCATCGCCCAAAACACATTATTTAAATACCAATAGCTTTGTCAAAGCGGAGTATTTCTAAACTGCGATCGCCATAAACTCCCTCTATCTGCTGGCGACAGCAATCAATAGCAAAATCGTTGAGTTCTTCTGGCTCAATCCCATACATATCTTGAAAAATTTCTGCATCTACACGACAGAAACGCGGACGATTGGGGTAGATGCGGCATTCTCTGCTGGTATGGTCGAAGTTAATGCACCATCCGCCTTCCCCTACCATACTCAGGTATAGTTCTAATTCTGCTGGTGAAAGATACTCATCTAAATCTGGGCGATCTGCGGGGTCAAGATTACAGCAAGCTCCACATTGCTTGACACATTGCCAGTTTGCCATTTTATTGATTTTCCTATAATTTTGTTAAGTAAATTAAATGTAACAGCCCATAGCCGGATATGATTGATGGCGGGTTTTGCAACTGAAGTGATTGAATTTTTTAAGACATTTGGGAGGACAAGGGAAAAAATGTTTGAAGCATTAGCCAGTATTAATTGGGAAGTTATTTTTCAGCTAGTTTCCGTTTCACTAATCATCATTGCTGGCCCAGCAGTCATCTTTTTGCTGGCATTTCGCAACGGCAATATGTAAGAGTGCTTTGTTCCTGAGTCCTGAGTACATGAAAAAGTCATACATCAGGACTCAGTGCTGATAATGCTTGAAGGGCAGCTTGGATAATTTGGTTATACTGTGGTTGAGAGATATCAACCTCGATAGCATCTTCACGATTATTGCCTAATAAACCGATTGTACGTCCTGGGTGCATGACTAAAACTTTGCCTTCAGGATTTTTAATTCTTAATTCAGGTAAAGCATCGTTGCGATAGATGCCACAAGTATAGTGGCGCTGTTTATATTGAAAGCTTGTTCTAGATGAATTAGGTGACAAACCAGAAAATAAGTCAGATGGTGTCAGCCCTCTTGGGTTGATAGACTCTTCACAGGGATGATCCTTTGGTAGTCTAACACCTAGTAATTCCAACTCAATGGTAGTATTGCCATTAAAGTGATTTTCTCGCAGCTTGTAAGCGATATCGACTCGCGGCGGTAGAGGAAAGTAGTCACGCCAACGCCAGGCGATCGCTTTAATTTTGGATTGCTGATCATTTATAGTTTGGGCAAGTGTCAGCTTAATATGACCCTTGCCAACAATTTGCTGTTCCATAACTTGAACATTAGCTGTCCAGAATACCGGATCAGGGTTATCCATACCGCAAGGATGGAGAGCATTGAGCTGTTGGTAAAGCTGTTGATTAAGTTGATGAAGATGAGCTTGAGCATCAATTTTGAGTAGTGGCTTGAGGTGCTGCGGTTCCAGACATTGATTAGCAAACTCACACAACCGCGATCGCAATTCTAACAAATTTTCTGCTGGTAAAGAAAATCCTCCGGCTGCTTTGTGTCCGCCAAATTTACCTAGCAAATCGTGACAATATTCCAGCGCCTCAAACACATGAAATTCGGGAATTCCCCGTGCTGAACCGCGAATATGTGCTTCATCTTCATAAGTGCCAATAAATACAGGAACCCCGTAGCGTTCCACCAAACGAGAGGCGACAATTCCAATCACACCATGATGCCAGTGAGGTTGCACAACGACCAAAACTCGGTCTTGCTGTAGACAAGAGACAAACTCTGTTTCTACATAAGCGATCGCTTCTTGTTCGATTTCCTCACACATTTGCTGGCGACTGGTGTTTGTTTGTTCGCACTGCATGGCGCGTTCCAGTGCGATTCCCATATCATCCGTAGTCAACAATTCAATCACTGTTTGGGGGTCACCAATCCGACCAATGGCATTAATTCGTGGCCCCAAGCGAAAGCCGATATCTTCCGGCTTTAAAGATTTGGAATTTGGGATTTTCTCCCCTGCTCCTCTGCTCCTCTGCTCCTCTGCTCCTCGCACCTGCACCCCAGCCATCTGAATTAACGCCTGTATTCCCGGCAAATTAGACTTGGGTAAATGCTTCAAACCCCGTTTTACCCAGCGACGATTGACACCAGTTAAGGGAGCTAAATCTGCGATCGTTCCCAGAGTAAATAACGCTAACATTGGCTGAACCAATCCCTTAATTTGTCCTAACTGTTGCGCCAGGGACACCGCCAAAATATAAGCAACACCAACACCAGCAACACCCCGATAAGGTGAAGATTCTGCTATTAGTTTGGGGTTAAGTATGGCGTTAGCTGGGGGTAATTTTTGGGGAATATCGTGGTGATCGGTGACAATTACTTTTAAACCCAGTTCCCTGGCTCTAGCAATGGGTGCAAATGCCGAAATCCCATTATCAACAGTGAGAATTAATCTGACACCTTCATCGTGAAATTCTTCCACAATCCGTTGATTAATGCCATAACCTTCGTGCATCCGACTGGGGATAGCATAATTCACTTGAGCGCCTAAGGTGCGGAGACTACGCAACAGTAAAGCCGTACTAGTCATTCCATCAGCATCATAGTCACCACAGATGGCGATTTTGGCTTGGGATGCGATCGCCTCTTGCAACAACTCTACACTTATCGCCAAATCGGGGAATTCTTCCCAGGGTGAAGGCAAAATTAACGATTCTGGATCTAAAAATGCCTGTGCTTGTTCTGGTGTTTCGATACCACGATTAATTAGCAGCTGGCTGATAATCGGGGAAAGATTTGTCACCATCGCCAAATTTTGGGCAAATTCTGGTTTTTGTGGATAAATTTGCCAACGCTGATTAGGTAAGCGCTTGCGAGGTGTTGCAGGTTGTGGGAAAGCTTGGTCTAGCACAATAGAAAATAGAAACGTTCAGTTATGAGTTGTGAGTTTTACATGAAAAGTTGTTGCTTAACTCATAACTCATAACACTATTTGCTAGCAGTTAAAACACATCTACCCGACCATCATTGAGAATATAGACAGAGCGATCGCCTGGAGTCCGCCAAGTGGGACGAAATTCCACTTGCAATGTGCCAAAGTTGGGTTTTGAGACATTGGCTTGTAACGACCGACCTGTTTCATCCCAGAAAACAAGAGACATATTTGGCTGTGTACCATCTCCATGTTCCAATTGTAATTCCTGTCCGGGTCGTAGGAAGATGGGATCAGTAGCAGAAGGTTTTTGTAATGTAATCAGGCGTGGTGTGCGATTGACTACTTGAACTCGAATACGTTGTCCAGGTGTAAACTGAATTGGCCGCGGCCCACACCGAGAAGCACAGGTTCCAGCCAGTGTAATATTGGAGTCATGGGTAGATGTCAACAGCAAGGCTGTAGCGAGCAATGACGCTGATATTAACTTAGACATAGAGTGAGGATTTACACAACGATAATTTATGTTTATTTGCATACTACAGCCTAACACCACACTGAGGATTTTGAGTAGTCTTTGTGTAAATCGTATTACCTATTGTTTGCTTTCCTGCATACTTCTGACTAGTTTAGTCACGAGCTTTCTGGGTGTGAATCTGACTGTTTCCGTGAGTAGCTTATTTTTCACACCAGGCACAACCACAGTTTTGCCGTCTAACAAGCCACGATAACCAATTTTGGCAACAGTTGCCGCATCCATAATCTTTTGACCACTGACTAGTTTAGAGTCTTCCATGGCGGCTCTTTGTTGAAAACCAGATTCCGTAGGCCCTGGACAAACAGCAGTCACAGAGACACCAGTACCTTCTAATTCATTGGCGATCGCTTCCGAAAATAATAAGACATAGGCTTTTGTCGCGTAATAAACCGCCATCAATGGGCCTGGTTGAAAAGCCGCAGTTGAGGCTACATTTAATATTTTGCCGTAGCCTTGCTTCACCATATCTTTTAAGAACAACTTAGTTAAATGGGTGAGACACACTACATTTACCTGTACCATTTGCAGTTCTTTAGTCAAGTCAAGTTCGTTAAATAATCCGTAGGTAGCAAACCCAGCATTGTTGACCAGCACATCAACCTTAATGGATGCTTGTTGTAACTGGGCAAAGATTTCCTCTGGCGCTGTAGGAAGAGACAAATCTTTAGCAATAACTGTGACATTAATGCCAAATTTTCGCGGGAATTCATCAGCAATTTGATTTAATTTTTGCTCATTTCTAGCTACTAATACCAGATTGTAGCCATCCTGAGCAAATAACTTCACGAACTCATAGCCAATCCCACCAGATGCACCAGTAATAAGAGCGGTTTGTTGACGATTACCCTGCATAAATTTACCTTTTGTAACAGCTAAAAAATAATTCCCAGGTATTAGAGAAAACATTCCCCACTCCCCTAACTCCACGGGCAAATCTCCAAATGAACTGCTGCTTGTTTACCCAAAGCTTTTTGCCCTCGTTCAGGTAAAAGAATATCTGCTAAGAAAACATTGGCATTGGGATTGGGATTTATGGGATGTTGCGGTTCATCATTTTCATAATTCCAGGTGTACTGAGCCTTGTACACACCATCTATTGCCGTGACATCGACGATGAGATAATCAGACCAAAGAGGCAATTGGTCGATATGGCTACCAAACAACCACTCCCTCTCTTTTCTAGTGAAGGAATGCAACGCTAATTTAATCGCATATCTACAAGTACAATCACCACTGGCTGAATAACGGGGCACCAAAAAAGCTGTAAATAAGGGGATGGGTTTATCCCTAGTTAACTCTAGTGTAATTGGGCAATAATGATTAATCGCTTGTTCATGTATGGGAATAGGTAGACCACGCAGTGCCACCCGGACTTCCATTTGATAAAAAGTATGATTGCGATCGCTTAATTCGACATTGGCAAGGGATATTTTTACCTGAATATCACCAAAGAAAAAACGTTGCAAATTTTGATAGCCTTCTTCCGAATTCACCATCCCATAACGTCCAGTATGAGTGCGATGAATATAGGCACGATGAGAGCCTCTAACATAGGCTTTCTCAATCTGAACTAGACCATCACTTTGGGCACCAACAGTCTTTTGTGTCAGACCAAAAGCTGCTTCATAATCACGGGCATTAGTACCGATAATACAAAAAACTCGGTCTGCCGGAAAAGTATCATCAAGGCTTTGGGCATCAAAATCATTTGGTAACACAGCCCTTTGCCGCATTTGAGGTGTGAAATATTCGTACATGCGCTGGGGGCCAAAGTCGTCAACGTTATTCAATCTAACTGTATCCCTGACTCTTTCGATTAAGCCGCCTCCCATCTGAAAATGAATACCACCATGAGGAGTGCCATAGGTAAATAACTTATCAATGTAATCAATCGCTTTTTCGTTCTTTTCTGGATAAATCTTTTGAATTAAACTACGACAAACAAGACCCCCCATTGAGTGGGCAATTAAATAAACTTTGCTAGCACCTGTTTGCTCTTTGACATCATTAATCAGGTCTCTTAAACCCTCTGCTATTTGTTCCATCTCCAGTCTGACTGCTGTTGAAGAACCAAAACTTTGGGTAGTTACATCATAAAATCGGTAGATCCAGATAGTTTTCGGGTGACTGCTTGAATGGTGATGATCAAATACAGGTCGATAACCGTGATCAGTTATCAGTCGCAGCAATGGACTCTCGAAAAAAAACTGTTCTGGACTTCCTTGTTCTCCCACCCGCACATGAGCTGAGCCACTATTGAATCCATAAAATGGATCTTCAACTGTTTGTTCAACGTCTTTATCCGTACCAGCATATCCACGCACGTAAATGATTGGTAAATATTTCATCTGTTCCATATCTATTTTTTATAATCACCTAAAAACCTGGAATAACCCCACCCTGTCCTAGCGGATAACCCTCTCCTTACGGAAAAAAATTGCCTTGATTAAACCTTGGCGTGACTCTGCGCTAACCTTGGCGATCCTTTGCGTTTAAATTTCCACCCTCAATTCGCCATGAATTTATGCAAAGTTGTACTTAGTCAGAGAAAGATTGATCAGCAGGGTAAAGTCAGGGTGAGGTAATGCAAAGTATCCAAACAAGTTGTGTTAGAAAGTCTTCACGAATTCAATGAGGGCTTTCTTATCTTCATCTGACAAACTCGAGCCAAAAGTATGACCCCTGTCTTCAATAAAGTCAGGAGACTTGTTTGCTCTTAAAAGCACTCGTGCCAGTTTACCTTTGATTCCACCTTCTGGCCTTAAGTCTCGGAACAGGTTACCGAGATTGAGAGATGTAATCGCCTCTCGGATGTTGATGTTTGCCAGCAAATTCACTGGCGTACCCTGAGGTACAGGAAGGCTAAATCTAGCATTTGGATCTCCAGGAGGTAGATCTAATCTAGTCTTGCGATCCGTCCGACTGATAATGTTTTCACGCTTTTCTGGCCACAACATTTTTTCCATAGCGTCCGTGTAGGCTGCTACACGTCCCTTCACCGTGGGATCTTCGTTGTATATTCCTAAGGTGTTGTTATGGAGAAATGGTGCTGTTGCCCAAATGCTGACGAGGGAAGGTGTGCGGTAATATCCCACACCGCCTTGGGGAATTTGAAACTCAATCGGTTGAGCTTCGTTAAAAGGATTGTACAGTGTCAATTTACCTGGTGACGGCATTTCTTTGTGGGTTTTAGATGAGAACTGTTCCCAGATATGCCCTTTAGTCGCATTTGTCCCCAAGGAACGAGCAGCATTAGTACCAATTAGTGTGACTGGGTAACGCTGGTCATCAGATAAAAAGTTGTGATCGAGAAAATCACTACTACGCACAGATTCTATGTACCACTGCTTAGCCTTGTCGGGGTCAGCAGCAATTTCCGCAGGTGCTTTTTTGCTGGAATGGCAACTAGCACAACTATTAGCAAAAGCAATCTTGCCGCGATCGAGGATTTTCTCGTCTTTGGTTAAGAAAGCTTCGCCGCCTGGTGCATCTTTAAGGTGCATCGGCCCGATAGTTTTCAGAAATTCTTCTGCATCTGCCATTCGCGCTTCCGTCTGTCTCCAGTCTTCACACTCCTTCCTCGCCTTTTCAATATCAAAAGGTCGTTGGGGAGTTCGCCCTAACAAAGGTTCATGGAGAGTTAACCAGTAATCTCCACACATGCCAATGTTGACATAGACACGCAGTGAAGCATTTGCTACACCTGTAGAGTCTGCACCATCTTTGAGGATGTGATTGACTTCCTGAATGGAACCATCGTTCATCACCTCTGGATATTTGGGGCGATCGCCTAAATTAAATATGGCGTTGATCGCATTAGGATTATTGATGTGATCATTGCCAATCCGAGAAGTGTCGGAAGTCCCAGGTCTCTGGGCGTTCAGTACTTGTTTAACAAAACTATCGTCACTAACGTTACCAGCAAATAATCGACTTTCTTTGATGTACTGGTTACCCAATGCTGGTACAAGATTTTCCCATTTTGGATGTTCTGGGTCTTTAGGCGGGTTAAGGGGATCTAATGCCACGTGACAAATAGCACAAGATTGCCCAATCCGGTAGGGAGGCTCGACTTCTGAGTTTTTAGCATACTCAACAGGATTCCACTTTTCCGGGTCGAAGTTCGGATTTTGGAACTTACGTAACCCAATTACACCAGTTGAAAGCGGATCTTTACACTCATCCAACCACAGCCCATATTCATCTGGTGCTGTAGCCTTTTCACATCCAGGATCATTAATTGCACCAAAGCGTTGGAATCGCTCATCATGTATGCGGGAGTCAATCAACTTGAGTAAGTCAACACCGCCATGAGTTCGCTTCGCGATATCGCGATAGTACTTATCATTACCGGCAGTCCATAAGTACCAAGTGCAACGACCCCGTTTTTCAGCATCAGTTAATTCTCCATCAGTGTATGAAGGGAGATATCCGATACCATCACAGTTATCTGCATAGTCAGATGTAGCCGTATCATTATACTCATTGGCAATTAGAGTAGGTGTTTCACTATACTCACTTGCCAGTGCTGTAGGTGTTCCGTATAGGCCGCAGACTAAGAATATAGCCACGGTAAGGAACATCAGACAGCCCTTCCAAATTAGACGTATTTTCCTCATAAAACTCACTGGTTGCAACGCCTAAACCTTCGCAGGTGTATCTCAACTTTTGCGGAGGCACACCTATGCTTCATTAGTAATTCATCTTTTTCCGGATTTATCCTACAGATATTTTTGGTGATTAAAAATGCACCTTACCGAGGTTCCGTCATATACGAAGTTACTACACAAGTCTGCCAAACGTCATTAAGAAACTTTTATACTTGTAAAACTCAATAATTTAAAAAATTGTAAATTTACAACAGGGTGCAAATTCAATCTGTTATGTTGGTATCCAAATATTTCACAGGTTAAATTTGTCACAAATTTTCAAAACATTTTATTAAGGTTACCTTAACCTTTTGACAAGAAATGAAAGCAGAAAATTTTTACTTTTTTAAGATTTAGTGGATTTAAGCTGGTAAAAATTTTTATTAAGGGCAAAGCTCTTAGTAGGTCAGTATTGAGGCTAATACTGCATAAACAAATCTAAGTAACAAAAACTTAATATTTAGCGATCGCATCCGAAATTCTACATTGTGAACTTGTAGATCCAAAAGAGTTCCCTCCTAGAGGCGCTGCCAGCAGCAGTTTTCTAGGGATGTTATCAGTACTGGTACAAATTATGATTCCTACTCTTATTACAAATACGAGAGAAAAATGGCAAACGATATTATTTTTGAACCGTTGCAATTCCGCACCCTCACCGTAAAAAACCGTATCTTTCGTTCCAGTATTTCTGGACGGTGGGATAACTATGATGGTTCAGGTACTCAAGCCCGGATTAACTGGGAAGAAAAATTTGCCCGTGGTGGTGTAGGAGCGATTATTACATCTTTTGTACCAGTCGCCATCCGGGGAAGAATTATGCCGAATTACGCCACTATTCACAGTGATGAAAGTATTCCCTTCTGGCGAAAAATTGGAGAAAAATCCCACGAATATGACTGTAAATTAATCTTGCAACTGAGTCATTCTGGACGACAACAAGACATTGCTGGGGTAGAAAACCAGGGATTAAAAGCTTTAAGTTCCACCAGTGATACTGAACCATTCCACGGCTTTGAATGCCAAGCAATGACCTCATTAGAGATTCAAGAGACTATCCAGAAATTTGCTGATGGTGCTAGACGGGCGAGAGAAGCAGGCTTAGACGGGATAGAATTGCACAGTGGCAACGGATACTTATTTACACAATTTCTCAGTTCAGGAATTAACAACCGTACAGACGAATACGGTGGCTCATTAGAGAATCGAGCCAGATTTTTATTAGATGTAATTAAAGCCATTCGCAAAGAAGTAGGTAATGACTTTCATTTGCAATTTAAAATTAGCGCTGTTGACTATAATAACGCCGTAACATTTTGGGAAAAACCAGGTAATACCTTAGAAGATTCCATTAAAGTTTGTCAATGGGCGGAAGCAGCTGGTGCTGATGCAGTGCATGTATCAACAGGAAGCTTATTTCCGCACCCACTTAATCCCATTGGCGGTTTTGATTTTGATATCATCACCAAAACCTATGATGCAATGTTGTCAAGTGGTACAGAAACCACACGCAACTACATTTTGTTTCGCAAATCATTTTTGCATCCCATTTTCAAATTGTTATGGAACCGGGTGAAAAAGCAATTACCACCTCAACCCTTTAGCGGTGATGCAGTCCAAAATGTAAAAATGAGCCAGCTTCTAGCGGAAAACCAAGGCAGAAACTTATTAGATTCTCGTGAAATTAAAAAACATGTAAATATCCCCGTATTATGCACAGGTGGTTTTCAGCAAGCCTCTTATATCCGTCAAGCAATTAATGATGACTATTGTGATGGCGTAACAATCGCTCGCCCCTTAATTGCAAACAATGACTTAACTAAAACTTTTCAAGAAGGTAAAGACCTTCCAGATAAACCATGCACCTACTGCAATAAATGCCTGTTAAACGTCATTGAAAATCCCCTAGGCTGCTACGAACAAGACCGCTTCGATAGCTACGAAGACATGATGAAAGAAGTCATGTCAGTATTTCATCCCACTCAATTTGCTCCATAGCTTAAATCCAGTATCTCTGATCTTTCTCTCTGTGTTCTCGGCGTCTCTGTAGTCTGCGCTGCGCGAACGTTACATAAATAACCTCAACAATATAGGGAGTGTTTCATGACTGAACAAACTAACCCTACCCTCATTCTCACCTCATTAAAAGGAAGAAAAGGATTTTTCAGGCGTATTTGGATTTTCATCGTAGGAGTTATAGTAACAGCTATCTTCTTGATTTGGCCTAGTTTTGCCAACTCCCCAGTTGATTATGCCGATATTGAAGACCACTTTAAATATGGTTCAATTGGCAGCGAAAACATTAATGGAGTACCTTATTGGATTTGGAAAGTATTACCAGAATTATTCTCCGATAAATTACCAGGTCAAGGTTATACCTCACTAGGATTTATTCAAGAACAGGACAAAGACTTACCAGTAGGATTTTCCCAACGGCGAGTATTAATTGACCGCGTAGGTTTAAATTGTGCTGTATGTCACACAGGCACACTCAGAGATACATCTACGAGCGATCGCCAAGTAATTACAGCCATGCCTGCTAATGTAGTTAATTTGCAGGGGTATATCAAATTTTTATCCGCAGTAGCTGTAGACCCAAGATTTACTGCTAACCGGATGCTACCAGAAATTGAAAAAATCAGTGGCGGACTTAATCCCATCCAAAAATTAATTTATCGCTTTATCGCCATTCCGCAAACCAGAGACGCACTCATTAACCAGAGAAGCCAACTTGCTTTTATTGAAGCACAACCAGAATGGGGGCCAGGTAGAGTAGACACATTTAATCCCTATAAAGCCATTCAGTTTCATTTTCCAATGGATAAATTGCGTGAAGATGAATTGATAGGTACTGCTGATTTTCCCTCAGTTTGGAATCAAGCACCCCGGGAGGGATTGCAGCTGCATTGGGATGGTAATAATAAATCTGTTGATGAACGCAATAAAAGTGCCGCTTTAGGTGCAGGAGTCACACCGACAACCATAGATTTACCACGAATTGATCGAGTTGCTGATTGGTTGTGGGAATTACCACCGCCAAAATATCCTTACGAAGTTAATACAACATTAGCAGCCACAGGAGAAAAGTTATTTCAAAATAATTGTGCTAGCTGTCATGCTTTTGGTGGTGCAAATGTCGGTAAAGTTATACCAATTCAAGAAATCGGCACAGACCCCCATCGCCTCGATTCATATACCTATGAAACCATGTCTAACCAAAATACTTTGTACACAGGTTATGAATGGCGATTTAAGGATTTCCGCAAAACAAATGGTTATGCCACTATGCCACTAGATGGTATTTGGTTACGCGCACCTTATTTGCATAATGGCTCAGTTCCCACACTCCGAGATTTACTAGAAAAGCCAGAAAATAGACCCAATAAATTTTACCGAGGCTACGATGTGATTGATAGAGAAAAAGTAGGATTTATTTCGACAATCGCGGAAGAAGACGGTAATAAATATTTTGAGTTTGATACTTCAAAACCTGGAAATAGTAATAGCGGTCACTTATACGGCACTGAACTATCTCCAGATGAGAAAGATGCCCTAGTTGAGTACATGAAGAATCTGTAAATAGGAGAAAATTAATGAATACTTATGCTAAATGGTTTAGTCGCATTACTTGGCTGGGCATCATTGTCAATATGCTTTTTGTCATTCCCTCTTGCTTTTTTCCAGAGTTGATGTTGTGGTTTCTCAAAATGCAAGTGCCTGTGCCGATTATTTGGGTTCGGGCTGCGGGAATGCTGTTATTTATTATTAGTGCTTTTTATGTCCCTGGAGCAATTAATCCTGCTCGATATATAGCAACGGCTTGGCTTTCAATATTTCCATCACGCACTTTTGGAGCCACATTTTTCATTTGTGCAGTATTTTTATTTGGACAAGATAAAGGCTTTTTATCTATTGCCTTTGTAGACTTGTTTTTTGGAGTATTTGAGGCAATTTTTCTGACGCTAGCCATGCGTAATCAAAACTTAGGAACTGCGGAACCAGTGAAGCAATTCTCTTAATTTTTACCTTCAGCTTCCTAGAGCAGGTATTTTATCTGCTCTACAAACAGATGATTCTGCAAAGGAGCAATGTAATCCATGAAATTTTTCAAAGATAAATTAGGTAGAATTATCGCCAGCCTTGTTGTAGTTTTTGTTCTTGTCGTTGGAGTAGTTGGCTATGTAGGATGGTACAACTTGTTTCGGGAAGTTCCTATCCCTTACGAGTCTTACGAATCACCTGAGGATCACTTTAAATATGGTTCTATCGGTACAGAAAATGCACAAGGTGTGCCTTATTGGATTTGGCTGGTACTACCCCGTATATTTCCTGATAAGCTACCGGGGCCTGGTGGTTACACTTCTTTAGGTATTACATGGGAAGAAGGTAAAGAAACACCAATTGGCTTTACGAAAAAAACAATTGGTTTTCCTCGTGTAGGAATCACTTGTGCTGTTTGTCATACTGCTACCTATAGAACCACCCAAAAAGATAAACCCACAATTGTCGCCGCAGGGCCTTCCAATAAATTTGATTTGCAAGGATATATTCGCTTTCTGGGTGCAACTGCTAGTGATCCAAGATTTACACCAGACTATATCTTGGATGAAATCAAATATAACTATCAACTTTCTTGGGTGGAAAACTTACTTTATCGCTTTTTGATTATTCCGCAAACCAAGAAAGAATTACTAGCACAAAAAGAAAGTTTTACGTGGATGGATTCTCGTCCCAACTGGGGGCCTGGTCGCATTGATCCTTTTAATCCAGTGAAATTCAATACCTTACAGTTGGCTAAAGATGACACCATCGGTAACTCTGATATGATGCCTCTGTGGAATCAAAAGATGCACGCAGGATTTGCACTACATTGGGATGGTTTAGAAACTTCGTTGACAGAAACTGTGCAAACTGGGGCCATTGGTGACGGTGCAACTAAAGAGTCGCTACCTGTAGAAGATTTGCAAAAGGTAGAGGAATATATTACACAACTAGAACCACCTAAATATCCGTTTGCGGTGGATGAAAAATTGGCTGCAAAAGGTAATCAAGTTTTTGCTAATACCTGTGCATCTTGTCACGCCTTTGGTGGGGAAAGAACAGGTACAGTGATTCCTGTGGATGAGGTGGGTACTGACCGCCATCGTTTAGATATGTGGACGCAGGAAGCAGCAGATACTTACAACAAGTTTGCTGAGGGTTATCCTTGGGACTTCAACAACTTACGTAAAACCGACGGCTATGTCTCTGTTTCTCTGGATGGACTGTGGTTGAGAGCGCCATATCTGCATAATGGTTCTGTACCATCTTTGCAAGATTTATTAGAAAAACCCGAAAATCGGACTGCTGTTTTTTATCGGGGATACGATGTCTATGATCCGCAAAAAGTTGGCTTCGTTTCCGATGGTGAGGAAGCGGAACGTGTAGGTTTTAAATACGATACCACCGTTACTGCCAATTCCAATCAAGGCCATCTTTATGGAACTGATTTATCTGGTGAGGAGAAGCAAGCATTAATTGAGTATCTGAAAACGTTGTAAACAAGTTACTGCAATGGCTACTGACTATATAAAGATATGACTATGAAACCATATTTGCCGCAAAATGATCCTCAGCCTAACACTCGAACAAATTGGCTGAATAAAAACCGAGAAGATTATCAATATAATCATAATTATCTGGCTCCTGTACCAGTAATTGATAAGGTTCCTCCTCAAGAACTTTTCTCGACACAATATACTGCTGGACGCTTGGGGAGTATGGCGAATCTTGTCCCTAATATGCTCGCTGCTCAAGTAAAAAATTTATTTGACCCGCTTGATGAGTTGGAAGAATATGAAAATCTTTTGTCGGTTCTACCAAAGCCAAATGTTTTAAGAAATTACAAGTCAGATGCCTGTTTTGCTGAACAAAGGCTTTCTGGTGCTAATCCGTTGGCAATTCGCAGAATTGATGTATTACCTGGAAATTTTGGGGTAAATAACTATCATTTTCAGCAAGCTGTAGGTAGAGAACATGATTTAGAAAAGGCTCTGAAAGAAGGTAAGTTGTATTTCTTGGATTACCCTTTACTGGTTGATGTTAAAGGAGGTAGTTATCAAAATAGTAAGAAGTATCTTCCTAAGCCACAGGCTCTATTTTATTGGCAAACTAATCATAGTCAGACTGGTGGTTCATTAGTGCCTGTGGCTATTCAAATTAATAGTGATTATGGGACAAATAGCCTAGTTTATACACCAAACGATCCGCATTTAGATTGGTTTCTCGCCAAAACTTGTGTGCAAATTGCTGATGGTAATCATCAAGAGTTAGGCAGCCATTTTGCTTATACTCATGCAGTTATGGCACCTTTTGCTATTTCCACAGCACGTCAATTGGCAGAAAATCATCCGATCGCTTTACTGCTTAAACCTCATTTCCGGTTCATGTTATTTGATAACGATTTGGGTCGTCTTTACTTTTTACAGCCGGGAGGGCCAGTTGATAATTTTATGGCTGGTGCTTTGGAAGAGTCTCTAGGGTTTATTGTGAAAACCTACGATGAATGGAGTGTAGAGAAGTTTGTCTTTCCCCGGTTAATGAAAGCTAACCAAATGGATGATGCCGAAGTTTTGCCGCACTTTCCTTTCCGGGATGATGGAATATTAATTTGGAATGCCATTGAAAAGTTTGTTACTCAATACCTGAAACTTTATTATCAAACCCCAGAAGACCTCAGTGAAGACCAGGAACTACAAAACTGGGCGAAGGAATTAGTGGCTCAAGATGGTGGTAGAGTTAAGGGTATGCCTGGGAGAATTGATACTCTAGAACAACTGATTGAAATTATCAGTGTAGTAGTTTTCACTTGCGCTCCTTTGCATTCGGCTTTGAATTTTGCCCAGTACGAATATATGGCTTTTGTCCCCAATATGCCCTATGCAGCCTACCAACCTATGCCAGAAACGAAGGGTGTGGATATGGAAACCATCATGAAGATCCTGCCACCTTTTAAACAAGCTGCTGATCAGGTAATGTGGACGCATATTTTGACATCTTACCATTACGATAAATTAGGTTTCTACGATGAAAAATTTGCTGATAGTTTGGCGCAAGAAATTCTGGTACAGTTCCAGCATGATTTACACGAAATAGAGCGACAAATAGACATTAGAAATCAAACTCGTCCCATACCTTACAACTTTCTCAAGCCTTCTCAAATTATTAACAGTATCAATACCTAGCCGTCATGAACTGGGGACTGGAAACTGGTGAATAGGAAGTAGTATTTTCACTCAGCACTCCCCTTCGGCTTCGCTCAGGGCAAGCGCACTCAGCACTTATAAAAGCACTGAGAAACTACCAAAAAGAGAGGAAAAAAATGTCAAATCAGCAAGTCACTGTTACCGCTAGTTTGAAAGTTAAGCCAGGATTGGAGGAAAAGTTTAAGCAGGAATTCCAGCCTGTTATTGATCTCACAAGGGCGGAAGAGGGATGTATTAATTATGACTTACATCAATCATTGGAAGATGCCTCTTGGTTTCTGCTGCACGAAAATTGGGTGAGCCAAGAAATTTTGGCACAGCATATGGAACAGCCTTACATCAAGGCGTTGGGGGCAAAATCAGAGGAATTTTTAGTTGAACCTCCAGAAGTGAAATTATGGCAGCAGACTGCGAATAATACTTAATTTGGTGATAAATAATGACATCAAAGATGTTATTGTATGGTGCAACTGGCTATGCAGGGAAACTGATTGCTGAATTCGCTAAAAGTCAGGGAATTGAATTAATTTTGGCTGGACGCAGTCAGAATTCACTAGCAGCAGTAGCTAAAGAATTAAATTTGGATTTTCGGGTTTTTGGCTTGGATGATCAGCAGGCGATCGCTCGCTCTCTTGCAGATGTGACGGTTGTACTAAATTGCGCCGGGCTTTTCTCCAAAACCTCAAAGCCACTTGTAGATGCTTGTCTACAAACTCAAACCCACTATCTAGATATAGCTGGGGAAGTCCCAGAGTTTGCAACTTTAGAGGCGCGAGACTTGGAAGCTAAAAATGCCGGGATTATGTTGCTTCCTGGTGTGGGGTTTGGTGTTGTTCCTACTGATTGCGTAGCTGTTTACCTCAAAAATCAGTTACCGACTGCCCAGCGACTGATATTAATCTATGAAACGGTGGGGGGTGTATCTCAAGGAACTGCAAACACTGTATTGCCTAGCCTACATCAGATGGGTGTAGTCAGAGAAGCAGGTCAGCTGATCCCGGCTCGACCAGCCGGGAAACGGCGCAAAATAGATTTAGGTGCTGGTGCAGTCACAGCAGTCACTAACCCTTGGCGAGCGGATCTTGTCACCGCGTTCCATAGTACTGGTATCCCCAACATTGAGGTTTATACGGTGTTTCCCGCCCCTGTACGCTTCCTGATGGAAATTAGCCAGTATGTGGGATGGTTGTTTAAATCAGCACTATTCCAAAGTGCTTTAGCTCGTCTGATTAAAACTTTACCCACTGGGCCAAGTCCGGAGGAACGCGCGAAAGGTCAGGTGAGAGTAATTGGTTTTGCGGAAGATGCGTCTGGTCAAACAGTCACAGCTAGGCTTTCTGGGCCAGAGGCTTATGATTTTACTGCCTTATCAGCTGTGGCGGTGATGCAACGCATCATTCAAGGTGAAACTAAGGTGGGATTTCAAACTCCGGCTGCTGTTTATGGGGCAGATTTTGTCCTGGATATTCCGGGGGTGAAGGGGTTTGATTAAATAATTAATTGCACACCCTTGGTTTTATCTTGAGGGCTAAAGCCCTCACTACAAACCTTTAATTTAATCAGAAGCGGCTCCTTCTAGCCAAATTTCTACATCATCTGTTAATAACTTTTCTGCTGCTTCTAACATTGATGCAGCTATGTCTTTCAAGTCTTCGCGATTATTTAAGTAAGTTTGCAAAGCTGACCTAGGGTCGATACTACTACTAGCACTCAATTCGGGAATCCTTGGTCTAGCTAACTGACTGACTAATTCGGCTTGAATGGTGTAGTTATGAGCCGGACTTAAGGCCTGATGGATAGCAGCGCTATCAATCATATCTATCTGTTCCGATCGCAGTTTGTAAATTAGTCGTACCACAGCATCTTGAAGATCATGTTTAGCGATCGCTTTCATTAATGCAACCTGCGGATCATCTGCTTTGGAGACATCCACTTCTATTGTGCGGAATGTCCGAACTGGTAAGGGACAAAATTCCCAATTGGCGCTTCCTCGCTCCAGTTCTATCATCACATAGCCTTTGTCTTCTTTTTCTTCGCTAAAATCTACCCGCTCAATGCTTCCTGGATAAATCACTGGCGGGTTATTAGATTTATTCAAATTTTGATGGCGATGAATGTGTCCCAATGCTACATAATCAAAACAAGGTCGCGTCAGCAAAGATAAAGGTAGAGTGAAGCCTTTACCCACTGCCAAAAAACGCTCGGCTCCTAAGGTTGCATTGTCAGCCATCAAATGTGCTAAAAGTATAGTGGGTACATCAGGGTCAAGACGGCGAATTTCTCCTTCTAAAACAACTTGCAGGCGTTCTGTTAATAACTGATTGACTTCCGCTAAAGATAAGCTTTCAGTTTCTTGGCGAGTCATCAGCGTCGAACGGGTGAGCCAAGGCAGGGTAATAACTTGCACTTTACCATTACGGGTTTGGATATGGTGAGTAATTAACGTATCACCCACAACAAACCCCCGCACGCCCAAGGTGCGATAAATATTTAAACTCGCTCCTCCCATTCCTTGAGAATGTTGGTCATGGTTACCTACCAACAGCACTGTGGGAATATCTGCATCTACAAGACGGCGAAATTGACCTGCAAAGGCTTCTTGCACATATGGCGGCGGTGTAGCATCTGGGAAGGCATCACCACCAAATATCACTAAATCCACTGCATCTGCTAACGCTCGGTCAATACACTTAGATAATGTATTGACAAAATCTTCCAATCGTGTATTCAATCCTGTGGCTGGGTTAATTCGTCCGTGGGAGAAACCGCTTCCCATGTGGATATCTGATAGATGGAGGATTTTAATCATATTTACTCAGATGTCAGTTGTTCTTTGTCTAACATACTAATAACCTCTGAGAACTGATTATTTGGCTTTACGCCTCTACACAATTGGGTTTAAAGATACATTAGATACTTGTCAACCGTAATTACACAAAGGCTCAAGTCAGTTTTGCTAATTCAGACATATACATGACCGAATTTTTAAGTAAATACTACGGTTTTTACTAAGAAAATTTACAATCTCTTAAGTTTTATAGTACTTTTATAGATATTTATGCTGTTACTGATAACGTTAATAGAATCATCAAAAAAAGGATTTTACTAAAAATGAATAACTCAAAACTTCCTAATCAGTTGGGCGTATCTATGGTTATGGGTGCTTTAATTATGTTGACCAGTGTCAGCATCATCGCCATCATGAACGTGTTTTAGAAATCAAAACTGCTCATTTTAGTAAACAAATATTTACACAGCCCTACTCAATACCGAGTAGGGTTTTTACATTTCTTAATGTGAGAGGCAATCGAATCTGTCTGAGCAGCAGCGTAACCATAGGATATTAGATTTTAAATAATTTAATTATTGCTGAAATTTGAAATAGGCGATCGCTAAGGAATTCCCGCTTGTTGAAAAATTTGTTGTGGTGTAATTTGCAACCCTTCAAATAGAGAATCTTCTAAACTATCTACACCAGTTTTTGTTTGAGGTCTGGTATCAGGATAAAAAATCGTGACTGTTTTAGCTCTTGCATCCACAACCCAAACTCTCATCACACCAGCATCGAGGTAATCTGTGGCTTTGGCGCTCATTTGTCCAAAGGTTTGGTCGGGTGAGATAATTTCAATGGCTAAGTCTGGAGGTATGGGACAAGCTTCATCCTCAATTACTTCATTAGAAAGGCGAGAATAGGAAATATAAAGTAAGTCTGGTACGGGAACCCAATCGCGACCTTGGCGTTTTAAAGTAACTGCCCATTCGATACCAATCTCACCACGATTTTGTGCCCATAGTATGAGAAGTTGACTAATAGCAAGGGTTAATCTGGAATGGAATCTTTTTGGTGCCATTTTTGCTTTTGCTTCGCCGTCAACTAATTCGTAGGTAATATCCCCGGATGGTAGGGCGAGGAATTCTTGTAGTGTGAGTTGAGGTTTTAGTTGAGTCATAGCGATCGCATCTCCTTGGCATTGGCGTAGCTGACAGTAGGCTTGACTCTATTTTGGTGTTCTGTGACGCTTGGTAATTGATTTATATCTCCTTTGTAAAGACGTTCCATGAACGTCTCTACATTTTTTGTCGGAGATGTCTATTTTATTTTTGATTTAATGCAACAAGCCAATCATGTGCAGTAAACCATGACCAGTAACTAGCTCAATGATTAAGGCAATGAAGCCCAGCATAGCAATACGACCATTCCAAACTTCGGCACTAGTAGTCATACCCCATTCCCAATTCTCTTGGGGGTACATTTTCACCCTTTTTTTCATTTGGGCAGCTTGCGAAAGCTGGAAACTGGGTTTTTTTAGCGCATCAATCACGAGGTCTGCCAGTGCTTGAATAAATACCGGGTGAGTGTTGGGAGCAGGTGCGCGACGGAAGTTGTGAATTCCTGATTCTTCGGCTATTTCCCGATACTCAATATCAATTTCTTGTAGTGTCTCGATATGTTCTGAGACAAAACTGATAGGCACGACGACTAAATCTTTGACACCTTGTCCGCCTAGTTCTTTGAGCGCATCTTCAGTATAGGGTTGGAGCCATTCTACTGGTCCCACACGGCTTTGGTAAGCCAAGGTATGGAGATTGGGTCGATTGAGGGTCTGCATAATTAAAGCAGTACATTCCTCAATTTCTTGCTGGTAGGGATCACCTGCTTCTTCAACATAGCTTTTGGGAACGCCGTGGGCGCTGAAAAAGATATGAACCTCATCGGGATTGGGAAATTGTTCCAGTTCTTGGGCTATCAGTTCAGCCATTGCCTGGAGGTAACCTGGTTGTTTGTACCAGGAGGGAATAACAGTGTATTCAATGGGCTGAAGTTTTGGGTTTTCTTGCCAAAGTTTTTCTAACAGCCGGAAGCTAGAACCACTCGTACTAATGGAGAATTGCGGGTACAGTGGTAGAATTACCAAACGCTCAATGTTGTCTTGACTAATCTGAGCGATCGCCTCTTCGGTATAAGGATGCCAATAACGCATTCCCACGTAGATATTGGCTTCTTGTCCCAGATCACCCAATTGTTGTTTCAGTGCTTCCCCTTGAGCTTCTGTTATCCGCCGTAGAGGGGAACCGCCGCCGATTTGCTTATAGTTTTCTTGAGATGTTCTGGTTCGCCGTGAGGCAATAAACCAGGCTAGGGGTTTTTGCAACCAGCGAAATGGTAGGCGAATAATTTCCGGATCGGAAAATAGGTTATACAAAAACGGCCCAACATCCTCTAACTTATCAGGCCCACCGAGATTGAGTAATAAGACGCCTACACGACCCATAGCAGTTACTTTCCCCCAATCTTTTCAGGTTTTTTACTAATGTTAACAATATATCTTTATTAAATATAAAGCTTTATAGTCAGGAAAGATGCAATGGCAACAATTTTCAGAGATTGAAGTTACCGTTATTAGTGGCTATATGATGCGATCGCCTGGTTAGCAGCCTTGACTGTAAGCGGTGAAGTCCGTTTTCGCCAACTACCTTTACAAGGTTTAATAATTAACTCAGATACTCACGTTTTAGATTTATGTTGTGGTAGCGGTCAAGCGACGCAATTTTTAGTGAAATATTCACAAAATGTAACTTTGACTGACGAAACTTTCACGAAAGCAAAAACAGCGTCTAATTCCACGGATTTACATCAAGATTCAAAATGGACTGTTCGAGATTATGGGTATGGGTGCATGGTATTCCTACTGGCGTGACCCCTACCATCAGAGTAAATCTTGTCTTGAGGTGGCAGGAAATGGATGAAGTCGTCAAAAAAGTAGCTGCATTGGGTCTGCCTGGGGTAATTTTGGTAATCACAATGGCAACTACAGGTTTTACAGGTGCTGCTGCTATTACCGCAGCTTTAGCATTTCTGGGTGGCCCTGCGGGGATGCTGGGTGGAATTGCTGTTTTGGGGCTGACAGGTTTGATTACTGATGCTTTAGCTAAAGTTAGTTTAGAAGATTTTCTGACAGAAATTTACTGCCAGCGCCGACAGACTGAACCACATGGCAAATTGCTAGAAGAGATTGAGTCTTTATCGCTATTCGACGGCGACATGAAAGATAGGCTCAAGACGACTGTAACGGACGGATGCGGTTGTGCAACGGTGGTTAATTCTAGTACCACAGATGATGCAAATGAAGCGATCGCCATTTTAGAAAGTGTTCCTGGAATGACTCGCGCACACCACAGAGATTTTGTAAGTTCTCATCCCATCATGAGGCTGAGGGATGGAACTGTAGTGAGAACATGGAAAAACCCCGTTGGTGTTGACCATGTTTTTTTAGGCGATCGCAATGACAGAATGATTTACGGCGGTTTTGTTGGTTGGATTCACTCTGAAGGTTTACAACAGGCACTATCTCGTATTAGAAGAGACTTAACTTAAGTTGATTAGAGATCAAGTGTTGCCGGAAGCTGTGGTGTTATGAGAGATGAAAATTCCCCCTGATGCAATTATTGCCGACGAAAAAATCACCCGCTACTTATTAGTACCGAGAGAACAAGACGATCAATCAAAGTTTCTCGCCCAAGCTGGATTTACACAAGACAACCCAGAACTATTGAAAGTAGCAATTCGGCAACTGGCAGATTCAACAGAAGCAATACAAGATAGAGATAATGAATATGGGGTGTTCTATCGCGTTACTGGTGAATTAATCGGGGTAAACCAGCGAAACCTAGCAGTGATTACAGTTTGGCTGCAAAGGGCTGTTGACGGTAAGTTTCAGTTTATCACCCTCAAACCTAACAAGGAGTCTGCAAATGAACTTTGAACTATATCAGCGTGTCGCTTTAAATCGTGACTTAGATGAATATCAATTAAAAAAAGGTGATGTAGCAACTTTAATTGATTTTGTTCCTCATCCTAGTAATGGTGAACAAGGATGTGTTTTAGAAGTATTCAATGCAACTGGTGAATCAATAGCTGTTGTCATTGTTCCCATATCTGATATTAAACCACTGCGAAATCATGAAATTTTAAGTGTTCGCTCTTTGGTGGAAATTTAGGTAGTCCAGTGGCTCAATTTCTTACTCAATCTTTGATATACAATTATTTTCTGAAAAACTTAAAGCAAACATCCCACCCAACAATTTTTGGCGTTGCTGATTGAAAATATGAATTTATCTCGCGCAAAGGCGCAAAGGCGCAAAGGTACAAAGAAAAAACCCCATCTGCATAGCGTAAGCTGCGCCTGATGGCATTGGCGATGTCGATCAGAGATTCTTGGTCACGCGGCATAGATGACTAGTGCGGATTCAAAATATTTTTACGTCTGAGCCAGTTTTCACTGCGCTTGATCGCGGTTTTTACAATCAAATCTACAGGGCGGTTGAAAATAGCTTGCAATTGATCGCGCATTTGCAGAGTTTCGCTTAAGCCCCGTTTCGCAGTTGCAGAAAAGGTGAGCAGCACATCAATATCGCTTTCGGGGCGAAAGTCATCGCGTAAAATGGAGCCGAACAAGGCAAATTCGGTAACTTGCCACTTGTAACAAAACTCACGAATCTGATCCATTGGCAAATCTATTGCAGTAATCTTCATGGCATTTCTACCTCAAAGGCTTTTAGTTGTTGGTTTATCCCAGTTGTGGCTGTCGCTTCATCAGTCTCTATCGCCTGTTCTACTCCTATTTTTGCAATTTTCTCAGGAGGCTAACAATGCAGTCACAGTTTCATTTGACATCAAGCGTCGAAAGTCTAGTATTTCAACTAAAACTAGCTTGGCATCTTGAGAATAATGCAAAATCACTTGTCCTTCATCTTCAGCATAGGCAATTGGCTCATTGGAAAGTTCAATTAATAGAGCATCAACATCTTTGCTGTAGCTAATCTTTTTCATATCTAGACCTCCTGCCAGGATAAAGGGTGACGATCAAAATGAAAGCATTGAATTCTCGGTAAACGACTCGAAGCACTAAATTTTCGTCTAAACGCTTTTGTGCAATCAGTTTATCCACTTCACCAGTTTCTAGCTTGTCTGGCGATCGCACTGTCTCTATTACAAAGTTGGGATCGACGCTTATTTCATGACTCGCTAAAACCTCCATTTTTAATTGAGCATGATCGCTAAAGCGAATTTCTTTCATCTCTTATTTCAACATTTAATGCTTTAAGCTGTTGATTTATCCAAGTGGTTGCCTTATCTTCATCAGTCTCTATCGCCCGTTCTACTTGTGGTTTAGCAATTTCCACTATGGCTCAAATTCAATATTTTCATAGATATCTGCTAAACGAATTTCAAAGGGAATCGATGAGAGTGAAATATAAGATTCTGTATCGTCATATTCAGTAAAGATCCATCTATGGGAGTCAGCTTTGGAGTATTGCTCAACATGAGCAGTATATTGATCAATCAATAAATACTCTTGAAATGTTGGAATGGTACGATACGCTGAAAATTTTTCATCTCTATCGTAGCTTTTGGTTGATTTTGAAAGCACTTCGGCGATCATCACCGGGTTAGTAATTGTATCAGTTCGTCCCTGTTGTCGTTCAAGTGGGCGGGGGACAACCATGACATCCGGGTAGGTATAAAGCGTGCGATTGGGAATCCAAAGCCGTTGATCCGCTACAAAAATACTGTACGGTTTCCCTTTCAAACTGACTCTTAAGGCGGCATTGAGAATACTGGCAATTTCATTATGTTCGGGAGTGCCGCCAGTCATAGGGATGATTTCTCCATTGATATACTCATGCCGAATATCTGAATTCACCTCAAAATCGAGATACTCTTCGGGTGTATAGATTTTCTTTGCTTCAGCCTGCATCATCATGTCAGCGTTACCCCCAAGACTTCAAGTTGCTGATTTATCCAAGTTGTGGCGATCGCTTCATCAGTCTCTATCGCCTGTTCTACTTGTGTTTTAGCAATTTCTAGCAGTAGTTATTCATTATGGAAAATATCGATATATTTCCTTGCGATGTAATACACGAACAAAGGTAATTATATTTTCGTCTTCGGCAAAACCAATTCGATAGTCACCAACTCGGATACGGTAGTAATTTCCATCTGCCTTAAGTTTTTTGATGTTGCTGATCTTCAAGAGACTTTCAGCAGTTTCCATTTCTTCTATTACAGTTTTAATTCTCAGGAGCAAGTCCTCATCTTAAATCTTACCCAAATCCTTTTCAAAGCTTTTTCTGAACTCGACTTTCACGATTTCGGCTCCAAAAGTTGAAAAATGGAGTCGCGGCTAATCAGGTCAGTTGTTTCACCTTCTGCGATCGCCCGTTCCATTGCTATGTCTTCAATAATTTCCGTCAAAAATTCAGAGACTTCCTCACGGTTATCACGAATCAATTCGACGATCGCGCTTTTCAAGATTTCCTTGAGTTGTTCTGGGTTTAAAGTAATTTCAGACATTATGCCTCCATTAAATTAAGTTTAATTTGATAAATTAATGCTAATAGCTTCAACTTGCTGGTTTATCCAAGTTGTTGCTGTGGCTTCAGCTGATCAACCATCTTCAAGACCTTCCCAAAGTTGAGCCACCGGGATAGTTTGCCCAGTCATGGCTTCGTGCCAAGCTTGCTGGAAATCTGCTAAGACTTCTGCTTGAGATGAATCATCCAGAACTTCTTCTACTTCAGGGATTAGCACAATGACTTCTACTCGGCTATTTTTATCAGTTAAAAGCGGATAATCTAAAGTTAGTTGTCCCTGATCGTTAATCGTTGCCATAACTTTAAGTGCTTTCATGATTACTCCCAGATGGTTTAAGTGGTAGCAGTTAGGGTGATGCCTAATGCTTCAAGTTGCTGGTTCATCCAAGTTGTGGCTGCGGCTTCATCAGTCTCAATTGCCCGTTCTACTCCAGTTTTAGCAATTTCTAGCAGTTGTTTAGATTGCTCCCGCGCTTTGCGAGATGCTCTGACCTTTTCTGTGATTTTCTGGCGAGTAGATTCTTTCGGCAACGTGATCGGAATATTTAACAAGTCTTCAGTGGAAATTGCCGGATACATACTGGCAGTTGTATGAAGATCAAGGATTTCGCATACAATGGGCGATCGCAAATAAACTTGTAAAACTTCTGGCTCTATTTTGGTTGGTTTGAGAACAGCAAAACCAGATGAACAAATGTAATTGTTTTGCTCTGGTTCAATCAGGGCTGAGAGTCGGCGAATGGGGCGAACGGTTGACGTAATTACATCGTTAGTTTTGACAATCCACTGCGCTCGACTGGGGACTTCTTCCATTGCTACTACTTCACTATTAGCAAAGCCTTCTCCGTTGAGATTCCCAATTTCAATGTAATTAAAAGTGCCTTGTTTATCAGGCTGAAATTTGCGCTTTGCAAGTGAGACAACATTGCCAATACAAAGACCAGACTGACGCATGATTGTCATAACTTTTTGCTGTTTTGGCTGGTAATATTCAGCCGGGTCAGGGTCACATCTGCCAGTATGGGTGAACGAGAAGGGGGAAAACAAGTTCTCAAACGAGTGAAACAGTCTCCAAAGCAGGCATCTCGCTTGACGACTATCTGGGTTTGTTCCGGTTGCAGCCAGGTGGGTGATTGAACGGTCAAATGCTTGGATGGAGAGATGCAAAATTCTCGTCAAGAACTTTGAGCGAACTTTAGCTAATGCGACCGCCAAAGTTAATCTTTGTTTTATTCGGCTAATGGTTCAGAGGCTTGCAGCCTCTTCTTAGATGTCAAATGGGTTCTATAAACTGTGTTGGGACGGTCTTTATCCATGACCACGATGTCTGCCCGTTTCACCTCGCGCCCAAAATTCACCCCATACTCAACCTGAATGCGACTGAGGGGATAGTGCAAGCGATCGCGCAAAACTCGTAAATATAATTGCCGGATTGACTCCTCTGGCGTGAGCTTAATTGCTTTTTGGCGCACCAAACAAACCGTATAAGGAACCTCACCGTTTTTGGTTGCCTTGAGGGTAATTGTTTGCTCTAACTGCTCAATTTCAGCGATCGTAAACTGCGACAGCTTGTAATTTGAGTCTTTGAGGATATCGGCTAATTTCATCAGAAGCTATCAAGTTGACTCTAAGGGCTGATTCGTCATAAGAGTTTAGCGCCATTGTCGTCACTGCCTGATAATTTTCTTAATTCTTTAATGGCGATCGCTGATTGAGGAGCCTGGAACTGGAGTCAGTATATTCTTGTGTTGCTCTACCAAACACATCTGGTCTATGATACCTGCCACTATCCCACAGTGGTCAACATAATTCGTAATTGATAATAGAGCCTACAGATGCCGCCAGGCTGTACGTAGTTACAATCAGTGGGGGCTTGTACCCTCTTTAATTACGAATTACGAATTACGAATTACGAATTACGAATTAGTAATTATTTGCTCAATATCTTGTACTCTTATTTCTGATACTTATAGTGTCATTCGTCAAAAATACTATTAATCTCATCACTTGCCTGCGGAATCTAGGTTGTATAGCTAACTATCAAAATCATGAAAGAAATAACACGCCGCAAATTTATCACAACTGCCACCTTGGCGACTGGTTTTGCCCTCGCCGTGCAGCCCATTTCGGCTCAAGTGATTACCACCGACGCTCAGGGGTTGGTAGCAAGTGCGGTGAAAATTCCCGTCTCAGATGGTGAAATTCCTGCTTACAGAGCTGTACCTGCAAAGGGAGAAAATTTCCCCATTGTGCTGGTGATTCAAGAAATCTTTGGCGTGCATGAGCATATCCAGGATGTTTGTCGTCGCTTTGCTAATTTAGGGTATTTAGCGATCGCACCGGAAATGTTCGTGCGTCAAGGTGATGTCTCAAAGTTAACCAGCATAGATGAAATTCGTCCGATAGTCGCGAAAGTGCCAGATGCGCAGGTACTATCCGATCTTGATGCCACGGTAGACTGGGCTGTGAAATCAGCTAAGGGCAACGCGGATAAGTTGGGAATTACAGGCTTCTGCTGGGGCGGTCGTATTACCTGGCTGTATGCAGCACATAATCCTCAAGTCAAGGCAGGTGTGGCCTGGTACGGGCGATTGGTGGGCGATAAGACCGAACTTACACCCCAGCATCCAGTTGATATTGCCTCTGATTTGCGAGTCCCTGTCCTCGGACTCTACGGTGGTCAGGATACAGGTATTCCTCTGGATACTGTAGAGCAGATGCGCGTTCGCCTCAAGTCCAGCAGTAGCCAATCCAAAATCATTGTCTACCCCGATGCACCCCACGCCTTTTTTGCCGATTATCGTCCCTCCTACCGCGAAACAGAAGCCAAGCAAGGCTGGCAGTGTCTTCAGTCATGGTTTAAGCAGCATCTTCAGCCATTTTCTACATGAGAAATGTATCCGTGAAATGACAAGAGTGAGTTCTTTTTGTCAACCAGTTAAAATACTCAACATAGCTCTACTAAATTTAGAAGGCTTTATGAACCCAGTTTAAAGGCTTCAACAAACATGCTGTAGATGAAACCCACTTTCAGTAAGTTGAGTGATTCTACCCAAAGTGCTTGCCTTGCCAAAAAGCTGCGACTATAAAATATCCTGCTAGTAATCTCTGTCAACGCCACTAAAATACCAGCTATCAAAATGTCTAATGTGCCTCTTTGTCCAGCGATGGTGGAAATTGCTGTTCCTAGAAAAAAGCCGAATAAAAAATTAATAATTAATAGCGATAGACGTCGCCAAGGATTTAAAAACCATTGCCTCAAACGCCTAGCAATGGCATCGAATAAGTTTGTGAGACGAGTGTTTTGCATCTGAGGTGAGGATTTTTGCGAAACTTTTAATATTGTTGTGATACCATTTTTTGGTAAAGATATGCCAATTAGTCTGCCTGGCAGATTTTGCTTGTGAGCCTGGGGTAAATCAAGCACAGCTTCACACAAAATTGGTATGAATAGCTACTAAATTTTAACTTCACTGTAAATTATTAAGAATTATGAAAAATTTACAGTTGTAAAATCTGGGGATTTACAAAAAATACCTTGTTGCTCACACTACTTAATTCTGAAAAGCAGCTTTTTGTATTTCTACAAATCTTTTCAGATTTATGTATCATATTTTGCAATTTTTGGCTGTTGTTCTGAATTAATTCACGAATAAGCAGGCTTTTCTACCCTTTTTTGATTGAGAAACAAGGTAATTTTTTATGCTCTACTTTTTTGCAAAATAATGATATTTATGATACATTGCATATCCTAATTTCACGAAAATCTCTAGTAAGTGAGTAGCTACATATCCCAGATTACTGCTGCAAATAATAGGCTAGTATTTGGTCAAGCCTAAACAAAATATTATTACTAATCACTATCAATATGAAATCTTCAGTATATCGTCACACTGTTGTTACAGCTTGTGCTTTGGGGCTACTGGGATTACTGTTAGGATGTTGGGAAATGAGTGTGTCTTTTGAGTCAACCAATTCCAATACATCTTCACGAGTATCTCAAGACACATCACAATTGGATGTCACTTCAGCATCACCTGTCCCAGATGAAACAGTTACTTCTACTAGCACCTCAAGTCCAGCAACCACTCCAACTAATCAAGTGGGAATTAGCAGTACTCACATCTTGGCAGAGCGTCAAAACTCGGTTGCTGATGCCAAAAATCAAGGAACTTTACGCATAAGCAATCAAACAGACCAACCTGTGCGGTTAGCTTTACTGCCACGGCAGCCACTAGAGAAAGATTCTAGTAATAAACCAACTAACTATGATATTCCTGCTCATTGGGATTTTGATCCCCAAGAAGGTAGTGAAAAGGGGTTGCTTCTCTCCCTGCCTCATGGGAACCTCAAATTGGAGAAGGGAGATATTATAGTTGCCTTTGCACAAGATGGTTCCCGGCGCTACTGGGGCCCGTATGTTGTTGGAGAAACTTCCTTGCCTAAATGGAATACGCAAAATCGCGAATGGTTATTGGTACTGACTCCTTAACGGGACTGGGAAGGGGATGGGGGGACAAGGTAAATAACCAATGCCCAATGCCCCATTCCCTTTTACAAGAACAAAACATAGCTCTTCAACGACTATTGACTAGTTATGTTTAATTGTTGACTATTTAATGACTAATGAGGATGAAATTGAGTGTTCCGCGTACTGTTAACCAGTGGTTCAACAATCTAGTGAAAAGTCCCAGTTTCGCTGTGACTGTATTACTCCTGATTGGTTGGATTGCTTATGGGTGGAATTTAGGCAGCGTGGGCTTGATTGATGAAACAGAACCCTTGTTTGCTGAAGCCTCCCGTCAAATGTTTGTTACAGGTGACTGGATCACTCCCTTTTTCAATGGCGAAACGCGGTTTGATAAACCTGCTTTAATTTACTGGTGTCAAGCGATCGCCTATACAATTTTGGGGGTGAATGAATGGGCAGTACGTCTGCCTTCAGCGATCGCATCCCTGGGAGTCATTGGTTTAACGTTTTACACCGTACAATGGTATTTCTCTCAAAAAGATGCTTTAGAGCAGGTTTCACATCCTACTCGCCGCTACTTAACAGCTTTCATTGCCGCAGCGATGTTGGCACTCAATGCCGAGATGATTGTCTGGGGAAGAACGGGTGTCTCAGATATGCTGCTGACTGGTTGCATGGCATCAGCCTTGTTATGCTTTTTTCTGGGATATGCACAGGAAAAAGCAGAAGTAGATGTTACTTCCTCAATGCTTCACTCCCGATCCCTATTACCTAACAAATGGTATTTGGCCTGTTACGTGCTAATTGCTGGGGCAATTTTGAGCAAGGGGCCTGTGGGAATTGTTTTGCCGGGGCTAATTATCGCTGGATTTCTATTTTATGTAGGCAAGGTACGAGAAGTATTCCGGGAAATGCGTCCCCTCATGGGGATGCTGATTATTTTTGGTTTATCAGCACCCTGGTATTTGCTAGTAGTTTGGCATAATGGTTGGAATTACATTAATTCCTTTTTTGGTTATCACAACCTGGAACGCTTCACAGAAGTAGTTAATGGTCACTCAGCACCCTGGTATTTTTACTTTCTCGTGGTGCTGTTGGGCTTTGCGCCATACTCAGTTTACTTACCTGTAGCCATGGTGAGACTAAAATTTTGGCAGCGATCGCACTGGCGCTCCCAAGAACGCTCTCAGCAATTGGGTTTATTTGCCTGTATCTGGTTTATTAGTATCTTTGGCTTTTTTACTATTGCTGTTACTAAACTCCCTAGCTATGTTTTACCTTTAATGCCAGCCGCCGCTATTCTCGTGGCGCTGTTATGGAGTGACTTTTTCCAGGACAAGAACCAAAACACTGCTTCTGCTTCCTCTTTCCTCAAAGTCAGTGCTTGGATCAATGTTGGATTTGTCACGGTACTGGCAGTAGCACTGTTTCATATATTTTATTTACTAGGTAGTAATTCAGTGGCACCAGACTTCCGCCTACTAATTCAAAATGCTGGTTTACCAGGACTAGGGGGATTCATTTGGCTATTTGGTGCCATCATCATGGCAATTTTAATCTTAAGTCGCCGTTGGTACTCTATTATCAACGTGAATTTAGCGTTGTTTGTGGCATTCTTAATGATTGTTTTGATGCCTGCTTTATTTTTGATGGATCAGCAACGTCAGCTACCTTTAAGGGAATTATCTGCTGTTGTGGTGGAAGTGCAAAAACCGCAGGAAGAACTAGTTATGGTGGGTTTCAAAAAGCCAAGCGTAGTATTTTACACCCAAAAACATATAAATTTCATCAAATTGACAAAAGACGCTGTAGAGCATATTCAAAACCGGGGTGCCCAGTCAGACAAAAATTCCTCTTTGCTAGTCTTAGCTGAACCGAAAACTTTTGTCAAAATGGACTTGCCACCAGACATTTATGATAATTTAGCTACTAAAGGTGCCTATCAATTAATTCGAGTTTCTTTTAGGAAAATGGACAAAGAAAAGCTAAAAATATCATCAACTAAACTAGCCAAAATTAGCTAACAAAATAATTACGAATTAAGTAGTAAGACTTAATTTCGTAGTCAGCGGCTCTAGCCCTTTAAAACCTCCTAAGAAAGCGACAAATCGCTCACTACAAACAAAAATTTACCTTACCTTTTTAGAATTACGCATTACATCTTTGACAGCTAAAGCTTGATTGATTTGATGCAATAAATCTTCCATTGATATAGAACGAGGTAAAATCTGGATGGCAGTGTCTTCGACAAGCTGAGCTAAAGTACTCATGACAGTTTCTACTGTATCTAATCTGCCGTTTTTTCGTCGCTCAGTTGCTGTCTGGGAAATGTCAGGTAGGGAATTAATTTGAGTGTGATTTAAGCGCTGGTCAATCACCAAAATTGGTGGTAAATCGAACGGTAAATCTGCCAATGCTTTCAATGCTTTTAGTACATCTTTATGGATAGAAGACTCTCCTAAGCAAATCAGTAGTAAGTCAACGCTTTGGTGCCGAATTTGTTGTAGCACTTCTACCCAACAGCGACCCATGGCTGCTTTCAAGCCGGCGGTTTGTAAGTACTGAATTAAAGCTTGGAACCACTCAGATCCCCGTTCAGTATAATCACTACTGAGTGAGGAGTTTTTTGTTGTTCTATGCCCCCTAATTTGTTTGCGTCTGATCTGTGGTAAGTCGTGCAGCATCGCCAAATCTACCACTAAAATGCTGGGTGGGCAGCAGATACCAGATGCAATTTGCAGAACTGATAATAATGGGTCTGTTTTATCGGTGCGGTTTTTATTGTCTTGAGTGAATGGTGTTAAGTAAGGAAACACAGACAAACCAGGTATCTGGGAAGCTGCCAAGGTGGTGGCTACATCGCAAGTTACCAGAGGGAGATCAGCCAATAAAGGATAGTGAGTTAACTGTTGCAGATAGGTTTGGGCCAGAGAACTTTCTACATCCAGCAAAATGACATCGAATTGCCAAACCCGTGCTAAGAGTTCTGCCTGATCTAAGTCATCTACCTCAATTACCCGATGTTCTTGCAGTGAAGGGTGGGGGTGAATTGATTCTAAGTGAGGATTCACCAACCTGAGAATTCGCAGTAGAGTTTGAGGTGGGGTGATTTCGTGATTTTCTAATCCTGATTGCTGAATTTCTGGTGTTGCACATAACTTTTCTAGGAGTGGTGCTAAGGCTTGATTGTCTACTGGCAAACTCAGAAAACCATCGGCTCGGTGAGAAAATGCTTGCTCTTTTTCGGCTCCTGTCGCTGTCACCATTACAGGAATTTGGCGAGTTGCGGCATCAGATTTTAGTAAGGTCAGTACATCCCAACCCGAAAGTAAGGGTAATAAAGGATTCAAGAAGATCGCTTTTGGTTGTAAACGCCGGGCTTTTTCTACCGCCTCTGTGCCTGAGCGAGCAATTACCACCCGATAACCTAAACCTTTAAGTTGCTCGGTCAAATCTTCAATATATCTAGCTACTGCTTCGACTACTAGCACTAACCGTTGTGAACTAGTGGGATGATGTTGGGCAGTAGCGGTGACGCGCTGACGTGCTGAGGTTGTAACTCCTTGTGTCTCAGTCATGGGGATTTCTTCTTCCACACCTGGCTCGGTGAAACCTGTTGTGGGTGGGCTGGGTGGTAGAAGTAATGTAAACTGGCTACCTTTACCTTCACGAGACAAAAAGCTGACATCACCTCCGTGGAGGCGAGCTAAAGCCCTAGTTAAGACTAGCCCCAGACCAGTACCTTCAAACTGGCGAGTCAGGGGATTTTCCAATTGTTGGAATTTTTGGAAAATTAAATGTTGTTGATGTTCGGGAATGCCAATGCCTGTGTCCCAGATTGTAAACGCAATCCAGCCTTCCCAACGGCTCACCCGCAAACCAATTTCCCCAGAGTTTTCGGTGAACTTAAAGGCGTTAGAAAGTAGGTGTACCAGCATCTGACGTAAGCGCAATTCATCTGCGACAATCTGGTCTAAGCCTGGTTCAATGGAGATGGTAAATTCAGGTAAAGAATTTGCTGGTGGAGATTGGCTGGTTGTCGCTTTGGTGGTTTGAGTGTGAATAGCTTTGGCTTCTGTGAGGGCGCGATCGCACACGGCACGAATTTTCACTGGGACGAAGGCCAAATCCATCTGTCCGGTCTCCATGCGGGTCAAATCCAAAATGTCATTGACCACACTCATCAGATGTCTGCCACTTTGATGAATCAGTCCCGCATAACGGGCTTGACGTTCGTTAAGTTCTCCCAACTGCTGATCCACGAGCAACCGCGATAATCCCAAAACGGCAGTGAGCGGGGTCTTGAGTTCATGACTAATACAAGCTAAAAACTCGTCTTTTAAACGATTTAGTTGAATAAGATCAGCATTCTTCGCGGCTAGTTCTTTACAAATCTGCTGTTGCTCGGTGACGTCGGTAGCTAATACTAACCATAAGTCACTTTCCAGTTCTGAATCGTGAGTCAACTCCTTACTGAGTATAACTTCTGACTCAGGACTATCTAATGGGATTTTGGCAAACTGCCAGATGCGCTCTTGACCATTTTGCACTTCTACGACACAAGTACAAGTACCCATTTGACTATCCAAAAAGCAGCGACTGAATTTAGTGATTGTAGTTGCCGACTGCTGGTGCTGGTGATCAATCAGTGGTGTAGATACTGACGATAAAGGGAACAAGCTTTTTTGCGGTGGCGCTTCGTTCCTGACAGATAAGGTATGTTCTCCTGATCCAGCATATTCTGGTTGTTGAACGCGGACGGGGGCTAATATTGCCTCTACCTGTTGCCTGACTGCTTCTGGATCTTTAAATGCTCCCAATTGCTGCCACCAAGCCGGATTTTGTGCCACTACCTCACCCGTTCCAGTTTGCAGCATCAAAGGCCAAGGCAGTAGTTCCAATAGCTGCACCAGTGGCTGACGTTGATTGACGCGGCGCGATCGCCCCAGCGCTGGCTTGTCAGTTCGCCAATGAGTTTTCGCTCTTTTACCAGGTCTGTCTGCATGACTGGGGGAGATTTTCTTGGCTGCATATTTATTTCCCACTCTACTGACTGCCAATTTTTCCTTAGCCAATAACCCTAACAGACGTGCGCTGTTCAGCAGCCCCAAAAATTTGCCATCGACATCAATCAATGCCCAATCCCCGCTATTGTTTGTTGGGATTTGTTGGTGCCGCAAAAATAGCTTAAATTGCTCTAAACCATAGGTTGCTGGTAATGTATTTAGTGGCTCAATAATGGTTTGATCCCAGGTTAATAATGGCTGCTGCAAATTTAAAACTTGCTCGTCACCAGATGCTGCCAATAATTTTTGTGTTAACCGGGCAGAGTGCAGCAATCCTAAGGGGCATTGCTGCTGATTCACTATTACCAAGCGATCGCACTGCTCTTGCTCAAAAATCTCTAGCACCATTGCCAGAGTACTTGTTTCTACGCAGTTGGGTACGGTTGCTAGAAAGTCATAAAGCGGGTACTGTAGCATTGACATAAGGCTTTGGGGGTCATTCTTCTTGTGGAAGCCTGCGGCTTCACCATCGGCTCTTCGGCAAATAGTGTTTGCGCCTGAAGCAATCTCCTTTAAGAAGACTCATTTAAGCAATTCTTGTTACAGCTTCAACGCCATTAAAACAATGAGATTGGTTCTCAAGAGACACGGTTGCTGGGATTTACTCCTCTTCCAAGTAGCAGTGCTTCCTTTTGCCACTTTGAACTGGGGGAAATATTCTTGTCAGTATCCTATTGGTGTGGAAACTCCTTTTTGATCGTGATAACTAAAACAATTATGGGCCCAAAGATTCGCTTTAGAACCTTGAGGAATTATAATGATTTAGAATGCGACAATACTTTAAGTTAGTTTAAGTATCTTATCAAGGTGTGAAATCCAAATATCTATATCGGGAGAGATATGCATATGCAAATCATCAATTAAGTTGTGTATTTTCATTGACAACAAACGCTTGCTCAACAACCTAAGTTGAAAGTGCTGAATGCTGTAGACGCTTCTACGTCTTCCCGCACGGTAGTAACTGGCGTTGCTAAGTAAAGTTAATCCAAAGTTTTTTCTGGAAGTTAACTTACAACTTTTAGAGACTCCAGTCATCCCTGAGAAGTGTGATCCACATCTATTTAGTCCATCACTCTTGGTGAGGGTGATTAGTCAGAAAATATCCCATGTATATAGATGCTACTACCCATATTTACTTTTCCATCGAATGTTCAAAAAAATTTAGATACTCCCACTAAGCTAGCCACTAAACCCAAATTAATCTGGCCAATGTGGAGTTCTAGACATTACACTACCAACCAATTTTACCTCTCGCCTATAGTTACTACCACTACTGCTAAAATTTACTATCTACTGGCATGGTGGCAACAATATCTTAATGAAAATTTCACTAATAAATATTTTTATGTATTTACGTGTCATAAGCAAAAACCACAGCAGTTCTTTCAGCAGATGACTCAAGTTGATCGGCAGGTATTGTTGCAACAACTCAAATCAGATTATCGCCAAATTCTTATACATTACTTTACTACGGACAAAACACTGAAAGAAAAAATTGATAAATTTATCAATGCGGTATTTTGTGCTAATATTCCTGTGCCGCAAATCATAGAATTTCATATGGAACTAATTGAAGACTTTTCCGTACAGCTAAGATTAGAAGGAAGGAGTGATGAAACATTACTTGATTACCGCCTAGCACTGATAGATATTCTCGCCCACCTTTGCGAACTCTATAGATGTTCGATGTCTAAATAAATTAAATTTATAATAGTTTAAGATGATCCTACTCAATAGATGTAACTTTCTCCCCATTCATCTGATCATCCTACATTTCAATTCTCACGTCTAGCCTGTACCTTTATGAATAAAGCCAGAAAGACCTATGTTCTCAAGCTTTATGTAGCAGGGAACACACCAAACTCAGTACGGGCATTAAAAATACTCAAAAATATTTTAGAACAGGAGTTTCAAGGTGTTTATGCTTTGAAAGTGATTGACGTGCTGAAAAACCCGCAGCTAGCCGAAGAAGATAAAATATTAGCGACGCCAACGTTATCTAAAATTTTGCCTCCACCTGTTCGTAAAATAATTGGTGACCTATCAGACAGAGAAAGAGTGTTAATTGGATTAGATTTACTTTACGAAGAACTGATTGAAGAAGATTGGGAAGAGTAAAAATACCTTTAATCCTCAAAACTTTGATGGCAAATTACCAACTTTAGTAATATAAAAACTGGGTTTAATACCCATCTGTTATGAAGCAATGAGCGAAAAAGACCAACCAGCGCCAAACAACACCCAAATTGGTGGTGTAGAAAAAATTCGCACGATGATAGAGGGCTTTGACGATATTAGTCATGGTGGTTTGCCTATTGGCAGAACTACCTTAGTTAGTGGTACCTCTGGCACAGGCAAAACCTTATTATCTCTGCAATTTCTCTATAACGGTATTACCCGCTTTGATGAAGCAGGTGTATTTGTTACTTTTGAAGAATCTCCTAGTGACATTATTAAAAATGCCCATATTTTTGGGTGGAATTTACAACGTCTCATTGATGAAGGCAAGTTGTTTATTCTCGATGCTTCACCTGATCCAGAAGGTCAAGATATTGTCGGTAATTTTGACCTTTCAGCACTCATTGAGCGCTTGCAATACGCGATTCGTAAATACAAAGCACAAAGAGTTTCGATTGACTCAATAACAGCAGTTTTTCAGCAATATGAAGCGATGGGAGTAGTGCGGCGGGAAATTTTTCGCCTAGTAGCACGTCTCAAACAACTACATGTCACAACTATTATTACCACCGAACGTAGTGAAGAATACGGCTCTGTTGCTTCTTTTGGTGTTGAAGAATTTGTTTCCGATAATGTAGTAATTGTGCGTAACGTTTTAGAAGGAGAACGCCGCCGCCGCACCATTGAAATTCTCAAATTGCGTGGTACAACACACATGAAAGGTGAGTATCCTTTCACAATTACTAATGAAGGAGTCAATATTTTTCCCTTGGGGGCAATGCGCTTGACTCAGCGTTCTTCTAATGTCAGGGTATCTTCTGGAGTTAAAACCCTGGATGAGATGTGTGGCGGTGGTTTCTTTAAAGATTCTATTATTTTGACAACCGGAGCCACTGGTACAGGAAAAACTCTGTTGGTTAGCAAATTTCTCCAAGATGGCTGTATCAATGGCGAACAAGCAATATTATTTGCTTATGAAGAATCACGCGCTCAATTGTCTCGCAATGCCTACTCTTGGGGAATAGATTTTGAGGACTTAGAACGTCAAGGGTTACTCAAAATAATTTGTACATATCCTGAATCAACTGGTTTAGAAGACCACTTGCAAATTATTAAATCAGAAATTGCAGTTTTTAAACCTTCTCGTATTGCCATTGACTCGCTCTCAGCCCTAGCTAGAGGAGTAAGCAATAATGCCTTCCGCCAGTTTGTCATCGGTGTGACCGGTTATGCAAAACAAGAAGAGATCACTGGTTTTTTTACCAACACAACTGACCAATTCATGGGGTCACATTCAATTACTGACTCTCATATTTCCACAATTACAGACACAATTTTGATGTTACAGTACGTAGAAATTCGTGGTGAAATGTCACGAGCAATCAACGTATTTAAAATGCGAGGTTCGTGGCATGACAAAGGTATCCGTGAGTACAATATCACTGCTGACGGTCCCGAAATTAAAGATTCTTTCCGTAACTACGAACGAATTGTCAGTGGGGCTCCTACCCGCGTTAGTATCGACGAAAAGGCGGAACTTTCTCGCATAGTCCAACGTTTTGAAAACAAACCAAGTTCTGATTCTTAAATTTAGTATCGTGCTATATTCATTTCTAAATTTAGGATCATGCTATATTCTGTGGAGAAGAAGGGTTTTCTGCCGCTAGATTGATTTTTGTGTGAGGGGATGCGGTGAAAGGACAATACTTATTCCATAGTTTCTTACCTGGTGTCACAGTAGCAGTATTAACAACCCAGCCTGCCTTGGCTGGCACAGTAAGTGGCGTACAATTAGCGTCTTCTCCTAGTGTTTTGACTGCTACTGATAGTCGAACCTTAGTTGTGGGTAATATTAATACCCAACTGTCTAATACTGTGGCACAGAGTTTTCCAGATATAGTACCCGAAACTGGATTAGCTACACTTAATTTGCCATCTTTAAGTAGTAATAGTAACCCAGTGATCTTGACAGGAAATACTGTTATACCCATAGAACAAAGATCTAAAAAAGATCAAGGTAAATTTTCACGTTTCACACCTAGCTTAAATTCCACCCAACGCTTACAACAGCATCTTTTTAAAAGCAACCAAAAACACAGCACTATTGCTACTTCTGAGCAAATAGAGCCAATAATCGTTCCTACTGCCACAGCCAAACAAACTTCTGCTCAAACAGCAAGCTTTTCCCTGTCTGCTTTACGGCAGCCAGCAGCGTCTGCAAAAATTCCTCAAACTCAGTTACAGACAGTTTTACCAACTGCGATTAGAGGTACAGGAGCGGCAAGGCTGCTAGTGGTACCAAGTTGTTCACAGGCACAGATATCGCTGGCTAGTGCCTGCCAACCGCAACATCTAACTAGGAATTTGGTAGTTCAAAATCCCAATACGCCTGATTTCACCTCAAACCCTGGAGATGCTGATGGGGTAATAACTCCCACGCAATTTGTACCTGCTGATACTGGGCAAATACCCACACAACCAGAAACTGTGGAATTTGCACCAGCAGGTGCTGTACAAATTCCTGATAACCTCATCCCAAGCGCCAATCCTCTGCTATTTCCCACCAAACCAGAGGAAGTGGCACTGGAGGAAAATCAGCCTCTGAGTTTGGCACAAGCTTTGGAAGTAGCACGGCGAAATAATCGTGATTTACAGGTGTCTTTATTGGAGCTAGAACGCTCCCAAGCAGCTCTACGCGAAGCCCAAGCAGCTTTATTGCCCAATGTTGGTTTGAGTGCTGATATCACTCGCAGCCGCTCTGCGGGCGGTGAGCTACAACTGAGACAACAAGAACAGCAGACAGGTATTCCATCGCCAGGATCTGAGGCTAGTACAGGGTTTAGCGGTCAAGCACAACTAACCTATGACATTTTTACTTCTGGGAGACGGCGAGCTAACATCAGACAGGCGGAAGAGCAAGTGCGGTTCAATGAGTTGGCTGTAGAGCGCCAATCTGAAGAAATTCGCTTGAATGTCACCACTGAATATTATGATTTGCAACAAGCAGATGAACAAGTACGCATTGCCCAATCATCTGTAGAGAATGCCCAGGCTAGTTTGCGCGATGCACAAGCCTTGGAGCGAGCTGGGGTAGGTACGCGATTTGATGTGCTGCGATCGCAAGTGAATTTGGCAAATTCGCAACAAGACTTGACTAATGCCCTTTCTCAGCAGCAGATTGCTCGTCGCCGTCTAGCCGCTCGGTTAAGTTTGCCGCAATCGGTAAATATCAGTGCCGCAGATCCAGTGCAATTAGCAGGACTTTGGAACCAAGACCTAGAAAGTAGCATTGTGTTAGCTTTTCAAAATCGTCCAGAACTACAACAGCAGTTGGCACAACGCAACATTAGTGAGCAACAACGACGGGAGGCACTTTCCACTTTAGGGCCTCAAGTTAGCTTGGTTGCTAGCTATAGTCTGCTAGATCAGTTCGACGATAGTATCAGCGTTACCGATGGCTATTCTGTAGGAGTCAGAGCTACTTTGAATTTATACGACGGGGGAGCAGCAAGAGCTAGAGCATCTCAGGCGAAATCTAATGTGGCGATCGCAGAAACTCAGTTTGGTGAACAGCGCAACCAAATCCGCTTTCAGGTAGAACAAGCTTTTTCTACCCAGCGATCTAATTTGGAAAATGTGCAAACTGCCAATGCTGCTTTAGAACAAGCTAGGGAAGCTCTCCGTTTAGCGCGTTTGCGATTCCAAGCCGGTGTAGGTACTCAAACTGATGTCATTAACTCCGAAAACGACTTGACAAGAGCCGAAGGTAATCGTATCCAAGCAATTTTGGATTACAACCGCGCCTTGGCTCAATTGCAACGAGCCGTCACCTCTAGGGCATTACCTTAATTAGTCATTAGTCATTAGTACTTTTACATAAAAAAAGTGACTATAAACTAAGGACTTTTGACTAACGCTCTTTCATCAGTCTTAGAAAACTTCACGAATTTTCGCTGTTTCAGCCAACGAAAAATTCAGGTTTCATCCCAGAGTGACGGAAGAGCGCTGAGTAAGTATGCACGAATATTTAGAACTATGTAAAGACAATAGTAGCTAAATCAGCCCAAAACTCGATTTCAGGATGCTATGCAGCATGGTAACCACCATCAACGTATAAGACCTCACCAGTAATATAGGAAGACGCTTCACTTGCCAAGAACAGATATGCTCCCAAGAATTCATGAACTGCGCCTCGCCGTCCCATTGGCGTAAAGTCAGTTACACGCTGCTGGTAGGGATCGTTCTCATCAAACTTGACATCTACCATGATGTTCTCAATATAGCCAGGTGCTATCGCATTTACTCGTACACCCCTCTGTGCCCATTCCACAGCCATTGTGCGAACTAGCTGATTAATACCACCTTTCGAGGCAGCATAAGGTGTTAGTCCCGGAATTCCTAAAGCTCCAGCAATTGATGAGGTCATGATAATGCTTCCACTTCCTGCATCTAGCATATGTTGTGCAGCGAATTGAGCGCAGAAGTAGTAACCACGAAGATTAATATCGAGGATTTTATCCCACTCGTTTTCTTCATACTGTTCAGCAGGCTTGATGACATCAATTCCTGCATTGCAAATCATCACATCAAGGGTTCCATGTAATTTGAGTGCGGTCGATACAAAATTTCCACACTCAGCCCGATTTCTCACATCTACAACAATCGAATCAACAGCTAAGCCCTGTAACTCAAATTCTTGTTGACAAATTGTCAATTCTTCGCTATTCCAGGATGAAATAATTACCTTTGCACCTCGCTCTGCAAATCCCTGAGCAAGTGCTTTTCCCAGCCCTCGGCTAGAGCCACTGATGCAAACAACTTTGTTTTCAACGCTAAACAAATTTCTTGCCATTGGTTACGCTCAGATTTATTTTGCTCTTTTTGAAAAACTAACCCCTCAAACTTTAACGCAGCTTTTCAACTGACACTGATAGAAAACTTACTGCGTTTTGTAGACAATTTTGTCGTTTAATGGCATGAAAATCAGCTAAACCATCTAGTATTTACACTGGAGTCATTTATAAGTTTTAGTTACTAAAATTACATTATTCACATTTGTGACTGTGAGTGTGGCTAACCTCAATTAGCCACTGTTGCTGATAGTTGGGAAGGTGTAGGGACAACCCTTTTGGGGTTTTCCTGCATAACGGGCATCTACATTTAGATGCCCTTTTATATTTTTTGAGTTTTTCGACAGTTAAGCATTATTGAACCTAAATTTAGGCAAACAGAACACAGCAGGTAAACACAAAATCTAAATCAGATGCCGATGACCACCTCTACAATGTAAGCACTCGGTAAAATGGGTGTGTCGGTAATCAACAATTAAACGCCTAAGTAGCCAATCTGTATGCTCACAACAGCTGACTTTCTTCAGTACACCCAATGGTCGGGTATTGCCACATTGGTATTTGCTGCCCTAGCAATCCTGGCTTTTATTCTCAAGTGGGGTATTCGCTTTCGGCTGGTAGGTACAACTGGCTTTATGCTGGTGCTGACGGGGGGGTTATTTGCTCTCTCGTTGGTTCCTTTAAGTCGCACTGTCATTCCGGGAGCCGTGAAATATACTCTAGTTTATGATAATGGTTCTACGCAAACGGTGATTGCTACATCACCGGAAATCTCACCTTCGGCATTAGAAGCAACTCTACGTCAAGCAGCTAGTAATCTTTATTCTTACGGTCGCTTAGGTACACGGGGAGACAATCAACTGACGATTCGCGCCCGTACCATTATCCATCCGGAACCAGGAATTTCTGTACCAGTTTATTTGGGTCAAATCAAGCGGACATTGGCTAGCCGTGAGGACTCAGATATGGAGATCGAAATTTACCCGCAAAATTTCGCTCAATTGCCAAAATAGACTGAGCAGACGGATGATTTAAAAAAGGGAGATGCGGTGACGTATGCTCCCTTGTAACAAAGTGCTGAGTGCATTCCAAATGTTTATTTTTAAACGCCAAGGGGCGCAAAGGTTGAATGTAAGCTTTGTGTTTTGTGTTTGAAAAAGTTGGGATGCTCTAAGTTCTGCGTGGGCGGAGAAATTCTTTTTTCGTCAAGCTAGACTGGAATTATAGTTTGTTAACAGCACAAATTAAAAAAATTCCCCTGAAAAGCTATAGGTGGGGAGAGTATTAAGTAATTTAGAATACAACGCAAATTTTTAATAAACTTTAATTTTTTAATTTTTTCATAAAAATAGATGAAAACTGAATTTACTTATAATGAAGCGGAGAGACTGGAAGCTCTCCGCCAGTATCAAATTCTGGACACGGAACCGGAAGAAGCCTATGACAATCTTGCCCAGCTAGCTGCTTTCATTTGTGGTACACCTATAGCCTTAGTAAATTTTATTGATGAAAATCGGCAGTGGTTTAAAGCAAAACTAGGTTTGGATGTCTCGGAAATGCCTCGGGATGTTGGGTTATCTTACCTTTGCCAAGAGCGACGGGATGTTGTAGTAGTACCAGATGCATTAGCTGATGAAAAGTTGGCAAAAAATCCAGTAGTAACTTCTTATCCCTATGTGCGGTTTTATGCAGGTATACCCCTGATTACTCCTAAGGGATATATGCTAGGAACTCTTTGTGTACTTGACCGAGTACCACGGGAACTGAGTCAACAACAAGTAGACGCACTGGTGGCTTTGAGTCACTTAGTAATTAATCAACTAGAATTGAGGCGTAATGTAGCTGAAGTAGCGCGCATTACTGAGGACTTACTCACTCAGGAGCAAACGACCAGGGCAACTACGGAAGCTGCGAAAAATCGGATCTCTAATATACTTGAAAGCATTACTGATGCGTTTTTTGCCTTGGATCAAGAATGGCGATTTACTTATATTAACGGCCAAGCAGCGCGGCTAATGCAGAAAACCCAAAATCAGCTATTGGGTAAAAATATTTGGCAAGCACTGCCAGAATTGATAGAAACAAAATTTTATCACGAGTATCGTAGAGCGATCGCTGAACAAATTAGCGTAGAATTTGAAGAATTTTATCCACGGCTCAACTCCTGGTTTCGAGTTCATGCTTATCCAGGACGGGATGGTTTATCTGTATATTTCCAGGATATTACCGAATGGCAGCAAACAGCAGCTGCACTGCGACAAAGTGAAGAACGTTGGCAATTAGCTTTACATGGTAATAACGATGGCATTTGGGACTGGAATGTCCAGACCAATGAAGTGTTTTATTCAACTCGTTGGAAGGAAATGCTGGGATATGCAGACCACGAAATTTCTCATCATTGGGATGAATGGCAAAAACGAGTTCATCCCGATGACTTAGATCATGTGCTTCAAGCTTTTGAGAATCACTTTGCGAAAAAAACACCTTTTTATGTCACCGAGCATCGAATTTTATGTAAAGACGGCACTTATAAATGGATTTTAGATCGCGGACAAGCGCTTTGGGATGAGGCAGGTAATGTAGTCCGCATGGTAGGGTCGTATACTGATATTGCCGATCGCAAGCGGGCAGAAGCAGAATTAAAGCGGCAGAATCGGCGATCGCAACTATTTGCCGAAATTACCCTAAAAATCCGCGAAAGTTTACAATTAGATGAAATTCTCCAAACTACTGTCAATGAAGTCCAACAACTACTACAAGCTGACCGAGTATTGATTTTTCGGCTTTGGGCTGATGGTTCGGGAACTGTGGTACAAGAAGCAGTACTACCTGGTTGGCCTGTAGTTCTGGGAAAAAAGATTCTCGAACCCTGCTTTCAGCAAGGCTATGTGGAAAAATACCGCCAAGGCAGGGTAAGTGCGATTGTAGATATTGAACAAGCTAATATTCAAGACTGCCATCGGCAATTTCTTCAGCAGCTGGGAGTCAAAGCTAATCTTGTAGTACCAATTCTCGTCAGGGAAAATATTTGGGGCTTGTTAATTGCTCATCAATGTGCAACACCTCGACAGTGGAACAACTTTGAGTTGGAGTTGTTAGAACACCTAGCAAACCAAATTGGTATTGCCTTATCCCAAGCACAACTTTTAGAACAAGAAACCCGTCAAAGTCAAGAACTGGCTCGTTCCAATGCCGAGTTAGAACAGTTCGCCTATGTAGCTTCCCATGATTTGCAAGAACCGTTGCGGATGGTGACTAGTTATTTACAGTTGTTAGAGCGCAAATATAAAAATCAACTAGACACTAATGCCGAACAGTTTATCACCTACGCCGTAGATGGGGCACGGCGGATGCAAAACCTGATCAACGATTTGTTAAACTATTCCCGTGTCACCAGTCGGGGACAGCCGTTTGTCGAAGTTGATTTTCAGACCGTTTTTGACCAGGCGATCGCTAATCTCAAATTTACCATTGAAGAGAGTGGTGCCATCATTACCCATGACCCTTTGCCTGTAGTCATAGCTGATCCTAGCCAACTCACACAGGTGTTACAAAATTTAATTGGTAACGCCATCAAATTCCGGGGGGAATTACCACTAAAAATTCATGTCGGTGCAGTCAGAGGAGCAGAGGAAGCAGATGAACTACTCCCGACTCCCAACTCCCAACTCCCGACATCTGCCCATGAATGGCTATTTTCCGTGCGCGATAATGGAATTGGTATAGAAACCCAATATGCTGAACGTATTTTTGTCATTTTTCAACGCTTGCATGGTAGAAGTAAATACCCAGGTACTGGAATTGGGTTGGCAATTTGTAAGAAGATTATAGAACGCCACGGCGGCCGCATCTGGGTTGAGTCGAAACCGGGTCAAGGCTCGATTTTCTACTTCACAATTCCAGAAAAAGCAGGTAAAAGTGCTTAGAGCATGACTAGGGATTAGGGATGAAGAAAACTGTATACAAAAATCTCAGTTTTTCATCTCAGTACCCAATCCCAAATTCTGTAAAAAGTGCGATCGTTGAAAGTGCTGTACAGCCCTGCGGGCATAGCTGCGCTTAAAGCTTGTACTGAGTTGAAAAACCAGGGGGATGTACCAAGTACGTCCTTTTTACTCTACTCAGCACTCAGCACTCAGCACTGGGAAAGGTAAACAATCGTGAAGACGACAATAGCAATTATGCCTATAGAGGTTTTGTTAGTAGAAGACAATCCCGGCGATGCTCAACTAACACGCATTGCCCTGGAAGATAGCAAAATCTCCGTTAATCTAAATGTGGTTGAAGATGGTGTAGAGGCCATGGCCTTCTTGCGAAAACAGGAAAATTATGCTAGTGCGCCTCATCCAGATATTGTACTGCTCGATTTAAATTTACCGAGAAAGGATGGGCGAGAGGTGCTGGCAGAAATTAAAGCCGATCAGAGTCTTAAGCGAATACCTGTAGTTGTTTTGACAACTTCTCAATCAGAAGAAGATGTTCTCAAAGCTTATAACCTGTCTGCTAATTGTTTTATCACTAAGCCAGTGGACTTCGACCAATTCGTTAAAATTGTACAATCCATCGAAAACTTCTGGTTTGCGATCGTAAAACTGCCACCGGAGTAATAAAAATGGCAGGAAAACTGATTAAAGTCTTGTTAGTTGAAGATAACCCTGGTGATGTCTTTTTATTGCAAGAGTTATTAAAAGAAGTGACTACAGCTAAAGTTGAGTTGCAGCCAGTTGAGCAGCTCTTGGAAGCACTGGAGTGTTTAGCTAACGACAGCTTTGATGTCATACTATTAGACCTTTCACTGCCTGATAGCCAGGGACTAGAAACCTTTATCAAAGTGGCTCGTCAGGCAAAAGCAACTCCGATTATTGTGCTGACAGGTATAGATGATGAAACCCTGGCACTCCGGGCAATGCAGGAAGGCGCACAGGATTATTTGGTTAAAGGACAAGTGACTGGTGACTTGTTGGTACGTTCCATGCGCTACGCCATTGAGCGTCAACGGTCAGAAAATGCCCTGCGGCAGAGTGAAGAGCGATTTCGGGTGGCTCTGAAAAATTCTCCTATCTTTGTTTTCAACCAAGATCAAGATTTACGTTATACCTGGGTTTATAATTCCATGTCTGGGTGGACGGGTGAGGACATGTTGGGTAAACATGACTTTGATCTCATCCCAGCTAAAGATGCCCAGCGTCTCATGGCTATTAAACATAGTGTACTGACCAACGGCATAGGGACTCGTGAGGAAGTATCCATCACCACACCTCAAGGAATTCGCTATTATGACTTGACTGTCGAGCCATTGCGGAATGAGTCGCAAGAAATTATCGGTATAACTTGCGCCAGTATCGACATCAGCGAACGGCAAGCCGCGTTGCACGAACGCAAGTTGGCTGAAGAAAAAATTCGCGAACAAGCAGCCTTACTAGACATTGCTACTGATGCAATTTGTGTATGCGATTTAGAAAATCACATTCTCTTTTGGAATAAAGGTGCAGAAAATCTCTACGGTTGGCAGGCTCAAGCAGCTTTGGGCAAAAATGCCAGTCAGCTTCTGTATCACCAAGCATCTCAGGAAATTCAAACAGCTTTATTGAATATTATTACTAACGGTCAGTGGCAGGGTGAGTTAACTAAAATCACCAAAACTGGGAAGGAAGTTCTAGTAGCTAGCCGTTGGAGTTTGGTACGCGACGCCCAGGGAAATCCGAAATCAATTCTGATTGTTGATACGGACATTACTGAAAAGAAACGCTTAGAAGCACAATTGTTCCGCGCTCAACGCCTAGAAAGTATCGGTACACTAGCTAGTGGCATTGCTCACGACCTGAATAATATTCTGACACCGATTTTGGCAGGAGCGCAACTTCTACCACTAAAATTTCCCGATGCTGATGAACGAACTCGGCGGTTGTTGGAAATTCTGGAAATTAACGCTAAACGGGGAGCCGATTTAGTCAAGCAGGTGCTGTCGTTTGCTAGGGGTGTAGAGGGTAAGCGCATTACTTTACAAATGAGACACCTGATTGTAGAAGTTGCCAAAATTCTCAAAGAAACCTTCCCCAAATCCATCGAAATTTATACTGACGTACCACACGACTTGTGGATGGTTTCTGGCGATAGTACCCAACTGCATCAGGTACTGATGAATCTATGTGTCAATGCCCGCGACGCTATGCCCAATGGCGGTACTTTAACTATCTCTGCCGAAAACCTCTTGATTGATGCCAATTATGCGCGGATGAACCTGGAAGCTCAAGCGGGACTGTATATCGTGATTACAGTTACTGATACTGGAGTTGGCATTCCTGAGGAAATTCTAGATCGAATTTTTGAGCCATTCTTCACCACCAAACCAGTAGGACAAGGTACAGGATTAGGACTTTCTACTGTCATTGGGATTACTAAAAGCCACGGTGGTTTTATCAACGTGTATAGCGAGATAGGTCGTGGCACTAGTTTTAAGGTGTACTTGCCAGCAGTAGGAGGAACAGAAACATCCAACCCAGAAGAGATGACAATACCCACAGGACAGGGAGAATTGATTCTCATTGTGGATGATGAACCCTCAATTCAGGATATTACCAGGACATCGCTGGAAACTCACCAATACCAAACTATGATTGCTAGTGATGGCATTGAGGCGATCGCTCTGTATGCTAAGTACGCAGATAAAATTAGTGCTGTGCTGATGGATATTATGTTGCCTTCATTGGATGGTATTACCGCTATCCGCACCTTACAAAAAATTAATCCCCAAGTCAAAATTATTGCCACTAGTGGTCTGATGTCCAAAAATAAGTTAGAGGAAGTGATGAACACGGGTACGCATACATTTTTGCCCAAGCCTTATACTGTCCATGAATTATTACTGACTTTGCAACAGGTTCTTAAGTAAGACTACTACAGCGATCGCACAAGCCCTGAACCGTTACCTCATAAGTTTCTCCACGTAACCCAGGGCGCAAATTTTTTAGCCTTATACACTGGAATGTATCCCAACCAATATCTTCAATTGCACCACATTGGCGACAGCAAAAGTGGTGATGGGGTTCTACATTCGCATCATAACGAGAAACCCCCTCCTCTAATAAAACTTCTCGCACAAGACCCACTTCTCTTAGAGCTTGCAGAGAACTATAAATGGTCGCCTGAGACGAGACGGGAAAATCTTTGTTGAGATCGGCCAGAATGGTCTCTACTGTGGGGTGATCAGCACGAGATAACAAATTTGCATAGACCGCAAACCTCTGAGGAGTCACCCTCAAACCCTTAGACTTTAAGGTTTGAATAATTGTGTGTGTCTCTTGCTGCATATTTGCTGCTACATTTTACATTTTTAATGATTTGTTTCCCTATTATAATCACACCCAGTAATAAATTAATGTTATGTCTGATTGAATAATTTTTTTAAGTATTTATAACTATTGAATATTTCCTAAATCAGAATTATTCTGAGATACGTGAGCAAAACGCAATCACAAGCTAATACACCAACTGATCAATAAGGTTAATATGGCTGTTATCGAAAGAGTTCCTAACGTTGTATTCAAAACTCGTGTCCGTGACGAGTCTCTTGGTGGTTCTAACCCCTTTCGTTGGGAAGACCGCACAACTCAAGATATTTTTGGTGGCAAGCGTGTTGTAGTGTTCTCACTACCTGGAGCTTTTACCCCCACTTGTTCCACTTCTCATCTTCCCCGCTATGAAGAACTCTATGATGACTTCAAAGCCCTAGGTGTTGATGAAGTAATTTGTATATCTGTGAATGATGCCTTTGTGATGTACCAATGGGGCAAGCAACAAGGCGCTCAAAAGGTCTTCTTACTCCCCGATGGTAACGGTGAATTCACCCGCAAAATGGGGATGTTAGTTGACAAGTCTAACCTGGGCTTTGGTCTGCGCTCTTGGCGCTACTCAATGGTAGTGAATGACTGCAAAATTGAAAAGATTTTCATTGAGCCTGGTTACGAAGATAACTGCCCCACCGATCCCTTTGAAGTCTCCGATGCAGAGACCATGCTTGGTTACCTAAAAGGAGCTAAAACTCCTGCGACTGTGTAACATTTTTAGGTATTGGGCATAAGGCATGGGGAATTGGGCATTGGTTACTTCCCATCTCCCCATTTCCCCATATTGAAAATTTCAAATTCGAGGGACACATGAGCTACGATTTCGACTTATTTGTAATTGGTGCAGGATCTGGTGGGATTGCAACCGCCAGAAGGGCTGCGGAATATGGTGCAAAAGTGGGGATTGCTGAGTTTGACCGACTAGGCGGAACCTGCGTAAATCGTGGCTGTGTCCCCAAAAAGTTAATGGTATACGCTTCTCATTTTCCTGATCTATTTGAGGATGCCGAAGGCTACGGCTGGAGTGCAGTCAAAAGTTCTCTGGATTGGGAAAAAATGATTACGGCGGTGAATAATGAAGTAACTCGCCTCAACGGCATCTATCAACGGATGCTGGATAACTCCAAGGTTGAAGTATTAGAGGGATACGGCAAGTTTATTGATGCTCATACGATTGTAGTTGGGGAGAGCCAAGTCACCGCCGACAAAATTTTAATTGCTGTGGGTGGATATCCCATCAAGCCAGATATTCCCGGAATTGAACACGCTATTACCTCCGATGATATTTTCCATCTGCAAGAACAGCCGCAACGCATAGTAATTTTGGGGGGAGGATACATCGGCTCAGAATTTGCTTGTATCCTCAATGGTATGGGAAGCGAAGTTACTCAAGTGATTCGCAACGAAAAGATTTTGCGTGGTTTCGATGAAGATTTGCGGACTGAGATTCAGCAAGCAATGGGTAACCACGGAATTAAAATTCTCAACAACTCCCAACTGATTGCCATTGAGAAAAACGACACAGGTATCAAAGTCACAATTCGCAGAGATGGGGAATCTGAAGAGACAGTGGTTGTTGATGCAGTTAGTTTAGCTGCAACTGGTCGCAAACCCAACACCCAAAAATTGGGTTTGGAAAACACCAAAGTCCAGCTAGATGCTGAAGGAGCAATTATAGTTGACAAGTACAGTCGCACCAACGAAGAGAATATATTTGCGGTGGGAGATTGTACTGACAACATTAATTTAACTCCCGTGGCGATTAATGAAGGTCGGGCGTTGGCGGATACAGTATTTGGCAATAAGTCTCGTACTATGAGTTATGAGAATGTACCCACCGCCATCTTTACCACACCAGAAGCTGCAACCGTTGGTTTGACTGAAGCAGAAGCCAGGGAAAAATATGGTGATGCGGTGAAAGTTTATCGCAGTCGCTTTCGGCCGATGTACTACACCTTACCTGGTAAAGACGAAAAAACCATGATGAAATTGGTGGTTGACCAAAATACCGATAAGGTACTAGGGGCGCATATGGTGGGCACAAGCGCTGCCGAGATTATACAAGGAGTGGCGATCGCAGTGAAGATGGGTGCTACTAAAGCTAATTTTGATGCCACCGTGGGAATCCATCCTAGTTCTGCCGAAGAATTTGTGACTATGCGATAAAGCTGACGTGAGTTCGACGAACCTCTCCCTCTCCTGCAAGGAAAGGGAGGAGTAACGGAAAATTTGGCTTTTTACTCCCCTCTGGGCGTCACAATAGTTCCTACAGTGATTTTGCCCGACCTGAATATTCTGGATTTGCTGCTATATCTTGTAGGGAAATAACTGATATCCCCAACGAACTACAAACACAAATTGCAGAACAATTTCTTCAAGATTCACCAATAGTGACAATTGGTGATGAGCCAAGAATGATGTTATTTCGTAGACCAGGCAATCCATTTGGGTATATACTACATTTGGCTTTGCCTTGCGAATCTTTAGAGGGAAAATCGGGAAGTTCTTTGATTAATTTAGCACTTGAGGAATTAGCAAAAGTTGATTTTCCTCATGTACTCAAGGAATTAGTTCGTCTGTCTCCCCCTACTAATATGCAGCAACGCCCATATCACATTCACCGCGCTACCACATCTGACACCAAAACTCAACCGGCCTGGAGTGCAGGACGAGTTGTGTTAGTTGGCGATGCAGCTCATGGAATGCCTCCTTTCATGGCGCAGGGAGCGAATCAAGGATTTGAAGATGCATTAGCAGTGACAACGTTAATTGCGCACATTGCTGAGACGAATAACTGGGATAATCGAGAAGCGATCGCTACAGCTTTCAAGAAATATGAGGATCTACGTCGCCCAATCATGACATATATTCAACGAGCAACATTGACACGATTTCCCCAATCTTCAGACGAAGAGTGGAATAAGTATGGACAACAGGTATATCAACGCAATTTTGACCAACTAATAGCAGCTTTGTTGTAGGTAGGCATTTTTTCGTTAGGATATTTGGGTACGAGATAAAGCTGTTCCCTGCTGATGAGTATTCAACAACCGGACTATAATCCTAGTGGCGTAGGTGAAATCAATGGTAATATCTTGGGTTTACCCTGCGATTATGAGTCGGCAAACTTAATTATCATTGCTGTACCGTGGGAAGTCACTGTATCTTATGGCGCAGGTACAGCCAACGGGCCACAGCGAATTCTGGATGCTTCGACTCAACTAGATTTGTTCGATTTTGATCATCCTGATGGTTGGAAACAGGGAATTTTCATGATGGAAATTCCCCAGGATATTTTGGAGAAGAACAAATACTATCGCACCTTGGCAGCAAAAATTATTGAACGACTGGCGCAAGGAAAATCATTAACGGATGTACCAGATTTAACGCCTGTACTGACAGAAATTAATCAAGCTAGTCAACAAGTAAATCAATGGCTGTTTGATCAGTCTCAAGCAGCAATTAATCATGGTAAACGAGTCGCTGTGATTGGTGGTGATCACAGTTCCCCTTTAGGCTACTTTCAAGCATTAGCTGTTAAATACCCCAATTACGGCATTTTACACATTGATGCCCATGCAGATTTACGCGCTGCCTATGAGGGATTTGAGTTTTCCCATGCATCTATCATGTTTAATGCGTTGAAAATCCCGCAAATTTCTAAATTAGTACAAGTAGGTTTGCGTGATATTTCTCATGATGAAGTGGCAATGATTGAGCAATCAGGCGATCGCATTATCGCTTATTATGACCCCGCTATTAAACAAAAGCTTTACTCTGGCAGTAATTGGATTGATTTATGCCGAGAAATTATCAGCCATTTACCAGAGCATGTTTACATTAGCTTTGATGTCGATGGTCTTGATCCCAAGCTTTGCCCAAGTACAGGTACTCCCGTTCCTGGTGGCTGGGAATTAGAGCAAACTTTTTGTTTATTCCGGGAATTGGTAAAAAGCGATACCTCCGGTGGCAAGCTACGCCAAATCATCGGTTTTGATGTCTGCGAAGTTGGTGATGCTGAGTGGGATGGCAATGTCGGGGCGCGGATTGTGTACAAACTGGCGAATTTAATGGATTTATCATTAACTTCCAAGGCTTCTAGGTAGTGATATAGCAGGGGACAGACTTAAAAATCCCTTGGTATCCAAGGTTGATGATTAGTTTATATCCTCAGCTACATTGGCAACTGCCATATACCCTATCCAGTATCATGACAGTCCAGGCGATGGGCGCTTTAAGATATTATTCTCTCACGAGAGTGATGAAAGATGATTGATGTTGGAGTGTTTAGTATCATTTTAGACAATAGAGCCTAAAAAAAAGCACACTATTTACTTCTTTAGACATATCAATAAATCAGTATCCGTAATGCATGATATCAACATCATCTTTTGGCATAGTTTTAGAAAACCTATTGAACGAAATCGGCAGATTTGTTTACATGCATAACGGCTGAACGCTTGTAAATAGCTTTGCTTGCATCTTGCATCCGCTCAATTTCCAGCCAAGAAATTTATTTCTTGGCTAATAACCCAAGTCCACTTTAGTGGACTGAAATTTATGCCATCAAGGGAGTTTATTCCTCTTGAGAAGACTTTTGCTATTAACCATAACGTGAGTTTGACAAGTTGAAAAACCCCTCTCCAAACCTCTCCCCTTGCAGGAGAGAGGCTGCAAAACCTTAATTTCTCGTTGAGCTTTCAAGATATTTAAGCCCTTCTCCGACACGGAGAGGGGTTGGGGAGAGGTCATCAAACTCAGGTTAACCATAATGACGATTTTGATACTCACACCAGCCAAAATTAAATGGACATAAGCAGATGAACTCGCACAAACTCAAGCACAAAATCTCAGAGTCCTCAATAGTAGTAGCTGTTCCGGAACAAATCTCTTCCGATATTGGCGATGAAGTAGTTATTCTCAACTTCAAGTCTGGAGTCTACCAAAGTCTGAATGAAGTAGGAGCAAGGATATGGACTTTGATTAAGGAACCAAAAACTGTGAAAGATATCAAGCAGACTCTTCTACAAGAGTATAAGGTGACACCTGAAGAATGCGATCGCGATTTAATTGAATTGCTGCTACAGCTACAAGCCGCACAATTAATTGAGATTAGTCATGAAAAAATTATATAAGCTACTACGTTTGACGAAGAATTTACCACTGCTGTTAACAACTTTTATTACCATGACCATGATCAGGCTAGGGCTGAGGCTATTAGCTTGGAGAAATTTGTATAAACTTGTAGGAAAAATTGTTTCCGCATCTCCCAATATTCCAGAACCTGATGAAATAGTCTGGCGTAGAGTAGTTTGGGCGGTGGAGATTGTTAGCCGATATATGATTCCCAAACCTATGTGTCTTGCTCGTGCTTTAGTGACTCATATATTATTGGCACAACAGGGTTATAGAACTGATCTGCGTATTGGAGTTGCTAAAAATAAACAAGGAAAGTTTGAAGCTCATGCTTGGGTAGAAGTTCAGGGTCAAGTAATCATCGGCAAAACCAGAAATTTGTCATACTTTATACCTCTTCCGCCTTTATACCAAAAAGCAGTTTGAGTCTAATCTTTTAAACAGGTATCAACTTGTGAGCGCAATTTTTGGAGTTTACTATCTAGACGGACAGCAAATAGACTCAGCTACTTTGGGAAAGATGGCTGAGGTTTTAGCTCATCGTGGTTCTGATGGTGCAGACATATGGACGGAGGAGTCTGTGGGAATGGGACACAGGATGCTGTGGACAACTCCCGAATCTCTGTTAGAAAAGTTGCCTTTAGTTAATCACACAGGGAATTTAGTTATTACAGCCGATGCTCGCATTGATAATCGGGATGAACTCATTTGTGCATTGCAGTTGAACGAGCAACCATCGGCAAAAATCACCGATAGTCAACTCATTTTATCTGCCTATGAAAAATGGGGAGAACATTGCCCGGAAAAGCTATTGGGCGATTTTGCCTTTGTCATTTGGGATCAGCGCCGACAGATACTTTTCTGCGCCAGAGATCCAATGGGTATCAAACCTTTTTACTACTATCGTTCGAGCCAGATTTTTGCCTTCGCTTCCGAAATTAAAGCTCTGCTGTGCTTACCAGAAGTACCTCGCCGACTCAATGAACTCAGAGTAGGACAATACTTATCTAGAGTGTTTGAAGACCGGGAGATTACCTTTTATGAAAATATTCTCCGACTTCCAGCAGCCCATAGTCTGATTGTTGGTTATGAAACTAAGCAAACCCGGCGTTATTGGTCGTTAGATCCATCACAAGAACTGCGATTAAGTTCAAATCAAGAGTATGCCGAAGCCTATCGGGAAATTTTTACTAAAGCGGTAAGTTGCCGACTACGCAGCGCCTTTCCTGGAGGCTCAATGTTGAGCGGGGGGCTAGATTCTTCCTCAATTACCTGTGTTGCTCGTGATATCCTGACGCAACAGAAGCATGAAAAATTACACTCTTTTTCTGCTATATTTCCCAACTTACAAGCAGAATACTTACGGCTGATTGATGAACGATTTTATGTTGACTTAGTTGTAGCTCAAGAGGGGATTATACCTCACTATATTGAGGCGGATGGGATTAGTCCTTTAACAGAGCATGACAAAATTTTTTGGCATATGGATGAAGGTTTCTGTGCCCCTAATCTATACCTCAATTGGATAATTTATCAAAAAGTCCGAGAAAATAATGTTCGTATTGTCTTAGATGGCATAGATGGTGATACGACTATTTCTCATGGTCAGTACTATCTCACAGATTTAATCCGGACATTCAAGTTTAAGAGGTTTTTGAAAGAAACTAAAGCTTACGCATCCAGATTTCACCAGTCTTGGATGCAAGTAATTTGGCGATGGGGATTGCAACCTTTAATACCTGAATTTATTGGGCGAATAGTTGATAAACCTATCTGGGCTGACAAAGCAATTAATCCTGCATTTGCCAAACAAATAAATTTATCAGCATATTTTGAGGAACAGCAAAAAAGTATTGATATACCTGTGACAGCTAGAGAAATACATTGGCATAGTATTAACTCTGGCTTAATTCAATATGGGCTAGAAATAGCTGATAAATTATCTAGTGCTTTTGCTGTTTCTTTGGCGTTTCCCTTCTGCGATCGCAGGTTGATGGAATTTTGTTTAGCTATACCTCCTGAACAAAAATGTTCCTCTGGATGGACTCGGCTAATTGCGCGTCGTGCTATGGCAGGAATTTTACCACCTGAATTACAAACAAGAATTTCTAAAGCCAATTTAGGTGCTAGTTTTAAACCTAAGCTTCTGGAATTTGAACAGAAAGTTTTAGACGAAATAATTATTAAGCAACCTGAAATTATTGAAAAGTATGTCGATATTGCAGCATTACGTGCTACCTATTATCGCTATTTATCTAACCCTATGCACGAACAAGATGCTATGACAGTTTACACAGCAATTAACTTAGCAATTTGGTTGCAAAACACAACTTTTTTATAACTATAGAGTTCGTTAAAGATTAGATAAAGTTGTTGCTTATGCATAGAAGAACTTGGGATTTTCAGCAATACTAATTATGTAGGTTTTCCTACTAATTAATCATTCAAAACACTCTCAGGAGAAACCAAAATGCAAACTCAAAAATCCTGGTCTAAACCCGCGTTAAATCTCTACGGTTCTGTAGAAGACATCACTGAGCAAACATTCACAAAAGCTCCAGGAACTGGTGATTCTATTACTTTTATTAATCCTGATGGTTCTAGCATTAATATCAGTAATCCTGGAGGCGGTGCAGTAACTCAACTTAGTTAATGCATTAGCAATAGCCAGTAGTAATTGTTTCGATTGACGCTGGTTACATGTGCTAACAGATATAGTGGTTTTCAATTGAATAAAATACATCTCTCCAAAATTTCCCTAAATATAGACTATGTATTTATGGAAAACCCAAGTTCCCTATTAATGAAGGGGTAACAAGCCCTCTCTTTAGCTTGTAAGAGAGGCATTCGCAAAAGCTAAAAATGTATGGCATTCAATTGTCAACTGCTATAGCTCAGGGTTGAGGTCAAAAAATAAGTTTATTGATTCAATAGACTTAATAATTTTGTCTACTCAACCCTAGCTAAATTGAAAATTCTTAATAGTTAATAAATGTGAATTGTCCGATTTAAAAAATATGTTTTCATACTTCGCCTACGGTCTATCTATAAAATCTGAAATAGAGTTACTGGAATTTCTACCTGCACAATTACCTGGTGACATCACAATTCGCTGGGATAGAAACGCTACTATTCCAGATGAAGTGATGGGCAATCATAATTGCTGCACAAAAATGACTCTAGAAGAAGCGATTCTTTTTGATAAAAATGCCGCTTTGTTTGTGATTCGTGATGGATGCGAAATTATTGTTACTCCTTTAAAGGATGATCAAAGACTCATTAGCCTCTACATCGTTGGCACTGTCATGTCAATTTTGCTTTATCAACGAGGCTTATTTGTACTGCATGGGAGTGCCGTAGAGTTTGATGGTAGTGCTATTGCTTTTGTCGGTAAGTCAGGCTGGGGCAAGTCTACCATAGCCGCAGCTCTTCATGCCAAGGGGCATCGCATTATTACAGATGATGTTGTGGCAATTAGCACAGAAACAGAGACAATTACTGTATTTCCTGGTTATCCGCAGTTTAAATTGTTTCCCGAAGTGGCAGAATTTTTAGGTCATGATAAATCTAATTTATTGTTATTGCACACTGAATTAAAAAAAGGTGGTTTCCGGGTAGCAGAAAACTTTTCTCAAACGGCCTTACCACTCAAGCGAATTTATATGTTGACTAAAGACTCAACTGTGGGAATTAAGCAACTGCGATCGCCTGAAAGTTTAATTGAACTGATGCGTAACTCACTGCCTACCCGATGGTATCAGATTCACAACACAGCTCAATTCCTGCAATGCACCCATATTGCCAAAAACATACCTAGCTACCGTTTGATTCGGTCTAATGATTTGCGATCGCTACCTACTTTAGCCGAAATGGTAGAAGCACACCTGATTGGTAACCGCCAACCATCCATAGCTTAAGCAAGTCGTTTCACACCCATGACAAATCTGATGAGCAAGTTACGTAATTCTCTAGCCCAGTCATCCCATATCATGCAGACTTTGCATTTGATTTGGGTAACAGCGCCTGTGTGGACTGTGGCTTGGTTAGTCTTGCTGTTAGTTCAGGGGTTACTACCAGGGGCAAATGTATATCTATCCAAACTGCTAGTAGACAGTTTAGTAGTTGCCATGAGGGCTGGTATTAGTGAAGAAAGTTGGAAAATAGTACTGTTACCAGCAGGTTTAATGGCGGCGGTTTTATTGCTGACACAGCTAGCAAATGCAGCTCTCGGTTTCATCCGCAAAGTTCAGTCTGAACTCGTACTAGATAGTATTACAGCCTTAGTACACGAAAAATCTATTGCAGCTGATTTATCCTTCTACGAATTACCGGAATACCACGATCGCTTACATCAAGCACGAAGTAATGCTAGTGGTCATTCTCTTGCTCTTTTGGAAAGTACTGGCAGTCTATTGCAGAATAGCATCACTCTGCTGACAATGGTGGCTATTTTGCTACCCTATGGAGTCTGGTTGCCTCTGGTGCTGGTTGCTAGTTCAATCCCTGCACTCTACATGGTAGTTCGCTTCAATCGCTATTATCATCGTTGGTGGGAAAAGACGACATCACAACGCCGCCGGGCAGAATACTATGATTTTTTGATCACTCAGGTGTATACAGCAGCAGAACTGCGGTTATTTGAATTGGGTGATTATTTTCAATTATCTTATCAGGCCATACGCGATCGCCTGCGTACCGAGACCATCAAATTAACTGGTGAACAAAGTTACACTCAGTTGGCTGGAGGTATCTCGGCTTTGTTGATTGCTGGTGGTGCGATGGTGTGGATGCTGTGGCGAGCATTACAAGGATTTTTGACCTTAGGAGACCTGGCTTTATTTTACCAGGCTTTTAATAGTGGCCAAAGTTTAATGCGTTCTGTACTGTCAAACATTGGTCAAATCTACAGCAATAGCTTGTTTTTGGGTAATCTCTTTGAATTTCTCCAATTAAAACCACAAATTCAAGATCCTCCTCATCCCTTACCCATTTCCTTACCCTTAAAACAAGGAATTTGCTTACGCCAAGTCACCTTTCGCTATCCTGGCAGTGATCGGGCGATTCTGCAAGATTTTAATCTCACCATCCCTGCTGGCAAGATTGTGGCTATTGTTGGAGAAAACGGTACTGGCAAAAGTACGTTGATTAAACTTTTGTGCCGTTTTTATGACCCTGAATCCGGCAGTATTGAATTAGATGGAATTGATATTAAAAAGTTTTCCCTTAGCGAACTCCGTCGTCTACTCACAGTTATGTTTCAGTTTCCCGCTACTTATCAAAAAACGGTAGCAGAAAACATTGCCATTAGTGATGTGTATTCAAAACCCAGCTTTGAGGAAATTCAGGCGGCTATTCAAGATGCTGGTGCTGAAGAAATTGTGGCTAGGCTACCGCAGGGTTACGATACACAGCTAGGAAAAATGTTTTCTGGCGGGACTGATTTGAGTGGAGGTGAATGGCAGCGTATTGCCTTAGCTAGAGCTTTTTTACGGCAAGCACCGATTCTCATACTAGATGAACCAACCAGCTTCATGGATTCTTGGGCTGAACATGACTGGTTAGATAGATTTCGCCGGATGGCCAAAAATCGTTCTGCTGTAGTCATCACCCACCGTTTTACCTTAGCAATGCGTGCTGATATCATTCATGTCATGCAAGCTGGACAAATTGTAGAGTCAGGAAGTCATCACGAATTACTAGCTTTGGGCGGACTTTATGCCCAGTCTTGGCAAGCTCAAACACAAGCTAATGTCAATTTAACTGTCAACAGCAGCATTGCTTAGTAGTGGTATTAAAGTTATTTTGGCGTTGCATAGATGCGGAATGAATTAAGATTTTTGATTAAGGATAAAGTTAAGTTTTTTGCACCTTTACGTCTATGCGTGAGGCACAATTCATTAAACATTAACCATGAGCAAAAATAAGCAAAAAATTATCACATCTCTTGATTGTCAATCTTTACTCAAAGGCACAAGCGATTTTTTTCTAGAACCGTAAGCTCTTCACAATTGCCTGTGCGATCTGCTTGCAGCAGCGCTTGGCGATCGCTTAGTATGCAGAAAATTATTTAATCAGAGTTAAAGGTTTAGATGAAAAAATCATCGTCGCCACTCAATGCCATTTGGCTGTTCTTGATTGTTTCTGCAACTGTAGTGGCAGCTTACAACGGCAAGATGGCGGCTTTAACAGAAGCGTCGTTTACAGCAGCTGAAAATGCAGTGACACTAGCTATCGGCCTGATTGGGGCGATGGCGCTGTGGTTGGGAATTATGAAGGTTGCCGAAACCGCAGGGATGATGCGATTCATTGCCCGTTTGATTCGTCCGGTGATGAGCCGACTATTTCCGGAAATTCCTGCCAATCACCCTGCCATGTCAGCCATGGTGATGAATATGGCAGCAAATGCTCTCGGTTTAGGAAATGCTGCCACCCCGATGGGTTTAAAAGCTATGGCAGAACTGAATAAACTCAATCCCCATCCGGGGACAGCAACATCTGCCATGTGTTTGTTTTTAGCAATTAATACCTCATCGGTAACACTGTTACCCCTCGGTGTGATCACTGTGCGAGCCAGTGCTGGGGCTAGCAATCCCGCCGCAATTATCCTGCCCTCAATTATTGCCACTATCTGCTCTACAGCCGTCGCCATTATTGCTAGTAAATTTCTCGCTCGCCGCGCATCTTCTCTTGTGACTGTCTGGGAATCTGAATCAGAGACTACCAACCCAGACACCAAAATCGCATCCGATGCAACTCCAGAATCCGAATTAATACCTCCCGGCATGATTGGTAATTTCGTTTTCGGAGCGCTCATTGTAGCATTTGTCGGGGCTGTATTTTACCGCCTTTCAGTGCGAGGATTTCCTTATCTTTTTAGCATGGCTTTTGTCAGTAACCTTTCCAACTGGCTGCTACCTATTTTAATTTGTTTGTTTCTTTTATTTGGTTATTTCAAAGGGGTGAAAGTTTATGAAGTTCTCACAGAAGGAGCAAAAGAAGGCTTTGAAATTGCCATTCGGATTATTCCTTTTTTAGTAGCAATTTTTGTTGCCATTGGCATGTTTCGTGCCAGTGGCGCTCTCGATATTTTAACAACAATAGTTTCTCCGATTACTTCGCTCATCACCCTGCCACCTGAAGCCTTACCGATGGCATTAATTCGTCCCCTGTCAGGTAGTGGCTCATTTGGACTGATGTCAGAAATTGTGAAAAATGACCCTAACAGTTTTCTGTCTTTTTTGGTTTCCACAATGCAAGGATCAACCGAAACTACATTTTATGTAATGGCAGTTTATTTTGGTAGCATTGGTATTGTTCGCACTAGCTACACACTCCCGGCGGCGCTGTGTGCTGATGCCGCAGGCATGTTGGCATCTTTGGTAGTTTGTCGGATCATGTTTTAATTTTTGCTGCTAAGTTTTCCTGAATGAATATCCCCAAAATATTTGTTACGTTTGTCAAATTTATTTCGACAATTTTGATCACCAGTGCCATTGGATGGGAATTATGGAATGTTTATGCAGCAATCACTAATATTCATATTTCCAGCAACCTGAATTTTATTTTTTGGATTGAGCGGTTTGCGGTTACAGCACACTTAATTGAAGCGGTAATTGCCGCTTTTTATGCACCCATAAAACAAAAAATGCCCATTAAATATGCTATTTATACTTTTTTTGTGGGTACAGTTGCTTTGTTAGAACTGTTTGCTCAGGAGGAGAATAGTATCAAAAAGCCAGTTTAAGATGAAAACATAGCAAAGCAATAGGAGCGATCGCCATGACTCTAACTACTATAAAATGGAGCATTGACGATTATCATCGCATGATTGCCGCCGGAATTTTGGCAGAACGGCAAGTGGAATTGCTCAATGGAGAGATTGTAGAAATGTCCCCAGAGGGAGAATCTCACGCTTATTGCAGCGATGAAGCAGGAGAGTACCTGATTTATCTATTGGGAAATCAAGCCAAAGTTCGGCAAGCAAAACCAATTACCTTACCAGATAGTAACTCGGAACCAGAACCCGATATTGCGATCGTGCAACGTTTGGGGCGAGATTACAGAGAACATCACCCCTACCCAGAAAATATTTTTTGGCTAATTGAATACTCAGATTCAAGTCTCAATAAAGACTTGGAAGTTAAAACAAAGACTTACGCCGCAGCAGGTATTTCAGAATATTGGGTGATTAATTTGCGGACTATGCAAATGATTATATTTCGAGTACCTACAGAAGCAGGCTATCAGTCAAAAGAAATTCTCACGCAGGGTAATATTAAACCCTTGGCTTTTCCTGATATTGTAATTTCGGTTCAGCAATTACTAGGCGAATAATTTCCTCTCTCTATAGTTTAACCAAATCTCATGATCCAACCCATTCCATAGGCTCTACCTGATAATAACCTCGTAATAGCTCATAAAGTGCCGAATGCTTCCCCAGCAATTGCTGCGGTTTTTCAAAAAATGTCTCAGTTGCTACAGCAAAAAATTCTGCGGGATTAGTTGCACCGTAACCATCAATTACAGTCTTGACACTTTGTTGGATATCATGACCAAGTTTTTGATATTCTGTTGTCATCACCCTAGACCAAATCGCATAATCTGACTGGCGTTGCAAAATAGGCACACCCTCGGCTCTACCATCTTCTTGATCTAACTGGTGAGCAAATTCGTGCAAGACAACATTATGTCCATCTCTCCAGTTTTGAGTATCTTGTTGTACCTGTTCCCAAGATAATATTACTTGGTCTTTAGTCCACGATTCTCCTAACCTGGCATCGCGTCTTTCTTCAACAATATAATTATCAACAGCAACGGTGCGGTTGACAAAATAAGTACCAGGATAAATTAAAATTGAGTGTAATTTCGGGAAATATTTTCCTCGCTCATTGAGTAGAAGTAAACAGGCAACAGCAGCAATAGTTAATCTCATTTCTGCCGTTACCTGTAATCCTCGACAGCCAATGAATTGCTTTTCTGCTAAAAATACTTGAATATGTCCTTGAAGTCGTCTGCGCTCATCAGGGGAAAGATAGAGATAAATAGGAAGATTATTTTCAATAATGGCATTCCATAGTGGGGGAAATGCACGCTTTTTAATCCGGTTTCTGCTTTTTTTAGTAAGAATGGGGCTGACCAAAATTACAGCAATAATTATTCCAATAATCAGAAAAATGCTAGTTGCTTGAATCATTGTTTGTTACGTACTTATAAAATTTCCCTACGGCTTACTTAATAGCAGCCCAAGGTGCACTATGAATAATGCCACGCTCCGTGAACGTGGTAAGCGCAGCTATGCCCGGCTTTACAGGAGTGCAAGCGGTAATATCCTACTTGTCTCACCTATCCATATAAGACCGCACCTATATTCCAACTCATGCCTAGTAGACAAATGATTCCCACTGCATACGTCAGGAATCGCCAGGGCTGCAAGCCGAGAAGATACATCAACGTATGAAGTATCCGCGCGATTGTAAAAGTAGAAAACAGCCAAATTGCTGCCCTAGGTGATGCTCCGGTCAGCACATAAGCAATTCCAAGACCAATAAATATGGGAATGTTCTCCAAGTCATTAAGCCAAGCCTTAGCTGCTCGTTGGACTTGTGGTAAATCCTCCTTTGCGGGCGGCTGATTGAATACTGCGGCGTCCTCTGGGTTCACAAACTCGCGTCTGCCGATGCGATGAAACCCTTGATAAGCTGAAAGCGCAAACATTTTGAAAAACAGCGCGACAACGCACAACGAATACCAATGCAGAGCGTTTCCCATATTTTCATCCATAGAGATTACCTTTAAGTGTAGTTATGGTCGGTGAACCTACTAATTTCAGCTTAAACGCCTATAATTACAAACCGCCTATCTTTATGAGATAGGCGGTTTGTTAATGCTAATTTTTAAACAATCGCCAGAAAGTCCATACTAATGGCATTCGGCTTAGGCTATTTTTACATTGAAGAACCGATTCCGGCGTAGGCTCCATAAAAGAAAATGCCTACAACTGTAATTACACCTAACCCTGCGACCGTAGCGACAACCCACAGGGGAATTCTTCCACTTCCAGCAGACACAGCTTTTTCTCCTCCCTTAATAACAAATCAACACGGGTTAAATAAACAAAGTTTTACAACAAATGTTCCAGTTAGTTAAAGAAGTAACTGGAAAATAGAATCCCTAGAACAAAAACTAGTAATAGTCCTAGGTATAGGGAAGTCCGGTTGAGTTCAACTGGCTGATTATTGGGGTTGGGCGTTCTTTCCATGATTTGCTCCTAGCGTTGAATAAACTGCATTGCGGCGATCGCGCCCAAAAAGAACACGGTAGGCACACCTAGGGTATGAACGGCGAGCCATCTAACCGTAAAAATTGGATAGGAAACTGGTTGATTTATGTTATTTCCGCTAGTCATGATCCCAAACTACTTTCCGATAAATTGTTCAACTTGCTGTTTTGCTTCAAAACGATTCTTCACAATGGGCACTTCTTGCCGTGCTTGTGTGTAATATTCATTAGGACGGGGTGTGCCAAAAGCATCGTAAGCTAGTCCAGTACTGACAAAGAGCCACCCGGCAATAAACAATGCCGGGATGGTGATGCTGTGAATAACCCAGTAACGAACGCTGGTAATAATGTCCGAAAACGGACGTTCTCCAGTGGTACCTGACATTTTAGATTCCTACCTTCACGAAGACTATTATTGAGTCTATTATCCTACAAAGTTTAAAAAGAGTTACAAGTTGCAACGTCCTTCTCAGAAATCAGGGCGAATACCTCAGCTGGCGTTGTCATTAAGCTGCCTCTGATGAAGAAGCTTTGGCCATGTTTGGTTGGTATTTTAGCAAAACGCCGCGATCGCCTATAACAAATCCCTGGTCAGGCTGAAAAAAGACAACTTTGTACAAATTAGCAGCGACCTCTTCCACATCACGGTCTTTTTCCCAGGTTTGACCACCGTCAGCACTGTGCAGCAAATTACCGCTACCGCCACCTATCCAAATTTCCTTGGGAGTACGATATGCCAAATCTAGCAGGCCCCAACTTGTAGCCAACTCAGGATTTTGTGCCTCTTGCCATTCCTCAGGATTAGTCGGATCGCTAAACTGCACTTGACCTCCCCGTGCTAACAACCACAATTGACCATTCTCTGTAAAACCCATATTTTCTAGGCGTCGAGAACTATTGCGGTTGTGGGGTTGCCAAGCACTTTGTCCTGGTTCCCAAGTCGAGTAGAAACTACCTTTAGCGGACACGGCAACATATTTACCATCAGCCGAGCGTTCCATATTACGAACTACTCCAACTGCTGCTTCTACCTGGGCTTTCCAGTTTTTACCCCCGTCTGTGGTGCGATATATTGCTCCCACATCAGTAGCCATTTCAGCTGCGTTTTCTCCCAGAGCGTAGATAGCGATCGGATTACCGGGTAACTTTTCGCTCAAGGGAATGCGCGACCAAGAACGACCTTCATCGGTGGTGTGTAACAGTAAAGAAGGCTCTCCCGCAATCCAGCCTTCTTTACCAGCAAAACTTACTGAATCGAAGCGAGACTTGGGATCATCTAGTGCTAATGTTAGCGGTTGCCAAGTATTACCACCGTCATTAGTTTCCAAAAGCGTGGCGTTGCTACCTACGAGAAAGCCATGCTGCGGATTATCAGTAAAGGTAATATCCAGTAGCTTCGCGTCCGTTGGTACAGAAATAATTTCCCAAGGATTGAAGTTGGTGGAGGGAACTTTACTACAACCTACACACATGACGACTACTATTAACAAGGCAAATATTCTTTGCCAATTTTTTACAATACCCATTGAATGCATCAGTATTTCTTACTTGTTTCTAAATTTGTGTAGTTGTTTTCAGAGCAATGCTTGCCCTGTGAACTTGGTAAAAAAGATAACGGGTCTTATTGTAAGCCGTAGAGACTGATAAAAAACAAGAAACCAAGAGCCAAAGCTCCAAAAATCAAGATATTCTTTTGTCCTGGGGTCAGTTGATTGACACCCAAACCATAACCGAGATTTTCCTTAAAACCGGATGCTGTACCAGCAGGTCCAACATTGGCAAAAGCGGTCTTTTTCGCCGTACATACTGGACAGCGCCATGTTATGGGTAGTTCGGCAAAGGGTGTTCCTGGGGCAATATTATGGCTATTGTCTCCCTTCTCAGGTTCGTAAACATAACCGCAGGCGCGACACTCGTAGCGGTCTAACACCGGAGTTTCAACAGCTTGTTCGCTCATGGCTAAGGCCTCGCAGAGGGGAAATATTAAATATACGTTAAAAATTATGACATAAGTATTAGACTTTTCCATCATCAGCCAAAACGAATCAAATACCTGAAGTCAGTCTGTTTCCCAGATTTCAGAAAAACTAAAAAGATATAATGTAAAAGAAAGTAACAGCCTTATTTACACCTTAAGCGGTAGATATTCATTGTGTTTGTCCTCAGTGGTTACGAGTACCTTCTAGGCTTCTTAATCATTTGTAGCCTAGTGCCTGCCTTGGCACTTTCAGCATCCAAGCTCCTACGACCGACTGGTAACAGCCTGGAACGGCGTACTACCTATGAATCTGGCATGGAACCAATTGGGGGAGCCTGGATTCAGTTCAATATTCGCTACTACATGTTTGCGTTAGTTTTCGTCATTTTTGACGTAGAGACGGTATTCTTGTATCCTTGGGCGGTTGCTTTCCACCGTCTAGGGCTATTGGCGTTCATTGAAGCCCTAATTTTTATCGCAATTCTTGTAGTTGCCTTAGTTTACGCATGGCGTAAAGGAGCGTTGGAATGGTCTTGAATTCAAATTTAACAACCCAAGACAAAGAGCAAATCATCAACCCGATTCAGCGTCCTACAGTCACTCAGGATCTATCAGAAAACGTGATCTTGACTACGGTTGATGACCTGTACAATTGGGCACGGCTTTCTAGTTTGTGGCCTTTGCTATTTGGTACAGCTTGCTGCTTTATTGAGTTTGCCGCGTTAATTGGCTCCCGGTTTGACTTTGACCGCTTCGGGTTAATTCCCCGTTCTAGCCCCCGCCAAGCTGATTTAATTATTACGGCAGGCACAATCACTATGAAGATGGCACCTCAATTAGTGCGTCTTTATGAACAAATGCCCGAACCGAAGTATGTAATCGCTATGGGAGCTTGTACAATTACTGGCGGGATGTTTAGCGTCGATTCACCTACGGCTGTACGTGGTGTTGATAAACTAATTCCTGTGGATGTTTACTTGCCTGGTTGCCCTCCTCGTCCAGAAGCTATTATCGACGCAATCATTAAATTGCGGAAAAAGATAGCCAATGATTCGATGCAAGAGCGGGGTCAAATTAAGCAAACTCACCGTTTCTACAGTACAACTCACAATCTCAAGCCAACGGAGCAAATCTTAACTGGTAAGTATTTGCAGTCAGAAACTCGCTTTGCACCACCGAAGGAATTGACAGAAGCAATTGGTCTGCCAGTACCACCTGCGCTGTTAACAGCAAAGATACAAAAGGAGGAACAAAAGCGTGGCTGAAGAAGATTCCCAACCAGTACTAGCACCTGAAGAGTCCTTGGTCAAAGCTGGTCCAATTTCCCAGTGGTTGGCAGAAAATGGTTTTGAGCATGAGTTTTTGGAACCTGACAAGAATGGGGTAGAGATCATTAAAGTGGAGTCAGATTTCTTGCTCCCCATCGCTACAGCCCTGTATGCCTACGGGTTTAATTATCTCCAGTTTCAATCTGGTATTGACCTCGGCCCAGGACAGGATTTAGTTAGTGTGTATCACTTGATTAAAGTTAGTGATAATGCTGATAGTCCTGAAGAAGTACGGGTGAAAGTGTTCTTACCTCGGGAAAATCCCAAAGTACCTTCGGTTTATTGGATCTGGAAAACAGCAGACTGGCAAGAGCGCGAAACTTACGATATGTTTGGCATTGTCTATGAAGGACATCCGAATTTAAAGCGGATTTTGATGCCGGAAGATTGGGTAGGTTGGCCTTTGCGGAAGGATTATGTCTCGCCTGATTTCTACGAGTTGCAAGATGCTTACTAAGTAGTGCTGAATGTTAATTTTCAGCAGTGAGAATTTTTGAGCAACTCACCCTCACCCCTTTCCCTCGGCGGAGAGGGGTAATGTTTTTGTTATTTAATACTCTACTTCTTGTAAAAATGAGGTTTTTTAATTCCATGTTTAAAGATTTTACGCACTATATTGCGTAAGCTAGCGTCTCCTCTCAAAACTATATCTCTCAAATTTTGTTCTGGGCGACCTCGGAAGGAAGTAACGTGATAATACTTCTGTTGGTCAGCCGATTTTGGTGAAAAATAGTAGTTGGACACACAGCAGCGACGACCATGATAATTAATTGGGCTAACGGAGTGCCAAGAAGTTTTATTTGTAACCATAATCACTAGCCGATTGAACTGACTGTGAATAGTCCTACAAGGCTTTTTTAAACCTTGATCCCAAAGTTCTAGGTTACCACCATAATTTTCTGACCAATTGGGAGTTACATAATACAGTAAATTCAAGACACGATAGTTACTGATATCTTTGTCATGGGAATTATCTAAATGAGGATTTAAAAAACAGCCATATTCCATTAGGCTAAAGCCACCAGCGTAAAGATATTCATCTGGAATTAGTTGTTCAAATCCAGTTATTTCGGCAATCAAATTAACTATTCTGGCATCCTGAAAAGCATAGATAATCTCTTCTAAAATAGGATGATATTTATTTAATTGTATGCCAACATATTTATATTCTCTCAGGTCTTTTAATTGTAATAAGGTTTCTTTTTCAGGAAATGCGTTATAGATTTCTAACACGTCATTTATATCTAAAAGATTATCTACATAACAACTTTTAATGCGGTGTTCCCTAGCAAATTCATCTTTTAAAATCGATTTAGAATATTCGAGTTTATTTAAAATTTGCTCGGCATAATAATTTCGTAAAGCTGTGTGTAACATTGATATTTGATTCCAGATGTTGAATTTGTAGAAAAACTGACACTACTAAATACGGACCAGCCTGAAATTATTACTGTATTGGGCTGTTTTCCTTCATGAAGTTATTAACTATATTCTGTATTTTTTTGAAAGATGCACGCTAACCAGAAAGAGTCAACAATAAGTACACATAAACTTATTGTTATTTTTAAATAGAGTAGTGCTAAATAACCGAGTAATTTGGTATATTCGTGTTACCTACAAAACATATCAGGTTAATACGCGCATTGACATTATAGTACATGTTAAAACCATTGAATACAAACTGCTCTCAGTATTTTGCCCAACCAAGCAAAATTGATAAATGGGATGAAGATATTATTATTTGCAAGATATTAAATCCCACTCCAGCCATTCAAGCCAACAGCCACTACTTTGGACATCCAGAATGGGGACTAAATTACTTTGTAGCCTGTCACAGAGATGAAAAGTTTGTAGAACTATGGCAAGCCGTTATTGGCAGTTGGCACGGCAAAGTAGTAGTGGATATTGGTTGTGGTCCTGGCAATTTGTATGCTTCTCTCAAAGATTTTTGTGGTGAACCCCAGCTATTACTCGGCGTAGATGTTTCTCTCGGTGCGCTGAAAATGGCTCGTAAGCTTGGATATACAGCAGTTCTAGCAGATGCTCAAAATCTACCTTTTGTTTCTGAGTTTGCTGATATTGTGATGCTCAATGCTTGCTTGCACCATTGCGATGATATGGCAAAAGTTTTGCAAGAGGCAGCTAAGTTAGTGCGTCCTGGTGGACTTTTAATCACAGATCATGATCCCCAACAAAGTGCTTATCAGTTCAAAGGTTTAGGTTCGCTATTGTGGCAGTTACGGTTGCCAATTTATAGATACTTGAAACGAGGGGGACACTCTACTAAAGAGGAACAAACCTGGGGTTTGGCAACTGAAGTACATCACAAACTAGGTGATGGTGTAACACCAGAAATGTTCTACGAAGTGCTAGAACCAATGGGGTTTGAAGTTAAAGTTTACCCCCATAACCATACGGTAGGTGCGGAAGCGTTGAAGGGCAACTACGGTAAACCATTTTGGAAGTATCGTCTTACTCAGAGACTATCAGGTATAAACCCCCATTCTCCAGAGGCGGCATTGTCTTTGATGTGTGTTGCTAGACACACAGCCTAATCGTCATCAGATGAGTTTGACTTTGATGACAAGTATTTGTGCCAAATTAATTACTTCTGTTGTAGTTTCTCGGCTTCAATTAAGCGAATTGCTAATACTATTTCTGCTAAAGCGCGCTGAAATGCGTAATACCAACCATGCCAACCATCAAAAATACCGCCTTTGAAAATTAAGCAGTAAATAACAACAATAAAAGGAGCTAAAATTTTTTGTTTGCGGATGCGATCTACGAAGTTCAATTCGCTGAATGGTGTTTCTAAGATTTTTTTTGTTTCTAGAAGAGAATAGCGATCTTGGGCCCATAGCCAACGGCCAAGAGGTTTGCGATCGTCATGGTGGATATACGCACAAAGAGTTGCAGACTGACCAGTGATTTGCAAGAGCTGTGTATGTCCATCATCTATATATGTAACTTTGTTTTTCCGAAACAAGACTTGACGTGGAGGAAGTATTGCGCTATGCAGTGATTTACCAAACACACAGTACTTAAATCTGGCAAAATAGCCGTCAATATGTCCATCGACTGGCAAAGCAGCCATTTCCGAGACTAACTCATTAGTAACTATATAATCTGCATCTAGTGAAAGTACCCAGGGCGATTGAACTTGCTCTAATCCATAGTTCCATTGTTGAGCGTGGGTATCAAATTTACGTTGAAATACCTGAATTTGTGAATAGGAGTTAACAATTTCTAGAGTTGTATCGGTACTATAACTATCAATAACTATAATTTTTTTTGCCCAAGTGAGACGCTCAAGTGTGCGTCCAATATTGGGTGCTTCATTATAAGTGAGAATCAGAGGAGTAATTTGCTCTAACATAGATACAATAATGCCATCAGAATTAGACCAATTCTCTGTAGTAGGTGTTGGCATAGGAGATTATATGGTTGATGTAGTTTGTAATTGATTCTTGTTATTGGATAGCATACATGCTGGTCGTGTTGCAAAAAATGTCATGGGCAGAGCAAACGCATCTGAAAGTTTGTTTGGAAATAAACCACATTATCCACCCACAGGAACCAATCTGGGGCTACGTAGCCTAGCTTTCCGTAGGGTACTAAGCTGTGATTTGCAGGCTAATTATATGCGGCTTTATCAGGAAATGGTATAATTACATTTATATATTTATACTTAGATATAATATTAGTATCAAAAACAGCCATAGGTTTTAACTTATGTAAACGAACCACAAAGAGTGCGTTCGGCAAAGCTTTTGGGGCATAGCTGAAGCCGTAGGCTCAATTACGAATTAGGAATCATTGATTATACCCTTAATTGAGTTACGGCAATATTACCGGAAAAACATACATCTACATCACTGCCTGGAGTGCGATCGCGTTTGCTATATTCGCCTACATAATAAAAATCATCACCATCAAGGCGATAGTTAATTGGTAACGGTTTGTTACAAGGTTGGCAAAACACCAGTTCAGGATCTGCTTCTCCCGGTTGCAGATGTGGCAGGTTCACGTTCCAGAAACTTCCCATTTCTAAAGGACGTGGGAGTAAGTCGGCTAAAACTTCAGCAGTCAACTTGGCAGCCACATCCCAATCAAAATTTTGCTTGGCTTTGCGATATTGGGAAATAGCAATTCCCGGAATCCCATGCATTGCGGCTTCTCGCACAGCTGCCACAGTACCAGAAATATAAGCATCTACTCCCAAGTTGCCTCCGGCATTAATGCCAGATATCACAAATTTGATATCTTGGCAAATTTGGGTGGTGGCAATTCTCACACAATCAGCCGGAGTCCCGGCGATCGCATATTCGTTCTCGGAACGCCGATAGAGTGTAATGGGGCGAGTGGTGGTGACTTGATGCCCACAACCAGATTGATGGTGTTTAGGCGCGGCAATAATAGCTTTTTTCCCATTGATCGCCTTAACTAAAGCTTGGATACCAGGAGCGTCAATACCGTCATCATTAGTGAGAATTAGAGTCATATATAGCCTTTCAACAGAAAAGATACAGGGCAATGTAGGGACACAGCAACGCTGTGTGTAATCAATTTTTTTGAATTTAAACCACAGATAAGCACAGATATTTCATCGGCGTTCATCTGTGGTTTGTTTTCCCTTGATGCGGATTTTTGCCAGAATTTATATTATGCAGATATCATGTTAGCTACTCAAAGCCTTGAAGAAACGTTGCAAACTCTTAAATACATTGGACTTTTTCGCAGGTACAGCATCTGTTGTTTGTGGTTGTCCTTGCATCAGGATGCTATCCAACTCATCACCTGATGGCTTTTTGGGTAATTCGGCAATTTTTTGATATTCGCCTTTAGTTTCTACCCATACTTCCCATAAACCTGGATAGCAGCGAAATACAGCAGTTTCATCATCGACAGGGCGCAGGTAGTAGCAAGATTCAATGGTACTAATGAAACGCTGGCGGGTTTGCCTGGCTGTATAACCAATGCCCACAACTCCAGAATCTTCCAGGCGGGGATTTAACATCACAAAAGGGCGATCGCCTATATCTTCACATAACTTTTCCACCTGGGGAACTTCTACGGCAGTAGGGGCAATAAATAAGAAAATCTCGTCTTCTGGCTGAATTTTAGACTGTAGAGAGGCAGCCCTACCTGTACCGATATCCAAAATTTTAAATGGTGCATCTGTCCAATCACGACTAGCCAAGGCTGCACCACCAGCATCGGCAAAAAAAACCTTCAGGCGGGAATCGTATTCTGCAAACACTGGTAGAAATTGTGCCGCCACTGGCATTAGTTTGAGTTCTGGGAAGACAAAATCTACTTGTAAGCGAGTATAGCCATCTGCAAGAGCTGCTTGGGTGGCTGTGCGAGATTGGGCGATCGCTTCTTCAAGACTGTTGGGCAGTTCAGGCATAGTTTATTTATGAATCTAGCATCTATTTCCATTGTTTCAGTATTTTTAGCAGTAGCGACACAGAGACATGAAGAGTGCTGAGTTAAGAAACCGCTCACACTTTGACAAGAGTTCAGCGAAGGCTACTTCGACAAGGCTCAGTACAAGTCACTCGAGCCGCTCAGTGGCCACAAGGGGCGGGGTATCAATTTAAAGCGGCTTTTGAGTAGGGACACCAACAGCACGGGGAAAATTAGCTAGTGTACTTGTTACCTTACGCAAATACAAACAGTGACGGATGCTGTTACTGAGAGGAGTGGTAAATTTTTCAATTGTTTCAATTTTGCCACCCAACTGCTTAACAGCATTTCGCAAAGCTGTAGTTTCTTCCTCTGTCCAAGTACCTCGGTAAATTACTGCTAAACCACCTTGTTTGAGTAGTGGTAGGGTATATTCTGCACAAACAGCAGCTGTACCGACAGCGCGGATGAGGGCAACAGCGTAGGTTTGTCGATGCTGTGCTTGCTGACCTATTTCTTCCGATCTACCAACTAGAGTTTTGCAATTGCTCAGGCCTAATCTAGTTAAAATTTGGTCAACAAAAGCAATTTTTTTTCTGGTTGAATCTAGCAGAGTGATTTGGCAATTGGGCATGATAATACCTACCGGAACACCGGGAAAACCTGCACCTGTACCAATATCAATCACAGAAGCACTCTCTTGGAGGGATGGCAGAAATTGTTTTTGTAATGCAATTCCTCGCAATGAATCCCAGAGATGTTTTTCCCAAAATTCTTGTGGTTCTGTAATCCGGGTTAAATTTAACTGATGGTTACCTTCCAGAATTAATTCATAAAGCTGTTGGAATTGTGCCTGCTGTTGACTACTGGGTTGCCAGTTGAGAGTTTGTTGCCAGATTTCTGCCATCTCTGGCAATAAGGGAATTGTTGAGTTAGTCATTAGTTATTCCCCATCTCTCCATCTCACACCGCCGCTTGTGGTTCTTTAACTTTGCTTTCCAGTGTCGCTGGATCAACTGATTGTAGTTCACCGTGATTGAGTGTCCAGCAACAGTCTGCGATCGCCAACATATCACCCGCATCGTGTGTTACTACCAACAGCGTCCAATCTTTTTTCAATTTTGCCAATAAATTTACTAATTGCCGACGCATTGACCAATCTAACCCGGCTGTCGGCTCATCTAATAATAATAAATTTGGCTGGCGAATTAATTGCACCGCCAAAGCTAAACGCCTTTGCTGTCCACCACTCAAAGCATAGGGTGCGGCGGACAGCGATAAATGCTCTAATCCTACTTCGCTCAATGCTTGTCTAACTCGCTCAGACCCTAACTCAGGATGTCCTAAACGCAATTCTTCTAAAATCGTACCACCGCAAAAGTGGCGTTCTGGAAACTGAAACACCAACCCTGCCAATTGTTGTAGCTGTTCGGCGATGAGTTCTTGTTCCCGCCAGCAGACTGAGCCGGAAGTTGGTTCAGCTAGTCCAGACAAAATTTCTAGTAAGGTACTTTTACCGGAACCACTCGGCCCAATAATCAGCCCTAGCTGCTGGGGTGCTAATTCCAGATTCATTGATTTGAGAATCGCTGTTGGGCAGGCTGTGGGATGATAAGTTAAATTTCTGAGATAGAGCATTTGTTAAGACTACCAAAAAGTTGGCGAATAACTCATTAAAACTAAGTTAACAACACTGAGAATAACTAGAAAATTATGCAAAGACTCATGGCGCATTGCCTGGGTTAACACCTTAACCTAACAGCAAGAATAATTCACCTTTTCCCCAAAGTTACGCGTTTTTTTGCGAAAACTTGATGCTAACGGCAAAAATCAACCCTTGTACTTCTTTCTATTGTGGCAGACTTACCCATTAATTATGGCGACAAAAATTATGGGAACTTGGCAAAATAACCGCAGTCAACCTGTGTAGAATATTTAGGCCGAAACAGACGCAAGTTATAGTTAACCGTCTTTTGCATTCTAAGTAATAGATACAACTATTTCCACCGTAACTTTTCTGAGGTTTAAATGACTGAACGGTGTTCTACTCCTCAACCAATAGCATTTGCCAGATTCACTAGGCTTGCTCAGACGACCTTTTTAGCTGCGATCGCCTACGGCGCGGCTTTGCCGATCGCACTCAATTTGTGGGTTAATCCCTCTGTTGCTGGCGATCCATTTCGGACTAACGAACCTCGTCAAATTGGTGACAACACAGAAGCAGCTTTTAAAGCTGTTTTTCAACAGGGTGATTATCCAGCCGCAGAACGTTATCTACAACAAGCAATATCTAGTGAGCCAAGCGAACCTCTAGCTTATGCGATGAAAGCATCTTTAGCATATGCCAATAAAGATTTAGCTACACTAGATACTTACAGCAAGAAAACGTTAGAAGCCGGACAAAAGCTGATTACTACTGATAAATTGCGCGGCAATATATATACTGCCGTTGGACATTTTTTTGAAGGGGCAGCAATTCTCACCCGTGAAGGTACACTCAAAGGCGCACCACAAGCCTTAACTCGCCTACGGCAAGTCTATCAACATTTAGACAGAGCAGAAGCGATCGCTCCTCAAGACCCAGAACTAAATTTGCTCAAGGGCTATATGGATTTGATGCTAGCCGTCAACCTACCCTTTGCTAATCCCGATGATGCTATTGAACGGTTAAAGGCAAATGCTGCTCCCCAGTATTTAGCGGATCGGGGTATAGCCATTGCCTACCGAGATTTAAAACGGTATCCTCAGGCTTTGGAGTATGTTAACAGTGCTTTAAAAACAACATCTGATAACCCAGAGTTGTATTATCTTAAAGCTCAAATCTTGAGAGAACAGGGGCAAAAAGTTAAAAGCCAGTCAATGATCCAAGAAGCGATCGCTAATTTCGACAAAGCTTTAACTAAAAAATCCCAACTCCCAGCCGGTTTGGTAAAACAAATTGAGCGTGAACGGAATCATAGTATTAAGCAGCTGAATAATCAGAATTAGGGAATAGGGAATAGGGAATAGAGTATTGGCTATTCCCCTTTTCCCCATCTTCCCACTCTCCACTCCCATCCTGATATGCTTATTCTCAGTAAGAGTAACTATAAGTCAGATGCAAATTCAGTTTCGTGAAATCAACCCTTTTGATGTATGGATTTGGCTAAAATTCAGCACAATTCCTTCTGGACGTGAAAAGCAATATGTAGAAGAAGTTTTTAATTCCTGGTTTTATCTGGGTAAATTGGGTGCATTTAATGCAGAAAATCTCCAGGTACAGGAAACAGGACTTGATATCAATTATATGAATTATGACCAACAAGGATATGACAAAAGCTTGCTGGCACTAATGCACAATATGGGCGAGTTTGAGTATGAGGGACAGTGGGCGCGTTGTTGGTTTGACTTGGGAACTAGTGATGCGATCGCGCTTGATATTTTAATCAATGCCCTCAAACAGTTAAATGAGGAATATGTCACTATTGAGGATTTGTACATCGGTGGCGAAAATGAAGATTGGCCTGTCGAGGATAGCGACAGTCCTTCACACTCTCTCTACGATAATTAACTATGAGTAAACTAGGCCAAATTCGGGTACTAGCTTTAGGACTTATTCGGGATGGCGAACGCATTTTCGTTTCTGAAGGCTACGATCCTGTAAAGCAAGAAATATTCTATCGGGCTTTGGGTGGTGGGGTTGACTTTGGCGAAACCAGCCAAGTTGCTTTAGAACGAGAATTTCAAGAAGAAATCCAGGCAGACTTAACAAATATTCGCTATCTGGGTTGTATAGAAAGTATATTTACGTGTAACGGTAAGCAAGGTCACGAAATTATTCAACTGTACCAATGTGATTTTGCTGATACTCAGTTTTATCAGTTAGACAGCTTAATATTTTCTGAGTCAGAACATCATAAACATCGGGCATTATGGATAGATATTGCTCGTTTTAAATCTGGCGAACTAAGGTTAGTTCCAGAAGAATTTTTCAAATATTTGTAAATAATTACGAATTAGTTTAAGTAGGTGGGTGGGAAAATTTATCGCTGGGATAAGGCAGAAGGCAGAAGGCAGGAGGCAGAAGCGAAGAGGGTTTTAAGCTGATTCATTATTTCTCGTAATTGTGTGCTATTTTGGTAAATCAAATTTTTATCTTTTGATAAAAGTTCTACATATCGATTCAGTTTTTTAATAATCTTAAATTTTTCTGTATTACTAAATTTCTCTAAATCTTGTTCAAATTCTTTTGTTGACTCAATGAGTATATCCATTGCACTATCTCCTAGGCGGAAATCCCCAACTTACCTCAAATTTAACGTAGAGCTTTCAATAATTGAAGTGTTTTAAGTGTGGTAATTCCAGGTGGGGAGGTGGGAAAGATTTTTTGTTGTTTTTTCCAACTATCTGAGGCGTACATTGGTTGGGTTAACGCTAAAATCCTATTTTCAAGGATTTGAACAACTGTTACACATAGTTTTTAACATTGCGGTAGTGTGGAATACCCTACTTATTTATCGGCTAGCATACCAAAATACTAGATTGCAACTTTTGTATCAACAACGTTATATTTATTTACATAAAGTTACAAAATTTAAACAAGAGGTTCGCAATGACTATTTTAATTGCATTATTGACTGTAGGTTGGGTAGCTGCTTCAGTTTTAGGCTCGCTGGCTTACTTTCTAGGAGAACAAAGCAAGCCTATCCATGAGCGTAACTGGGGTTCCGAGTCTTTTGAAAAGTTAGCTAAGTCTATTACTGGGATGGATACAGACTATGGTGTTCGTGTTCCAGCCTATGCAATGGACGCCTACACTAGCCGCAATTTGTCCCGATAAGAGCGGTCTGCAAAAATGCTGATAAGTTGATAAATTTAACCCCCAGTAACAAGACTGGGGGTTTTGCTTTTTTCTTACTCAGCACTCCCCTTCGACTTCGCTCAGGGCCAGCGCACTCAGACGTTCGGCGAAGCTACTTCGACAAGGCTCAGTACAAGTCAGTCGAGCCGCACTCAGCACTTTTTACAACGGACGATAGACACGATAGTTGATTTTGGGGAAGATATTATCCATCAACTCAACTTTTTCTAGCCAACCACTATCGACTTTGCCAATTTTCACGTCTTCGTAGAGCTTATTAAACCGCATCAAGTGCGATCGCGTTCTTCTCACGGCATAGGGTACCATTGTTCCTGTCCGCATAATAAACGCCCAGTCAGAAGATTGCGCGAGTAAAAGTTCCCGCGCTGCTTGATTCAATGCTCTCCACTGTAATTCATCTTCTGGTTCCAAGTACGATATTTCAATCATGCGCTCGGCTGCTTTATGTAAATGCGGGTAAATCCAAGCATTTGTCTCATTCAACCAATATTCATGGAAACCTTTAAAGCCCCAACTCGACTGCGAAGGGCGACAAACTTGCTGCGTCGGTTCTGCTCGCAAATAATCTGCCAAATGGGTCATTGCATAAGTTCCTTGGTCATACCATGACTTCCGGAACAGGTAATCAATGAACCAAGGGCCTTCATACCACCAATGTCCAAACAACTCTGCGTCGTAGGGTGAAACAATAATCGGTGGACGATGCATTATCCCATGCAGATGTTCGGCTTGTCGTTCCCGATTATACATAAAGTTAGCAGCGTGTTCTGCTGCCTTTTCCCTTGCCCAGTAAGGATCATAGAGTGCCTTATCTGAAAGACCTAAACCACGGCCAGTAATTTTGTGATACTTAATGCCCGTATTTTTTCGCTGACCATTGGGCATGATGTAAGGCTTAATATACTCATATTCTGCTTCCCAGCCCAAATCTTTGTAAAATTCCCGATACTCTGCTGCACCAGGATAGCCTACCTCAGAAGACCATACTTGCTGGGAAGATTCGTGATCTCGACCAAAGGCAGCGACACCAGTTTCTGTGAAAATCGGGGCATAAGTGCCAAAACGCGGGCGAGGACGGGCATAAAGAATCCCATGTCCGTCGGTGAGGAAATAGCGCAAACCAGCATCTGCTAGCATCCGCTCAACACCTTCATAGTAGGCGCATTCCGGTAACCAAATGCCTCTAGGTGCTCGTCCAAAGGTTTGCTCGTAGTGTTCACAAGCTACTTGAATTTGTGCCCACACAGCTTGTGGATACATTTTCATTAATGGCAAGTAACCGTGAGTAGCACCACAAGTAATAATTTCTAAATTGTTACTATCTTGGAACTGCTTAAAAGCTGTGACCAAGTCACCGTTGTAACGTTCCCATAATTCACGAGCTTCGTTAAACTCAGTAGCGTAATGTTCAGCTAAATAACGAATATGCCCATTGTGAACATTTCGTTCAGCTTCTAGTTCTGTAAGTTCTTCTAATTTGGCTAAATGCGCGTCATAGCGTTCTTGCAGTAGGGGGTCACGGAGCATCGACACTAGAGGCGGTGTCATACTCATCGTAATTTTAAAGTCGATGCCGTCTCGCTTTAAGCCCTCAAATACTTTCAATAAAGGAATGTATGTTTCGGTAATGGCTTCATAGAGCCATTCTTCCTCCAGCACATAGTCACTTTCTGGGTGACGAACGAAGGGCAGGTGTGCGTGAAGTACAAGGGCGACGTAGCCGATAGCCATAGTGATTTTGGGGTAGTACTTGTAAGTTGAAGGACGAGGGGTTTGGCGAAATTAACAATATTTTAAGACTTTATGGGGATCGTGAGAGTAGTTTTATATTTAGCAAGACTTTAAGATATTTGCTCAGGGTCAATGCCTGCGTTCCGCAAGCGTTCTGCTAATTTTTCAGCCCGTTGACGTTCTTGTTCTAGCTGTTGGTTGGCTTGTTCTAGCTGTTGGCTTGTTTGCTGTAACTGTTGGCTGACTTCTTCTTCTGGCAACAATACCAGCTGCCTCTCTGGGGTAAAAAAACGTAATTTACTAGACTCAACTCCCAAATACAGCCCTAACTGCTGACTCCACAACCAACCTTCAGGCGTACATTCAATTTCTTGATATTGTCCATCAACTAAGTGAAATCCTTGTAGTTCCAGGCTATTGGGGTCAAACCAAAAGTAATCAGGAGTGCGAAATGTATTTTGGTATATTTGCTTTTTTAGACCTTTATCGATAGCTGCTGTCGAATCAGACAACATTTCGATAATTAAGTTGGGATATTTGCCATCTTCTTGCCATACAACCCAGCTTTTGCGGTCTTTTTTCTCTGTATCTAAAACTACAAAAAAATCAGGGCCGCGAAATTCCTCTGATTTTTTCTGATTGGGACTGAAATAAATAGTTAAATTGCCGGTAGCATAGAAGTTTTGACGATCGCGCCACCACCACTTAATGAGGCGGATGAGTAAGTCGATTTGTTCGCGGTGTAAGTCTGATTCCAAGGGGGGTTCGTCACTGTAAATATCACCTGGTGGAAAAATTATACCTTCAGTGATATCTTCTACACTAGATGTGGCAGCAAGGGGCTGAGACATAACAAGACAAAGTTTGTGTTTGTATCTATGCTACCGTGACAGACCAAACTCTATGCCCTCAATATGATTACTCTTCGCTTTCTTGATACAACTGTTCCAATTCTTGCAACTGTGTTTTCCGAGACACGCGACGATACTTTTTACTTTCTAACTTCGGTTCGTAGTGCTGCTTACCCTTACCTTTCGTTTTCACTTTCAGCGTTGATTCGGGATCAGCTTGTTGGTTAAGCTGAGTCTGACGGGCGATCGCCTCATCTAAAAATTCCCAGTAATGCTCATACCTTTCCCAGTCGCCCCGCACTACACAATCAGGCTCATCTCGATGTAGACAATCGCTAAATCGACAGCTAGCTTCAGCTAAAAGCTTTCTGGCTTCGGGAAAATAATAGATTAATTCTTCTGGGCTACAATCCAAATCAGGCTGATTAAAGCCGGGAGTATCTGCCAGCAAGCCACCTTCAGGCAATTCAAATAATTCTGTATGGCGGGTGGTATGACGGCCACGAGCTAATTTGCCAGAGACTTCCCCTACGCGCAGGTTAACAGTGGGAATCAACGCATTAATCAGGCTAGATTTCCCCACACCGGAAGGCCCAGCAATCACAGTAATCTTGTTGCTCAGATAATGAGCTAATTTGTCAATATTTATGCCATTTTCAACGCTGATAAATAACGCTTGATAGCCCCAACCCAACAGGCGATCGCTGATTTCTTGTTGTATCTCTGGTGAAACTAAATCACTTTTATTCAAACATAAAAGTACATCTACATCAGTAGACTCAGCTTTCAGCAAAAACCGACTTAATTGGTAAGGTTCCAGAGGCGGATCAGCAACAGCGAATACCAAGAGAATTTGGTCAACATTAGCGATCGCGGGACGATCCAATTGGCTTTCACGGGGCAGTACATCAGAAATCGCCCCCCTACCACCAGACCAATCTGGCTCTTCTACAACCACGCGATCGCCCACCATTACCTGTTGCCCAATTTTTTTCAAGCGGGTTCTGCGGGTGCAGAGGAGGATGGGGGGATGGGGGGATGGGGAAGCATTTTCGTTCTTGTCCCCTTGTCCCCTTGTCCCCTTGTCCCCTTGTCTTCTTGTCCCCTTGTCTTCTTCATCCAGCTGTACTCGATAAAAATTTGCTTGCACGGCTAGTACCGTACCGAGTAACTGTCCAGTAGGAGAGACAGTTTCCACTTTCATTAGGCAGTAACGGGACGGCGTACTAACAAGGAAAAATAACTAATACAGTCTGTTATTTGCTCAACTTGATAACCTGCCATTGTCAAGCTATCAGGAACTTGCTCGATAGGCTCTCCAGAGTCTAGCCATACTTCCAGCAAACCTCCCGGCGACATTTTTTCCAGACATAATTTTGTCCGCACGAAATTAATCGGGCAAGGTGTGCCACGCAAGTCAAGTTGAGCATCGGGAGTTAAAAGGGAGGATAGACTACTCATTACTTAAACAAATTTCCCAAAAATCCTTCTAGACCACCTTTACCAGTACGGTCTCCCTTAATTTTAGCTAGCTTCTCCAGCAATTCTCTTTCCTCCGGTGTTACCTTGTTAGGAATGTCAATTAATATCGTCAGCAGATGGTCTCCGCGACTGACAGGATTACCTAAGCGAGGTACACCACGATTTTCCAATTTCATGACTGTATTTGGTTGGGTTCCGGGGGGGATAATCAGTTCTACTGGCCCGTCTACTGTATCTACTTCCAAACGGCAGCCTAAAATTGCTTGCAGGTAGCTAACTTTAATTTCTGAAAGAACGTTAATGCCATCCCTTTGAAATTCTTCGTCTTCATTCACAAATAAGTAGACGTACAAATCCCCAGGAGGTCCACCGCGTTGTCCTGCATCTCCTTCTTGGGAGATCCGCAAGCGTGTGCCATTATCCACCCCAGCCGGAATGGTAATTTTCAGTTTTTTGGGTACTTGATTTGTCCCCTTACCATCACAAGCGTCACACTTGTCTTCAATCACCATTCCCGTACCGTTACAGGTGGGACAAGTCGAGACTTGAGTAAAGCTACCAAAAGGCGTTCTAGTCACGCGGCGTACTTGACCCGACCCGCTACAAGTTGAACAAGTACGAGGGCGCGTTCCTGGTTTTGCACCCGAACCACCACAGGCATCACAGACTTCCAGATGCGAAATGCGTATTTCTTTTTCACCACCAAATACCGCTTCTCGAAAGTCTAACTTCAGGTCTAGCCTTAGGTCGTCACCCCGCACTGGCCCACTGCGCCGTCTTTGTGTTGGACTACCCACACCGCCACCAGCAAAGCCACTGAAAATACTTTCAAAGATATCGGCAAAGCCGCCCATATCACCCATATCTTGGAAGCCTACACCAGCACCACCTGCAACACCAGCTTCACCAAAACGGTTGTAACGCTCTCGAACATCTGGCTCGGACAGCACTTCATAAGCGCGGTTAATTTCTTTAAACCGCTCTTCTGCTCCCGGTTCTTTGTTCACATCTGGGTGATACTTCCGGGCTAAACGGCGGTAGGCTTGTTTTATTTCTTCTTTGTCGGCGTCACGAGAGACACCCAGAATTTCATAATAGTCGCGGGCCATATAGCAAAGGTAAAAGTTAGGAGGAAGAAAGCAGAAGGCAATAAACGCCATAGACACTGACTACCCTACGGTAAGTCGTATCCCTAAGGAACGGCTGCTCAGCACGGGACGGTAGTCATCACAATTGGGATTACCCACTCTGTTCATCCAAGGGCGAAAACTCGCTTAGGCGAATTTTTTCCTGAACGCAGTGTCCTTAGTCGGGCGACTTGCCGGAAGCTAGGCAGAAGGCAAAATTAAATTTTTATTAATATATTGATTTTACCGTGTACCTTTTACAAAAATCACCAGCAAGCCCGAAGCAACAGTTGCTTTCCTCATGGGAGACGACAAAAGCTGCCAAAGTTAGGAGCCAGGGCTGTCTCCTTTACAATTGTGCTACTTAGTAGGGGAAAATCCTGCTCATAAACCATAGGGGCTAGCCGCACAATCAGGTGCGGAAAACCCTCCATATGCATTTGAGCGCATTTGTACTGGGACATTATTGTCTAGCCCACGGTAATTCGCTTCTACAATCTAACAAAATTAGTGACTGGGGAATAGGGAATCGGGAATGGGGAAACTTCTTCTACCCTAACTCCCCACTCTCTACTCCCTAATCTATCGCCTCGTAATCCGCCTGTGCTGTACTTTCATCATCAAAATCAAAGTTGAATTGTGGTATCAGTGTGCCATTCATAGGTTGTTCCAATTCCGAGGACAACAAGCTATCTGAAACTTCTTCAACTTTATTAACTTCGTTTCCATCTTGGTCGTTAGCTCGGTTGTATACATCAGCACCAATAGCAAACAAGGTCTGTTGAAAGTCATCCAAGCGCTGTTGAAATTCTGTGAGCGAAATGCTGGGATTAGTCATTACGGCTTGGAGTTGAGTAACTTTTTCATTGGCTAAAACTTTCATCTGCTCACCAATAAAGTCAGCATTATCCTTTAAGGTCGATTCATAGCTGAACAAAAGATTATCCGCTTGGTTTTTGAGATCAACCAGTTCTTTACGTTTTTTGTCTTCTTCGGCAAATACTTCAGCTTCTTGCCGCATCCGTTCTACTTCGTTGGTACTTAGACCACCTGTATTAGTAATCCGAATACTCTGTTCCCGCCCAGTGCCTTTATCTTGGGCACTAACCTTGAGGATGCCGTTGACATCAATTTCAAAAGATACTTCTATTTGTGGGACACCACGGGGAGATGGGGGTATTCCTGCTAGCAGAAACTTACCTAAACTTTTGTTATCCCGTGCCATTGCCCTTTCTCCTTGGAGAACGTGGATTTCCACGGAGGTTTGTCCATCAACGGCTGTAGAAAAAACTTGAGATTTGCTGGTAGGAATTGTTGTGTTACGTTCAATGATTTTAGTGAACACTTCTCCCAAAGTTTCAATTCCTAAGGACAGAGGAGTGACATCTAGTAATAGGAGATTATCAACTTCGCCACCCAGTACTCCTGCTTGAATAGCAGCTCCCAGCGCTACTGCTTCATCGGGGTTAATAGAGCGATCTGGTGCTTTACCATGAAAAAATTTGACCAGGGCATTTTGAACTGCGGGAATACGGGTGGAACCACCTACTAAAATAATTCGCTCTATGTCTTGTGGTTTGAGGTCTGCGTCTTTGAGAGCTTGAATCATCGGCTCGATGGTAGCTTCAATTAAACGCCCTGCCAATTCTTCAAATTTAGCACGACTGAGTTCCATCTCCAGATGCTTCGGCCCAGTCTCATCGGCAGTGATAAACGGCAAGTTTATGGAAGTACTCGCCATGCTGGAAAGTTCAATTTTTGCCTTCTCTGCTGCTTCCCGCAGGCGTTGCAGTGCCATCTTGTCAGTGGAGAGGTCGATTTTCTCTTGTTGCTCAAAGCGTTCAATCATCCAGCGCACGATGGAGTTATCAAAGTCGTCCCCACCTAAATGGTTGTTACCACAAGTGGCCTTAACTTCAAATACTCCATCCCCAAGTTGCAGGATAGAGACATCGAAGGTGCCACCTCCTAAATCAAATACTAAAATTAGCTGCTCTTGGTCTTGTTTTTCCAAACCAAAGGCTAAAGCCGCAGCAGTTGGTTCATTGATGATGCGTAAAACTTCTAATCCGGCAATAGTACCTGCATCTTTAGTGGCTTGTCTTTGAGCATCTGTGAAATATGCTGGTACGGTAATTACTGCCTGAGTGACAGTTTCACCCAAGAAATTTTCCGCATCCTGCTTGAGTTTTTGCAGAACCATAGCGGAAATTTCTTGAGGCGTGTAGTTTCGTCCGCGAATTTGGACATCAACAGTATCATCTCGACCTTTAATACAGGTATAAGGTACGCGACTGCGTTCGATTTCAGTATCCTCCCAGCGACGACCGATGAATCGCTTGATACTGTAGATTGTGTTTTCAGCATTAGTTACGGCTTGGCGCTTTGCCAGCTGACCGACCAAGCGATCGCCACCCTTACCAAATCCCACAATACTCGGTGTGGTACGTCCGCCTTCTGTGTTGGAGATCACAATCGGTTGACCACCTTCCAAAACGGCGACGCAACTGTTTGTAGTGCCTAAGTCGATTCCAATAACTTTTCCCATACGTACAGTATTTTTACTGAGTGCTGCTGCCGTGATGTTTCGCGGACTATTTTTGTATGGGCTAAAGCTTACGGTAACGTCTGTGGAACTCCTCTTGGGAGTATTTGAAACACGGACTGTTGTTTAGGGTTGACTTTTTGTGAAAAAGTCGCACCCTAGATGCAAGCTGCTATCAAAAGGTGGGCTGCGAAAGTCCGGCAAACTGTCAACAGCCCTATCCTTGTTGAGATATGCGATGCTCGTCCTTACTAGAACCTAGGCACTTTTGGTTAATGAGGCGAGCAACTACAGTTTAACTGTCAGATGGACTCGACTGATCTTCCTGTGCAGGTGGTGTGTCTTCCTTGGGAGCAGCCACCTTAACCATTGAATGGCGTAGCACGCGATCGCCCAAATAATATCCGCGTACTAACTCTTCTAACACTGTTCCTTCCGGATGTTCATCCGTAGGTTCCCGCATTACTGCTTCATGGAGGTTAGGATCAAATTCTTGGCCTTCAGGACGCATTGGTGATACACCTAAGCGCTTGAGGGAATCCACTAATTGTTTATAAACTCCTTGATAACTTTTGTGAATTGTCATCTCGCCATCACTTTGTGGCTTGAGATGCGCTCGGGCTCGTTCAAAATTATCGACTATGGGCAGCAATTCCAAGATTGTGTTACGTTTCACCAGCAAATCTAGCTCTTCTTTTTCTTTGCTGGTGCGTTTGCGGTAATTCTCAAAATCTGCCGCAATCCTCATATATTGACTGTTGCGTTCCTCTAGTTGCGCTTTCAGGGAATCGATTTGTTGAGTCAATTCTGCCAAAGCAGCCGTTTCTACTTCAGTCTTCTCAGTCGCAGCGACGCCATTTTCTGGTGTAAGTGTCGTATCTTCCGATACATTAGTTGGGGTTGTCACTTGCTCAGTAACCTCGCTACCAGATTCGTTGGAGTTGATTTGGGCTGGGGAGTCGCTCTTCATTGCTTGCTTTACCTCTGTTGGTTCACCCAATTGCTGGCTTATGTTGTTTACCTGTTTATTTTCGTCCATCATGGTCTACTCGTCCCAGATTGTGTTTATGGCAGTACGTCACCACAGCTTACAACTGAGGCTAATTTTGTTGCTGACATTTTCCTGGAAGTGATGTCACGTTTTCATTATTGTGACAAATGGTGAACACGTTAGCGTAGACTCCCTGGGGACGGTATCCCGAACGAGTAGGTTAACACCAGGAGTAAACCTTTGGGAAGAGTGGCACTTCAATTACTCACCCCTCATCATTATTCAAACCTCCAGACTCATCTATGGGGTCTTCAATTTTTAATTTTTAATTTTTAATTCCCTGAAGGGGCTGACCTAAATTTACTCAGTGTCAATGAAAATTCTCTGCCTTAGGCTGGGAATACTTTAATCAGAGGTTTTCCCTACTCATTGCTCACCTATGACTTACTCGTCACCACAACGGCGCAGTACCGCTCTAACTACAAGAACAGAGTTTTCGTCCTTTGGTAATAAGCTAGTACAGTCTGGCTATGTCAACAATGAACAGATGCGGCAAGCGCTGATTGAAAGTCGCAAATCTGGCATACCCTTGACGGAAGTACTGGAGTCAATCACCGGGCGACAACTATCACCTGAGTTTCTCCGGCAGTACAAGAAACAGCAGCTATTTGAACTTAAAATATTATACGGCGTTGAGTTCCTTGATCCGGAAGTCAACGACATCGGCAATACAAATGTGGGGAACCTAATTGAAACCCTGATTCCGGCGGATATTTGTCGTCGTCATCGCTTGGTGCCGTTATCAAAAAATGAAGCCCAAAACCCGCCCTGTCTTCTAGTGGCGATGGTCGATCCGGATAATTTAGAAGCTTCCGATGACCTCAACCGGATTTTGCGCCCCCAAGGTTTGGCATTGCAGCGCATGGTGATTACCCAGGAAGATTACCAACAGCTAATTAACCAATACTTGGATGATTTAGCTGTGCGGCAAAAGCACCTGGAACAACAAAAATTTACAGATATTAATCAAGATTTAGAGAATATCGGTAATCTCGACCTAGAAGATGCCCCAGAAGATATGGAGGCTGATTTAGGGGCAGCAATGAAGGGCGCAGAAGATGCCCCTGTGATCAATCTTGTCAACAGAATTCTGGCTAAAGCTTTACATGAAGGGGTTTCGGATATTCACGTCGAACCACAGGAAGAAAACTTACGCATTCGTTTTCGCAAAGATGGGGTGTTGCGTGAAGCTTTTGATCCCCTACCGAAAAAAATCGTGCCGGCGGTCACAGCTCGATTTAAAATCATCTCCAATCTAGATATTGCCGAACGACGCTTACCCCAAGATGGACGTATCCGGCGCATGTTCGAGGGACGGAAGGTGGACTTCCGTGTAAATACTTTGCCTAGTCGGTATGGGGAAAAGATAGTACTACGGATTTTGGATAACTCTGCCACTCAATTGGGATTGAATAAGTTAATTACTGATCCCGAAACGTTGCAAATTGTCCAGGAAATGGTAAGCCGTCCCTTTGGTTTGATTTTGGTGACAGGCCCCACAGGTTCTGGTAAAACTACATCGCTGTATTCTGCGTTAGCAGAAAAGAACTCACCGGGAATCAATATTAGTACGGTAGAAGACCCCATTGAGTACAGTTTGCCAGGGATTACTCAAGTACAGGTAATTCGAGAAAAAGGACTAGATTTTGCTACGGCATTGCGGGCTTTTTTGCGGCAAGACCCGGATGTGTTGCTAGTGGGTGAAACGCGGGACAAGGAAACAGCAAAAACTGCGATTGAGGCTGCTTTAACAGGTCACTTAGTCTTAACTACTTTACACACCAATGATGCCCCTGGTGCGATCGCTCGTCTGGGAGAAATGGGTATTGAGCCGTTCATGGTTTCTAGCTCTTTGATTGGTGTGTTGGCACAACGTTTGGTGCGGCGTGTATGTTCTGACTGTCGCATTCCCTATACTCCCACAACCGAAGAACTGGCTCGCTATGGTCTATCAGCTTCCCAAGATGTGGGTGTAACTTTTTACAAAGCTAATACTTTGACATTAGAAGAACTTGCGGAAGCAAAAGCTAAAAATCAGCAAGTTTGCCCAACTTGTAGTGGCTCTGGCTACAAAGGACGCTGTGGTGTTTACGAAGTTATGCGAGTTACGGAAAATCTACAAACCTTAATCAACCAAGAAGCACCAACAGAACGCATTAAGGAAGTAGCAGTAGAAGAGGGGATGAAAACCTTGCTGGCTTACAGTCTCGATTTAGTCCGCCAAGGTGCCACCACCCTGGAAGAAGTAGAACGGGTGACTTTTACCGATACTGGTTTGGAAGCAGAGTTAAAAGCCAAACGCAAGAGCGGTCTTACTTGCCGGAGTTGTAGCGCCGAATTACAACCGGAATGGCTAGATTGTCCCTACTGTATGACTCCTCGTTTTCAAGATTAAGAATTAGTCATTAGTAATGGCTTTTGAACATGGAATGGGCATTTAACAGAAAAACAAGGAATTAGAACTATGGAAATGATGATTGAAGACTTGATGGAACAGATGATTGAAATGGGTGGCTCGGATTTGCATTTATCCGCAGGTTTGCCTCCCTACTTTCGCATCAGTGGCAAACTCACTCCCATAGGCGACGAAGTATTGAGTGCAGACCAGTGTCAAAGACTGATTTTTAGTATGCTCAACAACACCCAGAGAAAAACCTTAGAGCAAACCTGGGAGTTGGATTGTTCTTATGGTGTGAAGGGTTTAGCTCGCTTTCGGGTGAACGTCTATAAAGAACGTGGTGCTTATGCTGCTTGTTTACGGGCACTAAGTTCTAAAATTCCTAATTTTGAAAAATTAGGTTTGCCAGATGTGGTAAGAGAAATGTCAGATAAGCCCAGAGGATTAATTCTGGTAACAGGTCCCACAGGTTCGGGCAAAACAACTACCCTAGCGGCAATGATTGACTTGATTAACCGCACCAAAGCAGAGCATATTCTCACGGTAGAAGACCCGATTGAATTCGTTTATGAACCGATTAAAAGCTTAGTTCACCAAAGACAACTGGGTGAAGATACCAAGAGTTTTGCTAATGCTTTGAAAGCAGCTCTACGGGAAGATCCAGATATTATTCTGGTAGGGGAGATGCGTGATTTAGAAACGATTTCTTTGGCTATTTCAGCTGCGGAAACAGGACACTTAGTATTTGGTACTTTGCACACCAGTTCCGCCGCACAGACAGTTGACCGGATTATCGACGTTTTTCCCCATGAAAAACAAACTCAAGTGCGAGTGCAGTTATCTAACTCTTTAGTAGCTGTGTTTAGCCAAACCTTGGTGACTAAGAAAAATCCCAAACCTGGTGAATTCGGTCGAGTAATGGCTCAAGAAATTCTTATCGTCACTCCTGCTATTTCTAACTTGATTCGAGAAGGTAAAACATCACAAATTTACTCGGCTATCCAGACTGGCGGCAAATTGGGAATGCAAACTTTAGAAAAGGTTTTAGCCGATTTATACAAAGCTGGAACTATTTCTTTTGAAGCGGCGATGTCGAAGACTTCTAAGCCAGATGAGATCCAACGTCTCATTGGTACGGCTGCGCCACCAGCAGGTGCCAGACCTGGTGCTAATGGGGCTGTCAGAGCGCATTAAATTTTGACCGAATTTTAGATTTTAGATTGACTCAATCTAAGATCCAAACTTCTGTAACTCTTACAATTATCTAATTTTGAATTACTTAATCCATGCCAACATACGTTGCTCGTATTCGGGATTCCCAAGGCAAATCTCGAAAGGAAAAAATTGTTGCCGAATCCTTGTCACAAGCTCGCACTAATCTAAGACAGCAGGGTTTTGTTATCCAAGACTTGAAGCAGTCTCAAAGTCTTGGTAGCTTTGATTTGAAGAACCTGGAGACGGCACTTGCTAAAGTTTCTGTTAAAGATAAAGCCGTCTTTTCTAGGCAATTTGCTGCTTTGGTGAATGCAGGTGTAGCGATTGTCAGAAGTTTAGGTGTACTTTCCGAACAGTGTAGTAATCCTAAATTAAAAAAAGCACTAATTGACATTAGCAATGATGTTCAAAGCGGTATGAATCTTTCAGATTCAATGCGTAAACATCCTGAATGCTTTGATGGTTTATATGTCAGTATGATTCAGGCTGGTGAAGTCGGTGGTGTTTTAGATGAAGTGCTAAACAGGTTGGCTAAGTTATTAGAGGATGTTGCTAGATTACAAAACCAAATTAAAGCAGCATTATCTTATCCTGTAGTTGTGGGGGTTTTAGCAACCGGCATCTTTGTGGGGATGACTGTGTTTCTCATTCCCATTTTCGCCAAAATTTTTACAGAATTGGGTACGGAGTTGCCAGCACTCACTCAATTTTTGATGATGTGTAGTGAAGTATTGAGAAGTTGGCGGGTTTTAGTTGTCATTGGTATTCTCATAGGATTGGGAATTGCTTATAAGCAATATTACAAAACACCCGTTGGTCGCATTACTATTGATCGTCTTTCTCTCAAAATGCCCTTGTTTGGTGACTTGATTCAAAAATCATCGGTAGCCCGATTTAGTCGCACTTTCGGCGCTCTGACTCGTTCAGGTGTGCCAATTCTTACTTGTTTGGAAATTGTGCGGGATACATCAGGAAACCAAGTTGTTGCTAACGCCATAGATGCAGCACGCGCAGAAATTCAACAGGGAGGAATGATTAGTCTTGCTTTGCAGAAAGATCAGGTTTTTCCGGTGATGGCAATTCAGATGATTAGCATTGGTGAAGAAACTGGTGAATTAGATGCCATGTTGATGAAAATTGCTGATTTTTATGAAGATGAAGTGGAACAGGCAGTTAAAGCGCTAACTAGTGTTTTGGAACCACTGATGATTGTGGTTTTAGGGGGTATGGTGGGCACGATTTTGCTAGCGATGTATTTGCCTATGTTTAAAGTATTTGAAACTTTGGGCTAGGTGATGAGAATGGATGAGTTATGAGTTAGGAATAAAAATTTTATATTCCTAACTCTACATAATTTAAAATTTAAGATTTTGTTTGCCATCCCCAATTGAATAATTTTTTGGAACTACAAATTAGTATTTGAGGACTGAAGTCCTCTCTTCGAGACGCTACGCGAACACTACAAACTTTTAATGATTTATTTAATGAATTATGGCTTTGCAAAAATTTCACTATGAAGCAAGCTTGGCAGAGTATAGCAATAATTTAGCTGCGATCGCTCTACTAAAGCAACACCGACCATATTTGGAAATGATTCCCAGTCTGCGCCGTCCAGATGAAAGTGTCATCACCATCCCTTTGCCTATTGTCCGCTTCCGCAGCACTGCAACTTCAGACTCACAAGCGATTTGCTTATTCTGTGATGTAGCTATTTTGATGTGTGATCCAGAGTGGAAAATTAAAACTGGTGCAGAAATTCTCGTCTTTATTCACCGTCCTCATGAAGATTTTTCTGATTTGTTAGGACGTTGGCGACGAACTCAAGTTTCGCTGGATAAAGACTATGAGTGGTTAATGCCTCCTCGCCACAGTCATATTTTAAGTGAGGGAGCTAATACTATATATCCGTTGTTTGTGATTTTTGGTGAAACATCAGAACGCATCCAACGAGGACTTGTGGGAGCAGAACTGCCATTTATTATGCAAACACCAGAGTTGCTACTGGAAGAAAATTCCGACTCTTATTTTTCAGAAATTCCACCAGTGTAACTCAACGAAAAAATAAAAATGCCAAAAGAAGAATTTCTCTGGCATTTTTATTTGTCTATGCTTAATTTTTAATTCACAAATTGAGGCATAATTTCAGCAGCCGTAAATATTCCATAAATACCGCGCTGGTGCAATTGCCTACCAGCTTTGAGATAACCAAAGGCAGGTCCGCAGACATTGGCTGCCATGCTGGTTTCATCTCCCAAAGTAAAGGTATGGGTAGAAATTTTCCCTTCAAAGGTGCGTCCTGTAATCTTAACGTTGGTGCTGAGGGGCTTTTTGGGATTGCGAGTATCGACTACACCACCAACAGTAACGCGATCGCGCGCACAAATGCCGGCAAATTCTAACATCACGTCATCGGCATGTTCCATATTCTCTAAAGTCAGTACGCCATTAGTTTTATCTAGCAGGGCTTCTACCTCTGCGTCAGTCATTGCCTTGGCAGTTTCCACTGTGTAACCTGGCATATGGCCAATATCTTCCCGAACCGTGGCGCGGTAAGCTTCCCAGTTGGCAATACCTACACCAAAGGTAATTTCTACTTTGTGAATTTCGGCGTAGCTTTGGGCTGCTAAAGCGGCGGCGGCGGTTAATAGTCCTGGTGTTGCACCACATCCTGTCATATAAGTAATTCCGGCTGCTTGCAGTTCTGCTTTCATCGCTAAGAGTTGTTCTACGGCACTAGTGCGTTTAATGGCATCTACTAGCACACCCCGCCAACCGGATTTGATAAATTCTTGGGCGACTGAGGGGATAAAGTCATTCGGCAGGTTAGGTAATGCGAGAAAATACCCATCTACAGGCTGACTGGTAGCGATTAAATCTTGAATGCTGTTATTGCTTAATGTGCCAACTGGTTCTAGATAACCAACAGAACCTTGAGATTGGTAAGTTTTAATGCATTGTTCAGTATTTAAACTTTCAGTAGAGTATGCGTAGCCTTTTTGATCTGCGGCTGCAACTAAAATCATTTCCCGTTTACCGGCGAGGACTTTAGCGGCTGCTTGTCCGAGTCCGCCAAAACCCAGGACTCCGACGCGAATTATTTTGTTGCTTGGTTGTGTATTCATAGTTATTTGTGGCGTTGTGTTAACAGCTATAAAGGTTAATTATGCTCCATTATCCTTGGTTCGTTAGCTGACTAATACTTTTTTTACCAGAATATTTTGCTGATTTGAGCTTGACTACAAAGACGGTGATGTTTAGATTCCAATTATGGAACTAGCCCTTTCAAGGTGGATAAAAATTATAGTCAAAACATTCGGGTAGTGGTAAATATGTAGTGAAACCTGATAATTTCTAAATCAAATTATTCATTTTTAGCTATGGGAATTTTGAATTCTATTTAACTGGCTGATTGAATTGTCTCTCAAGGATAAGATTGCTAAATATATCGTTTAGCCAGAAAATGTTAAAAGTAATAAAGTACAAGTATTTTAAAATTAGAATATTGCAGCCTCGATGTCAGCCAAAACACCTACTTGCCCCAGTTGCGGTTCTCAACATACTGTCAAAAACGGTAGGATTCATCATCAAAAACCAAAGTATCAGTGTCAAAACTGTAAAAGACAGTTTATAGAAAATCCCACTAATAAAGTTATTAGTAAAGATACGATAGAGCTGATTGATCGACTTTTACTTGAAAAGATACCTCTGGCAGGGATTGCTCGTGCTGCTCTTGTTTCAGAAACTTGGTTACAGAAATACGTTAATAACAAATATACTCAGATTCCTCAAGAGGTTAAGGTTTCAGAGAAACCTAAAGGAAAGTTGACTATCGAATGTGACGAGGCTTGGTCATTCGTAGCTAGTAAAAATAATAAGAAATGGATTTGGTTAGCTTTGGATAAAAAGACTAGAGAAATAGTTGGAGTTTACATAGGCGAGCGCAGTGAAGATGGAGCTAGAGGATTATGGAATTCTCTACCACCAATTTATCGTCAGTGTGCTGTTTGTTATACAGATTTTTGGGCAGCTTATGCACAAGTTATTCCTCAAAAACGTCATCAGGCAGTAGGGAAAGAAAGTGGCAAGACTAACCATATTGAACGTTTCAACAATACAATGCGTCAAAGAATCTCTCGCTTGGTTAGAAAAACTTTATCATTCTCAAAAAGGCTAGATAACCACATTGGTGCTATCTGGTATTTTATTCATCATTATAATTCTTGTTGTAGCGCCTAATTTTATTCTCACTACATATTTACCACTACCTTTAGTTAGGAATAACGACGCTCATAGTTACAATCATATTTATCACTATTATTGTAACTGATTTATTTGCTCATCCTTTACAATAAAGGTGTTGCAATAGTCAATGTCACGAGGACTAGAAAAATGGACGTTGAAAAACTAAGTAGCCCAACAATAGAAGTATCTGATATTACAGCTTGGGATAAAAACGGACAAAAGCTTTTAGTATCGAAAATTAGAGCCAGAGATATTGAGGAAGATATTAAAGGAAAAGTAGAAGAAATTCTCAAATTTGAGAAGGAACATAATCACGTTACAGTTCCTTATGCGATGACCGCTACTCCTGAATACATTAATATTTTTCAATGGGATGGTGAAAATCTAGCAACTGTCTACACGTTCCCGACTCGTGAAGTAATGACTGAATACGATTCCGAATTTGCATCTAAGAAAATTTTTGAATATTATCTAGAAACATTAGTCGAGAGTTGGTTAAGAGATTTAGCTGACAATTGGAAAACAGATAATCCCCCTAAATTACAAGAATTAACACAAATAGGTTTTGTAAATAAGCTAGCTGATGCACAGACTACCGGGGATAAATTTTAGTGATTATACTTTATATTGAAACTAATTTTTTTATTGCTTTTGCTAAAAATCAAGACAAAGAATCTGAGCAATTGCTGAGTGATAGCAGTTCTGATACAATTTCATCAATTAAAATTGTGTCTCCGACAATTTGCTTTATGGAAGCTCTTTCTGTACTAGAAAATGAACGTCAAAGAAGTAATAGTTTTAAAGTACGGATGGTGGATGAAATCAGTAAAGTAAAAGGAGATGTAAATTCTGAATACTCTAAAGAAATTCAAAGATACCTAGAACAAGCGAAAATTCAAAGTGACCGAAGAATCAATGATATCAATATTCGCCTTTTTGAAGTTTTAACATGGGCTGCAAATAATGTGGATTTAATAAATCTAGAATCATCTATACTTATAGACAGTCTCAATCAAAAATTTATTCCTGATCCCACAGATAATTTAATTTTACATTCTATTCTTAATCATGCTAAAACCTTTTCAGATGCTCAGAAAATTCTGTTAACTGGAAATTCTAAGGACTTTGGCACGAAAGAGATTAAGCAAATATTGAGTGCAGCAGGAATACAGAAATATTTCGCCAGTACAAAAGATTTTCTAGGGTGGTTGCGGTCAATTTAATAACAACGGTTTACCAAAAAACACTTTCCCATCTTCCCGAAAGTTTAAAGCGATCGCATCTCTAAATCAATACTTCTCTAATTTTGGGTAGTTAGTGGTACGTCATCACGGGATACAATAAAAAATGGGCACGTTTTTCTAGCTATACCCAAAACAGCAAGCCAAATTTCTTAATCTATTGATGTGAAGATTTTGCTTAAAAGCAGCTTTACAAGTATAGTCTATCACCCGATTCATTAACTACCGCGTGGACATCTCTCTTTAGTCAAAACCTCCTAGGAGAAACCATGACTATTGATTCAGAACTTTTACAAACACTAGATCAAATGCCAGAGTCACTTAAACAAGAACTCTTGCATTATGCCAAGTATTTAGTTGAAAAATATTCCCAGGCTATTTCTCAAGAAAGCTCACTCCCAAAAAAACGTCGATCTGGTATCTTAAAAGGAACTTTTGTTCTACCCTTGCCTGATAATTTTGATGAACCTCTTGAAGATTTTCAAGAGTATATGGAATGAATGCTTTTCTTTTAGATACTCATGCTTTTATCTGGCTAACTGAAAATGACTCCAGCCTTCCAGATGATCTAAGAATAATCGTCGATACAGCAGATATGGTTTATCTCAGTATTGCTAGTCTTTGGGAAATTGCCATTAAATTGAAACTTGGCAAATTATCACTGCAACGGAACTATGAAACCATAGGTTCTGCGCTAGAAGCTTCAGATATTCTCATACTTCCGATCTCTTTTGCCGATACGGTTCAAGTTCGGAATCTCCCGCTACGTCATGGCGACCTTTTTGACCGGATGTTGATTGCACAAGCAATGAATCACTCCTTAACTATTATTAGCAGGGATACAAAATTCGATACTTATTCTGTACAGAGGATGTGGGAATAACGTGAAAAATTTTCTTCTTGACGCTATGAGAAGAGCATCCGGTTATTTGGAGACTACACCATTCAATTATCTCTCAGTCTGACAGTGAGTTGAGCGAAGGCGATCGCATCAGTATGACATTAGCCTGAATAGAAATAATCCTATTGGGGTAAACTACACCTGCATTGAACCTATCCATAGCAAGAATAGTAGAAGTTCAATAGTAATGATAAACTTTTTCAATAAAACGTATATTTTTGTGAATCACAGGGCTAGCTATACTACTGCTAGCGCTTATTTTTAGCGATTTTCCTGCTTACTTTGCCCAATTAATGGTGAGCTTGACTAATTGAATAGGTTAAGAGAAACTAACTAATAACTGACGTATGTGCTTATAATTTTAATAAAATTTGTAAAGATTCTGAGATATATATTTTGAGAGATGGAACATTAGTTAACAAATGGCAAATTTGTATCTAAGTAACAATGTTCCGATGGCTATATTTTTAGCCTGCTGCTAAGGCAGTACAGTTCAATCGTACTATCGTGGTTGGCCAAAAGCATGGAGACATTAGAGTTCATAATTTATCCAGACGGTCGGGTACAAGAGAAAGTCACTGGCATTGTGGGTAATTCTTGCGCTGAAGTTACAGCAGCAATAGAGGCACAGCTGGGGCAAGTACTTAGTCATGAGCCAACCTCAGAATTTTTCGCAGCTCAAGTGCAGCAGTCTGCTGTAGCTAATACACAAGCCACATACAGCGATTGGTAGTTTTCTCAAACGTTTAGTTTCATTAATTAACAACCGCCATGTCACACTTTAGCCAAATTAAAACTCAAATCCGTAACCTTGACTCTTTGAAAGATGCTCTAACTGAATTGGGTATAGATTGGAAACCCGGCCCACGCGAAGTACGCGGCTATCGCGGTCAAACCCATCCTGCGGAAGTAACTATTGAACAAGAAAACGGCTATGACATCGGTTTTAGATGGAATGGCAAGGAATATGAGTTGGTAGCTGATTTGCAATATTGGCAACAAGACTTGTCTGTAGATGGATTCTTGCGCCAAGTGACTCAGCGCTATGCTTATCAAGCAGTTGTCAAAGAAACTGCCCGCGTCGGCTTTCAAGTGGCTGAACAACAAAAAAATCAAGATGGTTCGATTCGCCTAGTAGTACAACGCTGGAGTGCGTAATGACTGATTTTCTGCCGTCGTCAGGAGAATCAGTAGATGATCGTTCCGGTTTGGAACCAGAATTAGGCGGTTTTTTACGGGATAACCCAGAACGCTCTGGTTTAGAACCGGAATTAGGTGGTGTGTTACGTCAAAGAGGTGTTTATGTTGACGAAATCACCTGTATTGGTTGTAAGCACTGCGCTCATGTGGCGCGTAACACCTTTTACATTGAACCAGATTATGGGCGATCGCGCGTGGTTCGCCAAGATGGGGATGGAGAAGAGGTAATCCAAGAAGCAATTGATACTTGTCCAGTTGATTGCATCCATTGGGTTGATTACACTGAACTAAAAACTTTAGAGGAAGAGCGTAAATATCAGGTAATTCCTGTTGTTGGCTATCCCGTGGAACAAGCAGTTTCTACTTCTGAACGGCGGCGTAAAAAGCAAAAGTTAAAAAACAAAAAATCCCATTCATAAAATAAAAAGATTCCATAAATATAATTAAGGACTGGTTTTGCCAGTCCTTTTGTGCTTTGTTATCAAGGAAAGCAGTTCAATATTTTTTATGTTGTGTGGCTAGTTTTTCATGTGAGAATAACAGCCAAATCAATCATGTAAAATTCAAAAGCACTTAAATCAAAGAATAACTGGTACAAGGTTTGTACCAGTTTCGGAAATGGCATCAACGAAGTCAGAGGGAAGTCCCAATGAAACGAGTTTCACAGCCAAGTATGAAAGAGAGACTAGAAGCTAGAGACTAGAATTTTTACTCAGCACTCAGCACTCAGCACTCAGCACTTTCAAGTCAGACGGAAGAAGAATGATCTTCCTTCTGACTTCTTGTTCAGCAGCACCTATTTGGGAGGGGTCGGAATCCCCATCCAAATTCATCCTTCTGACTCCTGACTTCAAACTTCTTCCTTCTTGAACTATTCATTTTCTGAAAAGGTTTGTACCTTGCCATCAGGACTGAGAACAACTCGAATTCTGACATTTTGTCCATATCTATTAGCCGAAACAAAAGGTTTACCAATTTCAGGTATCCCCGCCGTCTCGACGTATTCTCTCGCTGCCCGATTCAAGGGTAATATTCTCTCAAGGGCACCATCAACACCCACCATCAAGCTATATTCTAATGTTTGTGTGAATCCACTAGGTGGCTGCCAGCGCTTTTGGAAGATTTCTCTCGCTTCTGCTATCTGGGGTGTGTCAAACAAGGTGCTACCTGTAGCAATCTCTTCCGGTAGAGGAGCTGAGGTATTTGCAGAAGAATTGATTGTTTCTTCTAGCTGCCCTGAGTTGACTGGTGTCTCAACTGGCAGGGTATTGCTACGAACATTATTGGGTATGGGAGACAGAGATGGCGGGACTGATGAGATACTGGGTGATGTTTCTCTGTTAGGAGATAAGCTGGGTGGTAAATTCCGCTTTTGGAGGAGAGCAATATCACTCTGGGGAATTGCTGCTGTAGTGTCTTGCTTGAGATTTGGCTGAATAGCAATTTGCTGGTCTGGAATCGTTGTGGATGCTTGTTTTTGTGAGCTACTATCCAGGTTGGGAATCTGAGACTCCATTACAGACAGTGGATCTTGTGGAGATGGTAGGGATGCTGGGGATAAACCAGAATTGAGGGATGCGGAGGAATTGGCGGAAAGAGTGGAACTAGATGATGTTGAGGGCTGTTGAGGTAAACTAGCCGTGGGAAGTTGCGAGTCTGAGCCGATCAGTGGCAACGATGTCAAATCATCCGGCGGTGTGAGTTCGGGTTGCTGTGTGGGAAAGTCGAATGAAGGCGAGGATTCTAGCGCATTTCCTGCCTGTTTTGGATCGACTGATTTGGCTATCTGCGGTTGCTTTTGCCTATTGTTATTGGCATATTGCAACGTCACTGGTAGTAAACCTACACCTAATACCATGACTGCGGCAATAGGTGCCCAGGTTGGTAAACGCAGAGTGAAACTATTGTGATGAAGATTTGGTAACGCCATGACATCAGCAGAGTATTCGTCTAAGGCAGTTGCTAAATCGAATAGTTGCAGCAGACTCAGTTGAATTACAGAACCAGATGTCTGGTTAGCGAGGGAACCAAGAAATAGATTGTGAGTTAAATAATTACCTGGTTCTAAGCGGATTTTGCCCCCTGGTATTTGGGAGTTAAAAGATTTGAATGTTTTAATAGTTGGTAGTGAAGATTGCTGAAAATCTGTGAACTCTGATTCACTAGATACTTTACTGGAATCCTGAGGTTCAGCCAGACTGAGCCAAAAATTTTCTGGAGGCTGCTGAAGAAATTCTTGTACGTAGCTGGTGACAACATCGCACAAAATTTCTAGTTGGTCGCGATCGCCTCGAATGAGAAATCTTTTTTCTTCTGGTAGTTGCGGATCATCAAAGCGCAGCTCAAAGCTTAACTGCTTAATCACGGTTTTACCCATCCAATGGGATAAAGGTGAGCTTTGCGCCAATATTTCTAGAGTACAGGTCGGAGGTGTGTAGCGACGAATGACAGAATTTGATAATGGCATGGCAGGAACGGCGAGGGAGACGATGATCTAAAATTTTGCAGAACGGTCTATGAGTGCTAGCCAGAGACGGCGGTGTCCACCAGTAGCACCGTAAAACAGTAAATCTACAAGCAGTTTTAGCGCCAAGTGGGTGAGGAGATCCGTGGATATTTGGTCATCCTCTTCCATCCGTTCTTGGTAGGTGTTGCAGAAAGCATCGATATAATCTCCAAGTAAGGCAGCCTGATGAGGTTCCTGCTTTTTTTCGGCCATTTGTTCTAGTAGACTAACAGCACGGCGAATCAATTCTTGGTGCTGTTTGGCGAGATAGCAGGTGATGAGAACAAGCGATCGCGCTTCTTCTACATCTAGCTTTTTTCGCCCACCTTGACCTTTACGTAGGGGATTAGACTGACGCAGTCGCCATAAAGCTACCCGGTCTGGCACTCTCGACTCTAAATTCAGATTAATTGCCGCAGAGAGCATTGCCTCGGAACCAATACCAGTTAAAGTTTCTAGCGCCAACAGCACCAAGTCTAACTGGGTTTTAATATTGTCCCATTGCACTGTATTTGGAGCTGGAAGCTTGATTAAATCCTCCCATTGGGGATTTGGTGTGGCTGAATCGGCGGCCGAGTGCATAACTTTTAGCATAGGTGATCAGGCTGTAAGGGCTGTTGCTGTTACCCATTTTGAAACCAGACTCGGAAATATCCGGGTTGGTTTCCCATCGCTATTAGCTAGCTCGTCTCACTTTGGTAAACAGCTGTTGTCTTTGTCTTACTCTACTAGATGAAAATTTATTTTCAACAAATTCAATTGATAAAACTAGTAAAGTATTCCTAATCTTATCCTCCTGTTCAGTACAAATGTATAAATGAACATTACTGAATTTAGATAATATCTAATTGCTAATTGCTCATAATCTTGGGGAATTTAGTAATTAGCAATTAACAACTTAGTAGCCTGCATCCGTGATATTTATTGCCTGTTTATTTAATATGAGCAATAGTCACACCACTGCCGCCGTCTGCCTGTTCTGCTGGTTCATAATTACTAATTCTGGGGTGCTGTTGCAAAAAGGCGTGGACTCCTTGCCGCAATTTTCCTGTGCCGTGTCCATGAATAATCCAGATTGGGCCTGTAGCTTCGGAAATTGCCTTATCTAAGATAATTTCTCCATCAGCTACCCGTTTACCGCGCAAATCTACTGTATTTTTAGAGGTGCGAATTGCGGGTATACTTTGTTCAGGTTGAGTCACTACGGCGGCGGCTGACTTTGGTTTGACAACTGGTTCTGCTTTTTGACCATCTAAAGATTCGATATCTTCTAGTTTCACGATCATTTTCATCATGCCAAAGCGGACACTGAATTCACCATCCTCATCAGGTGCAGTTAATACTTCTGCTGTTTGCCCAAACTGGGAAATCCGGACGCGATCGCCTACTTTGGGCATAAACCCAACTTTGGGTTTTGGTGGCGCTGCTGGTTGATATTTTTGGGCAATTTGATTTAAGGTATCGGTGGCTTGTTGGGCATCTTGAGCTTTGGGTGTACCTTTTTGCAACTGACGAATCACTTGGGCAATTTCACCTTTAGCTTGGGCGATCGCTTGCTGTACGGCTACTTCCTGGTCAGCCCGCAAAGCCTTTTCTCGCTCTTGTAATGCTTCGGCTTTTGCGGAAACTTCTTTGTATAATTTCTCCGCTTGCTGTAATAATTTTTGGGCTTCCGCCGCTTTGATTTCTTGGCTACGGCGTTGCGCTTCTAACCCAGCAATCACTTGGTTAACTTCGTCTGTGGCTCCTCCTACTTGGGTTTTAGCCTGTTCTACCACTTCTGGTTTTAGCCCTAAACGTCGAGCAATTGTCAAAGCGTTGGAACGTCCAGGAATGCCCCAAAGTAGACGATACGTAGGTGAAAGTGTACTTTCATCAAATTCTACTGAAGCATTTTCAAACCGTGCATCTTCGTATTTCAGTGCTTTTAATTCACCAAAGTGAGTTGTGGCGATAGTTAGTTGGGCATGATTGGCTAAATATTGCAGCAAAGCGATCGCTAAAGCGCTACCTTCAACGGGATCGGTTCCCGCACCGACTTCATCGAGGAGGATAAGTGCTGAGTGCTGAGTGCTGAGTGCTGAGTTAAGGGACAAGGTAGCATTTTCTTCCTTATTTCCAGTCCTCAGTTCCCGATCCCCAGTTCCCAATGCGTCCAAAATCCGACTAATGCGGCGAATATGACCAGAAAATGTAGACAAACTTTGCTGGAGGGATTGTTCGTCACCAATATCGGCTAATACTTGGTCAAACCAAGGTATTTCTACTGGTTCACGGGCGGGAACAAATAAACCCACCTTGGCCATTAAGGCTGCTAAAGCTAGGGTTTTTAAGGTGACAGTTTTACCTCCAGTATTTGGCCCAGTGATGGTTACTACCCGTATATGGGGACTAATTAGCAAATCTACGGGAACTACGGGTTGACCTTGTTCGTGATGCTGCTGCCACACTAATAGGGGATGCCGTAAATTCCGCAGAGTAATAATTTCATTTTCTTCGCGCTTGATCAAGCGTGGGGGATTTGCCCCTAACCAGAAACTATATCTGGCTCTGGCGGTTGCTAAATCTAACGTGGTGACAATGGCTAACAATCTTTCTAAGTCAGATTTGACTGCTGCCACTTGCTCTGTTAAGGTACGGCGAATTGCTTCTTCTTCTACTTGTTCTTTTCTAATTGTCTGCCGTAATTGATTACCCAGAGGCACTACGGAATTAGGTTCTACGTAGAGAGTGGCACCACTGGTAGAGGTATCATGCACAATGCCAGGGATCGCATCTTTTTGGGGTGCTTTCACGGGGATCACAAAGCGATCGCCTCGTTGGGTAATTAGCTGTTCTTGGACTGCTCCGGATTTCGCTTGTAAAATATTTTGCAGTTTTTGGGTAATTTGACTCCGCACTTTCCGCAAATCTGTGCGAATTTCTCCCAGTTTTTGGCTGGCGCGATCAGTTACCTGTCCCCGTTCATCGATACAACGGTGGATTTCTTGCTCTAATTCTGGATAAGTCCGCAAATCGGCAACTAACTGTGTCAGTATGGGCAAGTCTTCTTGGTTATCAATGACACGGCGTAAATTTCTCGCTCCTGCCAGGGTAGTAGCGATCGCTAGTAATTCATCGCCTGCTAAAATGCCGCTACGTTCTGCCCGTTCTAAGGAATCACCAATATCTTGAATGCCCTCAAACGACAGGCCTGTGGTAAAACGACTTTCCAGTTGGTAAATTTCTTTAGTTTGATCTAATAACTGCTCACTTGCTGCCTGAGATGCAGGTATTTGGAGCTGAAGTGATGCGATCGCCCCGAGCTTAGTTGCCGCAAATGTGGAAAGATGCTGGCAAAGGCGATGCCATTCTAGTAGTTCTAAGGTTTCAGATTGGATCAAGGCTTCAATATCTAATCTGAAAGTATCGTAGCAATTCTAGCCCCCATCAGGCTAAACCTTAAAGAGGAAAATTTGGCTTTAGTCCACATCTCCATCACATCTCTCTTCTTACCAAAGTATGAGTGCTTGTTCATAATTGAATATTGCTGTTAATATTTTAAGGCAAATTTAATATTTTATTTTTTGAAAAAAGCTAAATTTATTCACTGATTTTGCTACAAATCATCAAGAAATATATTTTTATATTTAAATAAAAAACATTTGTGAAATAGACAATGTAGTCTTTTGTGTTGAAAAGTGTAATATTAATTTCATAGACTTTAGTGTAACTAGATAAATTCACAAAATTTTATGCTGTTTAGCTCAGCCAACTTACCCTATTGGATTTTCCTGGGGATGGGAGTATTACTATTTTTGTTCGTGATTTTCTCTGGTGGGGGAGAACAAGATACAGATGCAGATGCAGACACTAATGGCGAATTTAATTTCTCCCAATTGTGGGGATGGTTAGGTATTGGCAAAGCTCCACTTATCTTGTTACTGGCAACAGATTTGAGTTTATGGGGTATTGTGGGCTGGATGTTGAATGTTTTATCTAGTAGCCTTTTCACGGGAAATATTACTAATTTTGTCGTTAGTATGGTGTTATTTGGTTCCCTACTCATCAGCTTATTTATGGGAAGATTGATCGCCCAACCAATTGGCAAAATTTTTGCAGAATTTGGTGAAGATACAAGTAGCGATCGCTTGATTGGCTGTGTGGGAACTGTCGCTTCTTTTTATATTCCTCTGGAAAATCAAAGCAAAATTGGACAAGTAGATGTGCTGGATACAAAACGAAATCTATTGACGATTAGTGCTGTTTTACCAGAATGGGCAACTGTTGCCCCCCAACGTGGTGAAAAAGTAATTATTATTGAATTTAAATCTCAGAAATACGTAGTTATTGCTAAAGATAGTCCTGATGAAGAACGTTGGTTAGCTAATTCATCGCCGAGAAATTAAATTTATTAAATTAGGAGAAAAATATGTTATTTTGGTTAACTTTTATCCAGTCATTACCAAGTGTTGCAGCCAATGAAATTTCATCAATTCAGCTGCAACCAAAGCAGAATCAGACAAAATTAACTGTTACCACCATTCCAGTCACAGTCAAGCCGACTATTGCTCAAATTAATAGTGGATTACTATTTCCGGGAGTTATTGCAGCTTTAGTTGTCTTGCTGCTTTTAAGCCTTTACGCTTATACACGAGTTTACGAAGTCACACCCAACAACGAAGCTTTTGTGAGAACTGGGGGACTTTTTATTAAAAAGAAATCAGTAATTCTCTATGGTGGTTGTATTGTTTTACCTGGGTTTCATCAGCTTACCCGCGTTCCTTTACGAGAAATTTCCATTGATGTGGAACGTACTGGAAAATTAGCTGTACGGACTAAAGATTACCTGAGAGCAGATATCAGGGTCACCTTTTATGTATGTATTAATGCTTCCGAAGAAGATGTTTTAACAGCAGCAGCCAGATTATCGCAAAATGGTAACAAAATTACCCCTGAAGATATCAAAAATGCTTTAGAAAAACGAGCAGATGATGCAATTAGAGCAGCAGCAAAAACTAAAGATATAGCAGAAATTGATTCTGATAAATTGGGGTTTGCCCAAGAAGTCTTGAATTTAGTTGAACCAGATTTGAAAAAAGTAGGATTAACTCTAAATAACATTGCCATTTCGGAAATATTAGAGAGTGTTACCTATGATCCTGATAGTTTCTTTGATGCCCAAGGTGTGCGTTTACGAACAGAAATTATTCAGCGTTCCATTCAACAAAAACGCGAAGTAGAATTGACAACTCAAGTAGCAATCGAACAAAAAGAACTAGATGCCCAAAAGCGATCGCTCCAAATTGCCCAAGAACAAGAAAGCGCTAAACTAGGACAAAAATTACAAGTAGAGGCGTTAAAGGCACAGCGAGAACGGGAAATTCAAGAAGCAAAAGATAAAGAAGCAGCAGCAATCCAAAGAAGTAAAATTTTGCAGGAAAAATTAGTTGAAGAGGAAGAAATCCGCAAAAAATTAGCTTTGCAACAAAGCCAAATTGAAGCCGATATTGCCCTAGAAGAGCGCAATAAACAGCTAAAAGTGACACAAGCACTGCAAAAACAAGAAGCGGAAATTGCCGAAATTGAGCGCCAACAAAAGGTAGAGTCTGGCAGGTTGCAAGCACAAGTGCAGATAGTCGAGTCAGAAAAACTAGCACGAATAGCTCAGGAAGACGTGGCGATCGCCATTGCTACTAAAAAGCGTGAAAGCTTTCTTGCACAAGCAGAACAAGCCAAAGCCCAAGAATCAGTCAATACAGCAGGTGAAATTGAAAAAGCCGAACGCAACAAGCGCTTATCCACAATTGCTGCTGAACGAGAAGCTCAAGAAAGAAGTATTAGCGATCGCAACGTTGTTGAAATCGATGCCTTCCGCCGTCGTCGTCAAGCAGAAATCGCTCAAGAAGCAGCAGAATTAGAAGCTGAGGCAATTCGCATCCTCGCAGCAGCTAACCGCGATAAAGTCTTAGCAGAAGCAGAGGCTTTGCAAGTGAAAATTGCCGCCGAAAATACTATTAGCAACGCCAACCTCACCGCCAAAATTCTCACGACAATTTGGCCGGAATTAGCCGATAAACTTCCAGAAATTGTCACCGCCTTAGCACCACAACCAGGAGTTTTAGGAGATACTCGCATTTACTCATTCCCAGGGGCAAATGGTAGTAACGGCAGTCAAGATATCAACAAATTACTTTTATCTACTAGTGGACTTTCTTTAATCAATACTCTACTTGATGAAGGTAAATTAAGCGAATTAATCGGTCAAATTAGCCATCTAATACGTGACAAAAACCCAGGAATGACTGATACCACCAGTAATATTTCCTTAACAACTAGCCCAACACCAACTCTCAGCCAACAGAATACAGCAACTGATTAAACAAAACCCCTGTATTCAATATTTAAAATAGCTTTAGCCATTTTTTACCGTTCTCCATTTCCTGTTCCCTGTTCCCCATCTTAATGGTTACTGGCAAAAAAACCGCTCCAAATCCCCTCACAATTTGATACCCTAGCTTAAACAGATTTGAGAAAAGTTAAAGCGTGGAAATTCAACTTGGGCGGGGAAAAAAAGCTCGTAGAGCATATGGAATTGATGAAATTGCTCTAGTTCCTGGTAACAGAACACTCGATCCGAGTTTGGCAGATACTAAGTGGCGCATTGGCAATATTGAGCGGGAAATCCCGATAATTGCCAGTGCCATGGATGGCGTAGTCAATGTGGAAATGGCTGTACGTTTGTCACAGCTAGGCGCATTAGGTGTCATCAACTTAGAGGGTATCCAAACTCGCTATGCTGACCCAGAACCGATTTTAGATCGAATTGCCTCCGTAGGGAAAAATGAATTTGTTTCCCTGATGCAAGAACTCTATGCCGAATCCATAAAACCGGAATTAATTGAAAAACGTATTCGGGAAATTAAACAACAAGGTGGCATTGCGGCGGTGAGTGCTACCCCAGCCGGAGCAAGTAAATATGGTGAGGTAGTAGCCAAAGCAGGGGCAGATTTGTTTTTTGTGCAGGCTACAGTAGTCTCTACGGCACATTTATCACCAGAGGCGATAGTTCCCCTCGATTTGGCAGAATTTTGCCGTTCTATGCCCATTCCTGTGGTGTTGGGGAATTGTGTGACTTATGAAGTCACTTTGAATTTATTGAAAGCTGGGGCGGCTGCGGTACTAGTGGGAATTGGCCCTGGTGCCGCTTGTACTTCTCGGGGAGTTTTAGGTGTAGGTGTACCCCAGGCAACTGCGATCGCTGATTGTGCCGCCGCCAGAGATGATTATTACCAGGAAACTGGTAACTACATCCCCATCATTGCCGATGGTGGTTTAATCACTGGTGGCGACATTTGTAAATGCATCGCCTGTGGTGCTGATGGTGTGATGATTGGTTCTCCCTTCGCTAGAGCCGCCGAAGCCCCAGGCAGGGGATATCATTGGGGGATGGCAACTCCTAGCCCAGTACTGCCCCGTGGCACCCGCATTAGCGTTGGCACTACTGGCTCTCTTGAGCAAATCCTCATTGGTCCTGCGGGACTAGATGATGGTACTCATAATCTTGTGGGAGCCTTAAAAACTAGCATGGGCACATTAGGAGCCAAAAACATCAAAGAAATGCAGCAAGTTGAAGTTGTGATTGCGCCTTCTCTATTAACAGAAGGTAAGGTTTACCAAAAAGCTCAACAATTAGGTATGGGTAAATAAAGGAAGTGGGGATGGGGAAATCATTTTGTTATATATACCTAATGTCCTAATGTCCCATTCCCAAATTTAAATCCTTAAGAAAATTTTTCCAGACTCTTAAACAATCCCTGGAAAAATCACATATGTCGCCTACAATAGAAATAGCGGAGACGCATGTTTCCGTTCACTCCTCACACCACACTCCGCCCGGACTACTGTTCGGGCGGTTCCTTATGTTTGTGCATAATTTCTTTAGCTTCGTTGCAAATGTACATTCTTCACTTCTTAGCTGCTGTTTTTGCTATGGTAGAATTTTCACGAAACTCAGAAATATAATTGGCAAAGGTTTTTAGGCATGTCAGCAGCCGCACAAGTTACGGATTCTAGTTTTAAGCAAGAAGTACTCGACAGCGATGTACCCGTTTTAGTTGACTTTTGGGCGCCCTGGTGCGGTCCTTGCCGCATGGTAGCTCCTGTTGTAGAAGAAATAGCCTCTCAGTACGAAGGTCAAATAAAAGTAGTGAAAGTCAATACTGACGAGAATCCTAATGTTGCCAGTCAGTACGGTATCCGCAGCATACCCACATTAATGATTTTTAAAGGTGGGCAAAAAGTTGATATGGTGGTCGGTGCCGTGCCTAAAACTACATTAGCTAACACGTTGGAAAAATATCTTTGAAACTCAATCGGTAGCAAAATCCTTTTGAGTCTTCCATTGGCTTTAGGTTTAGGTAAATATTTGTTAACAAGTTTGCGAGACGCGAGACTTCGCGTCTCCAAAAAACTTTATCCAGTGGTAAACAGTGCTAGATTACCACTGCTAAAGTAATATGTTATTCCTTGAAAGAAAGGTGATCTCTATTTTTTCCCTCTCACCAAAAACAGCTTATGGGGTGTAGTAAGTCAAAGGTTTATTGATTTTTGTACTTATCTATATTTTTCTTGATTCTTTCCTACACCCCTTTCATGAACAGTAAGACGTTTGTGTAACGAAGTAGTAATTTATGTGGATTAAATTCTTTACTAGCACCTTGGTTAATATGAACAAAAGGTGCTTTTTACAGCTAAGAAATCATCAATAATATTTAATTATGTTAATAGTCAAAAATTATGGACTATCAAATAGTAACTGCACGAAGCGGTTGTAAATTGCATTCCAAAATTAGGTAAAATGTAATGCCATTGTAGCGGCAGTTCTCATGACCTCATCTGCGTCGTTTGATACATTAGAGACTCTCCAAGCGGACATCGCTGAACTAATTGATCGCTTACCGACGTTAAAAAATCGGCAACTTATTCAGCAGGCACTCGCTACCATAGTGCGTCTAGCTGAAAGTGAGGTTGACCGTCTTGATTGGAAAATCTTGTCGGCTGCGTTAGCAGATATGGAGCGAGGTTTCCAACTATTTTATGACTATCGACATGTCCGCAAAGTAACTATTTTTGGTTCTGCTCGTTTATCGCCAGAAACACCAGAGTATCTCATGGCCCTTGAGTTTGCTCGCGCTGTTACTCAGTTGGGATTTATGGTGATGACAGGCGGCGGCGGTGGCATCATGCAGGCGGGTCACGAAGGTGCTGGGCGAGATAATTCCTTTGGCTTAAATATTCAGTTGCCATTTGAGCAGCAGGCAAACCCGTTTATTGAGGGCGATCCTAAGCTGATTCACTTTAAGTATTTCTTCACCCGCAAGCTGTTTCTCCTCAAAGAAAGTGATGCCGTCGCCTTATTTCCTGGAGGATTTGGCACTCAAGATGAAGCTTTTGAGTGTATGACCTTAAGCCAGACAGGTAAGTTTGGCCCTGTCCCTGTAGTATTAATTGACCATCCAGGTGGAGATTACTGGTGGTCTTGGAGCAAATATATTGATCAGCAACTGGTACAAAAAGGTCTTGTGAGTCCTGAAGATCCCAGCCTTTACACAGTGACAGACAACCTCGAAGTAGCTTGTAATGCCATTACTGGTTTTTACCGGGTCTATCACTCTAGTCGTTATGTCGGTGAGCAGTTGGTAATTCGCTTGTCATCAGAACTATCTGATGCTGAGGTAGAGAAGTTAAATGCTAACTTCAGCGACATTCTCGTGAAAGGAAGGATTGAAAAAAGTCAAACTTTGCCTCAAGAAAACAATGACGAAACAGTTGAACTACCACGCCTCGTGTTGTACTTTAATCAACGTGATTTGGGTCGTTTGTATCAGATGATTGCGGCAATTAACCAGATGGGTACACCTTCAGTTGAAGAAAAGGCACATCCAGAAAGAAAGTAAATTTTAGTACCAATGTTCCGGAGAAAACGCGGGTTCAAAATTTTCCACACTAGCATAAGCAGCAAAATATACAAATAGATATATCATGAGCATAGAATTTATCCCTCAAGATAATGGTATCTCAACAAGACATTTCCCACCCAACAAATCAAATGCCTCTGCCCGAACAGATGCAGCACATGATTTCTGGTATTTGGGTAACGCAATCAATTTACGTAGCAGCTAAACTGGGTATTGCTGATTTACTGAAAGACGGTGCTAAAAGTTGTGAAGAATTAGCGAAATTCACAGAAGTTAATGCTGGATCATTGTATAGATTGATGCGTGCTTTGTGTAGTCTTGGTATATTTACTGAAGTAGAAAATGGCGATTTTCAGCTAACACCACTGGCAGAATATCTCCGCAGTGATGTTCCAGGTTCGTTACAGGCCATGGCTATTATGTTCGGTAGTGAAAACTGGCATTGGCAACCCTGGGGCAACATTCTTTACAGTATCAAAACAGGCAAACCCGCTTTTGATGATGTTTTTGGGATGCCTGTATTTCCCTACCTGGCTCAAAACCCAGACGCCGCAGCTATATTTGACGCCTGTATGACAAGCTTTTCCAGCACATACATCAATCCTGTAATATCTAGTTACGACTTTTCATCAATCAACACTTTAATTGATGTGGGTGGTGGACATGGGAGTTTACTTGCTGGCATTCTCAAAAAATATCCTACGGTCAAGGGTATAGTTTATGACCAAGAGCAGGTAATTGAGGGAGCAAAGCAATATCTGGCAGCATCAGAATTAGATGGACGTTGGCAAGTAATCGGTGGTAACTTCTTTGCATCCGTGCCGAGTGGTGCTGATGCTTACATCATGAAACACATAATTCATGACTGGGATAATGAAAGTGCCATGAAAATTCTCAAGAATTGTCACCATGTTATGCCAGATAATGGGAAAGTTCTCGTTGTAGAAAATGTCATTCCCAATACTAACGAACCTTCACCAGGTAAATTTCTTGACCTGGAAATGTTAGTCATGACTTCTGGAGGACGTGAACGCACCGCCACCGAATTTCAAGAACTCTTTGCTGCTGCTGGGTTCAAACTGACTAACATTATTCCTACTCCGTCTCCCATCAGCATCATCGAAGGTGTGAAAATGTAACGCACCATCAGAGGATGTGGGAAAAGTCCGAGAGGGGATAATTTTGTCATTCTGAGCGCAGCGTCAAGCCCTGACGGGCATAGCTGCGCTTACCGCGTCAGCGTTCCGCAGGCAAGAATCCAGAATATCCTGGCTTTGAGCTATATACTGAGATATTTCACTCCGTTCAATATGACAGGGGAAGACCCTTTTAAAAAAACCTCTAAGATCAACACTAATTGACTATCTGTTTTTGTTAATCCAATTTAATCACTATCGCTAGAGAAAAATCTAAAGCCCTTATTTTTCAAGACTTTTATTTTGAATTTTGTACAGCCTGGCGGTATCCGGAGGCTCTATTTTGAATTTTGAATTGATTCATCAATTTAGGTGTGGGTTGGGAAGCCACTGCGCCCTGCGGGTTCCCCGACTTGTAGCAAGTGGCGTTTGCGGAACGTAGCGCGCCCAGCGCGGCTGACCGTAGACATTGGTATTGTTGGGTTTCACTGCGTATTGCTTCGCAACGCTGACGCGAACAACTCCACCTTGTATCTTAAGAGCAACACTAGTTATCATGGCTCAATGCTGATTATCATCAAAAAGACTGTATATTAGCACAGGAAACAACATAAGGGGATAAAATATGCTGGAACTATTGGGTTCAGGTTTAATTTCTCTTTGGCTGGAAATGGCTGGTGTACAAATCAAGCCTGCAGATGCCTTAGAAGTATTAGCTTGGCAAAGTAGCCCTGGCTTTGTTCTGGCCCCTGATCCAAATCCATCTGGAGCAACTACAGTTCAGGAATATTTAAAAGGGCTGATTACGTCTAAATTGGTGGCAGAAAATTTAACTGAGAGTCAGGGAATTTGGATGCAGTCCGGGCCAATGCTGATGGCTAATCATCAAGGTACGACACCTCTACCCGCCGCCTCTTTAACGAAGATTGCCACTTCACTGGTGGCTTTGAAAACTTGGGGATCAGACCACCAGTTTGAGACTTTGGTCAGCGCTACAGGCCCAATAGTTAACGGAGTATTGCAGGGTGATTTAGTGATTACTGGTGGTGGTGATCCGATGTTTGTTTGGGAAGAAGCGATCGCCTTGGGTAATACTCTTAATAAAATGGGGATCAAGCAAGTAAAGGGAAATTTGGTAATTAATGGGAATTTTGCGATGAATTTCCAGGAACATCCGGTGTTAGCTGGTCAAATGCTCAAGCAAGCACTAAATCACTCAACTTGGACTCGTCCGGCAACTTACATACATTCAATCATGCCTAAGGGTACACCCAAGCCTCAAGTTGTGATTGCAGGTGGTATTAAATTTGCAGCACAACCAAACCCCCAACAAACCTTGCTGGTACGTCACTATTCTTTACCCTTGCAACAACTAATTAAGGAGATGAATGTTTTTAGTAACAACTTCATGGCAGAAATGCTAGCGGAGTCGGTGGGGGGAGCAGCTGTCATGCAATCAAAAGCTGCCAACCTGGCTAACGTACCAGAGGCAGAAATTCAATTAATTAATGGTTCAGGTTTGGGTGTAGACAATCGCATTTCCCCAAGAGCTGTGTGTGCGATGTTGATGGCGATTCAACGGGAAGCTGTCACTCAGCAAATCAATGTGGCTGATTTGTTTCCTACATCTGGATTTGATCGTCGGGGAACAATGCAAGCCCGAAAAATGCCCAATGCGACTGTGATGAAGACTGGTACTCTCCGAGATGTTAGTGCTTTAGCTGGGGTGATCCCCACACGCGATCGCGGTTTGGTGTGGTTTACTATTATTAACCGTGGCCCATACGTATCAGATTTCCGTGTTAGTCAAGACAAGCTATTACAAAGTCTTGTGCAACAATTAGCAGTAGCTCCAAATATCCCTCCTGCTGTCACTCCCCAATCTCCTAAGTATTCTTCACCTGAATTGGGTGCAGTTAGTCGTAATGAAATTTTGTTGGGTGGTAGTAATTAAATTCCTGGCTATTGAATTAAGATATGAAAAGCTCACGCAAAGTCGCAAAGTCGCCAAGAATAATTCCTTTCCTAGTTCCTGATTAACGAATCTTGGGGAATAATTTCTGTCACTACCCTACCGCTAGATTTCCCGCCTTTGACGACAATGTTCTCTGTTTGCAAATTACCAACGGCTGTTTCACCAGTAAAATTTAATGGCGGGTCAATTTGACGATAAACTATGTTGCCTTGGGCTTCTAATAATTTCTTGTCTAAATACCAGGTTAGTTTATTAGATTTGAGGGTTTGCTGACGCTGCCCTATGGCATTAACATTGCCTGTTAAGTAAACAACTTTTTGGGGGATTTTCATTTCGCCTTGATTGGCGGTCACTGTCACATTTTCGGCACGCTGGAACACACGCACAGGAGCATTTGTCGCGACAGTTTCTGCATTCATGTTCCAGGTGATAGAGTTACTAGCTATTTGCGTTGGTGGATCTACTAACTCTAGTTGGGCGTTTTGTTTGATTGTGGCAATCTTAGTTTTTAAGTTGACTTCAGCCGCATCTCCTTTGCCACGGTCGGTAATTTGATTGTTATTGTAGCGGTCAATTTGTATGGGGCGATCGCCAATTAATTTTTCTTCTTTGACTTGCCAAATCAAATGCTCAGTGCGGATTTGCATTTGGGGATCAGCCGATTTGGCCACTACTCCACCAGAAAATTCCATGCGCTGTTCGCGAGTTTTTACTCGTGCTTCTTGCGCCACTGCTTGTAGTTGTTTATGAGTACCATTTAGTTGGTTACGAACAATTAATAAATCTTCTTGGGGGCGCCATTCTAATTCATTACCTTGCAACACAATGCCATTGCTAGGATCTGTAGCTAATATTTTCCCCTTGAGAAATAGCTGTTTCCCATCTTGTTTGATCTCTGCTTGTTCTGCTTTGATTTGGTAAACTGCTTTACCATCTTGATATAGTTCACCATAGGGATTTTCTGCTTGACCAATTTGTTTTTCTTGAGTGTATGTAGCCTTTTTAGCTTGGACTTTCCAAAGAGGTCGCCCTACTTCGTCTGCTTGTTCTAAGGTGACATCAAAGAATGTCAAATTGCTTTCTTCAGAAGATGAACTCGCATCATTTGATTGAGAATTTGTGGGGGATTTACCCCCACAAGCAGCTAATCCCATTACCAAGAAGAAAGTCACAGGTAAAAGGACAAAGGAGCAAAGAAATGGGGGGGTGGGAGAGTGAGAGAAATTTTTGCTATTTCCCCCTCTTTCCGTTTCCTCCGCTCTCTCACTCTGATTCAATTGATACTTCATTAATCTTGGATTTCTAACTGTTCATCAGCTTCTCTGGGATCATCTAGAAAACCCATTCCCGATAGCGGTCGATATGGATAGCTCTGGCGCGGGGTTTTTTGGATATCTTCTTTGATGGCTTCTAAATCAATATAGCGATCGCTGACATTAATTAAGCTGTCACTAGTCATTGAGCGCAAACTCACTACTTCTACCCGCACGCCACGATAGCTGACTGAATTGACTGCGTATGCCAAATCCCCATCACCACTAACTAAAACTGCGGTATCATAGGAATCTACTAAAGCCATCATATCTACAGCTATCTCTACATCTAGGTTGGCTTTTTTAGAGCCATCAGGCAGCTGGACTAAATCTTTAGCAATGACTCGATAGCCATTACGGCGCATCCACAACAAAAACCCTTGTTGCTTCTCATTTGTTCGGTCTACCCCGGTGTAAAAGAAAGCACGCAACAGTCGGGAACCACCAGTTAATCTACACAGTAGTTTCGTGTAATCAATTTCGATTCCTAGTTGTAAAGCCGCATAAAATAAATTTGAACCATCAATAAATATAGCTACACGACCCCGATTTTCTAAAACTTGTTCCGGTGTAAATATTGAGTCACTTTCCAAATTATTCAACATTGTTGTCATACCTCATTTTTATTGTTGTTATTTTTGATACGAAGTTTCCAAAGTTTACTTGTTAGTTAGAACAGCTTATGATAATGTTCCGGGGCTAGTAATGTAAGTTAAGCCCCGTTAAATTTTGTGAGAAAATAAAGGAATTGAACAAAATCAAAAAATGATCGGCAATTAAAAGGACTAATCGTTTTTTGGTGTTTCTATGCGCTTAAAAATGGGTTGGGGTTTACCCAAAGGTTGTTGACTGGTCAGTACTCCCCATTGTGCATGGGTAGCAAAAGGGGCAACCATTGAAGTTTTTATTTGATCATTAAAGTCAATTCCCAAGCCCAGCTGCTGATAAATAGCGCTACTGATATTCGGAATCACTGGGGATAGAAGATAAGCTGCTAGTCTAACAGATTCTAGAACTGCGTACAGTACTTTTTCTACTTCCTGCTGCTGTCCTTGTTTATATAGTGACCAAGGAGCTTGTTCATCAATAAACTTATTGCTGGCTCGTACCAACAAAAGGGTGGCTTCGCAGGCTTGATTGAAAGCTAGCGCTTCGTATGCTTGTTTTACTTGTTCCCCTAGACGTAAACCAATCGCTTTCAACGGATTTTCGTCATTTATAGCTTCATTGGCAATTGGCAGTACATCACCAGCGCAGTATTTCTTGACCATGTTTAAGGTGCGATTCAGCAAATTACCTAAGTCATTAGCCAAATCTGCATTCAAAACATTAATGAATCTAACTTCATTAAAATCGCCATCTTTGCCAAATTCGATTTCCTTAAGGAAGTAATAACGAACGGCATCACTACCATAGCTGTGAACTAGCCCTACGGGATCGAGGGTGTTACCCTGAGATTTACCCATTTTTTGACCGTCTTTGGTCAAAAACCCATGCACAAATAACCTTTCCGGTAGGGGTAAGCCAGCTGAAAACAGCATTGCTGGCCAAGAAATTGCATGGAAGCGGAGGATGTCTTTACCAATGAGATGCAAGTTGATTGGCCACCAATTTCCTAGAGCATTGGTTAAAGTCGGCTCAGCATCTGGTTCTAGTAATGCCGTTACATAACCCAGCAAGGCATCAAACCATACATAAAGCGTGTGCTGGGGATCAACTGGTACGGGAAAACCCCACTCTAAATTTACCCGCGAAATGGAAAAATCCTGCAAACCTTGACTAATAAAGCTTAAGACTTCATTACGCCGAGTTTCTGGCTGAATAAAATCTGGTTGAGACTTGTATAACTCTTCGAGTTGGGACTGATATTTGGATAGGCAAAAAAAGTAGTTTTGCTCGTCTCGCCACTCAACTTCCTTGTTAGTATGAATAGGGCAGCGATGTCCTTCCAACAGTTCTCGTTCTTCCTTAAATTCTTCACAGGATACACAGTACCAACCTTGCTGTTGTCCCAAGTAGATGTCACCAGCGTCCCATAATCTTTGGAAGAACTCTTTGACAATCACTTCATGTTCAGAAGCGGTAGTCCGACTAAAGCGATCATATTGAATATTTAATAGCTGCCATAAGCTGATAAAGCTAGGCACAATTTCATCGCAAAACTCTTGTGGTGCTTTCCCTAAACTCTCTGCTGAACGCTGAATTTTCTGTCCGTGTTCATCTGTACCTGTAATTAACAGTACCCGATGCCCTAACAGTCTCTGAAACCGCGCCACCACGTCTGCTGCCATCGTTGTATAAGCACTACCAACGTGAGGAACATCGTTTACATAATATAACGGTGTTGTCAGTGCAAATGTCTTTTCTATTTTATCCACTAGATTCATGCAGAATAAAAATCAAATTATTAAAACGTTTTCTATCTTACTTTTATTGGTAAAACTACGCAATTATATAACATTACTACCAGTTTTTCAAATCACAACTTAATATTAGCAAATTTCTGAAAACAAGCATAGTTTTGTAATCTGTATAAATTCAGGTTATCTCAGATTCCAAGATGGAGTTAGCTGTTAATAATTTTTTTTATTACATAAATTGTCAATGGAATTACAGAACTTCAAACTCCGAAAATTTAGCTATCTTTGTGGATAAAAGTTTTCTACCTTAAGATAGCCCTAGTATCAATAAAGAAATGTAAAAATTAAGTCAAGATAAACTGCGATATTTTTTGGAAAAATATATTTATATGAGTTTAAATAGTCCCCTGGACATATCTCGCTATTTCCTGGCGGCGTTATCAACACAGATGTTTCGTTATTACGAGGATCGCATTCCCTTAGATGCCAGTATTTTAGTAGTCAGCAATCACCGCAGCTTTATGGATGCACTGATTTTAATGGCAGCGCTATCGAGTCCCATTCGCTTTGCCTGTCATCACTACATGGGACAAGTACCAATCATGCGGGAGATTGTCACAGGACAATTGGGGTGCTTTCCCTTGGAGGAAACCCCAAATCGTCAGCAAAGCTTTTTTGAGCAGTCACAATTACTATTGCAGTCCAAACAAATGGTGGGAGTTTTTCCGGAAGGAACTACACCAATGGTAAAATATACCCAACCAAATCACTTAGGTGAATTTCACAGAGGATTTGCCCATTTAGCATTGCGATCTGCTGTGCCAGATTTGGCAATTTTACCAATAGCGATCGCCTCCTTAGAAGAAGTAAACACGAATGCTTTTCCTCTCAGACTGTTGAGTTTATTCGACCCTTCAGAACCTTTATTTAATCAACCTGGTTGGCATCCCCTAGTTATTTATCGTCGGGTAGCTGTGTTAATCGGTCGCCCTTATTGGATTACGCCTCAGCACCAAAATAAATATCACGGCAAACTCGCAAAAAATCTCGTGGCTGAGGTAACTGCACATTGTCACGGCGAAATCACCAACTTGCTGCGTCAAGGTTGTGATTAAAAATGATAGATACTGTATAAATTTAAAAAATCTTTAGTAAAAATCAAAAAATAATTTTGTCACAAGTTTTCTGCAATAGGCTATTTTTTTATTTGTTTAAATAATTACTGTATTGCTTGAGCTAAATCGAGGTATGCTTAATTATTTAAGTTATATTTAACAGGGTTTTCACTACCCACGCTATGATTTTATCAGAATTTTAACTGCTCTGTTGCACTTAAGCCCGCTTGAGTATCCTGGATCTGAAAGTATTGGGTTTTCATGCAGGCAATCTCTATAAAACCAGAAAATTTAATTTAAAGTTGACAATGCCAGAAGTTGAGCTAAAGCCGTGTTTCCTGACTCCTAAACGAGTCCAGCCAGAGTATCCACTGTTTGTGTATTTACCAGGATTAGATGGAACTGGTCAACTGTTGCGATCGCAAACTGCTGGATTAGAAGTTAGCTTTGATGTCCGATGTTTAGCGATCCCACGGCAAGATCTCACCACTTGGGATGAGTTAACTAAGAACGTTTTAGACTTAATTCATGCCGAATTAGAGAAAAGCTCCCAAAGACCAGTTTACCTGTGTGGCGAGTCCTTTGGGGGTTGCTTGGCCATGAAAGTGGCAACTCAAGCGCCACATCTATTTAAGCGGATTATCCTGATTAACCCAGCTTCTGCCTTTCATCTTCGCCCTTGGTTGACTTGGACATCCCAACTAACTTACTTCGTGCCAGAATGCCTTTATGATATTGGCGCACTAGGGTTACTACCCTTTTTAGCATCCTTAGCCCGCATTCCCCGCAATCTTCGCCAAGAATTGCTAAAAACCATGCGTTCTGTACCCCCAGAAACAGTTACCTGGCGTTTATCTCTCCTGAAGGAGTTTAATATTACAGAAGAGCAGTTACGCCGCCTAGCTCAATCAGTATTGCTCATTGTCGGTGCTAGCGATCGCCTTTTGCCTTCTGTCAGCGAAGCCAGACGTTTAGTTAATATTTTACCTAACGCCAAGATAGCGGTGTTGCCCGACAGTGGACACGCCTGCTTACTAGAAAAAGATATTAATCTCTATAAAATTTTGCGGGAAAATAATTTTTTAGAAACTCCGGTGAAAGCAGTTAAGGAGTTAGAAACTAGAGGGTAATTAGGGCGTAGGGCATTGGGCATTGCTAGAGATGCGATGAATCACCTAAGATAAAGTGAAATATTTTACTTATACATATTGCCACCAGTTACCCAGCAAATAATCGCAACTGTTTAAAATTTCAGGTGTAAATTTGCTCTTATAGGAAGATGTCAAGCCCCTGATAGTTTCGCTACAACTAGAAGCAGAGGCTTTCAAGATGGTGCCAAATAATGGCAGATAAATCACAAAAAGAAATAGAGGTGAAAAAATCAGACAATTCACCCACAGAAACTTCAGCAGCAGATAATCATTCTGTATTCAATTCTTTGGTTCAAACTGTCCAAACTGTAGGTGAGATAGGAGGAGCAATTACCCATACCGCAGCCCAAACTGGCAAAATAGTTTTAGATACATCTATTGGAGCGGGAGTAGTTGCGGTAAAACAAACATATAAGTTAATTGAGCAAGCAACTCAAACCACAGGCAATGTAGTTAATCGCATCAGTGAAAATTGGTTCATTAAAAAAATAACTGGGGTATTAAATCTCAATTGGTTGATTGGTGCTAGTGAAAGTGTTGATCTAGAAAAAGCAGAAGCATCTGTAAATCAACTCAAGCAAAAGTACCCCCATGAATCACCCAGTCAAATTGCTCACCGGATCATGGTGGACAAAGCAACCAAAGCGGGTGGTATTGGTCTAGCCAGTAGTATTTTGCCAGGGGTAGCGGCGGCCTTGTTGGCAATTGACTTGGCAGCAACAACAAAATTACAGTCAGAAATGCTGTATCAAATTGCCGCAGTCTATGGACTGGATTTAAAAGACCCTACCCGTAAGGGTGAAGTTTTGGCAATTTTTGGTCTAGGCTTAGGTGGTGGTCGTCTCCTGAGAGTGGCGGGATTAGGCTTGCTGCGAAATGTGCCGTTTGCCGGCGCGGCGATCGCTACTAGTTCAAATGCCACAATGATCTATTCATTGGGTTATGCAGCTTGTCGATTTTACGAAGCTAAGTTAGATGAATCAACTTCGCTGACCTCACCAGAGACATTGGCTAAGTTAGAACAAGAGAGTGACAAGTATTTGGAAACAGCGATCGCTCAAGAAGCTGTGATGGATCAAATTTTAGTACATATGATCCTTGCCAGCCAGCCAGAGAAAACCTGGGAAGAAATTTTGCCAGAGTTGCAAGCAGCCAATCTCAGTGAAGAATCATTGGCGGCGATCGCCCAAAATATCAAATCACCCCAGCCTTTAGATGAGCTATTAAAACAACTCAATCCTGATTTTGCCGTACCTTTGTTAGCTCGATGTGAAAAAATTGCCCAACTCAATCCTGATTTTTCTGAGCCTTTATTAGCGCAGTGTGAAAAATTACGTGCTTCCTTCCTGAGTGCAGAGTAAGAAAAATCAAACCGATAACTCAGGAGATATCGTTCTATGGCTGCATCCCCCTGACAAACGTCCTTACACAGGGTATGGCGTTGCTTAAGGGATGTGAGAGCAAGAAAAACAGAATTTTAAGTAATACTTGTACAAGCAGGAAAAATTACACAAAATCCCAAAATGAAAATTCAACCTAATGACACGCCTTTGCTAGAGTGGGCAGGCGATAGTTTGGCAATTGGATTATTTGAAGATGCAGTAGATTTAACTGGTGAATTAGCAACTTTAAATGAAAAGTTAGCTGGCATTTTAAAAGAACTCATTGCCGAAGAAGAATTTACAGCCAAAGCTTACAATACCATCTTCACCCGTGTAGGTGTTGGCAATCCCATTCGCAAAGTAATCTTGGTAGGTTTAGGAAAACCAGAAGCACTAAAACTAGAAACCCTGCGACGCGCTGCTGCTGCTGTAGCGAGAGTAGCCAAAAAGCAAAAAAGCAAAAGTTTAGCTTTTAGTTTTCCCTTATGGAATAACGATCCCACAGCCACAGCCCAAGCGATCGCGGAAGGTACACAACTGGCGCTTTACCAAGATACTCGCTTTAAGTCAGAACCAGAAGATAAAGGGCCACAAATTGAAACCGTAGATTTACTAGGATTTAGTGGACAAGAAGCAGCTATTACCCGTGCCAATCAAATTGTTTCCGGGGTAATTTTAGCAAGACAGTTAGTAGCAGCACCAGCCAACGAAGTTACACCCATTACTTTGGCAGAAACAGCGCAGGCGATCGCTACAGAGCATGGTTTAAACGTAGAAATATTGGAACGGGAAGACTGCGAAAAATTAGGCATGGGTGCTTTTTTGGGAGTTGCCCAAGCTTCAGACTTGCCACCTAAATTTATTCACCTCACTTACAAGCCAGAAGGTACACCCAAACGTAAATTAGCAATTATTGGTAAAGGTTTAACCTTCGATTCTGGTGGACTCAACATTAAAGGCGCTGGTAGCGGCATCGAAACCATGAAAATTGACATGGGCGGTGCAGCTGCCACCTTGGGTGCGGCCAAAGCTATTGCCCAGCTAAAACCAGATGTAGAAGTTCACTTCATTTCCGCCGCCACAGAAAACATGATTAGCGGTCACGCTATGCACCCAGGCGACATCCTTAAAGCGTCAAACGGCAAAACTATTGAAGTGAATAACACCGACGCTGAAGGACGTTTAACCCTAGCAGATGCCTTGGTATATGCAGATAAATTGGGAGTAGATGCGATCGTTGATTTAGCCACTCTGACAGGCGCTTGTGTGATTGCCTTGGGTGACGATATTGCTGGTTTATATACACCTGATAATGCGGTAGCTTCCCAATTAGAGCAAGCGGCCGAAACTGCCGGGGAAAAAATGTGGCGGATGCCAATGGAAGAAAAATACTTTGAAGGATTAAAATCCGGCATTGCGGACATGAAAAATACTGGCCCACGTCCTGGTGGTTCCATTACTGCTGCCCTTTTCCTCAAGCAATTTGTTAAAGATACCCCTTGGGCGCACTTAGACATTGCCGGCCCAGTATGGGCAGACAAAGAAAACGGCTACAACAGCCCAGGGGCTACAGGCTATGGTGTGCGGTTGTTGGTTAACTGGGTGTTAGGGCAGGGCTGATTCGTTCCCTAAAAGGGTTAAAATTGCAAGGGCAAATCCACAATTAAGACCGAAAATTTTGGCATCTTCAGTCCGAAATACCTGATCTTTCTTTGCGTCTTTGCGCCTTTGCGTGAGATTATCCTCTTGACAAATCTCCAACACAAGCGAATGAAACAGCCCTGGGGGTGCAGGGGTGCAGAGGAGATTACTAAATATAAGTTCTTTCATCTCTGCCCCCTATCCCCTCTGCCCCTCTGCCTGTTTTTTCCCACTCCCCACTCCCCCAAAATTCATGTTATGTTGATCTGGCAGCTAAAACCTGTCGCAATAGTGACAAGAGAAACACGGTAGTCAGAAAGTTCCGGTTTTTCAGCGAAGGCATCTGGTAAAATTTGTAAGGTTTCTAATAGCTCTAAGCAATGGGATCGACTTGCGTACGGATAGCAATTGACGCAATGGGAGGGGATCATGCACCCGGTGAAATCGTTGCTGGCGCACTGCGCGCAAGTGAAGAATTGGGTGTGAAAGTATTGTTGGTTGGTGATCCCCAACAAATTGCAGATGCCCTGCCTCCAAAAACAAATTTGGGGCAGGTGGAGATCGTTCCAGCACAGGAAGCGATCGCAATGGACGAAGAGCCTTTGAATGCAGTTAGACGCAAACGCAAGGCTTCTATTAATGTGGCGATGGATTTGGTCAAGCAGCAGCAGGCAGATGCCGTGTTTTCTGCGGGACACTCTGGGGCAGCGATGGCAGCAGCTTTGCTCCGCCTAGGACGATTGCCAGGAATTGACCGCCCAGCTATTGGCACGGTTTTTCCCACGATCAAAGCTGGCAAACCAGTATTGATACTTGATGTGGGTGCTAATGTAGACTGCCGCCCTAAATTTTTAGAGCAGTTTGCTGTTATGGGTTCTACTTACAGCCAATATGTATTGAGTACATCTCAACCCAAGGTAGGGTTGTTGAATATTGGTGAAGAAGACACTAAAGGTAACGAAGTCGCTCTGCGTGCTCACCAACTGCTAAGGGAAAACTCCCAAATTAATTTTATAGGTAATGCCGAAGGGCGTGACGTACTTTCCGGTGACTTTGATGTCATTGTCTGTGATGGCTTTGTGGGCAACGTGTTATTAAAATTTGCCGAAGCCGTGGGAGAAGTGATTCTGCAAATCCTGCGGGAAGAATTACCCCAAGGATTACACGGTCAAATTGGTACGGCAATTTTAAAACCAAATTTAAAACGGATTAAGCAGCGCATGGATCATGCAGAACATGGTGGTGCTTTGCTGTTAGGCGTGGCTGGAGTCTGTTTTATTGGTCACGGTAGCTCTCAAGCTCCTTCTATTTTTAATGCAATTCGTATGGCTAAAGAAGCTGTAGATAATCAGGTGCTGCAAAGACTCCAGTCCCAATATGAAGTCCTACAGCAGGAAAGCGGTTAGCAATTAGCCACAAAACTAGCGATCAATAGCTGGAAAAAAGTCATTGGTCAATAGCAAATGACTAAATGATTAGTGACTAATAACTAATAACCAAAAGCTGATAGCTTGGGAGACTAGGAGTGGAAAAATTAGGCATAGCAATTACAGGAAGCGGCTCGGCAGTACCAGAAACTTCCCTAGATAACCAGGCGCTAACGCAACTGGTGGAAACCTCAGACGAGTGGATCACTACCAGAACCGGAATTCGTCAACGGCGATTGGCACTTCCATCTGAGTCCTTGAGTATGCTAGCTACTGCTGCTAGTCATCAAGCGATCGCCTCTGCGGGGATTAAAGCAACAGACCTGGATTTGATTTTGCTGGCAACATCCACCCCTGATGATTTATTTGGCACAGCTTGTCAAATTCAGGCGGAATTGGGCGCAACCAAAGCAGTAGCCTTTGATTTGACAGCTGCTTGCTCTGGCTTTGTATTTGGGCTAGTTACAGCTGCCCAATATATCAAAACAGGGGTTTTTCAAAATGTACTGTTGATAGGGGCAGATATCCTCTCCCGTTGGTTAGATTGGCAAGACCGACGGACTTGTGTATTGTTCGGTGATGGTGCTGGGGCAGTAGTATTGCAGGCAAATGAAAGCGATCGCTTGTTGGGATTTTCCTTAAAAAGCGATGGTACACAAAACCGCTACCTCAATCTTGCTTATGCTCCTTGTGAGCAAGAATTGCTGCCAAACATAAATATCACTAAAGGCACTTACCAGCCTGTAACTATGAACGGCAAAGAAGTCTACCGCTTTGCTGTGCAAAAAGTGCCAGAAATTATTGATAAAGCTTTATTTCAAGCAAACCTCAGTGTTGACCAAATAGATTGGCTAGTATTGCATCAAGCCAATCAGCGAATTCTTGATGCCGTTGCCCAACGCCTCAATATTCCAGAAAACAAAGTAATTAGTAATCTTGCTAATTACGGCAATACCTCTGCCGCTTCTATTCCCCTAGCCTTAGATGAAGCCGTGCGGCAAGGCAAAATCAAACCTCACGACATCATTGCTGCATCCGGCTTTGGTGCCGGACTCACTTGGGGAGCAGCCATCTTTCAATGGGGAAGATGAACAATTAAAAATTAAAAATGCAAAATTAAAAATGAAGAATTCAATTTTTTAATTTTGAATTTGAGTGAAACGACTGAACTAATGACTAAAACTGCATGGGTGTTTCCCGGACAAGGTTCTCAAGCGCTGGGAATGGGAATTGACTTATTAGATATACCTTTGGCTCAAGATAAATTTGCCCAAGCCGAAGCGATTTTGGGCTGGTCTGTAACGGAATTATCTCAAAGCGAAGAAGAAAAGTTATCACGGACGCTCTACACACAGCCAAGTCTTTATGTTGTAGAAAGCATCCTTGCTGATATCCTCCGGGAACGGGGACATAAACCAGATGTAGTTGCTGGTCACAGTTTGGGTGAATATATCGCCCTTTACATTGCAGGTGTGTTTGAGTGGTCGGCTGGGTTACACCTAGTCAAGCGTCGTGCTGAACTCATGGATAGTGCCGCAGGTGGAATGATGGCGGCTCTGATGAACTTTGACCGCGAACAGTTGGAAACAGTTATTGCTCAGACTTCAGATGCAGTGTTGGCAAATGACAATAGTCCGGCTCAAGTAGTCATCTCTGGTACTCCAGAAGGTGTAAGAGCAGTGATGTCCCAAGTGAAAGCCAAACGTGCTATTCCTCTAAGAACCTCTGGAGCATTTCACTCACCCTTGATGGCGGCTGCGGCTGCGGAGTTCCAAGATATTCTAGAGTTAGTAGAATTTCAACCTGCTGTTTTACCAGTATTGTCTAACGTAGATCCATGTCCATCTACTGATGCCAAGATTATCAAGCAGCGCCTCAGCCAACAAATGACTGGTGCAGTGCGCTGGCGAGAAATTTCTTTAGAATTACCAACACATGGCATTGAACAAGTAGTGGAAATTGGCCCTGGTAATGTGCTAACTAATTTGATTAAACGCACCACCCCTGATTTAAGTTTAAAAAACATCCGTAATGCTGCTGAGTTGCCAGAATAGGGTATTGGGCAAATTAATTCAAAATTGAATAGAATCAGCTGAGATAACTTCTAGCAGATGATGGATATGACAAATCGTATCTAATGAAAAACCGGGTATCATTTGTACAGAAAATGGATTAATATCATGTCCGGTTAGTCACACTAAATAAAAAATGTTTGCTCGTAGTCAGGACTTTAGTCCTGTCTTTTGGGACTGAAGTCCTACAACAGGGCGCTTATCACGTAGTGTCTTTGACAGGAGATAGATAGGACTAAAGTCCTATCTGCGAGACCCTTCACTAACACTACAAACCTTTAATTATGTACGCCGTCTTACTTATTTAAAAGACCAATATCCATCCAAAGTTGATTCATGAAGAGTTCGGACTAAATGACGAGCAGCTAAACTTGGCTTTAGCCTAATTTTTTGACAAAATTTCTCTATAGTATTGTTGTATCTTAGAATAAGTAACTCGAATTGATGCAACTACATCAAGGTAACCGTGGCAATTACCCTCTCTCAGCAAGATTACGCAGATTTGTTTGAGGAAGCGTTTCAAAACGGCGAAATTACCCGCCAGTCAAATGAATTTGAAACAATTTGTCAGTATCCGCCACAGCTTGCCCAAGGCTATTATCAAAACATTCAACTCCGTCCCGGCATTGAGCTTTCAATCAGCGATCGCCTTAACAAAGAAGACTTGATCCTAAAAATGCCTGAATGTCAATGGACTGTAGGTTCATTATTCCATATTTCAGGAAATTACAGATGCGATTGTGGAACCTATGTTGAGCCGGGATATAACTCCCTGACTGGAAGTTGCATTGTCCCGAAAGAAACCCTAGAACATCCACAGGCAGAGCAACTTAAGACTGTACATATTTGCATAGACCCACATCTATTTGGAGAATTGGTCTTGGGTCAATTAGGAGGATTACCACTGGATTTGGAACCGTTGATTGGGGAAGGTGATGAGATAATTAACTTTGCTGGAACCACAACGCCATCTATGCAAGTTGCTTTGCAGCAAATTTTACATTGCCCCTATCAAGGTATGTTCAAACGAATGTATCTCGAAGGCAAGGTATTGGAATTGCTGGCTTTGCAGTTGATGCAGTTAATTGATCAAGAAGTGTCTCTTTCCCATAGCAGCCTTCGGGGTCATGATATTGACTGTATTCATCATGCCAAAGAAATTCTCATTCAAAATCTAGATAATCCCCCTTCGCTTCTCGATTTAGCACGGCAAGTAGGATTAAACGATCGCAAACTCAAGCAAGGGTTTCATCAGGTGTTTAAAACTACACCATTTGCTTACTTACGTCACTATCGATTAGAGCAAGCACGGCAATTATTAGCAATGGATTTAGAAATCCCCGTAGAGCAAGTAGCAAAAGCAGTTGGTTATAGCGATCGCAGTCGGTTTGCAGTGGCATTTCGCAAGCAGTTTGGCATTAATCCTAAGTCTTACCAAATGCAATATCGCAAAGATAGGGACTGGTAGGTAAGGTTTCAACAAAAAGTCCGTCTCGGCCGCTAAAAAGTCCGCCTTGGCATCAAAATTGCTGGCAAAACTACTCAACTTAATTTTATTCTCTCTTGAGAATCCTTTTTATTAAATATCCCTGACTGAACTGCGTAGCCAGGTGTATAGAGTAGTTTATGAAACTCAAGCATTTATCACCAATTTTCTTACTCACAAGTTCCGTCTGGCTGTGGTGTGCCGTGAGTGCAACAGCCGAACAGGTAACAAACTCACAAACTCAGAGTCAATCTATTGCTTCTGTATTACATCAATCCCGGAAAATTAGAGAAATTCCCCAACTCAGTAAGATAAAGCCTCTCAGCACTAGCGCCCAAATGCTAGTACAGTCACCAGTTCCCTCAGAAATGATACAGGTGATAGGAGTAGAAGCTAATCCCACTGAGAATGGTGTGGAGGTAATTTTACAAACGACTCAAGGGGAACAACTGCAAATCACAAATCGTAGTGAAGAAAGTAACTTTATCGCTGATATTCCCAATGCCCAACTGCGTTTACCCAGTGGTGATGCGTTTACATTCAGTTCCCAAAATCCCCTCAATGGGATTAGTGAGATAACGGTGACAAACCTAGATGCCAATACAATTCGGGTGACGGTGGCGGGTGAAACAGGATTGCCCACAGTAGAGTTATTTGACAGCAATGAGGGTTTAATTTTTGCCTTGACACCTGCAACAACGGCAACACAGTCTGAACCAGAGCAGCCGACTAGTGAGACACCATCGGCAGAAGCAGATGAGCCGATTGAGTTAGTCGTGACAGGTGAGCAAGATGGTTATCGCGTACCTGATGCCAGTGTAGGCACGCGAACCGACACACCCCTGCGCGATATTCCCCAATCGATTCAAGTCATACCCCAAGAAGTGCTGCGCGATCAAAATGTCACTCGCCTAGAAGAAGCCTTGAAAAATGTTCCTGGCGTAACTAGAATCAGTCCTTCAACACTGCGGAGCAGTACTTTTAACATTCGAGGCTTTGCTGCCAGTGGTCCTAGCGGCAATTATCTCAGAAATGGACTGAGAGATATATTAGGACAAGAATCACTTGAACTCTCCAATATCGAAAGAGTCGAAGTGCTCAAAGGTCCAGCTTCAGTGCTTTATGGTACAGGAACTCCAGGTGGAACTATCAACTTAGTAACGAAAGAACCCCTCCACGACCCTTCTTACACCATAAATGCCACAATTGGCAACTATGACTTTTATCGAGGTGCCATCGATTTATCTGGACCATTGAACGACTCCAGAACGGTTTTGTACAGACTCAATGCATCTTATCAGGATCGAAATGAGAACTCTTGCAAAAGTTTTTTGTGGTATAGTATAAAGTTTGGCAATTTTCGATTAGGAATTTGAGGAACAGTGAAAATAGAGAAAGCTAAACAGCTTACTGCGAGAAAATTTAAGCGCATGACTG
>JAESGC010000025.1_pt1 | contig 171339 bp, 159 predicted proteins | sample 9266221 | NCBI WGS metagenome assembly JAESGC01 (sample SAMN14515568, study PRJNA621660) | algae metagenome | isolation source: Trichormus sp. ATA11-4-KO1 and co-occurring heterotrophs from soil, at the... | place: Chile: Atacama Desert, Tarapaca Region | collected 2009-05-22 | reverse complement strand
CAAATCAAGAGACTTAATACTACTTATTCTCATTAAGTCTCTGGAATCTTGAATCTAACTTAGTTCTTATGTACTACTCCGTCAGCTTTTTGTTGATGTGTGACAGTTAGGGTGCGGAAGGTGGGTTCTAATTTGTAATGTTTACCGGAGTAGGTGGAGATATGGGCGATCAATCAGCAACGCCGTTTAATTCAACCTACCTACTGCGCTCTCTCTGCTTCTTCACCTCTGTTCTCTGTTCCCCTCCATATCACAACAACGGGCGGGAGAGATTTGGCTAATGCGGCGATAATCAGCTAAATATTGTTCTAAAATGGCAAATTGAGATACATGGAGACTGTAATAAATCCAGCGTCCTTCTTGGCGGGCTTTAACTAAGCCAGCTTCTTTGAGAGTTTTGAGGTGAAAAGACAGTTTTGACTGACTCACCCCCAAAGCATCGCACAAATCGCACACACACTGTTCCTGTTTTCGTAGCAGTTCCAGCACACTAATCCTCAATGGATCAGAAAGAGCATGAAAGCCCGCAGCAATTAAATGATGAGTGGTAGCAGAGGGGGTTGGTATCAGTGACATTTTTTGAGGATATGATTATTTCTATTGTGAAGCAGAGACTACGGCTTCGGGTTGATAGCGGATACCAGCTTGTTTAAATCTGTGCAAAGCTTCACCCAAGCGATCGCACTCTGCAATCAAACTTATCCGCACATACCCCTCACCCGCAATCCCAAAGGCGTTACCGGGGGTGACAACAACACCTGTTTGCTGCAATACATCCAGGGCAAAATCCGTAGAACTCATACCCACAGGACATTTCACCCACAGATACATTGTGGCTTGAGTTTTGGGAATATCCCAACCCAATTTTCCTAAACCTTGAATTAAGAAATCGCGTCGGGTACGGTAGCGTTGTTGTACTTCATGTAAATACACATCTGGTAGTTGCAAAGCTGTTTCGGCGGCGGTTTGTAAGGCGGCAAAAATCCCATAATCCAAGTTAGTTTTTAAAGTTCGCAAACCTTGAATCACATGGCGATTCCCCACTACAAAACCCACGCGCCAACCAGCCATATTGTAGGTTTTCGATAAGGTGTGAAATTCTACACCAATTTCTTTAGCTCCGGGAATTTCTAACAAGCTTGTGGGTTGATATCCATCAAACGCTAACTCGGCGTAACATAAATCATGCACCAGCAGAATTTCGTATTTACGGGCAAAAGCCACGATTTCTGCAAAAAACTCACGGGGGGCGGTGGCAGCTGTGGGATTACTGGGATAGTTGAAATAAAGGATTTTGGCTTGTTCGGCCACTGCGTCGGGAATAGCAGCTAAATCTATTAACCAGTCGTTTTCTGGTTTGAGAATGAGGCTATGAATTTTCCCCCCAGCAATTAACGGGCCGCGAAAATGGGCAGGATAGGCGGGAGAAGGAACCAGAACTACATCACCAGGATTAATGTAGGCGATCGCTAGATGGGTTAATCCTTCTTTAGAACCAAGTAGGGGTAAGGCTTCACTATCAGGATCAAGATCCACACCATAGCGGCGATTGTACCAATTGGTGATGGCACGGCGGAAACTTGCAGTGCCTTCAAAAGGCGGATAACCGTGATTGGCAGGATTTTGCAAGGCGGCGATCGCGGCTTCTACCACAGGCTGTGGTGTAGCACCATCGGGGTTTCCCATGCCCAAATCAATTAAATCCAGTCCTTGTTCTCGCGCCTTAGCCTTGAGTTCGTCCAGACGGGCAAATACATAAGGCGGTAGCTTCTGTATGCGTTCTGCGGGGGTAATCCAATTCAAGCTCATTCTAAAACCTCGTCACTTATTCCCCTAGTGGAGACACGATTTGTCACCTCTCTACTATCTGTTGGTGCAGTTGTAGAAACCATCGCCGCCATCAACTGTTCTAGTGCCACTTTAAACGGCAGTCGATGGATGTCAGAATTAGGATCTAGAGCAATTTCCGCAGCTATTTGCAACTCGCTTAGTGTAATGTTGCCTAATCCCAAATGCTCTAATTTTTGTGGCAGTCCAATCTCTGCGTAGAACTTTAACAACTGTTGCCGCGCTGAGGCTGCTAGTTGATTGCCTTGTAACATTTCTTCTAAACGCAGTTGTACCAAAATACCATAAGCGACTTTTTCGCCATGTATACTACCGTGTCCGGAAATGTGAGTTAAACCGTTATGTACGGCATGGGCAGCAACGGTGCGGCACTGCGCCCCTCCTAATCCGCCAATTACCCCAGCCAGCAGGACGGTAGCATCAACTACTTCTTGCCAAACCTCACTACCTGGTTCTTTCAGAGCGATCGCTGCCTTTTGTAATAAAATATCCCGCAAAACTCGCGCCTGTTGGACTGCGGCAATAATTAAAGTTTGTTGGGAATTACCACTACTAACTGAGGCTTCATACCATTTAGCGATCGCATCCCCAATTCCGGCTACTAATGTATGTTGTGGTGCAGTTTGAATTAAATCATAATCAAGGATCAATAAATCAGGACAGCGCGACAGCGCCACATCGTAGAGAAATGCGCCTGACTCAGAATAAACATTCGAGAGGGCAGTCCACGCTGCACAGGTAGCTGCCGATGTGGGAATTGTCACTATCGGCAATTGCAATTGATCAGCAACTAATTTAGCTGTATCTAATGCTTTGCCACCACCAACACCAATAATCACATCGGCTTGATGTTCTTTAGCTGCTTTTCTGAGAACTTTTAAGCTGGTTTCACAACAATCCACACCATAGGAAGCTGAGACAGTTGACAATTTTTGCTCGTCTAAAATTGGTTGCAAACTCTTTTGGCACATGGCAAGCGTAGAATTGCCTGCCACAATTAAAGGACGACTTCCCAAACGGGCAATTTCTGCTGGTACTGCCTGCAACACGCCAGATCCACGAATTATTTTGCCTGGGGCAACCGTCAGCGTCAATAACGAGCTAGAAGTTTGAGTAGACAAAGTTTGAGTAGAAAATTGATTGGGCATATAAATATAGTTTGCCAAAACCTTGATATTTCTTAATCAAATTTTAGACTTGTGTCCGGAGATTTTCATTTCCACCTGGACAATTTGCCACTACACGTATTTTTTCTAACTCATACAGGTTTTAGCCTACTGGTAAAATCAACTAATTTTATACAGATTGTTTGATCAGCATGACGGTGTGGCTTGACTATAATATTACCCATTCCCCTTAAATTCCAAAATCCCGAAGTTTTGAATAACCGTATAACTAATAAACAATAACATTCCCAGATACTCAGTGACAGACATTGTTAAAAGGGAACAGGAAAATCTCCATTAGGTATAACCAATTATGTTGTCAGTCACCATGACTCATGATCATGACGTGATGATTTTTTTCATTAGTGGAGTTAGTAAATAATATCTTAATTTAAAAATAATCATTATTGTATAGCGAAATACAAAAATCCTTGAGAACGGGGACAAGGTGATAAGGGGAAAATACTCCCTCACTCCCTCACTCCCTCACTCCCCCTAAAGTTGCTATGGGTAATGTAAACCAAAAGGACAAACCACATTTGTGGTTACTAATGACACCAATTTCCCCACCATGTGCTTGAATAATTTGCCGACAAAGATACATTTTTAAGCCAATGTCGGCTGAACAAGGGGCCTGAGGATTAGGCACATATAGATTGAACAGGCGATCGCACTCTAATTTGCTCATTGTTGTACCGTTATATTGAATTTGAGTACGGATCAGCCCAGCTTTAATCGTGGCTTGTAGCGTAAAAACTAATCCTGGTGGATTGTGTTGTAAGGCATGAGTAAACAAATTAGTCAAAACTTTCTGCAAACGTTTTGTATCTGCCATTACTAACGGTAAATCCTCAGGAGCCAAGTTATTTAGAGTCGCTTGATTTTGGCGTAGCATCGGCTGCAAGTCTTGAATAACTGTTTGCAGCAGCGTACTAAACTGAACCATCTCACGATGAAGAATCAATCCTTGTTCTTTGCAGGAATGAATTTCCAGCAACGAGTTAATCATTCCTAGTTGGCGATCGTTACCTTGAGTCATACGCTCTATAATCGAGCGGGAGACGGGGATGGGGAGATGGGGAGATGGGGAGGATGAGAAAGTATTTTCCCCTTGTCCCCTTGTCCCCTTGTCTCCTTGTCTCCCTATCTCCGTTCCCTGGGTTTTTAGCAAATTCTGTAACACCATCAAGTTACCCATGACTGAAGTGCGTAAATCGTGGGCAACTGTGTGTAAAACAACGTCTTTTACTCGTTGTATTTCTTCTAGTTCCTGCATTTTTTGCTGCAACTGCGCGGTACGTTCTGCTACTTGATGTTCTAGATTAGTGTTGAGTTGAGCTAGTTCTTGGTAAAGTTGTACTTGCTGAATCGCGATCGCTAGTTGTTCAGACAGCTGCTTGAGGAGGTCGATTTCTATTGGTTGCCAATGACGGGGGCCAGAACATTGGTTAGCAATCAATGCACCAAATAATTCTTCACCTAGCATGATTGGTACAGCTAAGGTAGCTTTTGTTTGGAATTGCTGATAGTGTGCTTGTAACTTGGGTGATACTGAGATTTGTGAAGTATCTTCAACTACACGCACCTGATTAATTGTTAATATATTTCGCAGTTCTTGAAGATAATTTTGATCATTGGTTGACCAACCTAAAATTGATGGATAGTGAGGATCTGCTGATTCGGCAACAGTTTTTGCTCCTATGTTGGCATCATTTGTGGCAATAAAAACCCGCTCTACTTGTAAAAATTGCCGGACTTCTGTCACTGTGGTTTGCAAAATTTGTTCTAAGTTGAGCGAAGAGCGAATTCGCACCAGCGTTTGCGTTAACAAGCGATCGCGTTCTGCTGTGAGGCGTAATTGTGCTTCTGTTTGTTTGCGGTCTGTAATATCAACGAACAAGCCATCCCCAAGAATATCACCGTTAACCTGTGGTTCCAGTTGGGCAGTACCTTGAATCCACTTGAGTTGACCACTAGGCGTAATGATCCGACCTTCCCAACGCCAAGGTTTCAGAGTAGCAGCAGCACCAGTCATAGATTCTATAAAGGCTGGCAAATCTTGGGGATGAATTAGTTTGTGTAGCGAATGAAAATCCGCCTGTAAAACTTCTGGTTCTAATTCATATAGATGGCGACAGCCAGAACTGACATACAAGAATAGCTGAGAACCATCCGGCTGTTGTAGGAATTGGCAAATCATCCCCGGTAAATTGGCAGCAATTTTTTCCAACAGAGTCAGAGTTCCTTGGGGAAAACTTGATTGATGCAGAAATTTTACAGTTTCATCCACTCTTTAACCCTTTGATACACAAACCATTGGCGTGGCAATGATGCCAGTTTTTATATTGTGAGCAATTCTGCTCATAGCATAAAAACTGTTTCTTCTTTCAGGGTAATTCTTGATGCTGCGATCGCATTCACCCAGTCGGGTGAACCAGAAACATCCAATACAGTTCGGTTAAGGCTAAAAACTTATCTTACTATTGATTGCTCAAAGCACTGAAGCAACTGGATTTATACTCAGCACTCCCCTTCGACTTCGCTCAGGGCTAGCGCACTCAGCACTCAGCACTCAGAGAGGAAATATCGCTAACTCAGTATCAGGATCAAAAAAGTGAATTTTCTCTGGATTGAGCGATAACCAGAGTTGCTCATTAACACTTACCAATCGATCTGGCGGGACTCGTACTTGGAGAAAATGGGCTGTAGGGTTAATTGGAGATTCAGGTAAGCTATCAGCAATCCTCACGGATAGGAAGGAGTCGTTACCAAGGTTTTCTACTAAGTCTACTTTGACTGGCAAATTTTTAGTTGCAGGTACACTCAAAATCAAGTGTTCTGGACGAATGCCTAAAATTATAGTTTGCCCATCGTATTTTCTCAGAGCAGTTCCCCAAATTTCTGGGAGGGTGAGACGAAAATTGTCATGGGTAATTAACAATGGGGCATGGAATTTCACAGGAATAAAATTGATCGGTGGTGAGCCAATGAATTCGGCAACAAAGCGGTTAGCAGGACGGTTGTAAAGTTCTAATGGGGATGCGACTTGTTGAATTTGACCTTGATTCATAATGGCAATGCGATCGCCCATTGTCATTGCTTCTGTTTGGTCGTGGGTGACGTAAATTGTCGTTGTGCCTAGTTGACGCTGCAATTTCACAATTTGGGTGCGGGTTTCCGCCCGGAGTTTGGCATCTAAATTAGAAAGCGGTTCATCCATTAAAAACACTTGGGGATTACGGGCGATCGCTCTTCCTAATGCCACTCTTTGCCTTTGTCCTCCAGATAGCTGTTTGGGTAGGCGATTGAGCAAGGTTTCCATTTGTAACAATTGAGCAACATTCCGTACCTGTGCCTCTACTTGCCGTTCTTGATCAGAAACGTAGCGGATTCCTTTAGGTAGCGATCGCGTGATTCCTACAAGCAGATTATTAACCCAGTGGGGTAGTTTTGGCTGATTTTCCCTATTCGCCAATTGCCGCCGACGCAATCCAAAGGCGATGTTGTCATATACCGTCATATGGGGATAAAGAGCGTAATTTTGAAACACCATTGCAATGTCTCGCTCTTTGGGGGGTAGGTCATTAATCAGGCGATCGCCTAGCCAAATATTGCCTCCTGTCATGGCTTCCAAGCCAGCAATTAGCCGTAGCAAAGTACTTTTACCACAACCAGAAGGGCCAACCAGCACCATAAACTCGCCATCTGCGATCGTCAGGTTAATTCGCCGCAAAACATTAACGCTTTCTGTTTGCTCTCGCGTTGCAGCGCTTTTATTTCCCTGACTCATAGAGGTTTGAGCCGCCACACTTTCCCCTTTGCGTGGGGGAAAACTTTTATAAATATTTTCTAAAACAACTTGCGCCACGAGTATTTGGGGTAACGGTAATAGTTAGTAGTTAACAATAGCTGATGCCAAGCAGAAGATTCAGCGACCATGATACATGTTACCTGTGACTACGAAAAGTGAAAAAAATAGCTTGAACCATAAAAAGCAAACTACCCTAGATGTATGGAGTATGAAACCAGTTTCACAGTCAAGTCATGAAATAGAGACTGGTAAATGGGGATTCTGGACTGGGGACTAAAAAATTAACCCACTCAGTACTCAGCACTCAGCACTCAGTACTCAGCACTTTTAGGATAGGTATTGTTATGACTACCTATGTAACTGAAAATCCTACCCATGAAATTGTAGACGTACAAACTACAGATTGTTGCATTGTCGGTGGTGGCCCGGCTGGAGCGGTTTTGGCGTTGCTGTTAGCACGTCAAGGCATTCCGGTGATGCTATTGGAAGCACATAAAGATTTTGATCGTGACTTTCGCGGCGACACGATTCACCCTTCGGCGATGGAAATTATGGAGGAATTGGGGTTAAGCGATCGCTTGCTGCAACTACCCCATGCTAAGATGCACCGTGTAAAAATTCGCACTCCTCAAGATACCATCACATTAGCAGATTTTAGTCACCTGAAAACTCGCTATCCCTACATCACAATGATGCCTCAGGTGAAATTCCTAGAATTCATTACCCAAGAAGCCCAAAAATATCCGAATTTTCACTTAGTTATGGGTGCGAATGTACAAGAATTAATTGAAGAAAATGGCGTAATTCAAGGTGTCTGCTATCGGGGAGGCGGGGGTTGGCACGAAGTACGGGCAATATTGACAGTAGGTGCAGATGGTCGCCACTCAAAGCTCAGGCAATTAGGTGGTTTTGAGTCAGTTGGTACTTCACCGCCAATGGATGTCCTGTGGTTCCGTCTCCCTCGTCAACCAGAAGATCCAGAGGAAGGAATAGGAAACTTTGGTCAAGGTCGCATTGTGGCTATGCTTGACCGTGGTGATGAGTGGCAACTTGCGTATGCTATTCCTAAGGGAGGTTATCAACAGATTCGTGCTGCTGGCTTGGAGGAATTTAAAAAATCTGTTGTCGAAGTTGTGCCAAGTTTAAGCAGGTGCATAAAAAATTTACACGATTGGTCACAGGTAGCCTTTCTTTCAGTCGAGTCTAGCCGTGTCAAACGCTGGTATCGTCCGGGACTGCTACTTATTGGTGATGCGGCTCATATTATGTCCCCAGTTGGTGGAGTGGGTATTAATTACGCCATCCAAGATGCTGTAGTGGCGGCGAATGTATTAAGTCAACCACTGAAGGACAAACATATAAAACTGAGTGATTTAGCAAAAGTGCAGCGCCAACGAGAATTACCTACACGCATTATTCAAGCATTTCAGACTTTCATTCAAAAACGAGTCTTCGCCCCAACTCTCAGATCAGAACAGACCTTTCAGCCCCCTGCTTGGTTGCGCTGGCCGATTTTACGTGACCTCCCAGCACGGTTGATTGCCTTGGGGATTTTTCCAGTTCACGTTCAAACTTAATTGCCAGTATTTTTTCGACTGTAGAGTGGTACAATTATACTATTCATGTAGAATTCAATGCTCGTTTTAGTCAAGCGAAAGTGGTAAGCAGCATTCCTCATGCTGTTCAAAGCAATCGCTTGGCTTTTATGCTAAAAAAGACTCAAAGCTGAAAGTGTATGTAGGAAATTTATTCAGGCAATTTAAACATAATTTAAGTAATAAAAACCCCTCTTTCCCACTCAGCACCTTTTCCAGTCAGGAGGATTTAATGAATAGCTGCGTTTTAATGGCGGAAATCATTCAAGAACCGCAACTACGCTATACAGCCGATAACTTAGCAGTCACAGAAATGCTGGTGCAATTTCCCAACTCTCAACGCACAGAAGAGCAGTTAGTTACGTTGAAAGTTGTTGGTTGGGGAAATTTAGCTACAGAAATTCAGCAAAATTACCACCAAGGCGATCGCGTAATTATAGCAGGACGCTTAGGGATGCATACTGTTGAGCGTCAAGAAGGTTTTAAAGAAAAACGGGCTGAATTGACAGTGCAACAAATTCAATCTTTAGGAAGTAGTTTCAGCCCATCATTATCGACAACTATCACTCCAACATTCACAGAAACTTCCTCACAACCACCATCTCCTCAAATCGAGGCTCCCAGTTATGAGTCACCACGTCCAGTAGCTACTACGCCTACAACTACTGTTAGCGGAGTTCCTCAGACGACAAACTTCGTACCCACACCCCAACCCCAAAATTTGGAGCGAACCACTTATCCACCAGTCAAAGAGCAAGAACCAGATCCGGATGATATTCCCTTCTAAGCAGCATTGTTGCTGATAATTTAAGCTGATTGATGTGGAATTAAGTAAAGGATGAGTTGTCTATCACAGGCATCTCATCCTTTCCTAACTTCAGGTAATAGATCAAAAGGGGAAGTATGAGGTGCAAACGCTGATCATCGATAACTACGATTCTTATACATTTAACCTATATCAGATGATCGCCCAAGTAAATGGACAACTTCCCCTGGTGATTCGCAATGATCAACTTAACTGGGACGACATAACTAAACTGACGTTCGATAATATTGTCATTTCTCCCGGTCCCGGTCGTCCGGAAAAAGCTCAAGACTTCGGTGTTTGCCGAGAAGTCATCCAAAAAGTAAATGTACCCCTACTTGGTGTGTGTCTCGGCCATCAAGGACTTGCCTATTTATATGGCGGAACTGTAATTCATGCACCGGAAGTTAGACACGGAAGATTCAGTAAAATTTATCACAATGGTTCTGAATTATTTCAGGGCATTCCCAATTGCTTTTCTGTGGTGCGCTACCACTCCCTCATAGTTGCCGAAGAGTTACCTAGTTGTCTAGAAAAAGTAGCTTGGACTGAAGAAGGACTGGTTATGGGATTGCGCCATCGACATTTACCGTTTTGGGGTGTGCAGTTTCATCCTGAATCTATCTGTACTGAATACGGATGGAACCTTTTAGAAAACTTCCAAAACATTACTCGGCAATTTGCTCAGAAGCAATCAACAAAAAATTATACTAGTAATCTCCTCTGCCCCCCTGCTCCCCTGCCCCCCTGCTCCCCTGCCTATTCTCATCCCCAATACCAAATTTGCAGTAAAAAACTGGATATCTATCCTGATGCAGAACAAGTGTTTGTCGATCTGTTTGGGTCAGAAACCAACGCCTTTTGGCTCGACAGTAGCTTAGTTGAGCCTGGTCTTTCTCGCTTCTCTTTTATGGGAGGAAGTGGTGGTTTAAATAGTTTACTGGTTCAGTATCGTACTCAAACTAGAGAACTGACTATCACTCAGTCAGGTACAGTCAGACGCAGCACAGAAAGTATTTTTGACTATCTCAAACGTGAACTTAATCACCGACACTGCCAGTCTGATGAATTACCTTGCGATTTTAACTGTGGGTTTGTTGGCTACTTCGGTTATGAACTCAAGGCAGAGTGCGGATCTGAGCTAGTGCATCTGGCATCGCTTCCTGATGCAATGTTTATCTTAGCTGATCAAATAATTGTCTTCGACCACCAAGAACAAGCTACTTATTTGGTATGCCTCATTAACAAGCATCAAACTACACAGGCACAAGCTTGGTTTGAGTCAATAGAGAAACAACTTTGCACATTAGCTCCCCTTCCTCCTCTTGTACCGAGGGATAGCAAAGAACCTATTATCTTTCGCTTCAGCCGTTCTCACCAAACTTACATAGATGATATTCAAAAGTGCCTGCATGAAATTAAGGAGGGGGAAAGTTATCAAATTTGTCTGACTAATAAACTTTATACAGACACTACCCCTGATCCACTGACGTTTTATCGCACCTTACGCCGAGTTAATCCAGCCCCTCATGCAGCATTTCTGCGCTTTGGTGACATTGCTATTGCCTGTTCGTCTCCGGAACGATTCTTGAAGATTGATTGTGCAGGGTGGGTGGAAACTAAGCCTATCAAAGGGACTTTAAGGCGTGGTCAGACTCCCGAAGAAGATAAGATACTGCGTGAACAATTGCGTAATAGCGAAAAAGACCGGGCTGAGAATCTGATGATTGTGGATTTGTTACGCAATGATTTAGGGCTAGTCTGTGAAGTAGGCAGCATCCACGTTCCCAAATTGATGGACGTAGAAACTTATGCAACAGTCCATCAACTTGTCAGTACTATTCGGGGTTGTTTGCGTCCAGATATGAAGGCTACTGACTGCATCAAAATGGTATTTCCCGGCGGCTCTATGACAGGTGCGCCTAAAATCAGAACTATGAAAATTATTGACAATCTAGAACAAGAAGCACGGGGAGTTTATTCAGGTGCAATTGGGTTTTTGGCACTCAACGGTGCGGCAGATTTAAATATTGTCATTCGGACTGCACTATTGACTCCCAATAAAACTTCCATTGGGATTGGAGGTGGTATTGTCGCGCTATCCGATCCGCAAGCGGAATTTGAGGAAGCTTTTCTGAAAGCAAAGGCATTAATTCAGGCTTTTTCGTAATTCTTAAAAAATAAGGAAGGAGGAAGAAGGAAGAAGAACGAATTTAGTGGGGGATTTAAACCCCCACTAAATAAATTCCGGTGAAATTAATATTTCACCGGGGGACTTAGACCCTTGCTCCCCTTGGTCGCGATTCGTTAAATAATAAACCATTAATTACCGGAAATTACCAGGATTGAGACGGGTAGGGGTTTGAGGCTGAGACTGGTTACTTGCACCGCTATTTCGCAGAGTACCGCCATCTTGAGGAGCAAGGTAAGGTTTCAAGTTAATTCCACTGCGAGATGATGAAACTCGATTGTTGCCACCACCTAGGAGTGTACGACCTAAGTTGTATAATTCGTTTACACTTCCCCGATTGCGATCGCCATAAGTATTGACAGCTACAGTCTGCTGTCCGTTGTCAGCAGTAACCAAGTTTTGGAAAACGTCATTGCGGACAACAAAGGGGTCTTTGTCACGTGGTACTGTTAAGATAATGCGACATGAGGAGTTAGCTTCAGTCGTGACGCAGACAATGTTTTCATTATTTTCTCTGCCTGTCTGAAGTTCTTGTAAACCATCTGGGCGATATAATTCTAAGCGACTAGCGATCGCTTCACAACGTCTTTGGGGAGTCCAACCACCACCTAAAGCCGCAGGAGCTGCCCAGGGAAAGAATTGACCTGGTATATTTTGTGGCTGATACATGACAGTATACTGACCGTTGTAAAACTGACAGGTAAACCGAGTACCACTAGTGACAGTAGGTGAAGTGGGTGTGCCGGTTGATGTGTCTGTGGGGAATGGTGAGGTTGATGTACCACCTGATGGGATTGTTGGTACGACAACATCCCCAGTAGTAGAGTCATCAAATTGAGCCAAGGCTACAGAATTTCCCAGAAATAAGGATAAGCCCAGACTGCTCAAACATAAAAACTTTAGGGGTTGTGAGGACATAAATTATGCTCCAGCAAAAAGAAGGTAAAGAATTGATAGTTTAAGTGACGAATAATTTTGTTGTTTTGATTCATTCAGAACCCTGCTTTTTTTGTGCTTGTGCTTTCTTCTCTTTCAGTAACTGTTTCACTCGTGCTTGTACTTGTGTATGTCGCTCGACTCCTTCATAGGTGTAGCGGTTGTAGCTACCACGAGTAATCAAGTTTTCTAAATAACTAACTCTTTCGCTACCGCCTGGGTGTGAAGATAACCAACGGGGAATAGCGGTTTTTTGTTGTTTTTCTAAGGTCACCATTAAGTTACGCAAACCGTCAGCAGCGTAGCCGCTAGCCACAATCAAACGCGTACCGAGATTATCAGCCTGACGTTCCATATCACGGCTGTAACTGAGTGCAAACAGTTGACCAATAGTGCCACCTAAAGGGAGATATTGGGTAACATTAGCAATGAGGTTTCCTTGAGTAACTAATTGAAAACCATGAGATAGAACTGTATGAGCTAATTCATGACCAACTAATCCAGCTAATTCTGCTTCTGAATTTGTTTTAGCGATCGCACCTGCATTAATAAAGATTTTGCCTCCAGGTAAAGCAAAAGCGTTGAGACTTTCTTGAGGAATTACAAAAAATTCATATTTAAATTCTTCGCGTCCTGCTACTTTGACAAGTTTTTGGCCGATTTCATTGACGTAGGCTGTAACAGTTTCGTCTTCTATTAAATTCAACTGTCTTTTTGCCTGTTTTGCTACCGACTCGCCGATAGCTTCTTCACCTTGTAACAGCAGGATTGTCGAGTCCAGGGCAGAAAACGGGCCGAGAAGACTGCCAGTAACGGCGTAACCTAATGCACCTGTGATAATATTTGCCAGAGTATTACCTCTAATCTCAGAACGGATGTGAGATTTGAAGCGCTTAAGATTAACTTCTGCTAAATTGGCGAATTCAGGTGCTTGGGGGTCATTCGGGTTGAGAAGAGCAAACTGACGCGCCGCCAAAGATGCTTCCATCCATTTTTTTTCCTCAGCCAGAGCGCTGATTCTGGCTTTAATTAGTGTTGGTTGATTGGGGTAAAGCGAAGCTGCACGTTCTAAGACATCTAATGCTGCTTTGGAGCGATCGTATTGTTTGAGTACTTCGGCAAATCGAATATGACCGGGGATAAACTCTGGATACTGCTCAACTAATAGTTGCAGTGGAACCATAGTTCTGGTTTGCAACTTATTGGCAATTCCCGCCTCTGATTCCCGCCAATAAACCTTACCTGCTGGGGAAAGTTGGGTGGGGTCAAGTATTGCTGCTTTACGTTCCTGGTCTGTAACTGTTTTGCTAAAAGGTTCTTTTACCTCTCGATAAAGTTTTTCTGCGGCGGCGATTTGTCCTGCCAAATAAAGCTGATCCGCTTCTATGAGTTTTTGCTGACGAGCAATCTCCTCAGGACTGGGTGCAGGTTCTTCCTCCACCGACTCTGATTGTGGGGTTTCTTCAGTTTGAACTTCTGGCGACTGGGAATCGTTAGTTTCAGGAGTGGGTATTGTTTGTACTTGAGGTGCTGATGGGGATTCTTTCGTCGTCTCAATAATTACAGATTCAGCAGGTTCTTGTGCGGGAACAGGTGCTATTGGTTGTGTCAGAATAATCAACAGTGATGTGCCAAATGAAAGCAACACCCAGTTCAAGGCTAGCAGCAAAGACTTCCTGGTTCGTTTCATGGTGGGGTTTACCTATGCAAAAGGCTCTTTTTTAATGTATGAGCAATGACCCTCATTCGCATAGAGCGATCGCTGTTGTTTTACAAATTTATGCCTATAACTAATTGTTATATCTGGTCATCAGTTGTTGATTAAAGATATTTCCTGATCTAATCAAGACAATACCTTAAAATCCTATTACCTGGAAACAATGGCACAATAAATGCAGAAAAGGAGATTATCGGTTGGAGGCAATATGTCACTTACCGTCGAAGATTTAGAGAACATGCAAGCGCATTATCCAGACTATCGGCTGGAGCTAGTTGATGGAAAAATTATTGTTATGAGTCCTTCTGGCTATGAGTCTGATGAGGTGGCCTTTCGGGTAGGGGGGAAACTGTGGAATTGGGTCGAACCTCGTCAACTTGGACGCATTACAGGGTCTAGCGCCGGGTTTCGTCTCGCCAATACCCGCGCTCCTGATGTTTCGTTTATCCGCGCCGAACGTCTTCCCCGTTCTCCTCGCGGTTACGCCACCATTCCCCCTGATCTAATGGTTGAGGTAAAATCTCCGACTGATAATATTGATGATCTGCGGGATAAAATTGACGAGTTCTTAGCTCAAGGTACGATTGTGGGGATTTTGGTCAATCCAGAAGATCGCACCGTGGAAATTCGACGACACGAGCAAACCCCTGTTATCTTACAAGACGGCGATGTGTTAAGAGTTCCTGACTTGCTACCTGGTTGGGAAGTACCAGTTACTGAATTATGGTCGCCAGTATTTGAGTAAACCAGTAGTGGAGATTATGGTTGCGATCGCCTCTGTTTAATTACCATCTTCACACCACGGGCAGGTGCCAGGGTGACACCTCTGCGGCGAGGTACTTCTGGTTGATGGTCAGCTAGTGCGAGTTCATAGCGTGACATAATAGTTGCTAATACTAGCTTCATTTCAAACACAGCCAAAGCCTCACCCAAACAGCGCCGGACACCACCACCAAAAGGCATAAATTCATAGGGAGAAAATTGACGTTCGAGAAACCGCTCTGGTTTGAACTGCTTTGGTTCTGGATATAAATCCTCACGCTGGTGAGTCAGATACATACAGCCTGCCAATGCTGTACCAGGCTCTAAAGAATGTCCTAGAAGTTCCACAGGTTCTTGTACTACCCTAGGAAACGTCAACATCGCCACAGGATGAATTCGCAAGGTTTCATTACAAACAGCCGTAAGATAAGGCAACCGGAAAATGCTCATCGGGTCTGATAGGTCACCAAGGGTATCTAGTTCTTGCAACAGTTTTTCCCGGACTTCGGGTTTCTTGTGAATCCAATATAATGCCCAAGCCATTGCTGTGGCGGTGGTTTCGTACCCAGCAAACAGCAGAGTCATCAACTCGTCGTGTAACTCTTGGTCTGTCATGGAGTTTCCGCCTTCATCTTGAGCCGACATCAACAAGGAGAGGATATCAATACGATCTGCATCGTTCTGCTCTCGGCGTTTAGCAATTTCAGCATAGAGCAATTCGTCAAGTTGCTGCCTATCCCTTAAAAACTTGCCCCAAGGACTCCAATTTCCTAAATCCTTTTGCAGAAAAGTAAAAAATAGAAAACTAGAAGTGACAGGTGAGCGAAATAGATCCGCTATTAATGCTAGTTGTTTTCTCAATTGTTGGCTATGTTCTCCCTCATACACACCGAAGACAGCCTGTAAGATCACTTGCAAGGAAATATCTTGTGTGGCGTTACGAGCCGTAAATGTTTGATCTGTCGGTAACTGACTCCAGACTTTTTCTGTAATACTGCGAATTAACTCACCGTAGTTTCGCATCCGATCGCCATGAAAAGAAGGCATAACTAGCTGACGCCGCTGACGATGGCGATCGCCTTCCAGCATAAAAACTGAATAGTCGCCAACTAAGGGTTTTAAAATTTTGTTGTTCTCACCCAAGGCGGCAAATTTTTTGCGATCGTTAGTTAAAATTTCTTGCACTGCTTGGGGATGGTTCACAAATACTAAGCCGTTTCCAGTACCAATTACATTCGCTGTGAAAATATCAGGATATTGCTGAACTGCATTTTCCATATATCCTACAGGGTCAACAACCCATTGGAATCTCTGGAGAACAGAGGGGGTTTTCAGCTGATTGGGTACTTGCATTTGATTTTTGATTTCCCACTTTTAAATAAATTTAACTGATGCCTATATTAAACTTCAACAAAGTCAGAAGTCAGAGGTTCGAGGTTCGAGGGATGATCCTCTGATGAATCGCGACCAAAGGAAGCAAGGGTTTGAGTCCCCGCATCTTGGCGAATTTCCAGTTTATGTTAATAAAAGATTGAATTATGTAATATTCATGGTGTCTTTTAATTACTAAATTGCTGCCTATATGAAACTTAGTCTGTGCATGATTGTTAAAAATGAAGAAGCTACACTACCTAAGTGCCTTAGTAGTGTGAAAAATGTAGTAAATGAAATTGTAGTAGTGGATACAGGTTCCAGCGATCGCACTGCTGATATTGCCCAACAATTCGGTGCCAAAGTCTATCACTTTCAATGGTGCAATGACTTCAGTGCTGCCCGCAATGCAGCTTTAAAATATGTTACTGGTGATTGGATTTTGGTATTAGATGCCGATGAAATTTTAACACCAAGTATTGTGCCACAGATTAAGTCTGCAATCGACAGTGAAGAATATCTGCTAATTAACCTTGTCCGCCAAGAAGTTGGCGCAGAACAATCTCCCTATTCTCTGGTTTCTCGACTCTTTCGCCACCATCCTGATATTCACTTTCAACGCCCTTACCATGCTTTGGTAGATGATAGCGTTAGCGCAATTTTGACTAAAGAAACCCACTGGCAGATCGGTTATTTACAAGGAGTAGCAATCTTACACAAAGGATACCAAAAAAATGCGATCACTCAAAATAATAAATATGCCAAAGCCCAAACCACAATGGAAGCATTTCTAGCTAGCCATCCTGATGATCCCTATGTTTGCAGTAAATTAGGAGCTTTATATGTGGAAACTGGCAAAATTGCCCAAGGTATGCAGTTATTACAAAGAGGAATCGCTGCTAGTGAGGAAAACTACGAGATTTTGTATGAGCTGCACTACCATTTAGGTATTGCCCACAATCATTTGCAAAATCCCCAACAAGCTGTTTTTCACTATCAAGCTGCTATCAAGTTACCAATTTACCCCATGCTGAAGTTAGGAGCATACAACAATTTGGGTAACTTACTCAAAGCCTCTGGAGATTTAAACGGGGCAAAAATAGCTTATGAAACAGCTTTAAAGATTGATTCTAGTTTTGCTGCCGGACATTATAATCTGGGGATGGTATTTAAGGCTTTGGGTTTATTTACCGATGCGATCGCTTGTTACCAAAAAGCCATTAAGTTAAATCCCAACTACGCCCAAGCCTATCAAAATTTAGGGGTAGTACAGCTAAAAGTTGGCAATGTCTCAGCTAGTTTAACAGCCTTTAAAAATGCCATCCTGCTTCACGAGCAGCAAAACCCAGACGAGGCGAACAAGCTACGCCAGGGTTTGCGAGAGATGGGATTGATTAAATTCTGAGTGCTGAGCTGAGGATGTTGTCAATGTATACTTGATTGCAACACTTCCTGCATGAATACAGTTCTCTTAAGAAAGAGAAGAAAAAGGTTTGTCAATTTCATCATAGCTATAGCCTTGCTTTTCACGAACTAAAGCTAAACCTTGTTGCAGTGCAGTCAGGCGATCGCCCATCCAATGGTTTCCAGGAATTAAACCAGCAATACCCAACTTTTCTAAGCGATTTTTTACCTTTCCTGTTGCTCCCACAACTATCACTTCCCGTCCGGCATCAATAGCCTCTTGGATGGCATTTTCAATTGCCAAAGAAGAAGTTACACCCAGGACAGGAACTTCACCTAAATCGACAATCAAAACATCATAGTTAGCAATAGCCCGATGTTCTCTCTCAATAGCTTTAGCAACACCGAAAATCATCGGCCCACTGAGATGGAATAGTAAAACTCGCCCATTGGCTAAATCTAAAAATTGCTTTTCTTCGGCAGTTAAGACAATTTGATCATCAGCGTCAGTAATTGCTTTCACAGAATTAGATTGCAGTTGGTCAAGGCGATCGATAGTCAAGATATTAGCAATAAACACCCCGACGGCTACAGCAATCATTAAATCGACAAACACCGTCAGTGCAACCACACTATAGACAATTCCTGCCGCTTTCCAAGAAATTTTGTGAACCCGTTTGAGGAAACCCCAATCAATAATATTGATACCTACTTTTAAAACAATCGCAGCTAACACAGCCAGAGGAATGCCAGAAGTTAAGGGGGCTGCCCACAAAACCACGATTAACAGCACCAAAGCCCGACTAATACCAGATAATGCCGTGCGTCCACCCGCTTGGATATTAACTACAGTCGCAGTGGTCGCCCCAGAACCAGCAATTCCCCCACATAAGCCAGTAATCAAATTAGCAATACCTTGACCAATTAATTCTTTGTTGGATTTGTGTTCTGTACGAGTGAGACTATCTGACACCAGACAAGTTAACAAACAATCAATCGAACCCACTATGCCCAAAACCACGGAATTTACAAACATTAACTGCAAGTTTTCTGGGGTAAAAGTGGGCATTTGCAGTTGAGGCAAACCGGGAGTAATTTCTCCAATAGTGGCTATAGTGCGAATTTCCACACCACTAAAGAAAACTAAAGAAATTGCCGTACCAATAACTAAAGCAATGAGTTGCGGCGGCAAAACTTTCTTGAATTGAGCAGGGTAAAAGAACAGAATTGCTAAAGTTATTACCCCTAAAATAGTTTCCCAAGGGTTGATATTGGTAACTAGAGTTGGTAGATTCTGGATGACATCAATCACACCACCTTTAGGAGTTTCTTGCCCTAAAAAGGGTGCTATTTGCATAAAAATCAGAATTACACCAATTCCTGTCATGAATCCAGAAATGACGTTATAGGGCAGCATTGTAATATACCGCCCCAATCGCAATACCCCAAAGATGATTTGAAATACTCCTGCCATCATAATGACGGTAAATGCCATTGCCAAACCATTTTCAGGATTATTGGCTGTTAGTCCGGCGATGACTGCGGTGACAATTACTGTCATTGGGCCTGTTGGTTCAGAAATCAGGCTAGGTGTACCACCAAACAACGCGGCAAAAAATCCGACTAATATTGCTCCCCATAAACCGGCAGAAGCACCCGCACCGGAAGCAATACCAAATGCAAGTGCCATAGGTAAGGCAACGACCGCAGCAGTTAAACCCCCAAGGATATCTCCTTGGACGTTACGGAAATGGATTTGATTGGTTATTTGCATGAAAGGTTTTCCTCTATGTAAGAAATCAAGCTTTTTTCATGGCGTTGAATGAAGGCAATAGCAGAAATATGGCTAATCTCAAGATGTTTGGGCTACTATCAATCACTCAAGGGCGAATGCGGCTATGTCCGTCATCTCCCTTTAGCAAAAGGCTGATATCTTGTTGGGTAATTTACAGTTAGCGATGCCTGCGGCTGGCGTTCGCGCAGCGTCTCATCAAGCCCTGCGGGCATAGTTGCGCTTACTGCATAGAGTCTTTGACGGAGAAAAGAAGCCAGCCAGCACTTTTCCTGATTCACCATCTAGGAGGCTACAGAGCGTCTCAAATTTGCTATTTGTTTGCAACCATTTTTTACGTTCATCGAGCCTAACGTTAAGCCTCGATGTCGCTGAAGATATTAGGACTTACGCAAGAACTCTCTGAAACCCTCTTTTCTTCTGCTCTTTGTGTCCTTCGTGGTATGCGCTGCGCGCACGCTTCACGAACGTTTTTTCATGATTTTGCGTAAGTCCTGGATATATCTGGTTCATCGTCCGCTTTTTTTGTGCACTATCTCTTGGCAAACAATGACTCAGATAAACCTCAAAAGTCATACCATTTGTTGCATATATAATAATCGCCAAAACAGAACTAGAGTTTGCTTCGTTTCCTGCATGATTAGCTTTAAATACTTGTGTTTACTGCAAGGCTCAAGTGCCACTTCAGGGTGGACAATTCCAACTATTTAAGGTTAAGGCGACCGAAGAGATCGTTACTTGTAACATTACCCAAACCTGCTTACTAACAATTACGAGAGCGTTGATTACGTGACGCCAGCATATCATGTTGTCGTAACAATTTGCAATAAAAGTACAAGCAAGCCGCACAGATCTACGAATATTCATGAAGCACGGAGAATTGTCAGTCATTAGTCATTAGTACTAATGACCAGCGATCGCCTGGGTATGTGTTACCTGAATACTAAAACAGGAACGTGTGTACTGCGAAGTATTTGTAATGTTGTGCTGCCAATGACTAAACGTCGAATCCGGCTATGTCCATAAGCACCCATCATCAGTAGATTGATGTTTTGAGTTTCCATGTACTTGGTGATTACCTGTTCTGATTCTCCTTGTAACAATTCGCACTTTGGCGTGTAACCACCTGTAACTAATTGTTGTTGGGTAGCTTTTAAGAAGGCGTGTGCTTTTTCATCCCCCGCTTTTTTCACCACAGTCAATACATGTAACTCCATCCCTTTAAAAGCAGGTGAGTTCACTAAAAACTCTATTGCCCTTTGGCAACTCTGACTGCCATCATCAGCTAACAAAATTCGGCTAATCGGCTGATATTTACGTGATGTGACAAAGCAAGGCTTTTTCGTAGAACGCAGTACCCGTTCCACATTTGCACCCAGGTGTCCTGAGGCAAATTCAGCATTTTCACCCCGTTTACCCATCATGATTAAATCAGCACGGTCTTCAAATTCTTGGAAACTATCCACCAAAAAGCCAGTATGATTGGTGAGTTTGACTTCACTAATTCCTTGTTGGGCAAAAAACTGTCCGGCGGTTTCTAGGATTAATTTAGCTCTTTGCTTGTTAATTTTGGCTTTTTCGTGTTCTAACTCTACCAAGCGATTTAAGAGTTCACGCGAAGCATCAAAACCCAAGCTGGAACTGTAGTCTTTAGAAACAACCTTTTGGGAACGCACATCACTGACGTAAAGTACCTCAATAGAGGCTTGTAACTGTGGAGCTAACCAAGCGGCGTACTGATAGCTATTCTGGGAGAAGGTAGAACCATCCGTACACAGAAGAATTCTTTTCATTGGTGATTACTGGGATAATTTAGTTGTCGGCGGTTGCTGACTTGTCGTAAACCGCCAATCTATTGATTAATGTAGCGCTGGCTTCGTTCATACCTACCACATCTACCTCTGCACCATTACGGCGAAACTTAATCACTACCTTATCAACAGCTGTCACCGCCGATTGATCCCAAATGTGAGCATGGGTTAAGTCAATTTTGACGCGCTGCAAGTTTTCCTGAAAATTGAATGCTGCGAGAAATTCGTCTACCGATAAAAAGAATAATTGGCCAGCAACGCTATATGTCCGGTAAGTTTGATCTGGACTAATCACTGAGTCTACAAAGACAACTCTGGCAATGTCACGCGAAAAGAAAACTGTGCTGAGAACGATACCAATCAGCACACCTAGTCCTAAGTTGCGGGTGAGTAAGGTGACAAAAACTGTGGTTACCATGACGGCTGTTTCCGTTCTTGGGACTAAATTTATAGTCCGTAGGGAATTCCAGTTAAAAGTACCAATGGACACCATAATCATCACCCCTACTAGGGCTGCCATGGGGATTTGCTTTACCCAATCGCCTACTACCAAAATGAGAACAATTAAGACAATTCCTGCACACAAAGTCGAAAGTCGAGTCCGTCCACCAGACTTGATATTAATCACTGACTGACCAGCCATAGCACAACCTGCCATACCACCGAGAAACCCGGTGGCGATGTTAGCAATACCTTGACCTACGGCTTCTCTGTTTTTATTGCTAGGAGTATCAGTAAATTCGTCAACTAGTGATACCACCAACCAAGTATTCACTAAACTCACAAAAGTCATGCTGAGTACATAGGGAAAAATAATTCCCAATGTTTCTATATTGAAAGGGACTTGAGGTAACTGAAAAACAGGTAAGGTTGAGGGAATTTCACCCATGTCACCGACGGTAGGAACCGTTATGCCGCCGAAAATGGAAATTGCTGTGACGATAATGATTGCGACTAAGGGGGATGGCACGGCTTTGGTAAATCTGGGCAATATATAGATAATCGCCAAAGTTCCCACCACCATTGGATAGACTTGCCAAGGAATACTTTCGCCCATCACCTGTGGTAACTGCGCCCTGAAAATGGAAATTCCCAAGGCGTTAACAAAGCCAATCATTACAGACCTAGGCACGTATTTCATCTGGCGACCTAACTTTAGCCAGCCACAAATAATTTGTAAAATCCCAGTGAGAATTGTTGCCGCAAACAGATATTGCAGTCCGTGATCCTTAACTAAGTTAATCATCAGCAGCGCCATTGGTGCTGTAGCTGCGGAGATTAAGCCCGGTCTACCACCTAGAAAGGATGTAATTACAGCTATCAAAAACGAGGCATACAAACCCACTTTCGGGTCAACACCTGCAATCAGCGAAAAGGCGATCGCTTCTGGAATTAGTGCTAATGCAACTAAAGTCCCTGCCAATATGTCTGCTTTGGCATTAGAGAACCATTCTCTTTGCAAAACTTTTGTGTTCAAATTACCCTCCGCTTCAGGTTTAATTCAGGAGACAAGAAACTACACAGAAAAACCCTTTTTATTTTGCTTTTGCTTTCTGCAAGTTGCAAAGTTGGCTTAAGCTTTTGGCGCTCATGAATTCTGATGAACCTAACCATCAAAATTTCGCTCAATTGCCGTTGTTAAATGTGCATTACTTAACTAGTTTTTCGGGCTTTTGTAACGACTATTTCCTGCCACTATTCATCAGTTAAATAAGTAAATAAACCACCATCTTGCATGTCATCTATTTACTTTTAACTACATCTAAAACCTGATGCTACTAACATTAATATAATTGAAAAGCTAATCCCAATCAACTGATGCTAAGGTGGAATACTGCATTGACCAAGATTGAGTGAAGTTTTTTTGAGCCTGAACATTGCACTATGTGGGAATAACTACTGGCATTGCAGTAATCACCGTAAAATTAAAAGATTGATTGATAAACTTCACAATACCACATAAATCTTCACAACTGCAACCACAGAAATACTGATACTACTACAGTCGTGATCAGGTGATGTTTATTTTTATTTAACCTGTATTATTAGGGAATTGTCATAATTTTTACAGATATTAAAAAATTAGGGTATGACTGAAATGCAGACCCTAACTTGATGATTAACTAAATCCGCGATCGCACAAACTTCTCCAATCGATCCATGCCCTTTTCAATGGTTGCCATATCGGTAGCATAGGAAAGGCGAATATTGTGATCAGCGCCAAAGGCAATTCCCGGAATTACTGCAACTTGATAATCTTCTAAAAGGGCGTTACAAAATTCCAGGGATTTCAAACCTGTTTTACTGATATCAGGAAACAGATAAAAAGCACCGTCTGGTTTAGCACAACTTAAGCCGGGAATGGCATTAAGCCGATCTAACATTACTTGTCGCCGTTGAGCGAAAGCCTGGCGCATTGATTCTACACAATCCTGGGAACCCTCCAAAGCGGCGATCGCTCCATATTGGGCAAAGGTACAGACATTCGATGTACTATGCCCTTGAATAGTACTTGCCGCTTTAATCATCTCCACTGGCCCTGCTAAATAACCAAGTCGCCAACCAGTCATGGAGTAAGCTTTGGCAAACCCGTTACTAATTAAAGTGCGGGCAAAAATCTCTTGATTTAGAGAACCAATGCTAATGTGTGTAGCACCATCATAGAGAATCTTTTCGTAAATCTCATCAGAGACGACAAAGATATCTGCATCAACTACTACTTCCGCTAGTGCTTTAATTTCCTCTGGTGTGTAAACCATCCCAGTGGGATTAGATGGGGAGTTGAGCACAAATAACTTTGTTTTGGGTGTAATTGCTTGACGTAGTTGTTCGGGGGTTACTTTATAAGCTGTTGATGCATCTGTGTTTAAAATCACTGGTACGCCCCCTACCAAAGTCACCATTTCGGGGTAACTTAGCCAATAGGGAGCAGGAATAATGACCTCATCACCCGAATCAATCAGCGCTACCATCAAGTTGTACAGAGAATGCTTACCGCCATTAGTGACAATCACATTCTCCGACTTGTAATCAAGACCATTATCAGTTTTCAGCTTGTGGGCGATCGCTTCCCTTAACTTTGGTTCTCCAGCCGCCGGGCCATATTTGGTTTTGCCTTCATCCAAAGCTTTCGCTGCTGCGGCTTTGATGTGAGCTGGAGTATCAAAATCTGGTTCTCCAGCGCTAAAACTACAAACGTCTATACCATCTGCCTTCATCGCCTTAGCTTTAGCTGCGATCGCTAAGGTTAAAGAAGGCGTCACCTTACTTACTCGTGCTGCCAGCTTCATTCTTAATTTATTTGGCAATTCTCTCACTTATCTAAGGATATCTCAGAATCCCTACTGAGATTTGCCTTTTTAAAATTCCTGGCGAAGATTAATAGCAGCCCAAGGATGCCGTAAAACCATCCCCTTGTGGGTGAGGCATTTACCGAGTGCAAAAATACTGAATATTCTTCTTCTTACTCAGCACTCAGCACTCAGCACTCAGAAAGGCACTCAGCACTAAGGTTTAGTCAACCTCTGCAAAACTTGCTTAAACACCATTGCCGTCCAATCTACATCAGCTGTGGTAGTATCACGTCCCAATGTCATGCGAACTCCCCCTAAGGCGGCTGCTTCTGTATAGCCCATTGCTAAAAGTATGGGACTGGGGCTAAGTTTACCACTATGACAAGCAGAGCCAGCACTGATGCCAATACCAGCCAGATTCATTTGCCGCACTAAGGCTTTACCACTGAGTTGTTTACCATCGGCATGTTCTAGAGAGAAACTGACATGATGGGGTAAGCGATGTTGACGATCGCCTGTGGGGATTAAACCCGGAATATCTGCTAACTCAGCAAACAAGCGATCGCGTAACTGAATTAAGCGGGGTGTTTCATTGGGTAGTTCTTGGGCTGCTAGTTGTGCGGCGACACCAAACCCCGCGATCGCAGGTACGGCTTGAGTCCCAGAACGCAATCCCATTTCTTGCCCTCCACCACTTAATAAAGGCACTAATTCCACGCCAGGACGCACATACAGCGCCCCAGCACCTTGTGGCCCATATATTTTATGGCTGGAAAGGCTAAGTAAGTCTACGGGGAGTTGTTGTACATCGATGGGTAAGCGTCCTCCGGCTTGTACGGCATCGGTATGAAACAAAACCCCATGCTGTTGGGCTATGTTTCCTAGTTCGGTAATTGGTTGCACTGTGCCAATTTCACTCTGTCCGTAAATTACAGAAACCAAAACGGTGTTATCTCGCAATGCGGCTTTTAAATCCTGGGGATTGACTCTGCCTTTACCATCTACAGCTAGGCGTGTCACTTGCCAACCCCACATCTCTAATAACCTTAATGGTTCAGCAATAGCAGAATGTTCAACCTGGGAAATAATCATATGTTGAGGCACAGCATACAATCGGGCAATACCCATAATCGCCAGATTATCTGCTTCAGTGCCACCCGCAGTAAAAATAATTGATTCTGGATCAGTAGCATTAATTAATCCCGCGACTTGGATTCTAGCTTGTTCCACAATTGTTGCAGCCCGTTGTCCCCACTCATGCAAACTGGAAGGATTGCCCCACTGTTGATTGAGGACTGCTTGCATCGCGGCGATCACTTCTGAACGAGTAGGAGTGGTGGCACTGTAATCTAGATATATTTGCATATCACCAATAATAAAGTGCTGAGTGCGCTTGCCCTGAGCGAAGTCGAAGGGGAGTGCTGAGTATCAGCCCAGTTACTTCATTGCTTTAAGCAATTAACACTGTTCTCACCTATGTGACTACGGCTTACCTATATTTTCAGCACATATTAGGTTAGTTGGTAAATCTGGAAAAACTCTGAATAATTCTGCCTCAATGGGTGGATTTTGGTCGCTACTTATCTACTTAATTTGGCATACTCCATTTTGGGAAATATAAATGTGTTTATGCCCAATCCACTTTTAGCAGATTACTGTGCAGATTTTTCCTCAACGAAAGTATTTTTTGATTTTTTGTCTAATACTTGCGATCGCTGCTTGTCAACGAGTCCAGTCGTCCAATCAACGCCTAGCCGCTTTACCACAAGATCCATTAGTTCAAGTTTATTTTAACCATTCCCAGTCCTCAGAATACAAAGAACCTTACCGTCGGCTAACTCGCCCCGGAGATAACTTAGAACAGCATATTGTCGATGCTATTTCTCAAGCTAAATCTACTGTAGATGTGGCAATCCAAGAATTGCGGTTACCTAACCTTGTCCAAGCATTGGCAGATAAACAGCAAGCTGGGATCAAAGTCAGGGTAATTTTAGAAAATAACTATAGTCGCCCTTGGAGTAGCTTATCACCCGATGAAGTGCAAAATTTAGCACTTAGGGAAAAAGCACATTATCAAGAATTTCAGAAATTTGTTGACCTTAATCAAGATCATCAAGTTAGCCCAGAGGAAATTAATCAACGAGATGCTTTGATAATTTTACAAAATGCCCAAATTCCTTGGATAGATGATCAAGCTGATGGTTCAGTAGGTAGCAGTTTGATGCATCACAAATTTGTGATTGTAGACAATCGTTTTGTGATAACAACTTCGGCTAATTTTACTCTAAGTGATGTCCACGGTGATTATACAAATCTTAGCAGTTTAGGTAATGCCAATAATTTTTTACAGATTGATAGCCCAGAATTAGCAGCTTTATTTACAGAAGAGTTTAATATTATGTGGGGTGATGGCCCAGGTGGCAAACCAGATAGTAGATTTGGCTTAAAAAAACCACTGCGATCGCCAAAAACAATTACATTAGGTGAAACCACAATTACTGTGCATTTTTCGCCTATTTCCCCAATTCAACCTTGGAGTAAAACTGGTAATGGTTTAATTGGTGAAACTTTAAATACAGCAACTAAATCTATCGATATGGCGTTGTTTGTCTTTTCAGAACAGCGTCTTTCTACTATTCTGGAAAATCGCCATTTAGAAAATGTCAGCATCCGCGCCTTGATTGACTCACAATTTGCTTATCGTCCTTACAGCGAAGCCATGGACATGATGGGAGTGGCGCTGAGTAATAATTGTCAATATGACGTTGATAATCATCCTTGGAAGAAACCCATTACTACTGTCGGTGTACCTACTTTAGCTAAAGGTGATTTATTACATCACAAATTTGCCGTCATTGATCAAAAAACAGTAATTACAGGTTCTCACAATTGGTCAGCATCAGCCAATCATGGTAACGATGAGACACTTTTAGTAATTGAAAATCCCACAATTGCTGCTCATTATGTACGTGAATTTGCCCGTCTTTATACTAATGCTAGACTGGGTGTCCCCCCAACAGTTCAGCAAAAAATTACCGCAGCAGAGAAAAAGTGTCCCCAAATAAAAACACCAACATCAAGTGAAAATCTAGAAATTAAAATTATAAATATCAATACAGCGACCTTAGAAGAATTAATCACTCTTCCAGGTATTGGTAAGCAATTGGCACAAAGGATAATTAATGTCCGTCAGCAGCAAAAGTTTACATCTTTACAAGATTTGACAAAAGTTCCAGGAATTAGCACTAGAATGATAGAAAAATGGCGCGATCGCGTAACTTGGTAATTAATAGTTTTACTGGTCGACCAACCTTCAACCTTGAATTGGGTCATCTTATAGTGTTTCCTAATCTGCTGAAGTACTGAATACATCGCGAATAAAATTTGACAATCTTTGCGTAACTCGGCGCTACCTTAGCGTGCCTCTGCGTTAAAAAATATTAGTTCTGTATGCATGAAGGAGAATATTCTGATTGTTGGCTCATGGCAATAAAACGAAAGAAATCATTACACTGAAGTTAGTTGCCTGGGATTGACTGTCCTATAGAACCGATGACTCAACAAACTGCGAGAATATGTATCCTTGGTGGAGGCTTTGGTGGTCTGTACACTGCCTTGCGCTTAAGCCAGTTACCTTGGGAAAATACACAAAAACCCGAAATTATCCTAGTTGATCAAAGCGATCGCTTTATATTTTCTCCTTTACTGTACGAATTATTGACTGGGGAACTACAAACCTGGGAAATTGCCCCGCCGTTTACAGAACTTTTACAAAACACAGGTGTGCGTTTTTATCAAGCTGTGGTGTCTGGCATTGACACTGACCAGCAACGAGTACACTTACAGGATGGGCCGGAAATTCCCTATGACCGACTAATCTTGGCATTGGGTGGGGAAACCCCCCTAGATATGGTTCCCGGTGCTACATCCTACGCTTACCCATTCCGCACTATCACTGATGCCTATCGTTTGGAAGAACGTCTGCGAATTTTGGCAGAATCGGATGTAGAGAAAATTCGCGTGGCAATTGTGGGTGCTGGTTACAGTGGCGTTGAATTAGCCTGTAAGTTAGCCGACAGATTAGGCGAAAGAGGACGTTTCCGCTTAATTGAAATCGGCGACCAAATTTTACGAACTTCCCCAGAATTTAACCGCGAAGCTGCCAAAAAAGCTTTAGAAGCAAGGGGTGTGTTTCTAGATTTAGAAACCAAAGTAGAATCAATTGGGGCAGATACTATTTCTCTAGAGTACAAAAATCAAGTAGATACGATTCCCGTAGAATTGGTAATTTGGACTGTGGGAACGCGAGTTGCACCTGTTGTCCGCGCACTTCCTCTCAAGCAAAATCAGCGTGGTCAAATCAGCACTACACCGACGCTGCAAGTTTTAGATCATCCAGAAATATTTGCCTTGGGAGATTTAGCAGACTGTCTTGATACTGAAGGACAACAAGTCCCTGCTACAGCCCAAGCTGCTTTTCAACAAGCTGATTATACTGCTTGGAACATCTGGGCTTCTTTAACTAATCGCCCTTTGCTGCCTTTCCGTTACCAGCAGTTAGGGGAAATGATGACACTGGGAAAAGACAACGCTACCTTGACTGGTTTAGGAATCAAACTAGATGGTTCTTTAGCATATATTGCCCGCCGTCTTGCCTATCTGTATCGCATGCCAACTTTAGATCATCAGCTAAAAGTTGGTTTTAATTGGCTAGTCCGTCCTATTATAGATACACTTTCAAAGTAAACAGTCATAGGTGCTACCTCATCACTGAAACTCTCATAAGTCCTTCCTTCGGGTATCTTACGGCAGTCACTCATTTGGGGAACCAAAAAAATCACACTGCCTTACCAAAATCTAAAATTAGACATTCATAATTATAAAAAGTTTGATGGAACGACCGAAAGTTATTTTTTTAGATGCTGTGGGCACACTCTTTGGAGTTAAAGGTAGTGTGGGCGAAGTTTATAGTCAGATAGCCCAAGAATTTGATGTTGAAGTTTCAGCCGAAATCTTGAATACAAAGTTTCTCCAAAGCTTTAAAGCAGCACCGCCACCCATATTCCCAGATGCAGACTCACATGATATTCCCCAACGAGAGTTTGATTGGTGGCGGATAATTGCCCTCAATACTTTTGAAAGTGCAGGCGTTCTTCAGCAATTTTCTGATTTTTCCGCTTTTTTTAGCGAACTTTATATTCACTTTGGGACTGCGGAACCGTGGTTTGTTTATCCCGATGTCTTGTCATCCTTGGGGAACTGGCGGCGACAGGGAGTTGAACTAGGGGTGCTGTCCAATTTTGATTCCCGAATTTACTCGGTATTGCAAAGTTTAGGACTGAGTAGTTATTTTACCTCTGTGACTATTTCTACCCAGGTATGTGCAGCTAAACCTGATCCTAAAATTTTTGCGATCGCTTTAGAAAAACATAATTGTCCACCCGAAAAGGCATGGCATATTGGTGACAGCATTGTAGAAGACTATCAAGGTGCTAAAGCTGCTGGACTCAGGGGTATTTGGATTAATCGTGAGCCAGGTGACAGGTGATAGGCTTGAAAGTCTTTTGGTATCTTGATTTGATGATTAGTTTATGACCTAATTCACATCTTGCACCAAGCGACTGAAGTCGCGGCTACACGAACAAAACCCGCACTTCGACAAGAGTTCGGCGAAGGCTACTTCGACAAGGCTCAGTACAAGTCAGTCGAGCCGCGGACTTCGTTTGTATAGCCACGAATTTCATTCGTTGGGGCTAGGTGCAAGATATGTGCTAAGCTAAGTGGCAACTGCTATACATAAAATTTCTGTGAAAGGCAATCTCCCGTTATCAAACAGTACTTAACAGGAGATTGTCAGATGTTAATAAACGAGCAAAGGACGCGCTAGTAAAAAGCTAGAAATTGATTTCGCATCTACCGGCTCACCTTGGAGAATAGCTTTCTCCAGTTCTTCGGGAGTCATCAGTACAGTTTCAATGTCCTCATCTTCATCTTTTTTCGGTGGGCTTTCCAGCTTTGCCAAATCTCGTGCGAGAAAAGCATAAATAATTTCGTCTGAATAGCCAGGAGCCAGGAAAAACTCGCCTAATTTATCCCATTTTTGGGCACTATAGCCAGTTTCCTCTTCAATTTCCCGTTGTATTGTCTCCAAGGGATCTTCACTGAGTTCCACAGTTCCTGCGGGAAACTCTAATATCCTGCCTTGAATGGCAAAACGATACTGGCGCACAAGTACAAGTTTACCTTCTGCTGTCACGGGCACTGCTAAGGCTCCGCCTGGATGACGAATACATTCCCAATCTCCTTCTGCTTTGTTAGGTAAACGCAAGCGATTGACTTCAAAATCAAACTTGCGACCTTTATAAAACAAGCATTGTTTTAGTAGTTGTGGTAATTCTCTACCTAATGGCATAGTAAAATTCTGTTATGTCTACCTACATATACATACAAACACTGTTCGATTAATCAAATCAGTGTCTTTTTCTGCGTTTATGACTGGTAATTTTAATTGCTCTCTAATAAATGTACACCAGAACAGTCTACCTCTTTGAGTAAATCTTTAATCACGCGTCCAGAAATTGGTTCTACCCAATCTGGCGCAATCTCCGCAAGTGGCACTAAAACAAAAGCACGCTCTCGCATTCGGGGATGAGGAATTTGCAGGTTGGGCGTATCCATGATTAAGTCATCATATAACAACAAATCTAAATCAAGCGATCGCGCGCCCCAGCGTTGTTGACGCACTCGCCCAAATTTTTGTTCTGTTGCTAATAACGTCTCTAATAATAGCTGCGGTGGCATTTCTACTTGCAATATGGCACAACCGTTTAAGTAATCTGGTTGCGGTGGCCCTACAGCTTTAGTTATATACCAACTGGATTTGGCTTGTAACTTAATACCTGGTGTCTGAGCTAATATCTCTATGGCTGCTGTTAAAATTGCCTGGGAATCACCAATATTTCCACCGAGGGCAATGACAGTAGATTTAGCTACTGCACCTATACAAGATGTATTTAATGAGCTTGCTGCTAGGAACAATTATTTTCAACTATTGTATAAATAATTACAAAAAATTATCAATCAATCCCAAGAAACATTTTTATGTATTACTGAATTCAGTTAATTATTTATGAGCTATTATACTAACACAAACATGGTGCGCTAACCCCAACATTTGATTCGGGTGGTTAGGTTTCAGCTACTTTGAGTGAGGAACTGACGTGGGGAAGCTCACCTCCTGGTTCAAGCAAAGATCAACCAATTTGAGTGACTCTGACAAGGAGGAACCGCGATTGTCGTCTGGTAATCATTACGAGAACGAGGAACCCGCACATGAGAGCTTATTACCCACAAAGTTAATGAGAGCAAGGCAGTTATTGAATCAGATGGGTGGCGTACCCTCTGGAATTATTTCCCAATTTACCAGTCGCGATAGACCTTTTTATCGTCGTCTATGGTTTTGGGCAGGTTTGAGTTTAGGCGGTGGCATCATTGCCTTGAACTACTTCATTAGCACCATAGACCAAACTTTACCGGATAAATCTCAGTTAAAAGTTGTTACCCGAGAGCGAACACTGACTATCAAAGCAGTTGATGGCAGTATATTACAACAACAAGGTGAAGCCACTAGAGAACGGCTAAGACTTGAGCAAGTACCCAATCAACTCAAACAAGCTTTCATCGCTTCAGAAGACAGAAGGTTTGCACATCATCAGGGGATTGATCCTCAAGGAATACTGAGAGCAGCTTTTAATAATTTGCGATCGCAGACTGTGGTAGAAGGTGGTAGTACTATCACCCAACAGCTAGCACGAATTCTTTTCCTCAAACAAGAGCAGACAATTTGGCGCAAACTCAAAGAAGTCCGTCTGGCACAGAAGATGGAGCAAGAATTGACTAAAGACCAAATTATCGAGCGTTACCTCAATCTAGTGTACTTAGGTTCTGGAGCTTATGGTGTAGCAGATGCCGCCTGGGTATATTTCAGTAAATCAGTAGACCAACTGTCCTTGGGGGAAGCGGCAATGATTGCTGGATTAGCTCCCGCCCCCAGTTTGTACTCCCCAGCGCAAAATCCAGCCGCCGCCATACAACGACGAAATTTAGTATTACAACGGATGTATGAAGATAAATTTATTACAGCATCTGAAAGACAGGCAGCTGCTCAAGAATCGCTAACCCTCAACAGCAGTTTTCCCAAACGATTACAAGTCGAATCTCCCTACTTTGCCAGTTACGTTTTGCAAGAACTGCCCAAGTATGTATCCCCCGATTTACTGACACAAGGAGGATTAGTAGTAGAAACCACCTTAAATCCCACTTGGCAGGAGGCAGCAGAAGCAGCAGTTACTAAAACCTTGCAAGAGCAAGGACGCTGGCAAAACTTTACTCAAGGAGCTTTAGTAGCCATCGACCCCCGCAATGGTGAAATTCAAGCAATGGTTGGGGGCAAAGACTTTGAGAAGAATCAGTTTAATCGGGTTACCCAGGCACAGCGTCAACCAGGATCAACATTTAAGGGATTTGTCTATGCCGCAGCCATAGCTACTGGTAAAAGTCCCAATGACAGCTACTTAGATGCACCCTTTGTAGTCGATGACTACGAACCGAAAAACTATGGCAACACCTTCCGGGGTTCGATGACTATGCGAGATGCCCTCACCCGTTCTATTAATATAATTGCGGTGAAAGTATTAATTGATATAGGATTTGAGCCAATTATTAATACTGCCCGTAATTTAGGCATTAAATCGGAACTCCAGCCGACCTATTCCTTAGCTCTTGGCTCAAATGAAGTGAATCTGCTAGAGTTAACCAACGCTTATGGTAGCTTTGCTACTCAAGGATTGTATGTAGAAGCTCATGGCATTCGCCGCATCCTTGACCGCCAAGGACAGGTAATCTGGTCAGCTGATTTCCAGCATCAGCGAGTTCTTGACCCTACTAGTGCTGGGATCATGACCTGGATGTTACGTAACGTCGTAGAAGCCGGTACTGGTGGCCCTGCCCAATTAAAGAATAGACCTGTCGCTGGGAAAACTGGCACCTCTGATGAAGCCCGCGATTTGTGGTTCATTGGTTACATCCCCCAACTAGTAGTAGGGGTTTGGCTAGGGAATGATAACAACCGCCCAACTTCCGGAGGCAGTGGTAGTGCTGCTTACACCTGGCGGGAATTTATGGAAAAAGCAATAGAAGGGATGCCTGTAGAAAAGTTTCCCGAAAGACCTAAACTAGAGGGTCGTAAAGGCAGTATTAAGGCAAAACCTCTCAAGCCTAAATCAGTGCAGCATCGTTCTCTTTCCTCTACTACGAGTCAGACAACGGCTGTCAGTTCTAATGATAGCCGTTCATCTAGAAGATATAGAAGACGTTCTCAACAGCAAAATACCAACACATCTGCCAGTGTGTCTTCTCCTTCTAGACGGCGTAGAACAGTAGAATCGGAGGCTACGCCACCATCTAGGACTCGACGGTCTTTACCCCCCACCAGTAATAGTTCTGGTTCTGCTACACCCCAGCCCTCATGGAGAGAGAGACTTAGACCTAGCCCATCTGCCTCGGATTAGAGGGGATAAGGGAAGAGCAAGTCTGTTTTCTAGCAGGAGATTTGCACACCATCTTTCAAGAAACAAGTCAGGAGGCAGGAGGCAGAAGCGAAGAGGATTTGACTTGTTTATTTCATTTTGAATTTTGAATTTTGAATTGATTCATGTTGCTCATCAAAAAGGCAAGGCAACTGACCCTATCAAATATTTCGCTGCACCAGAAAATCAAGATTTAGGCATTGTTAAACGACAACGACAACGAAAACCAAACATGAAGCTCATTGTTGCATCCTTCCCTGATAAACAACGAGGCACATCTGAATTTTTCTTTCAAGCACCTTCTAAAATCCCCTTGACAACTGCCTCACAACCTTAACTTGGGGTTAATTCTGTTTTTAGTACCTGGATGTCAGAGGTATCAGATGATAGCAACCATCTGGCAAATTCAGCAGGGTAGGTTTCGGCAAGATATTTGCAGGTGTTATCGTAACTCAAGGGCGATCGCTTACTAAGTAACTTGTATATAACTCAATTCTTATGGCAAACATGATCACAATTACGGATTCTCTCGTTCCTCATCCTGCACCGCAATCAACAATTATTCGTCTGGAGAATATATTTAAAATCTACGGCAGTGGTGAAACCGAAGTCAAAGCCCTCAATGATGTGAATTTGACTATATATGAGGGGGAATATTGTTCCATTATGGGGCCTTCTGGTTCTGGCAAATCCACGGCCATGAATATTATCGGCTGTTTAGATCGTCCTACTGCTGGTCAGTATTACTTAGATAACGTTGATGTGGCACAAATGGATGATGCAGAGTTAGCAAAAATCCGCAATATCAAACTGGGGTTTGTGTTCCAGCAATTCCACTTATTACCCCAACTGACAGCATTAGAAAATGTCATCTTGCCAATGGTATACGCAAGTATTAATCCTACAGAAAGACGCGATCGCGCCGCCGCCGCATTAAAAAAAGTCGGCTTAGAAAACCGCCTCAATAATAAACCTAATCAATTATCTGGTGGACAACAACAACGGGTAGCGATCGCGCGTGCTATTGTCAATCGTCCCGTTGTCCTCTTAGCTGATGAACCCACTGGCGCCCTTGATTCGCGCACAACGCAAGAAGTATTGGACATTTTTGGCGAATTAAATGCCAGTGGAATTACAGTTGTCATGGTAACTCATGAACCCGAAGTTGCCCGTCAAACCCAGCGCATCGTTTGGTTTCGTGATGGTGAAGTTATCCACACCAACTTGACTCCTACCGACTTAACTCAACTGGCTATGTCCTAACTCGCCAGCCGCATTACAAACTCGGTGTTTTACCTGTTTGTGCTTGTGTTTCAATAGGCTTAACATCGCTATAACCCATTTCACCAGCGATTGTCCGCAGGACTGAAATTTGCCCTTCAAAATCCAATCCCTCAATTTGGGACAGTAAATTATTGATAGCATCAGTTGACTTGTAGTTATCTGGCATCCCCACTACTGTATCGCCCATAGCTACTGCCCAAGCATACCAAACTAAAAGTTGGTTATTTTCTTTAATCGCACCATAAGCACGAGAATAATCTGTGTCTTCACAGTTAACTATATCCCGCATAATTGCCAGTTGTTGCTCATCTGACAATTTTAAATAATCTCCTAAAAGCAGTGGTGCAAGTTCTGGTTCAGCCGCAGCCGGCGCGGCTGGAGTAATGGATTTACCCATTTTTTCATAAACAAAATATAGCCAAGCTAGTTTAGCATCGGTATCTAAAGCATTAAACGCTTCTACTACTTTCAAAGTTTCGTTACTTTGAGCTTGAGAAAAAGTTTGATTGGAACTTGCAGTCACAATTTATCTCCATTATTCATAGATTTAACTATATGATTATCAAAATTTCATACATGGAATCTACTTCCTCAAGAAAGAGTTGTATTAATTAAATCTTTAAGTTTTTACTTAACCATTAATAGATATCCAAATATCTCCTAAGAGAGAAAGGGTATTGCTAATGGCTTTGGTAAAATCGCCCCAGCAGTTGGAAAATTACCCAAGGTTTTTATTTATGAATGATCAAGTGAAACCCAATGTTAATGAAGCTTCTACCCATGATGCACAATTAGCTGCTGAAAATATGGCTAGTGGTGAAGAAAAAACACCAAAAGTAGATTTTGATGCTGATTATGCAGCAGCCCAGGAATTTAGTGTTAGTGAAATTGACCGCACAGATGAAGGTAAAGCAGCCGCTTCAGCAGCAACTGCACCAAAACAAGAAGTTTCTGCCACAGAAGCCACAAAAACTGAAGCGCAATCCACCGGAAACCCCAATGATTATGTAGAAATGGCTAAGGAAGTTGGGGGTTCAAAGGATGAGGCTGTAACTAGGGTTAATGATGATTTAGTCCAAAAGGCTTTGAAAAAAGGTCAAGGGAAAAAGTAAGCTTTTCTGTGTTTGAGAAAGTATAAATTCTTCTCTGCTTATCCTGCGTCAACATAATTTGAACATACAGCCTCACCCTTCCAGGGTGAAGGCGCTTTCAAATTTAACAGATTTTCATAACTTCTAATAGTTCGCTGGGTTGATGAATCAAAAAATCTGGATTTTGTTTAGCTAACACTTCTGGTGAATTGAATCCCCAAGTCACTGCTATTACTTTAATGTTAGCCTTTTTCGATGCTTCTATATCCCGGGTTTCATCTCCGACATAAATGACGGCTTGCGGTTTGAGTTGCTTTTGTCTGAGTACATTGTTAATTATGGTGGTTTTGCCAAAAATGGTGACTGCCGAGTAGATAAAATCAAATAATTGATCTAACTCGTTGTTTTTGAGAAAAGCTTTGACATTTTCTTGAGAATTAGACGTAATAATTCCCAACCTATAACCTTGACTTTGGAGTTCTATTAAAACTTCTTGAATTCCCGGAATAGGTTGAAATTCTTGAATTTTATTTTTTAATTCACCTTTAACTTTCTTGAGGAGAAAAGGAATTCTAAAGAGAGAAATGCCTGAATATTTAATAATTTCTCTAGAGGTAAAATTTCTCAGCAATGCCAGTTCTTCTGGCGTAATTTGTACATAACCAAACTCTACAGCTAAACGATTAGCAATACTTACTAGAGCATCTACTGTATCCGCAATCGTGCCATCAAAATCAAAAATAATTACTTTATTGGTCATGCTTATGTTCGGATGCGTCAAGATTAGCACGGGCATTTCTTCTTAACATTTCTGGCTTAATCCGCCGCAACGCTGATGCCGGAAATTGTTGATCCCACTCCTCATTTGAGATTTGGGCTAATTCTATCAGCTGGGGCGCAAGATTGGCAGGATAAGGCTGAAAATCTACCACATCTGTTGTCTGGGCAAAACGCTGGTTCCAAGGACAAACGTCTTGGCAAATATCACAACCAGCAACCCAGCCCTGTAAATTGGCTGTGATTGTCTCTGGTAAGTTTTCCGCCCGATTTTCGATGGTATGATAGGCGATGCAGCGATTAGCATCGACTACAAACGGCTGGGTAATTGCACCTGTGGGACAAGCTTCTAGACAACGAGTACAACTTCCACAGTGTTCTGTATGTGGGCGATCGCTCTCTAGTTCCAGATTTGTCAATACCTCTCCCAAAAATACCCAAGAGCCATACTCTCTGGTGATTACATTACCATTTTTGGCAATCCAACCAATGCCAGCGCGTTGTGCCCAAACTTTATCTTGTACCGGGCCAGTGTCTGCATAATATCTAGCTTCAACATTTGGATTGAGTGATTCTAGCCAGGTAGTCAAAGCCTTGAGCTTTTTGTGCATCACCTTATGATAGTCTCTACCCCAGCCATAACGAGAGATTTTGGCATATTCCTCGCCTTCAGGACGTTGATCTGGTGTGTAGTAATTGAGAGCAACACATACTAGCGATCGCGCTTCTGGCATGATTAAGCTAATATCTTGACGCTTCGGGTTATTCATCCATTCCATATCAGCGTGATAACCCAGGGTTATCCATGCTTGCAATCTCTGTGCGTCTGTATTATCTCCCCTATCTACAGCAGCAATTCCTACTTTGTGAAATCCCAATTCTTTGGCTTTTTCTTTGACTATACTGCTGCTGGTGACATAATACTGATTCATTTCGCTTATCTGAATTTGGCTGCAATTCTGGGCTGCTTCTTTATACATTATGCATCCATTGACTTTGTTCAATATTCATTACCATACCTATATGTAAATTTTATTTGCCATTTGTTAAGAAATAATGCAGAATATAGACAAAGAGGTAAAGTAACCCAGGGTAATGTAAACCTCACATTGATTACCTGCCTACTTAAACTCATCAATTGTGGTGCCATCATGACATTCACTTCTGATTCCGCTTCAACTCGCTTGTCTAACGCTTTGAATTACGGTAACCGGCCTGGTGATGCTGTTACCTCCACTAAGGCTGTGTTCCAAAGTCTCAGTGTAGATGACCAGTTAGCAGTGCTTTGGTATGCTTACACAGAAATGGGACGTTCTATTACACCAGCCGCTACAGGTGCGGCTCGTTTACAAATAGCCGCAGGTCTACTCAATCAAATCAAGCAAATGTCTCATGCAGAGCAATTAAATGTTATGCGTGACCTGGCTGCTAAAAGAAATACTCAAATTTCCCGCTCTTACGGTATTCTCAGCAATAACACCAAGTTAGCTTTCTGGTATGAGTTATCAGAATTGATGGTACAAGGATTTGTTGTACCCATGCCAGCTGGCTATCAACTTTCTCGGGATGGAGTACAAGTACTCGAAGCAATCAAGCAACTAGATTTTGGTCAACAAATCACAGTTCTTCGCCAGGTAGTAGCTGAGATGGGTACTGACCCCTTCTATAACTAAATTATTTGTCGATATCTTCCCAACCTCAATGTTGTGCAACTTGTATTTCCCAGGTGTCCGCCTGGGAAACACTCTTTCTTAAGCAATTGTTCATCTTTCATGGGGAATATTGATCATCTATATCGACAGCAACTTGCTTTATATTTAATTTTGGATTCCAATAGATGTTCAGCTAGTGTGATCAAGGTGATGCTATGACAGCTGCTGAATCTTTAACGACAACTACAGCCAAAGAAGAATTGCAAATTGAGGGCATTTCCGCACCCAACATCTTAGGTTACTTTGAAACTCTCAACGCTGGGGAATTTCAGGCGACTGCTGCTTTATTTACTGATGACGGTGTGATGTATCCGCCCTTTGAATCTGGTATTGTAGGGACAGATGCGATCGCTACCTATTTACAACAAGAAGCTGGAAATATTCAAGCTCATCCCCGTCAAGGAATTATTGAGACTTTAGAAAATGGCCAAATCCAAGTTCAAGTCACAGGTAAGGCACAAACTTCTTGGTGTGGTGTCAACGTTCTTTGGCTATTTATCCTCAACCAACAACAGCAAATTATCAGCGCCAAAATCAAACTCATAGCTTCTCCCCAAGATTTACTTTCCTTACGTCGGGAAGCATAGCATGTTGAATTTTCTTATTTCTTAACGGCGCTTGGTTCTTGTAAAGAACGCAATAGCAATCTCCGACCTAATTCAATATCTGATGGCGCACATTGCCACTCTGGGTGTGCTGTCATCAATAAACTATCTAAAGTTTCTTGATCAAACAGATGCCAAACTGGAGCATCATTGATCTGGTCTGCTACTGCATAGCAATTGGAACTGACACAGTAAATAGTACAAGCTCTGGCAATTCTATTTAAAGTCATTTGTTCTCCCGGCTGTAAAGAGCGAAACTGGCGAATAGCCTGTCCTAATTCGCTCATTGACTCAACTACTAACCCAGGTACAGCTACTGTTATATTCCTGTCTCCATTCACGGCAATCCAGTAATGACGACTGGGGTCGATACCCTCTAGCCAAGGTGATTCATCATCAAGGCGATAGCGTGGTGACAAACAAAATAAAGCTTCCATAGATTAAGGCATGACTTTGGTTTACTGAGGATTATTTTTACCCATTGACAACCCTGAGAATCTACACTGAGGATTGTAGGGATATGCTGCTAATTACCTCTGGTCTTAACAAAGCATTAGTTTGTCTTCTGCTGTAAATTCAGCAGTAAGGCTTGATCTTACTCAGCACTCTTCATATTTTTAGTATTTAATAATTGCTCCTGATAAATCAAATAAATTTAGCAAAAATTAGTAACTTTATTAAGATTTATTAATAAACTAGCTCTAGTCCTCTGTGATTGCGGGTTTTAATCTTGTGTCATGCGTTAACATTCGGCATCACACACAGAAATTTTTGGCAGTTTGTAAAATTATGCAAAAGAAAAAAATTTATAAACTAAAAACTGTAACAATAGATACAGAATAAAACAACCTGCCTTAAATTCGTCCCTTAGCTCGGTGGGGTAGGTTGCCTCAAGCCAAATTTCTTTAGCGAAACAGAGGCAGAAAATGCTACTTCGATCCACTTATCTAACCTGCCCACTGCTTCCAGAAATTCAGGATACAAATGCGCCCACCTGGAATCCTGTCTGCAAAATTACCTATAATCGCGACTCGTGGGTCAAGTTGCTTCAACTTCCCAATGAATATAGTTTTGACGAAGCACTGCTACTATGCCAGGAATCGCAGGACACTTGGATTGCTTGGGTTCCTAGCCACGGCGAAATACTGTTAAACAGAAGTGATTTCTACTGTTAATTTTCAGATGGAAAGCGATCGCCATCTTCACAGATCAATAATTTGATTTAATATTTATGAACTTTGAGACAGCAACCGATTGGGATGAAGCGTTTGAGTATCTACCAGGATCGGTTGTAGAATTGAAAGCGCAACCGGGAGTCTTTTATGTAATTGACTTCTATGAAGCAATGATGGTACCGCCTGTGTGGTTAGTCAATGACCCGCGTCCTCGCTATCCTCATGAATTACGGATTGTATCACGTGTCAAGGCGTTGGTCTGTTCATTAGAGCCGCAGCTTGTACCAACCTGAACAGATCTGATTAGCGGCATATTTACTGCATTTGAACACATAGGCAAACGATGCGTGACCAAAAATCAACTAGCAGCGACACTACGGTGCGATTCCAGCAACTCTCTCTAGAGCTTTTTATCGCCTTAGTCATCAAAGGATAATTGCTGTGGATGGTTTACCAGAATTTTTCTGCAAGTGAGCGTAGAGAATACTTACAAAGTCCGGTAATCCACAATCTAAGTATTCAAAATTGTCAATTAACTAGTTCGGGTATGGTAGCTTCTAACTTAAGACAGTTAGCGCCATTAACTTGTAACTGGTACTCCACATTATCCATCAAACGATTCATAATTAGCCAACCATAGCCGCCTTCTTGTTTTTCTGTAGGGTTGGGCGGCAAATATGTAGACATATCAAAGCCTTCGCCATAGTCCCAAATTTCTATGGCAATATCTCGGTCTTTTAGTTCCAAACGCAGTAGAATTGGTAAATTCGGCTGTTCTTTGTGGGCATGACGGACTACATTTGAGTATGCTTCTACCAAAGCTAACCGCAAACGACTTGATTGCCGTGACCAATCAACCGATTCTTTGAGCTGAATTTTTAAGCATCCCAGCAACCAGCTTTCAACAATGTTTAAATAACTCAAGTCACTTGGTACATGAAGCTCACTTTTCATTACTTACAAAACCTCCAGTGAAAGTATAGTTTGATCATCTTCTTGAACGTGATTATCTGCCTGGATGCGAGCTAGTAAATTGTTCAGAGAAAGCGGTTGGGGTTCCTTTTGTAGAAGTTGCCAAAGACCTTCCTGATTCAGCATAGAACGGTTCATTGACTGGAGGCTACCCTCGGTTTTTGCCGTATCTAATAATTTATTAGATACCATTGCTTCTGTAATTCCATCACTAGCTAGCAGTAAAGTATTTCCAGCAGCAAGAACCAACCGACCAGACTGTGCTTGCCACTGAGGTAAGATACCCAAAGGAATACCGCGCACCTTCAGATAATCGGGGTTTGCGGCTACATTGGCTGAGCCTGACCAAAGCAGGGGATATATATGACCAGCATTGGCGTAGACTATTTCTTTGGTAGTAGGCGTATAACGGGCTAAGACGAGGGTAATAAAGCAATTATTGCCAATTAAATCATCACAAAGAGCGCTGTTGAGATTACTTACCACCACATTTGGTTCGGCTGGCGTTTCTTGAGATAATTCCCGGCGCAATACGGAAATAGCACTAGCCATAAATAAAGCAGCTGGCACACCTTTGCCGGAAACATCACCGACTGCCAACCATAAATCGCCTTTGGGATGAATAAACACTTCAAAAAAATCTCCTCCCACTTCACGAGCCGGGTAACAGCAGGCTTGTAGCTTGGCACCTGTAATATCCGGTAAAGTTTGGCGTAGCAAGTTGTTTTGAATTTGGCGGGCGACCTCCAATTCAGTGCTGAGCTGTTGTTGCTTTTCCTGGAGGCGTTGATAGAGCTTGGCTTGGGAGAGGGCTAAGGCTGCTTGTTCGGCAACACCTGCAATTAGTTGAATTTCTTCGTCTTGCCAAGGTTGCTCGTTTCCCCACTGGTAGATAGCTAGGACAGCTAACAGGTGTTGCTGGTATAAAAGTGGCACAACCAGGTGGTGACAGGGATTACCATCATATGTATCTTGGGTAAGTTGATAATGGCGAGTTTCCAGAACTTTTGCAATTAAAAGACTGGGATTATAGGCACAACAAGGTAAACTAGATTGAGGATCTTGATAGCAAAATTGGTCTTCTGTTAAGCGATCGCTCTCCACAGGTCTGAGTAAACAACAAGTAGCGGCAAATGTTTGTCCAATTGTGGCCACAATCTTTTCCAGCATACTGTCATAATTTAGGGATTCCCGAATTGCCGTTGTCACCGCATTAAATAAAGACTCTCGCCGCAGAGCGCGACGCAACTCACGGGTACGTTTCTTAACTACACGGTATGTATCAGTAGCTTGGTCAACAATTACTTTCAGTTGTTCGGGACTCCAGGGTTTGGTGATGTACTTAAATACTTGACCGGAGTTAATGGCATCCACCAAATCTTCCACATCAGTAAAACCAGTCAGTAAAATTCGGATTGTATCAGGAAAGCGCTCCACTGTGCGACTGAGAAATTCGGTGCCGTTCATTTCCGGCATTCTTTGATCCGAGATAATCACAGCCATCTCGCCTTCTTTGTCCAAAATTTCCAGCGCACTCAGGGCATGATTAGCTTTATATACTTGAAAATCTCGCCTAAAAGTACGGTAGAGTAAATCTAAGTTATCCAGCTCATCATCTACTACCATGAGCTTGAGTTTGCCTATCTCTGTCTCAGTCATATTGACTTTAAAATTTTTGATAATTAAATAGCGAGATAGTGCAATTTTTATCTCACCCGATAACTAAAAGATTAAAAAGTAATCCTTAAAGATAAGTTACCCATTTTGAACGGATAAATTTACTTAAAGCTTTCAACTTCCTGGTGTTTGCTCAAGTAAATACAAAAGTTTATCCCACTAATCCAGAACGCAAGGCGCGTACGGCTGCTTGGGTACGGTCATCGGCGCATAGCTTATTCAAAATATTCCGGACGTGTGTTTTCACAGTTCCGACTGTGATGTATAGGCGTTCGGCAATAACTGCATTGCTACAACCCTCGACGATTAACTGTAACACTTCTAATTCCCTCTCTGTCAGGGTGTAAGAGTCTATCATTTCCAAATCCTCCTCAGATTCTAAGTTCTGGGAAGGATTTTTTTGGTCTGCGGCAACCGTTTCTAGTTTAGAGGGATTTTGTTGGGCTTGTTGTAATACAATGCGTGCGATCGCTGGATCGATCCAAGCGTTGCCATTGTAAGTTACTCGCACGGCTTCCAGTAAATTATCAAACTTGATATCTTTCATACAGTAAGAGTCTGCCCCAGCTGCAAAAGCTGCTAGCACGGCTTCTTTATTATCCTGAAGTGTTAAAATTAACACCTTTGTTGATGAATCTCCACCATTAGTGAGAGCTTTCAATTCCCGTGTCAGTTCAATACCATCCTTATCTGGTAAACCAATATCTACAATCGCAATATCTGGTTGTAGCTTTTTTAACATTTTCAGACCTTCTGCCGCATTAGCAGCTTCTCCTACAACTTCAATTTCTTCCTTTTGTAGTAAAGCTGTCCGAATACCTACACGGGTAAGGTCGTGATCTTCAATCAGAGCAATCCGAATTTTACTCATAGTCAGCTTCCGCAAGTTACATTACCTTAACTTTAAAATTGAGTTCATTCAAAAGTCTTATATAGAAAATGCAGTTTAAAGTCATTTGTACAAAACACTTCAATAATAAAATTAGTGGGCATTTACCCCAAATATGAAAAAGACGCTAAAGACTAGTATTTTTACTTAGCACTTAGGCAGGAAGCACTTTTTATAGTGCCAATTTACTGAATTCTGATTTCTATTGTGGCAGGTGTGTGAACTTACAATATGAGATAACCCTAGCTCAACCCCATACTTTTTAGTTTGTGTTGCCAGAAATTTGTCAAAAATCGCTGATAAATACTTATTGATAAATAATAAGATATTTTTATATATTCATTTTTCAGTATACGGTCGCATTGTAAACAAAGCAATCATATAAGGTAGGTAATTTACCTAGTTTTCCCCTGCCAATTAGCTAAATTTTCCACAGACAACCTATTAAAAAATTTGATAGACTATCGTTCGAGGGAATTTGGTGCGAGTCTAATCAAGAATAAGGCCATGTCTAAACAGCCTAAAGTGTTTTCAGTACTGGGAATACCAGTTCATGTTATGAGTAACTATCCAGGCTGGTTGCGAGAATGCCTGCAACACAGCAAAGGTACTCATGTAGTCACGCTCAATGCAGAAATGACTATGCAGGCAGAACGAAATAGTTCCCTCGCTCAAGTAATTCAAAATGCCGAGTTAGTGATTCCAGATGGCGCAGGGGTAGTTCTGTATTTGCGGTGGCTTTGCTGGCAAAAAGTGCAACGTTGTCCGGGGATTGAGCTAGCAGAAACCTTATTGCAATACCTTGGGCAGCAGACAGATGCCAGAATATTCTTTTATGGGGGAGCGCCGGGAGTCGCGGCAAAAGCAGCAGAGTTTTGGCAGCAACAAATCCCTAGTTTGAACCTAGCAGGTACTAACTCCGGCTACCATACCCCAGAAGAAGAAGAGCAATTAAAACAAACACTTGCTCAATTACAGCCACAAGTGATTTTTGTGGGTTTGGGAGTACCACGGCAAGAATTATGGATTGCCCAAAATCGCCATTTGTGCCCCCAAGCGATTTGGATTGGTGTTGGTGGCAGTTTTGATATTTGGTCGGGGACAAAAACTCGCGCTCCTGCTTGGTTAGCAAATAATAACTTGGAATGGCTGTATCGGCTTTATCAAGAACCCTGGCGTTGGCGGCGGATGTTGGCTTTGCCAGAGTTTGCGGTTAAAGCCTTTGTTTATCGGTTGACTGTTAGGGGTGCTATTTAGTGCTGAGTGCTTCCTTTCTGAGTGTTATTACTTACTAAATATTCAGAGCTTCAAAAAATTTTCATTTTTGGACTTGAGATTTGAGATTCCCTGGTACTGCCTGGGAATCCTTGTTTTAAGGTGAATTTCAAATCGCCAACTTCCCACTATGTGATTGAGGATGTGAGGAAAGTCTAGCAATGCCAGTATTAATAACTCCCAGAACTACTGAAACAGAGGATAGTAAAACTCAACAACACAGCCGTGGTGCTAATGCCATGGTGCAATTACACTCCATCACAAAAACCTATACTAATGGCTGTCATGCTTTGTTGGATGTGAGTCTAGAGGTTAAACATAAAGAATTCCTGTTTATCACAGGGCCAAGTGGTTCTGGTAAATCAACTCTTTTAAAACTGTTATATGGTGAAGAGCTACCCACACAGGGCGAGGTGATTGTTGATGACTGCAATGTGAAAACCTTGCGAGGCGATCGCTTGTCATTATTGCGGCGACGCATTGGTATTGTATTTCAAGATTACAAACTCATTCCCCAGCGCACAGTGGCAGAAAATGTCACTTTTGTCCTGCAAGCTCAAGGGTATACCCGCAAGGAAATTCAACGGCGTTTAGAACCAACTTTGAAGCTAGTAGGTTTACTGTCTAAAGCCGACTGTTTTCCTGATCAATTGTCTGGGGGAGAACAACAGCGCGTAAGTATTGCGCGGGCGATCGTGGGAACACCACCTTTAATTTTGGCAGATGAGCCAACAGGCAACCTCGATCCAGATAATTCGTGGCAAGTAATGCAGATTCTCCAAAAGTTAAATACCTTTGGGGCAACAGTCATTGTGACTACCCATGATGAACAACTAGTGCGTCGGTGCAATCATCCAGTAGTGCAAGTCCGCAATGGACGAATTGATCGACAATCACCAAGAGTTCATAGTCATTAGCATCTCAATAAATACAAATTCGCCCGCTTATTAGGAAGAAATGCGAACCTGAGATTTTGTAGATAGAGGGATCAAAGTTGCCATTTTGCTGGATGGTTGCACTGGCAAATAATCCAAGGCTTGCAAACTTTCTAAAGCTGCATCTCTGATGACTGCTTCTTTCTCTTGAGTTAGTAATAGTTGCAAGCATGGGACGGCTGCTTGCTGCATCTGGGAATCAATTCGCTTACTAGTGATAATTTTAGTTAATTGACGTATGGCTATCAAACGCTTCAAGGGGTCTTGTGCTGTTAAATTGACCAACAACCGCTCAAAGTTGTCTTCTTCCTGGTTGCCATAAAAGCTGACCATTTGCCATATCAACAAAATTAAAGTTAATAGCGTCCCCAAACCTTGCAAAATAATTCCAGTAGCAATCCAAGAACTTTTGGAGTCGACCCAAATGGCAGCTGCCATGTAAGTGCTAACAGTAGCGATACCTCCACTACCAACCGCTAAGGCTAAACGATGGTTGGGGCTATTGAAAAATTGCCGCATCTGTGACCAGCATAGTTGCCAGTCCCATTTCTGCATTGAGTAGACTAACAACATTACCCCCACGCCAACCAGCAGTGCCAACAGCAGTTTCCAGTTCCACAACAGCATGGCAACGATAATTGTCAAAAAGCCCAGAATGCCTCCTGGTCCAGCGAAAGGCTTGAAAGGTCTTTGCTTTGGGCTTCCTGTCTTGAACTCTAAAAGTGACCAGTGGGGAATCTGGTTGACCAGTTGCTGCCAAGAAAATGAAGCCTTTGCCACAGTGTTTACCTACCTAATCACAATATTGTCTAATGTATAAGAATAACTGGGCTAGGGCGAGGAAAAGCAAGTTTTTCGCTGAATTTTTCCAGTTGTGATTAGATACAAAAACGAAAATTATCTAGGGTGAATTGACCATCAAAAGCGCAGAAGGTGACAGAGTGGATATTCTTGGCTGTGATTGATAAGAGGGAATTGGGGGGTAATACTGAGTCAGAATTGGCGAGGTTGGCGCTGGGAAGTATTGTTTGTGCCAGGACTTGGCGATCGCGATCGTAAGCGGAAAGAACCAGCCTCTGCGAACTGGTAACAAAAACACTAACCCAATTAACAGGACGCAAGAATGTCGCTTCTAAAAATCCGCCTTTGGGTGAACCCATCAATACTGTCAGTCCTGAATGGGTAGGAAACGCTGGATTTGATGGTTGTATTGCTAGGGAATTATGAAAAATTACACCCCAGTGTTCATACTGACGCTCGACAGTTTCAAAACATTTCAAATCTTCTAAATTTAGACAAATACAAGTAGGTACATCTACCTTAGTGGCGTCAAAGACTTCCTCAAACTCGCCCCGTTTAGCGGAAGCAATGACTTGATTTTGCACATTATGGTTGTCAAGTGAAAATTTGGCGTCTTCAACCGTGGGAATTTTATTCGATTGAAGAGTCGCCTGTTTGACCATGACACCCCGCCTGTTTATTAACTAGAGAAATATAAAAAGATTAATTAAATTAAAAGCTATTCTTTTTGTGTGCAGAACTATAAATAATAACCTTTCTTGATGAGCATTGCGACTATTTCGGACGTTGAAAATTAACCGTGATTTTTCTGATAGAGTACCATGAAAATTCATCTAGTAATTCTCTAATAGGTGATACTATTTACTAGTATAAAGTCGCAAAAACCTTTGTATATTGGTAATTAAAAGCAAATCGATTTCCGAAGCTTGAAAAAAAAATCACTAAAACTTTATAACTGAGGCAGTAATTTTACATCTACTTAATCTGACGGTGGCCAGAGGTGTCAAAATTATTGGTTCGCTGATAATAACAATTGTGGGGAGTTTGATTTGCATGAGTAAGCTTTTTAGGGTGAAGCAATTATCAGCAGCACCCAGCAAACATAACAGAAATTTCACAAATAATTATGTTTCAGCCACAAGGATTTGAGCAACGTTCCATAATAACTTCACTGGGTAAGATGGTTTACTATACTGCTACTAGCTCACCTTGGCAGGATCAGGCCTCTTCCCAAAATGACGACAAAGAAACTTTGGTGTTCCTGCACGGCTTTGGTGGTGGGTCTTCTGCCTATGAGTGGTCAAAAGTTTATCCGGCTTTTGCGGCGGAATATCGCATCCTCGCACCAGATTTAATAGGTTGGGGTAGGTCTGAGCATCCAGTACGGAATTACAGCATTGACGATTATTTGACGACGATTCGGGAGTTTTTCCAGCAGACTTGTACAGGCCCCGTAACAGCGATCGCCTCTTCTCTAACTGCGGCCTTGACAATTCGCGTCGCGATCGCCCATCCTGATTTATTCAAGTCTTTAATTCTCGTCACACCCGCCGGACTTGCCGATTTTGGCGAAGATTATTCTCGCAGCTTGTTTGCCCAAATAGTCAAAGTTCCGGTGCTTGATCGTTTGCTCTACAGCACTGGAATCGCCACTAGTGGCGGTATTCGTAGCTTTTTAGAGCAACGGCAATTTGCCCAACCCAATCGCATATACGCAGAAATTGTTGAGGCTTATTTACAATCTGCCCTACAACCGAATGCTGAATATGCGGCGTTATCTTTTGTGCGTGGCGACTTGTGTTTTGATTTGTCCTTATACATTCAACAGTTGACAATTCCCACCGCAATTATTTGGGGACAACAGTCAGAATTTACTGGCCCCGAAATTGGTCGTCGTCTAGCTGAGAAAAATCCCCAAGCTATCCGAGTATTTCAACCGTTGGAAAATGTGGGTTTAACGCCACAGTTGGAACTACCCGCAGTGACTATTGGATTAATTCGGCGGTTTTTACCACACTTAGTGCTGAGTGCTGAGTGCTGAGTGCGCTTGCCCTGAGCGAAGTCGAAGGGGAGTGCTGAGTACACAAATGTGATTAGCAGGCTAATTACGCCCATCTTCATGAGGAAGACTTGTTCTTGTCTAGTTTCTCTTGGATAGCTTGACGGCAAAATTCAGGAGGGTCTGCTTGAGATTTAACAGCTTCCTTCATTGATTCAGTACATCTAAAGCTAACAGTTGCCGTCATAGGTTCATCACCCTTTGGTTTTGATGGTTCTAAATTTTCTGGGGTTCCTTTAGGATTGGGCATCTGTTTAGAAATATAACTAATGCTTGAATCAGATGTACACAACTAATTAGACTATTTAATCGGTAGGTAATCAGCCTGAGAAACTTGTTACCTACCGATACCACTTTTAAAAAGAGGCATTACTATTCTATGTTCACTCGTACTGAACTTGAACTGTTGAGCGTTCCACAGTTAAAAATTCTCTGTAATCGATACGGTTTGCGACCCACTGGGAATGGTGGATACAAAACCAGCTACATCACATCCCTGATGGCATTTCCAGTATTAGCAATACATCAACTAGAAAAAGGTGAAGGGTTGAAATCACCATCATTTGCTAGCTTGCAAGAGATAGGTAGCACGTTAGATGAGATGGGTAGCCCCACAACAGAGCAAGCAGCACTGCTAAGAATCTCATTTGAGGGCAGGAGAATGACAATACCAGCCAGATATGACCAGGAAAAACTGATTGCTATCTATAAAGCTAAGAATCACTTAGAGGAGGTAATTAGCTTACTGGGAATGTAAGGATTTAAATTTGTTGAAGTGTAGGAGGGCATCATACCCCTCCTTTTGCCCATCCAACCAAGTTATGAAAATGATTGGTGGAAAACTCGCTAGAATGCTGATCTAGTAAGAAATTTAAAAACGGAGAGGGAGGGATTCGAACCCTCGTATACGTTTCCGCATAACAGACTTTCCAGGTCTGCGCCTTCAACCACTCGGCCACCTCTCCAGGTGCCACGATTTACGATTGTACTACGAAATCCTGAAAAATGCAAAGATAGAAGCAGACATAACTTAGATTAAAGCTGAAAAGTTAAATTCCCCAACCTCAAATCAAAATGTCCCGTACATACACAATTAAAATCCGCGATCGCGCCACTGGTAAAGAATTTACCCTCCAAGTTCCAGAAGACCGCTACATCCTGCACACTGCCGAACAGCAAGGGGTGGAACTACCGTTTTCTTGCCGTAATGGAGCTTGCACAACTTGTGCTGTTAGAGTATTGTCTGGAGAAATTTACCAACCAGAGGCAGTCGGATTGTCACCGGAGTTGCGGCGGCAAGGTTATGCTTTGTTATGTGTGAGTTATGCCCGTTCTGACTTGGAGGTGGAAACTCAAGATGAGGATGAGGTTTATGAACTCCAGTTTGGGCGCTATTTTGCTAAGGGTAGAGTTAAGGCGGGTTTACCTTTAGATGAGGATTAAGATTTTGTTCGCGCAAAGACGCAGAGACGCAAAGGTAAAAATTATAACTCTGGTGGCGCTTGTGGATCTCTGGGTGCGAAAAATAGTCATTTTAGGTTGCTTGCTGCTGCTGGTGAGTTGTCAAGGTAACAATCAATCTGCAAGCAATCAGGTGCAGGTGAAAGTAGCGCGGGTAGTCAGTGGGCAAAGTTTGGAAGTTTTAGGCATGGCTGAACAACCAAATTTGATTTCCCGAGTCCGATTAGTGGGAATTGATGCACCAGATTTGCAACAACAGCCTTGGGGAGATGAAGCCAGGCAACTTTTAGAGAAGTTAATTGGTGATCTAGAAAAACCCGTAACCCTGGAATTTGATCTTGAAGCCAAAGACAAAATTGGGCGGACTTTGGCTTATGTATGGAGAGATCAGCAGTTATTGAATGAACAAGTAGTCAAACAAGGGTATGCGTTGTTTGTGGGGCGATCGCCTAACCACAAATATGACCAGCGCTTGGAACGCGCTCAACAATGGGCTAGACTCATGGGAAAAGGAATTTGGCACCCAGAAAAACCCATGCGTGTCCCTCCTGCTGAGTTTCGGCGGCGGAATCTATAGAAAGTGCTTCCTTCCTGAGTGCTGAGTAGGAGACAAGAAGAATGCCCAATGACCAATGACTAATGACAAATGACTAATTTACAAATTTTTCTCGATATTGCTACGGAAGCGGCGCTGTCTGCGGGTAAGGTTTTGCAGGATTATTTGGGTAAATTAGAAGATGCCATTACTGAAAAAGGTCGTCCTGGTGATTTAGTCACTGCTGCCGATAAAGCCTCGGAAGTGGTGATTTTAGAAGTTTTGCGTCGCCACTTTCCTCAGCACTCTATTTTGGCTGAAGAATCGGGGAAACTGGGAAATCAAGATAATGAGTATCTCTGGGCAATTGACCCTTTAGATGGTACAACCAACTATGCTCACCAATACCCCGCTTTTGCTGTTTCCATTGGGTTATTAATTAATGGTATGCCGCAAGTTGGTGTAATTTATGACCCTCTTCACGATGAGTTATTCCGGGCGGCAACTGGATTGGGTGCAACGCGCAATCGTCGCTCAATTAAGGTTTCCGAAACATCTGAACTGAGTAAAAGTCTATTAGTAACGGGATTTGCTTATGATCGCCGGGAAACATCAGATAACAACTACGCGGAATTTTGTCACCTCACCCATCTCACCCAAGGCGTTAGGCGTAGCGGTTCCGCAGCCTTAGATTTAGCCTATGTTGCCTGTGGGCGTGTCGATGGTTACTGGGAAAGGGGAATTTCACCTTGGGATGTTGTCGCTGGTGTAATTTTACCACAAGAGGCTGGCGGTAAAGTCACTGCCTATGATGGTACTCCCTGCAAAATTGCATCAGGGAGAATTCTCGCAACCAATGGTAAAATCCACGACTACCTAAGTCATGAATTGGTAAAAGTTCCACCCTTATCAAGCTGGAAGTGAGGGGGACAAGGGGATAGGGAAAATAATTTTCCCAATGCCCAATGCCTACCCACCTTACAAATCACCGTTTACGCGAAGTAAACTAGAAAAAATCTAACGGCTCCTTTGGTGCAAAACCGCTCTATGTCTTTAAAAATAGATATTGGATTGTTTAAATATGATTTCATAGACCATCACGCAATTTTGTGTGTTTCTGTTGATGCGGATGTAAAAGATATACGCAAACGTTATCTGCAAATTGCTCGCCGCCTGCACCCTGATAGCAGCACTATTAGCTCGGGGGCGGAAAAACAGCTAGCTAATGAATTATTATCAAAGTTGGTTAACCCAGCTTACGAAAAACTGTCAGCAGAAAGCAGTCGCGCAGAATACATCATAGTTTTGTCTCAAATGGGCAAGCGTTTGGTTCAAGAATCTGCTTCGGTGGAATTGAGTAGCGACTTAGCTAAACAGTTAGCTGCTGCGCCTAATATTGATCATTGCTATAGAAGTGCGATCGCGAAAATGGCCGCAACTCAATATGACTCGTTGCCGCAATCAATTCAAGTCATAGCCCAAATCAGCGAATTAAATCTAGTTTACTTGATGCGGAGTGCTGGCAAAGCTGCCACAGCGCCAGTTTCACCTGCAAAATCTGCCAGTAACTCAAGTGTGCCCAAGCCAAATACAGCACCTCCACCCCCACCAGCCCCACCAAAAGAAGATTCGGCTGTAGAGCAATATATCCGTCGCGCTCAAACTTTGATTGACAAAAACCAATTTGTCCAAGCCAAGGTGGAGTTACAAGATGCTCTGAAGCTAGAACCGAAGAATAGTCATTGTCATAGTTTGATTGCTTTGGTGTATTTAAAGCAAAATCAGCTAAAAATGGCCAAAATTCACTTTGATAATGCTCTGAAATTAGACCCTAAAGATGAAATAGCGTTGACATGGAAACCTAAAATAGAAAAGGCTTTGGGGCAACAATCTAGTGGCTCGAAAGTGACTTCACCTCGGACGGTGGGAAGTCAGCAACCAGATAAGTCTGGGGGTGGCGGTTTGTTTGGTGGTTTGTTTGGTGGGAAGAAAAAATAATGGTGTATCAACCAGCAGCGGGAGCCAGGGATTTATTACCTTTAGATGTGGCTCAAAAACGCTGGATTGAAGATAGGTTACAGCAGGTGTTTCATCGTTGGGGATATCACAGGATTATCACTTCGACGTTGGAACGAATGGATACATTGATGGCAGGGGAAGCAATTCAACGCCAAATGGTGATTCAACTGCAAAGTACTGAAGATGAAGAGTTAGGATTGCGTCCAGAATTGACAGCCTCCATTGCTCGTGCAGTTGTCACGCGGATGGCAGGTGTTACTTATCCGCAACGCTTGTACTACAATGCCAACGTCTTCCGCCGTACCTGGGAAAACAGGCACAATCGCCAGCAAGAGTTTTATCAAGCTGGGGTTGAGTTGTTGGGTGTCGGCGGATTGCTGTCCAATGCAGAAGTGCTGCTATTAGCGGCAAATTGTTTGTCAGCGCTGGGTTTGCAGAATTGGCATTTGATTCTAGGCGAAGCGGGAATCACGCGATCGCTCCTTGATGCCTTTCCCGCTCATCTCCAAGCTAAAGTTCGCAGTGCGATCGCCCATCTCGACCGCATTGCCATAGATACTTTACCCCTGAGCGATGAATTGCGCGATCGCGCCAGAATCATGATGGATCTGCGCGGTGACAGTGCTGATGTCTTGCAAAAAGTTAGTAGCTTAGGTTTAGACGCAGAACAACAAGAGATAGTAAATAACCTTAAATCTCTGGTAGAGTTATTAAAATCGGAAGGGGAATTTCCTTTAATTCTTGACCTTAGCCTGATCCAAACTATAGATTACTACACAGGTATAGTCTTTGAAGTTGTCAGTGATACTGGGTCGCAAGCAAGGGTTTTAGGGCGCGGTGGGCGCTACGACAAGCTTTTGGGACTGTATCATCCCCAAGGAGAAAACATCCCCGGAATTGGTTTTGTCCTCAACATCGAAGATTTATACCAAGTTCTTTTATCTACTCAGCAATTACCCCAGGCAACCCCAGCGAGTAACTGGTTAGTAGTAGCAGAAACACCAACTGCTGAGGCTGCCGCCTTTGCCTACGCACAAAAACTGCGTGATTCTACTAACTTGGTACGTGTAGAAATGGACTTGGGCGGCAGAGATACACAAGCTATTAGGCAATACGCAAGCGATCGCGGTATTGCCCAAATTGCTTGGATTAAATCTGATGGTTCACCGACAATTGAATCATTGCGTTAGTTAGGGAGTGGGGAATAGGGGGAAGTAGGAGGTTAAATTCCTACTCCTCACTCAGCACTCCCCTGCGACTTCGCTCAGGGCAAGCGCACTCAGGAAGGAAGCACTCAGAAAGGCACTCATTTCTCCTATCTCGCCTTAATAAATAACATTTTGTAAACAATTGGGAATATTCCAGTTTCTACTTCCGATAACCTACTAGGCAAGTAAGGGGAGGTTAGGTACTGTCATGAAATTCAAACCTGAATTGATTGGGTCTGGATAACCCTTATGTGTAATGACTTGAGGGATTTACTGCAAGCTGCTTTTAATGACCCAATTGAAAAGAGCAGGCTATTACAGCACCGTCAAAAGCTCCAGGAAATTATCAACGATATTCCTGCTCGTCAATGGCTATTTGAGCAAGCGTGTCAACCTGATGACCCAAATCAAGTTAAGACTTTTATCATCACAATGATGACTTCTTCTCGATTGATTTGGTGTGGCAATAGGATATCACCAGATGTCTATAGTGAAGCACTATCACGAACTTGGGTATGGTTTTTAGAAGATTTTTGTCAGAGGTATAACCCAGAAAAGGCCAGCTTTGTTACCTGGTTTAACCAAAAGCTGAGATGGATGATTCTAGATGTCATTCGAGAAAGAGCCAAGGAAGAGAAAAATCGTTTACGTCTTCCTCCAGATAGAGAAGATAACGAATGGATTTATCCGCCTCCTCTTCCTCCTTTGAAGCAAACGATCAAAGAATGGCTAGAGTTAGTGCAAAATAATCCGCATTTACTCAAAAATTGTCAAATGCAGAAACATCCTCATGTCAACTGTCAGATTGTGTTGACGCAGATATTAATAGTGTTGCGCGATTCAGAAACAGAAAAATTTTCTTGGGATACGATCGCTCAAAATTATGGAGTTGCAGCATCATCACTGAAAAGATTTTGTCGCACACGCTGTTTCCGGATTTTTAAACAGTTGTTGTCTGAATAATGTCCTCTAAAGTTTCCAGATATTTTCTTTGATACGAATCATGATTGATACCGCTACAAAATTCACCCCGATTGCTATTCCCATTACAGCTAGCGATCGCCAACAAGCCTATCAGTTTGCTCAACAACAGCCAACCCCAAAACGATCAGAGCAAGTTTATCGGAATACCTTAGCTGTGTTGGTGACTCAGCGTTGTTTGCAACTGTTGGGAATTGATACCGATTTAGAAGTTAGTCATAGTTGGAATCCTCTAGAACGTCTGTTAGAAAACGTTGCTGATTTATATATTCCAGCATTGTCAGGCTTTTTAGAGTGTCGTTCCCTACGTCAAGGCGATCGCAAATGTCTAATTCCCGCAGAAGTTTGGTCAGAACGCATTGGCTACGTCATCATTCAACTCGATGAACCTTACCAAGAGGGACAAATTGTAGGATTTGTAGAATCCGTCTCAGTGTCGGAATTACCACGCAGTTATTTTCAACCACTTGATGTATTTCTAGAGCATTTGACCTCAGAGCGATCGCCACAACCAATTGTCCAACTGCAAGAATGGCGCAAACGCATATTTGAATCCGATTGGCAACCCCCAAAAGATTTACTGAATAATATCCAAAAAGCAACTTTAAAATTTTGTGGGTCACAGATGCAACTACAACGCAGTAATGACCCCATTCGCCAACGAGTTGAACAACTCTATCGCCGACATACGCGTAATTTGGTACAACCCATTTCAGTTAACCTGGATTTCCCAGCAGCTTTGGAAAATCTCATCCAAACTACTCAAGATGACGAAATTCGTTGGCAAGCGGCTGAAGTTCTGTGGGAACTTAATCCCCAACATCCCGCCTCTCCGGTAATCAGTGGGAAAGATTTAGGCATTTACCTGCTGGGATATCCTGTCTTACTGATGGTGGGTATTTTGCCCAAGTTAGATAATAGAGTGTTAATTCTCTTGCGATTGTATCAACTAGAAAAACCGTCTTCGCTACCATCAGGATTGAAATTAATCGGGTTGGACGAAACCGGAAATTCCTTTTTTGAAGTAGAAATACGTCCACAAGACGACTATATACAATTTAAGTTTACAGCTGACCCAGGCGATCGCTTCAGTGTCAGTGTTGTTCTCCAAAATGCCAGTTTTACTGAGAGTTTTGTGGTTTAGCTGCCTATTGCCTAGCTTTGCTAAATCGTGCTTATCTAAGACATAAATTCTTTACCTCCCACACAGTCTGACTCTGTTATGCTTGACTTTATCTTGAGACATCCTCAAAATGTCGCCGTGGTACTGGAGATTAGTGGCGGTAGCTTCGATGCTGGGTTTCCTGTGACGCTGAAGGTATTGCAAGATGCTAAAACTATCAAAGAATATGAGGATTTTATTTGTCTTCCTGCTGCGCCAGAAATGCCGCAGTTGTATAAAGAATGGCAAGGTATATCACTAGATCGTGTTCGTAAATGGTCACATAAACCAGGTAACCGGAAACTCGAACCTGTTCCAGACCAGGTAACTAACGTAGCCTGGGCAGAAAGCACGAGAAACCTAGAAAAATACTGTAAAAGCTGGTTTAATAATGAAGCATTTGAGCGTTTGAGCGATCGCATTCGGGCAGATATCGCAGATATCAGGGTCAACAACGATCAATCTGTCCCCATTATCATCAGATGCCCTACACACAATCATAATCCCAATGAACTGCTGCGCAGGTTACCTTGGCATCTTTGGGATTTATTTACCGAACTGCCTAAAGCTGAGTTTACATTATTCTCTGGATTTGCGAAACAAGTCCCTGCCCTGAAAGCACCAGTCAAAGTTTTAGCCATTTTCGGTAGTTCTCATGGTGGTTTACAACTAGAAAAAGATCAAGCAGCATTAAACCTCCTGCAAAAGCGGGGGGCAAAAATTACTCTGAAATCACAGCCGACGGATCAAGAATTGTCTGATTTGTTATTTAATCACAGTTGGGATATCTTGCTCTTTTCTGGCCATAGTTGTAGTGATAGAACCAATATTGAAGACAGTGGTATACAAATTGGTGATGGCGATTTTTTCAAATTAAATGATTTACGTCAAGGGTTAAGGAGAGCAGTCACCAGAGGGTTAAAGTTGGCAATCTTTAATTCTTGTGATGGGTTAGGGATTGCAGATTTTTTGGCAAGGTTGAAAGTACCTGCGGTGATTGTGATGCGAGAACCTGTACCCGATGAAATTGCTTGTCAATTCTTACTCGACTTTTTACAGCAATTTTCTCAAGGTATACCACTTTTTCGGGCAGTACGGGAGGCACGCGATCGCCTGGAACCGATACAAAGAATAGAGTTCCCGGCCGCTTCCTGGCTACCCGCCGTTTGCCTGAATCCGAATCAGCCGGAATTAGTGTGGCCTGAGCCATCACTACTTTCTCGTTGTCAATCTTACCTGTCTCGTCCTTATCTGATGACGGGGGTTGTTTTAGCTGGAATCATCGCTGTAGCTACTCCAGTGGCGATGCACCGATGTCAGATTTTTCCCTCAATTTGCCTCAGTCCACTTCCCCCATTAGACGACTATATCAGTATTGGTGAAAAACCAATTGCTAACAGCAAAGTACAACTAAGTGAGCCATATCTTTCATTAAAACAACAAGGTATTACAGCATTTTCTCAAAATCAATATGCAGATGCGGCAAAGATTTTTGAACAGTTGCGTCATCTAGCACAACAAAATAAAGCGGTTCCATCTATCAGCCAAGCAGCTTTTACAGCACTACAAGACCCCATAGTTTTAATTTCTCGCAATAATGCCTTTGTGATGCATCGTCATAGCCAAAACCCAGATTTGCCAATTTACACTATTGCTGTTGCTGCACCACTAAATTTCAATGCTGGGTTAGATATCGTATTTGGAGTTGCTCAAGCACAAGATGTAGCGGTTCAGCAAGGTATTAATTTGCAAGTTGTGATTGCTAATGATAATAACAACACCGAACAAGCGAGAGGAGTGGCAAAAATGCTCAAAGAAGATGCCAACGTTCTCGCTGTGGTAGGACACTACACCTCTCCCAATACCTGTGCAGCTTTGAAGGTCTATTCTCATAAACCACACCCGCTTGTAGTGATTTCTCCTACCAGCAGCCTTGTTAATCTCCCATCCAGTCCAGCTTGTGGCGGTGACCCATATAAAGTATTCTTCAGGACTGTTTCATCTAGTCGAGTAGAAGCTCAGAGTCTAGTGCAGTATTTAGTTGAGGTTCTCAAAAAGCCTCAACCAAAAGTGGTTGCTTTTTACAACTCTCAAGAATTATTTAGTAAGGACTTGTTAGAGCAATTTATTTTGGTACTTAGAGCATTTAAAGGCAGTATAGTTGCTGAATTTGATCTTGCAGATCCTAAATTAGATATTGGTCAACTTCCGCCACAAGTTCAAGATGCAGATGCTCTGGCAGTATTAGCAGATGGGGGTACTGATGATAATGTAGCATTTGCAAAAGCGATTGAGATTATCAAATTAAACGAGAGAAAAAAACCAGTTTTAGCAGCAAATCCCCTCTACCTCCAAGAAGTTATTGATCAGACTAAAGATGCTACAGTAAATAGCTTATTCCTGGCGGTTGATTGGCATCCAAAACAATGTGGCGCACAAGCTTTTGCTCAACAAATCAACGAATACTGGGGCGGTGATTTAAATCGCCGGACAGCCCTGGCTTATGAGGCTGTTCAGGCGGTACTGCAAGCCATTAAACTATCAGACTCACCCATAACTCGAGAAGATATCCGGCAGAAATTGGCGAATACAGGAATTATCAAGGGGGTAGCAGCATCTAGTGCGACAAGCCAAGGCGTATCGATTAGTTTTGATGCTAGAGGCGATCGCCGAGAAATTACCACGAGGGGAATCGTCACTGTCAATGAACAGTTGAGGTTCGATCTCGTAAAAGATGATTCTTGTCCTCATCCTCAATAAATTTATTTGTAAACTTATGTAAAAATTTGCACAATTTTGCCTTTAAACTCCGATAGTCCTTTAGCAGAGTCAAGAAAGTAACTTTAAACTTTCATCTGGATTTTGCCTTTTTACTTTTAACTTAAAAGATGGTCACTATGAGTCAATTGTTATTAGAAAAGGCATCACCACAAGTTGTTATAGTTGATAGTTATGATGTCTATTTGACTGGAACAATTAAATTGTTAAAAAGTCAATATACAAATATGAAAATTATCAGCGCTCAAACGGCTGATGAAGCTTTCAATCAAATCTCGAATTCACAGCCTAATTTGATAATTATGGATATTTTTCTGTCAAAAAAGCTGGGATTGAAAGCAAGGACTTTTACAGGTATTGAATTCTTACAACAAATAATGCATAAATATCCTAACCTGAATATTCTGGTACAAAGTACTTATATTCAAAGACTTGTGCAAATCAAATCTGCAATCAGCATCCATCAAGGAGGCTTTGTAATCGCTGATAAAAGTCTTCCTGCTAAAGAAATGCTATCTAGAGTAGATGGGGCGTTAAAAGGATTTACTCACATCAAAGAGATTACCGATATTTATTCAGAATTTAACTTTAAACCAGAGATATTAAAATTACTCAGCCTAGCTTTTGATGAAGGATTACAAGATAAAGCGATCGCCGCACATATTTGTGTATCTGAACGCATGGTACGCCACTACTGGGATCAGCTGCAAGCAGCTTTAGGTATTGATTGCGAAGAATTAAAAAATCAAGGAAAAAACATCAGAGTTGTCACTAAAATTCGTGCTAGAGAAGCAGGATTAATTGATTAACTCTGAAGAAAAATCGGTTGTGTCAATTTATGTAAAAGTGGAAAAGTAGATAATGGGATAGTGTCAGTGAATGCTTAGGAAAGTAACAGAACAAGGTTAAATTACTACAGGATTAGGGATTGGCAGTAAGTGAACGCCCTGAACCAAAAAAGAAGTTAAAATAAGCAAACTGCCCGACTACGCCATCTTTATTTGCTCACCTGGAAACAGACTGGAGACTCAAATGACCCCAGCCGCGATCGCTACACCCCGTCATGAATCACCCCTGTTGTTTGAGGGAGTGACCTGGAGAGAATTCAAAGCAGTTGAGCAGTTGCTAGAGCGCCCAGGATATCGCCTGTCTTTCCTGGATGGAATATTGGAGATCCGAAGAATGCCAGGAGAAGCACACGAAACAGTTAAGAAGAGAATTGCCGCATTGCTGGAACTGTACTTGCTTGTGGCAGGGTTTGACTTTACCCCAACTGGCTCAATGAGCCTAGAAAGTGAATCGGGCGCTGTCAAGCGAGAAGCAGATGAATCTTATAAACTTGCCCCTGGTCGAGTGCGTCCCGATTTGGCGATAGAGGTGGTGTTTACCAGTGGTGGGATCAACAAACTGGAAGCATACAAGCGGCTCTTGATTCCTGAAGTGTGGTTTTGGGAGGATGGTGTGTTGGAAATTTATCACCTGCGCTATGAGGGCGACGGACTTCATTATGAAAGGGTTTCCAGTAGTGAGGAAGTCAAAGGGATCGATCTGGATTTGTTGTTACATTGCATTAATATGGTGAATCATGTTGATGCCATCAAGACTTTTCAGCAGGCGCTTCAAAAATAGCTAGTGAGTGTTGGGCGATTGGTTGAACGCACCAAATTTTACTTGCAAAGTTATTAACATTTATGAAAAGTCACGGTTTTCTTACACTCAGTTATTAATAACTGGTTTGTTAATTGGTTATGTTGGCTTTATTTTCTGGCTATGAAGTACCACAAGTTGGAAGCCAAAAAGTTTACGCTACAGGCTTTTTATCAATTTTAGATAGTTGTGCTATTTACATCTTGCCATAGTAGAGAATTTTGTAAACTTATGTAAATGTTTCGTTAGTTTTCATCCTATCCACCGATAAACCTTTAGCAGAATCAAAAGCAATTGTCCTGATTCCTTCACAAAAACAGAATTATCAAAATTTAATTGCAGATGTGCAAATGATTTTATCGTTTGTCGAAGGTTTGCTGTCAATATAATCTTTTTGCTTACTATGTCCAAATTATCACCGCAAGGTCAAAAGATAGCTGAAAAAATACTATTGGGGATATGTATTTCACTTACTTGTTTCTGGCTTGGATGTTTTTTATTGAGTTATGGATTGTACTTGTATTCCAATTTATGGATAGGTGAACCAAGCAAAATTACTTGTCGTGATATAGATTTGATGCGTATAGATTGCACACTTAAATATCAGGCTTTATTGCGCTCATCAAAACAAGAAATTAAAGATGTTCAAAAAATGGATATTGATATTCGTAATTCCTCCTCAGAAAGCGGAAGTCAAACAGAGTTTGTTGCCATATTACGCTCTAAAAGTGGTGATGGGCAAAGCCCCGCCTTCGGCGATCACAAAATCAAGACTTACTCCCGTCGCAACGATCCTGAATTAGAAGCTTTAAACTATCGCTTTAACAAATTGATCGAAAATCCTCAAGAAAAAATGATTGTTTCAGTTCGATATAACTGGTTTCCACCAATCCTTGGTTCTTTTTTTGCATTGGCTATGCTACTAGCCCCTATGAGAGTCATTCTCGGTTTTATTTTTCTTCTTATCCAATGGATTGTGCAGCAGTTGCGAGCATTTTTTCAAAGATATTACCGATAATAATTTATCAACAATATTCCCGGCATTATAGCAGTTCACAACCCGCCAGGACTGCGACTAAGACATAACAATGTATTGAATTATTAGCTGTCACCTAACACTAACAGGAGTCTATACTTATGTCTAATAAAATTTCTGCAAGTTTATTGACTGATATCTTGCACCTGTGCGGAATAGGTCATTTTCAAGAATTAACTCATTTTCCCAAACAGCAAAAAAAGAAACTTTTGCTAGGAATTAAATTATTGTTACCGTTGATGGGTGCGATGGGAGAATTTGTGATGTTTAACCCTGTTTATGGACAAACTCCTAATCTACCTGTTGCTCAAGTTGTACAATCACCAAGTGTTAGAGAACTATCCGCAAACGGTACTGTTAACCGCAATGATTTTTCAACCAATAAACAACTAAAAACTGATCCCGCTATACTCTATCAACGAGCTTTAAATCGTATGGATTTACAAGATTATCGGGGTGCAATTACAGATTTTAACCAAGTTTTAAAGATGGAATCTAACAATCCTTATGTATACATTGGTAGAGGATTGGGCTATTTTAGTTTGAATGAATATCAAGCAGCGAAGGCAGATTTTGATAAAGCTTTGTCAATTATTCCTAATATTGCTTATGCCCATTATTTTCGTGGTTTGACTCGCTATCTTTTAGAAGATAAAGAAGGTGCGATCGCCGACTTACAAAAAGCTTCTATATTGTTTGAACAGCAAGGAAAAATAGAAACAGTACAAAAAGCAAATGAAGCAATTGAGAAAATACAAGAGGAGCTTAATTCTCAATATAGAAAGCAATTGCTTTTTGTGATGCATTTGCATAGAAAAATGATATCGATTCCCATTTAAGTGAGGTACATTTTCAACGCAGAGGGACGCTAAGGTAGCGCAGAGGAACGCAAAGATTGCCCAATTTTTTTAGCGAGGTACTCAGTACTTCAGCAGATTAGGAAACGCTATAACCAATGATTTTATCGGTGACCAATTTTGACACTCGCAAAACTATCAACAAAGTAATTATGACTCAACTAAAGCGTTATTATTTTCGACTAACTCACACTCAGATTCTACTAACTGGTTTATTGATTGGTTATTTTGGCTTTGTTTTTTGGCTAGGAATACGTTTGACTGTTTTATTTAGCGGTGCGGTGATTATTGTTTTAGCGATCGCTTCCTGGTATGTGCAACTCAAAAGCCAAAAAAATAGCCCTTCAGTTACCTCTACAAATTTACTGCAAACTGATGTTTTCTTAAGTCATCTCAACCATTTAAATCACCAAATTCCTGATAATTCTCTATCTCTATGGATAGCAGTACAGCAACAAGCTCAAACTATTCAGCAGATTACTAAACAAATTGCTCAACAAGAATCAACCTTCACTCCAGACCTGCTGGAAACTTTGCACACTGTTTTAGATTTGGTTGAGCAACTAGTGGAAGCATTACAGGTTACTCAAAAAGTGCAAACACCACGCTATCAAGAATTGGCACAACGAAAGTTACAAAGAAGTCGAAAAAGACTCCAGCAAACTCATGACCAACTTCAGGAATTGCACGACCAAATTGCATTGGAAACCCTAGAACGTCGTTCAATCTATGCCCCTAATTTGATTTCTAAACAATTACAAATGCTGATTGTTGACAACGAAAAAGGACTTTTAGAAAATTAAAAAATCATGAAAAAATTACGTTTCACACCCTGGCTAATTATGGGAGTATGCCTGAGTTTTCTTTGGGCTTGTACAACATCCATTAATTCATTTGCCAGTGCCGATAGCTATCTGCGCCAACATCTTTTACCCAAGATTCAATTAGAATCAAAACTGATAACTGACACCGCCGCCTATAATGTCGTAATTCCGCCAGTAGCTGATTCTGTACCTGATCCCAACACTTTCCCTTTGTATGGAGCCAAGCCCAGCAATGACCCTAATATCGTCTATGTTGAAATTTATAGTTCAGCAGAGAAAGCCAATGGAGAACGACAGGATGAACGTTGGTTAATTGATGTCGCGGAAAAATTTAATCAGCAACAACAAAGGCTGAAATCTGGGCAATTGATTCAAGTGGGGATTCGGAATATTCCTTCGGGATTAGGCGCACAAATTCTAGCTGCTAGGAAGGGCAAACCCGCAGGATATACACCGGCAACGGCGATGTGGTTAGAATTACTGAAAGCGGAAGGATTACCCCTACAAGCGATCGCTCCGGCGTTAGTCTCAAACCAAGCTATTTTTGCGGTTCAACCCCAAGTATACAAAGAATTAGCTCAAGGTGGAGAGGTGACATTTGAACGCTTGATGGATGCTATTCTCACGGGCAGAATCAACGTTGGTTATTCCAATCCTTACATTGCTTCTTCAGCGTTAAATTTTCTGCATACACTGCTTTGGCGTTCAGCCGGTCATACTCAAGATGGTAAACCATTAACTATTGCTGAACTAGAATCTCCCCAAATCAATTCAGCCTTTAACATCTTCCAAAAACAAATTGTCCTGACAACACCCACATATTTAGATTTAAAGCAAATTTGGATTCGCAATCCCCAAAAGTTTCAAGCAATTGTTATGGCTTACCAAAGCTATGTGAATTTAAAGAAACAGCCAGAATTTGCCCAACTAGCTTACATTCCCTTCGGTGTACCAGAAAATTCACCATTAACCGGATTTGATTGGAATACGGCATCTGAGCGAGAAGCTTTGGATAAATTTGCCAAGTTTGCCACTTCTGCACCGATGCAACAATTGGCAGAACAACAGGGATATGAACAGACAAAATATCTCCAGCAAGGTCAATTTCCTCCAATGCCATCTGGTGAGGTATTGAAAGCCGCGCAGTCATTCTGGAAACAGCGTAAAGATGGCGGGCGAACAGTGTATATGGAACTAGTTGTAGATACCAGTGGTTCTATGCACCAAGACAATCGTCTTCGGGCTGTTCAGGAAGCCTTACGCTTTGCTAGTCAACAAATTAACCGGGATAATCAGATTGGGTTAGTTACCTTTAGCGATCGCCCCACTCGCTGGCTCACCCTTGCTCCCTTCAACGAGCTAGAACAAAAGCGATTATTTGCTGCTATTGACCAACTTAGACCTGATGGTGAAACTGCCTTATATGACGGACTCGCCGTAGGTTTAGCAGACCTGATGGAACAGAAAAAACTTGATCCAGAGGGTTTATTCTACCTCCTACTGCTTACTGATGGAGAACAAAATAAAGGACTCGAATTTAAAGAAATTAAAGCTGTCATTGAGCATAGCGGGGTGAGAGTGTATCCCATTGCTTATGGTGAAGTGAATCAGCAGGAATTAGCAGCGATCGCCGCAATTCGAGAAGGTAGTGTTTACCAAGGCACACCGGAAAAGGTACAAGTTCTGCTCAAAGACTTGTTCCAGACTAATCTTTAACAAATTTTTGATAGCAGTCTCATCCCAAAAATTACGATTACACAAATGAACCTCAACACCCAACTTCTCAAAACTATAGGACTGAGTTGGTTAGCTTTTTTGCTCACCGGATTGCTAATCAGTTGGTTGTTAGCAATACCGGCAATCACCGTACTCATTGATCGCAGCTATTGTCCAACAGCAGAATGGCAACAAGTTGTTCAAACCTATACTCAACTTTATCAGCAGCACCAGCAACGTCGTTTGCAACTACAATCCGTCATCTTGTTCAGCAGTCTAGGAGAAGAAAACCTATCAATTCCACCTGAACCCCAAACACTACTACAGTCATCAACTTACGGGCGATCATCCCCAGAACGCCAATCACAATTAAAAAAAGTCTATCCTCAAGCACAACTTTTACAATGTGGTGAATAGGGACTGGGGACTGGGTAAAATCCCCTTTAGCCAATATTTTTGGCATCTTCAGTCCTAAATCCGTGATTTTTCTTCGCGTCTTTGCGCCTTTGCGCGAGATTATCCTCTTGACAAATATCGCACAGCAACGAATGAAACAGCCCTGCCCACTCCCCTGCTAGGCTAGATATAGCTGATCCGAAAACGAGGGAATCGAGAAAATGCCGCACACCATTGTTACTAATGTTTGTGAAGGTGTCGCTGACTGCGTAGACGCTTGTCCAGTCGCTTGCATCCATGAAGGCCCAGGCAAAAATGTGAAGGGAACCGATTGGTACTGGATTGATTTTGCCACTTGCATTGATTGTGGTATATGTATCCAAGTTTGTCCTGTAGCAGATGCGATCGTTCCAGAAGAACGACCTGACTTGCAAAAAACACCGTAACATTTACTAGTCAACAGTCTATAGTTATTGTTAACTTAACTGTTGACTAATATTTTATGACTAATGATTAATGACTATTTACTAGAAGTTCAAAATGTTCACGCTGGATACATTAAAGATGTAGATATCCTGCAAGGGGTGAATTTTCGGGTTGAACCAGGCGAATTAGTAACGGTAATTGGCCCCAACGGCGCGGGTAAATCCACTTTAGCCAAAACCATTTTTGGACTTTTGACACCTCATACAGGCACAATTACCTTTAAAGGTGAAAATATTGCGGGGCTAAAATCAAATCAAATTGTCAGGAAAGGAATGTGTTATGTACCACAAATTTCCAATGTTTTTCCTTCCCTGAGTGTTGAAGAAAACCTAGAAATGGGGGCTTTTGTCCGTGATGTTCCCTTGAAGCCCCTGAAAGATCATATATTTACCATGTTCCCTAGACTAAGCGATCGCCGTCGTCAACGTGCGGGTACTCTCTCTGGTGGGGAACGTCAGATGCTGGCGATGGGTAAAGCTTTGATGTTGGAACCTAGTTTGCTGCTATTAGATGAACCTTCTGCGGCTTTATCTCCCATTTTGGTAACACAAGTATTTGAGCAAATTAAACAAATTAACCAGGCAGGTACGGCTATTGTATTAGTAGAACAAAATGCCCGTAAAGCCTTGGAAATGGCGGATCGTGGTTATGTACTTGAGTCCGGACGCGACGCTATCTCTGGCCCTGGTCAAGAGTTATTGCATGATCCCAAAGTGGGTGAATTATATTTGGGTGCAGGTAAGGCACATTAAACTCCATTCAGTAGAAAATTGAGATACTATTCCACTTCTAATCCAGAGCAGAGTAAGCTAGGTTATGCACCGTGCTTACCCAAAGGGAGATTCGCGGGATGAAAACTCTTGAAGAAATCAAGCAATGGCTTGTACAGCACAAGTCAGTGTTGCAAGAACGTTATCAAGTTAGGGAACTAGGTATTTTTGGCTCTTACGTTCGGAAAGAGCAGACAGAAACCAGTGATGTGGATTTGCTGGTAGAATTTTTCGAGACACCAAGCTTGTTAAAGTTTGTCAATTTAGAGAACTATCTCAGTGACAATCTGGGAGTCAAAGTTGATTTAGTACATAAAGGTGGTTTGAAGCCTCGCATCGGAGAGCGAATTTTGGCAGAGGTTGTCTACTTGTGACCAAGCGACAATTGGAGGACTACTTACACGATATCTTGGATGCCATTGCCGCCATTGAACAATTTACAGCATTGATTGAGTTTGAAGTATTTTCTCAAAACTTAGAAAAATTTTTCGCAGTTTCCCTGGTTACTTCCTGGAAATAGAGGTTTCTGCGTTCTCTGGAGTAACAAACATTTTTAACACTAAAATTCAGTCAAGTGGGGTTGTGGCTACATTGGCAGACCACCAGCTTGAAAAATTTGTTTGGCAGTTAAATTCAATTCCGGGAAAGTAGGCGATACAATGTGATTGCTGTCTCTAAATTGAGTAACTTGGTATTCATCATCGATTAATTGATAAATAGATATAGTAGGTTGTTTCGGATTACCAATAAATTTTCTACCACCGAGCGCTGCATAATCTACAATCCAGTATTCTGAAATGCCAATAGCTTCGTACTGTCCAAGTTTAGTGAAGTAATCATCGCGCCAGTTCAGACTGACAACCTCTATTACTAATGGGATTGATGCTGCAAGGCTTACAGTTGATTCTTTTTTCCATAGCGGCTCATTCACTAAATTAGTGCGATTGAGTAATAGGATATCTGGAGAATAAGCAGATTCCGAAGTAGAAGGTTTAATCAGTGCAGTTTTAGGGATCATATAAGGTAAACTTAATCGGTCAAATTCTACTGTTAATTTTCTTGCTATAAAACCAACAATATCTTCATGATCTCCCATCGGTTGAGCCATTTCAACAATCACACCATCATGTAATTCGTATCTTCCGCTCTCGGGTCGCCAAGCTGCAAAATCTTCAAAGGTTACTAGTTTACTTAAACTTTGAATCATTATTTATTTCCTCCAGTAGCCGTTTCACTGGACGCAAAAGTGCAGAGAATAAAACTGAAATCTCTGCTTTACTCTGCGTCCCTAAGAGATTTTAATATTCTGGAACTGAAGGATCGATTTCCTTACTCCAAGCGTTAATTCCGCCTTTGACGTTTGTCCCTTCAATTCCTGCTTCCTTGAGGATGCCTAGGGCTTTGGCAGAACGACCGCCCAACTTACAATGAGCAATTAAACGGTGACCATTGAGTATTTCTTTTACTTTGGTTACGCCGTCGCCATTTTCAATATCTGGTAAGGGGATCAATACGGAACCGGGAATTTTGGCAATTTCGTATTCATGAGGATTACGGACATCTAACAGCACAAAATCCTTTGCACCACTATCTAGTAATTCCTTTAATTCCTTGACGGTCATTTCTGGTATTTCCATCTGCTGTTTCGCCTCCTCTGCCTTAGCTTGCGGGATACCGCAGAATTGTTCGTAGTCTATCAGTTTTTCAATTACTGGGCGAATGGGGTTAGGACGCAGTTTCAATTCCCGGAATTTCATTTCTAGGGCGTTGTACAGCATTAGCCGTCCACTGAGGGTGTTACCCTTTCCTATGATGATTTTGACTGTTTCTGTAGCTTGGATTGTACCAATGATGCCGCATAATACACCCAGTACTCCACCTTCTGCACAGGAGGGAACCATTCCTGGTGGTGGTGGTTCTGGGTACAGGTCACGATAGTTCGGCCCACCTTCGTAGTTAAAGACCGTTGCTTGCCCTTCAAAACGGAAAATGGAACCGTAGACGTTAGGTTTATTTAGTAATACGCAAGCGTCATTGACGAGATATCTGGTAGGGAAGTTATCTGTACCATCCACCACGATATCGTAAGGCTTAATGATATCCAGGGCGTTTTCCGAACTCAGGCGAGTTTCGTACAAATCAACCTGACAATGGGGATTAATTTCGTGAATGTGGTGTTTTGCTGATGCAATCTTGGGTTTACCCACCCAGGATGTACCGTGAATGACTTGGCGTTGGAGGTTGGAACTATCGACGACATCGAAATCAACAACACCGATGCGGCCGATACCGGCTGCGGCTAGGTATAACAGTAATGGCGAACCTAGTCCACCAGTACCAATACACAAGACACTGGCAGCTTTTAAGCGCTTCTGTCCCTCCAGTCCAACTTCTGGCAAAATCAGATGGCGGGAGTAACGTTCATAATCGTCTTTGGTCAACTGGATTTCATCCAGATTGGGATTGAGCATAGCAGTTATGATGGGTCAGCGAGGAATATTGATTTTAACGAAATTAACTTAAGTCGTTAAATTATGTTTTCAATTGACTCTGGTTGAAACTGGTGATGATCATCAAGACTCCAGCTTTGGAATTGACCAGCTTTACCATTTTGAACGGAAACTATTATATACGAGTATTCTGGCCAAGCATATAGGCGATCGCATTCTGAAGGTGTAGCCGGATGATCCGGGTGAGAATGATAAATACCGATAATACTCAGTGAGCAGTCCCGTGCTTTTTTTTGCACTTGTAACATGAATTGCGGTGCGATCGCATATCGCTGCTTTGTACTATGTTTCGTATTCTCACTGGAGAAATTATCTGATTCTGTACTCCAAGCATTTTCTGTAGGCATGATTTCTACCACAGTTTTGCTATCACTAGCCAGATAACCAAGAATTAGACCACAGCATTCATCTGGATAGGTACTTTCAGCATGAGTGTAAATAATTTGTAAATGTTCTGGAAGGATTTTAAGCATTGTATTTATTGAGAAAGTTGAGCATAACAGAGATGACAGTATCCAATGACTCAATCAAGAAGCCATGACCACCACGGTCAATAACTACAAGTTCAGCCTGGGAAATACCTTGAGCAAGTTGCTCAGAAAACTTGACTGGGGTGAGAATATCTTGTTTCCCAACTAAAATCAGGGTGGGACAATGAATATTTTGCAGGCGGTCTTTTGTATCACTGCCAAGGATCGCCCGGCTCTGATGATAAAGTGTATGAGTTGCCGGTGGAAAGGGATAATTGATTGCCCATTCAATGAGTTGTTCTATCATTCCTGGAATAGAATAGAATTCATCGGTAAAGATCCAAGGTAGTACGACTTTTTCATAAAGCTTCAGGTCTATATTTCGGGGTAAGTCACCCCATGTCTCGATGACACTATTGAATAGTCCATCGCCCTTGGCTAGGGAGGAAAGTAAAATCAGACTTTTGACTTTTTCGGGTTTTGCTAATACTAGTTCTTGGGCAATTTGACCACCCATTGAATGACCTGCTACATGTACTTTGTCAATGCCAATGTAATCTAGCAATGCTGCTATATCATTTGCCATCTCCCGAATACTATAAGGACTATCAGGTGCAGAACTTCGCCCCATCCCTCGATTATCTACGCGAATAACTTGATATTGGGAAGTGAGTGCAGGCATGATTAAAGACCAATAGGAATGATCGCACAAGAACCCAGCAATTAATAGCAAAGGTTCACCCGTTCCTCTGATGTCGTAGAACAAATTAATTTCGTTAATCTCAACTCTCGGCATAATAAAGAACTACATCTCTTTATAGCAATCCTATAATGAGTTACGAACAAAAAGATAGCCAACTTCTTGAAGAAATCGGCTATCTGAACTGCGGATTTAAAAAGCTGATATAAATATTACTTTTGATAATTATTTTAATAATTTAATTGCATGATACTACACTTAAAGCAATTTTTATTATTAGTTATGATAAGTTCATATACTCAAGAAGTAAATCATACTAAATCTATTTTAGTTTGTGATGATAATATTGAAGATATGGTGTTTTTAATTAAAACTGCTCTAGAGTCAGAAGGCTATGAAGTGGAAACTGCTAATTGTGGTAACTTGGCACTTGTAAAAATCCAAACTAAATAACCTGATTTATTAATTACAAATTTAATGATGCCAGATATGAATGGCTATGAACTGATTTCTCATGTTAGAGAAGATTTAAAGTTAAATAATCTGCCTATTTTAGTTGTGTCAGCCGCTAAGGAACAATCTCCAAATTGTCAAGATATAGCTGGTTTTATTGGTAAACCATTTCAAATTGATGAACTTATAGAAAAAGTCAACTCTATTTTAGAGTAATCAAAAAAAGACCAGAAGTCTTGCTTCATTTTTAGGTTGAGGCTCAGATCCCCGACTTCTCAAAGAAGTCGGGGATCTGTACATTCCCCGCACCCAAGATCAAGTTTGAACTGTATTCGCGGACTGATTAAATAGCAAATCTCGTGACTTCTCGATATCAAGCGCCTGATTTTTGAAGGCTTCTGCTTTCTCGTAGGCGCGTATCGTTGCTGGACGTGCTTTTATTGTCTCAAACCAGCGTTTGAGGTTGGGAAAATTTTCTAAATTCTGGTTCTGGCTTTCATGGGGGACAATCCAAGGATAAGCAGCAATATCAGCGATGGAATAATCACCAGCAACAAACTCTCTATCTGCTAGGCGCTTGTCTAGCACCGCATATAAGCGTCCTGTTTCATTGACGTAGCGGTTGATGGCATAGTCAATTTTTTCAGGAGCATATTTGTTGAAATGATGGTTTTGTCCTGCCATTGGCCCTAGACCCCCCATTTGCCAAAATAACCACTGGAGAACTTCAACGCGATCGCGCAGATTTTGGGGAATCAATTTTCCGGTTTTTTCTGCTAAATACAGCAAGATTGCACCAGACTCAAAAACGGAAATTGGCTCATTTCCGTTTACAGGTTCACGGTCAACAATCGCGGGGATGCGATTATTAGGAGAAATCTTGAGAAACTCAGGCTGAAATTGTTCTCCAGTACCAATATTCACAGGAATAATCGTGTATGGTAATCCGACTTCTTCCAGGAAAATTGTGATTTTATGACCGTTTGGGGTTGTCCAATAGTAAAGCTCAATCATTGGTAATTTTTCCTCGGTTTTGTGCTTTTAACGTTGGCGATCGCCATGTTTTCTCAAACTAAAATTGTGGAAGCATAACTTCACGCTTGATAGGGGTTACCTATTTTGTCCACAGAGACTTTATGGGATAATGGCAAACGACCTGGATTTAAGCGTGGTTCGGCTGCATAGCCTACAGGCACTAAAACGGCGATCGCTAAATCTGGATCTTCTGCACCAATTACTGCCTTGACTTGCTCCTCTATCCAACCATTCATAAAGCAGGTAGACAAACCTAAACTTTCTGCGGCTAATACTAAATGGGTAGACGCGATGATCGCATCTTTGATAGCATATTCCCGGCGTTTGTCACCTAGCCCAGCTTGAAATTGCGGGATGGCATTTTTAAAATAGTTTATAGTGCCTTCATTCCACGCTCCTGTTGCCAATGCCTGCTCATAAATCGGTGTCAAGTCTTGTTCACCTGCATTGGGATCGGCGGCAAAGACAAAAGTCACAGGTGCTTCAATAATTTGCTTTTGATTCCAAGATGCTGCTGATAATGCTGCCTTTTGAGCTTCATCTTTTACAAGAACGATTTGCCAGCTCTGAATATTAAAGCTACTCGGCGCAGCCACAGTTAACTCTACTAATTGCTTAAGCAAGTCTGGGGCAATGGGGTCTGTTTTAAAAGTTTTGATAGAACGACGTTGGACTATGGCGCTAGGTACATCTAAAGCTTGAATTTGGGTGATAGGACTCATGAGATTCTCCTGATAATTAAAATTAATTGCTTTTTTAAGTGCTGAGTGCTTTTCTCAGTGCTGAGTGCTGAGTGCTGAGTGCTGAGTGCGCTGGCCCTGAGCGAAGTCAAAGGGGAGTGCTGAGTGTTTTTAAGAGTGCTGAGTGCTTCCTCCCTGAGTGAATTAAAAGAAACAGGACTCGTCATTACAAGAAGCATGGGTAGGAAGCAGGGAGAGAATTTTTCTTCTGTTACCTGTCAGCGTTCGACTGAGCGCTCACGCCGAAGCCTGTCACCTATCCCCTGTTCCCTACCTTCAGCCTAAGCTATGATGAATGTTGAATATGCTGCCCTAAAGTTTTAGTTAAAGTGGTCTTTGGCACTGCACCCACGACTGTATCAACTTGTCGCCCCTCCTTAAATACCATCAACGTCGGAATACTACGAATTCCATAATGGCTGGCAACAGTGGGATTTTGATCTGTATTCAGTTTTACTACTTTTACCTGCCCTACATATTCGCCAGCCACTTCATCGACAACTGGAGTCACCATTCGACAAGGGCCACACCAAGGTGCCCAAAAGTCGACTAATACGGGAATTTGACTTTCCAGTACTTCTTGCTTGAATGTGGCTTCTGTGACATTAATAACGGATGACATATTTGCCTTCCTGATTTAATTCAGTTATTCGATAATCTCGAACAAATAAAATATACGCCATTTTAAGAGATAATGCAACTATGAAATTCTTATATCATCCAGACCGAAAAGACATTTCTTTACCGGGAGTGTTGTATGCGTTGGGCGACCCAGTGCGTCTAGAAATCGTGAGATTGCTAGCAACCCAGGGGGAGCAATGCTGTGCTGGATTTGACTTTGCGATCGCCAAGTCAACTATGTCTAATCACTTCAAAATTTTACGAGAGTCGGGAGTAGTCTTGACTCATAAAGAAGGAACACAACACATTAATAGGTTGCGGCGGGAAGATTTAGAGGCGCTGTTTCCAGGGTTACTGGATGCAGTCTTGCAGTCGGCACAAGCATTGCAGCAAGATAGAGTGCTGAGTGCTGAGTGCTGAGTGCTGAGTGCTGAGTGCTGAGTGCTGAGTGCTGAGTATTTATCCTCCTACTTCCCCTATCCCCTGTAACCTGTCCCCTATCTCCTCTTTCATTGGCTCTATTTCTTTACCGTTTTTGATGTTGCTGTTGTTTTGCATCAAGGGGAGTTTCACAGTAAAGGTCGCTCCCTGTTCTTTCCCAGAACTTTCTGCGGAAATCACGCCGCCGTGCAATTCCACTAGATGACGGACGATGGATAGTCCTAACCCCAAACCACCATGCGATCGCGTGGTGGTACTATCTGCCTGCCGGAAGCGATCAAAGACTTTGGGTAAGAATTCTGGGGTAATGCCAATGCCCGTATCAATTACTTGAATTTGGGCATAGGAAGATTTAGAAAACTGTAAGGGAGCAGAGGTAGAGGAAAGTTTAACTTCTTCGTGGGGAAATAGTTGTTCTGTTGGTTGTAGTTCTATTATTTCTAACCGGACTTCTACCCTACCACCTGCATGGGTGAACTTAATGGCGTTAGTTAGTAAATTCCAGACAATTTGTTGCAAACGGGCTGGATCGCCACACACCGCCCCTAGGTTAGTATCGAGGTTAGTATTTAATTCAATATTTTTTGTCTCTGCTAGGGGGCGCACTGCCTCTAGGGCTGCCTCGATTACAGAAATAAGATTGACAACGCTTAAATGTAGGCGTAGCTGACCGCGAATAATCCGTGATACATCCAAGATATCCTCAATCAGTTTCATTTGTGAGGTGGCATTGCGTTCAATCGCATCTAGGGCACGAGTAGTAGCTTGTTCGTCAAGTTTCTTAGCTCGGAGGATTTTTGACCAGCCCAACATTGAGGTCAAGGGTGTGCGGAGTTCATGGGAAAGCACCGCCAGAAACTCATCTTTCATCAGGTTTGCTGCCTCTGCTTCTTGCCTAGCCGTTTGTTCTCGAATCACCTGAGCGCGGACTTCTTCGGCTTGCTTGCGTTCAGTGATATCTTCGAGAGTACCTACATAGCCTAGTAGTTCACCTTGACTAGAAAGCATCGGTGATGAGCGAACCTGAACCCAACGAGGACTATCATCAGTATTTTTAAACCGGAATTCTGTTGAATATTCGCGTCCTTCATGAATATAAGCAGACCAACTAGCGATCGCTTGTTCTTGGTCTTCTGGATGTACACACTCCAGCCACGACTTTTCTAAACTTTCTGCCAAACTCCAGCCACAAATTTCCTGATAGCAAGGATTAGTATACTTACAGCGCCCTTGAGTATCGGTCTCAAAAATGCCAATTGGTGAACAAGTACTCAGTGAACGAAACCGCTCTTCACTTTGCCTCAGTTCAGCATTGATGGCTGTAAGTTGAGCTGCCTGTTGCTCGATTGCTTGTGTTTTCTTAAATAATTCAACAAATACTGTAACTTTAGATGTCAATATATTAGTGTCTATGGGTTTGAGTAGATAATCAACTGCACCCAAGGCATAACCTTTGAACAGCATTTGGTTGCTACTGCTAAAGGCGGTGAGAAAGATAATCGGCGTGTGGCGCGATCGCCCCCGACTGCGAATTAGGGTAGCAGTTTCAAAGCCATCGATCCCTGGCATTTGCACATCCAGCAAAATTACTGCAAAGTCCTGATGCAATAAAGACCTTAAAGCTTCCTCTCCAGAAGTAGCTTTGACTAGTTTGGCTCCTAGTCTCTCCAATATTGCCTCTAGTGCTATGAGATTTTCCAGCTTATCATCCACCAAGAGGATGTTGACTTTTAGTTCCGCCTGCATGAAGTTCATTTCGCTCAATGCTTGGTTGCAATCCTTTCAAAAGCGGATTGCTTGAATTATTATGACACGCCAGACCCTTTCTACTTCTAAGCTATAAGCATTTTATGCTTGCTTAGTAGAAATTTCACTTAGCACTCTCCTTCGACTTCGCTCAGGAGCGCACTCAGCACTCAGCACTTTCAGTAGCACTCAGCACTTTCAGTAGGTTGGCAATTTCCGCAAGTGATAAAATCCAATCTACTGTAACAGCAGAAATTGCTGCTTGTGGCATGATCGAGCTTTCAGCTGTGGCTGGTTCCTGCACAATAGTAATTCCTCCCCGCGCTTTTATTTTTTTCAAACCTTGCGTGCCATCGTGATTTGCCCCTGTCAATATAACACCAATGACTTGTTCAGCATAGATATCAGCTGCCGATTCAAACAGCACATCAATTGATGGTCGAGCATAGGAAACAGGCTCATCTGTAGAGAGAGCAAAATAACCTGGTTCAATTAGTAGGTGATAATCTGCTGGAGCTAGGTAGACATTTCCTGGTAGTATTTTATCTTTATCTTCAACTTCTTTAATTGGTAAAAATGTTTGTTCTTGTAATAATGCCTCCAGTGTGTTATCTGAGTTTTTGTGACGATGTTGCACAATTACAATTGGTACCAAAAAGTCTGCTGGTAAATTTCCTAGGATAATTTTGAGTGCCGATAATCCCCCTAAAGAAGTCCCAATCAGCACAATTTTAAAAGACATTAATTTAGCCTCCGGTAAAGCTTCTCACCCTTGGCGATTTCATCATAATAATCTTCATAGGCAGTGAATTTGATTGATTCTTGCCGACCTAAACCTAAGATGCCAAAGGTACATAAACTGTTATAAAATAGTTCATGTACTTGCTTTTGAAGTATCTGATTAAAATATATGAGAACGTTTCGACAAAGTATGACATTAAATTCATTAAAAGAACTGTCCGTTACCAGATTATGCTGGGCAAAAATGATATTTTCTTTCAGGGAGGCTTGAAATATAGCATTGTCATAAGCCGCAGTGTAGTATTTGGAAAAAGCTTGTTTACCGCCTGATTTCAGGTAAAGCTGAGTATATTCTTGCATCATTCGCAGAGGAAAAATGCCGCTCTTGGCGTTTTTTAGTACCTTCTCGTTTGTGTCGGTGGCATATATCCGGCAACGGTGGTACAGGTTTTCTTCTTGTAATAAAATCGCCATGGAGTAAACTTCTTCACCACTCGAACATCCAGCGTGCCAAATGCGAATAAAAGGATAGGTGCGCAACATTGGGATTACTTGATTTCTGAAGGCGAGATAAAAGCTAGGGTCGCGAAACATGGATGTAACATTCACCGTCACAGCCAACAAAAATCTTTCTAGACAGGTGCGATCGTGAAGTAAGCGCTCTTGCAATGCGGAAATATTGCTTAACCCCTCTAAGTGTATAAAGTTCCGAATGCGGCGCTTGAGAGAAGAGAGAGCATAATTACGGAAATCATAACCATAGTACTGGTACATCCCCTGCAAGAGCAACTGTATTTCGATATCCTCCAAAGTAGGTTTGGGCAGAATCATCTTATTTATACCTATCTAATGAACATTTAAACGAATATTAAATATTTTGATTTTTCCATCTCTCGACCCAAATAAATATCCTTCAAGGGGTAAATACCTATTATCCCATAGATAGTTTTTTTAAATTAATAAATCGTCTAACTTAGTGATGAAAATCATCTGAATAAGTACTTTATCTGGAGTAGTATCTCTGCCAAATAAAGTCACAGATAAAGTAAAACTTTCTGCATATAACCATGACTTATATACCTGGAAAACCCATTTCTTTTTGGATTGACTCAACGCCGGAAACTCACTTTCCATCGCCAGCGCATGATGTCACGGTAGATGTGGCGATCACGGGAGCGGGTATTGTGGGTATAACTGCTGCCACATTGTTAAAACGTGCTGGCAAAACTGTGGCGCTCATTGAGTCAAAGCAGATATCAACAGGCGTTAGCGGTCATACAACTGCCAAAGTTACTTCTCTGCACCAATTAATTTATGCTGATCTAATTGCCAAATTTGGCGAAGATAAGGCGCAGATTTACGCAAATTCCAACCAAGCCGCAATAGAGCGTGTAGCAGCTTTCGTTGAGGAAGAACAAATAGATTGTGACTTTAGCCGCCAGAGTGCCTATACTTTTACAGAATCTCCAGAGCAACTAAGTCGGATTCAACAAGAGGTGGAGGCTGCTACTAAACTGGGCTTACCTGCCTCCTTTGTCAGTGAAACTTCGTTGCCTTTTCCTGTTGCTGGTGCAATCAAATTTGACAACCAAGCTCAATTTCATTCACGCAAATACTTGTTGCACCTCGTCAATCGCATCCCTGGTGAAGGTAGCCATGTATTTGAAAATACACGAGTGCTGAAGGTAGAAGAAGATAAAATTTGTCAAGTGATCACAGACAAGGGAACTATTAAAGCCAAAGATGTGATTATTGCCACCAATCTGCCCATCCTCGACCAAGGCTTATTCTTTGCCAAAACTTATCCTCAACGTTCTTACATTATTGGGGCACGAATTGAGCGATCGCAAGCACCAGAGGGGATGTTTATTGGAATTGGTGAAAAATACTATTCAATTCGCACTACGCCTCACGCAGATGGTTTGCTGCTACTTGTGGGTGGCGGCGGACATAAAGTTGGGACTGTGACTAAGACTGAAGAAAAATACTTGGACTTAGAAGAATTTGCCCGCTCTCGATTTGGGATTGAATCGTTTGCATATCGTTGGTCAACCCAAGACATGGTTTCCTTTGATCAGTTACCCTACATTGGTAATTTGACTCCGTTCAACCAACATATTTATGTAGCAACTGGGTTTAGCCTGTGGGGGATGACAAAAGGCACGATGTCGGGAATGCTGCTAGCAGACCAGATTTTGGGCATCAAAAATCCTGGGACTGAGTTATATGATGCTACTCGCGCCACGCCGTTTGTGACCACAGAAGGAATTAAGCAAAACCTAGATGTGGGAACACGTTGGGTGAGCGATCGCCTCCAAGGATGGGGTAATTCTGTGGACGATGTGGTAAATGGTGAAGGAAAATTGGTCACAATTAACGGTAAGCAAACAGCTGCCTATCGGGATGAACAAGGAGAAATTCACGCAGTGAGCGCTGTTTGTCCGCACTTAGGTTGTATTGTGGCTTGGAACAGTGCCGAAAAGAGTTGGGACTGTCCCTGTCATGGTTCTCGTTTCAGCTATGACGGTACAGTGCTGCATGGACCGGCTGTGAAAGATTTGCCGCAACATTAAGTAGGTAGGCACAAATAAAATCAACTATGTAAAGAAAAATGAATCAGCTTAAAACCCTCTTCCCTTCTGCCTCCTGCCTTCTGCCTTCTGACTTGAAAGTGCTGAGTAAAAATTCCAGTCTCTAGCTTCTAGTCTCTCTTTCATACTTGGCTGTGAAACTCGTTTCATTGGGACTGCCTTCTGCCTTATCCTAGCGATAAATTTTCCCACCCACCTACTTAGTTGTAAAAGTCCCAATTACCGATACAGCCACACCCTGAGCAGAGAAAGTAGTTGCTCAGTATCTACAGGTTTGCTGATGTAGTCAGAAGCACCTGCCTCAATGCACTTTTGGCGATCGCCAGACATGGCTTTAGCTGTTAAAGCAACAATCGGTAATGAGCGGAATTGCTCTTGCTGGCGGATGGCACGGGTGGTTTCATAACCATCCATTTCTGGCATCATGATATCCATTAACACAGCATTAATGTCGGGGTTAGCTTGGAGTATTTCAATGCCATCTCTGCCATTTTCGGCAAATAATACTTCCATTTGATAGCTTTCTAAGAAGCTGGTAATAGCAAAGATATTGCGCAAGTCATCATCCACAATGAGAATTTTGCGATCAGCCAGTACCGGATCTGTTTGCCGCAGTTGCTCTAATATCTGGCGCTTCGGTTGGGGTAAATTTGCTTGTACTCGATGGAGGAACAAGGCAGTTTCATCGAATAAACGCTCTGGCGATCGCACATTCTTGATAATAATTGTCTCTGCTAGTCTTCTTAATTGGGTGTCTTCTTGCCTGGTTAATTCTTTGCCAGTGTAAACAATGATTGGCAGTTTCAAGAGGCTGGATTTTTGCTTAATCTGCTCAATCAGTTCTAAACCACTCATATCAGGTAAACCTAAATCCAGCACCATACAGTCAAATCGCTGTGATTGCAAAATTGCTAGTGCTTCGGCTCCTGTACTCACTGCTGTACTTTGGACATCACTATTACCGATCAATTCAATAATACTTTGGGCTTGTACGGGGTCATCTTCTATGATGAGGAGATTTTTTACCTTACGCTCAATAAAGCCTTTAATTTCGGTCAATGCTTGACTGATATCTTCTGGAGATATGGGTTTTTGTAGGTAAGTAATTGCTCCTAGCTGTAACCCCCGTTGCTCTCTGTCGTCCACAGACAGGATATGGACGGGAATATGTCTGGTTTCGGGATCATGCTTGAGACGATCCAGCATTGTCCAACCGTCCATATCTGGCATATGGATATCTAGGGTAATGGCATCGGGTTTAAATTGTTGTGCTAGAGCTAAACCTTGTTTGCTTTGCAGGGCGACGATGACTTTAAAACCCTGTTGACGGGCGATTTCTAGGAAGATGCGGGCAAATTTCTCATCATCTTCGACAATTAGCAAGACGCGATCGCCTGGTTGAATTTTTTCGCGATCGTCGGGGATGTCATTAGAGTAAGCGGGGGGTAACTTTGTTGGAGGGGTGGCGGGTAAGGAGGGAATTTCTCTTGTGCTGCTTTGTTCCTGAACAACTGTTTGTTGATTGCCAGTGTAAGTCTGCGGTAGGTAGAGAGTAAAAGTACTTCCCTGTCCTGCTTGGCTGAATAATTCAATTCTCCCACCCAACAATTGAGCTAGTTCGCGGCTGATGGACAAGCCTAAGCCAGTTCCCCCATATTTACGGCTAGTAGTTCCGTCTGCTTGCTGAAATGCTTCAAAAATAATCTTCTGTTTCTCAACGGGAATCCCAATACCTGTATCGGTGACTGTAAAAGCAATCATGGGACTACCGTTTTGATCAGTATCTTCAGCCATGCCAATTTGGAATTTTACTCCTCCCTGTTCGGTAAACTTAAAAGCATTAGCCAACAGATTTTTGAGTATTTGTTGCAAGCGTTTGGAGTCGTTAGAAATGGCATCCGGCAAGTTGTCATCTAGTTCAGTTGTAAAACTGAGTCCTTTATCCTGGGCAATTTGACTGAAAGTCCGCTTGAGAGATGCCTGCAAGTCTGCGAAGGTGATTTGCTCAATCTCTACGGAAAGACTTCCTGACTCAATTTTTGCCAAATCTAATATGTCATTAATTAACTCCAGCAAATCCGTCCCAGCAGAGTAGATTGTTTGGCTGTACTCTACTTGCTTGTCTGTCAAATGACCTTCAGAATTATCTGCCAGCAGTCTGGCTAAAATTAACAAGCTATTGAGTGGCGTTCGCAATTCATGAGACATATTCGCCAAGAATTCTGATTTATATTTGGAAGACAAAGCCAATTGTTCGGCTTTTTCTGCCAAAGATTGCCTCGCTCGCTCAACCTCCTGATTTTTCCGGGCAACTTCCCGATTTTGCACTTCTAACAATTCCGCTTTTTCTTCTAATTCCTCATTTAGCTGCTGTAATTCTTCGTTAGACTGCTTCAATTCCTCTTGTTGCTGCTTTAGCAGTAATTGTGATGCTTCTAATTCGTGTGTCTGCTGTTCTAAAAGTTGATTGCTTTGTTTGAGTTCTTCTGTTAAAGCCTGAGACTCTTCTAGCAACTGCTGAGTTTGTTCATTGGCAGCAATATTATTCAAAAATACGCCGATGATTTCGCTGAATTGCTCTAAAAATTGCAAATGCAGATTACTAAATTTCTGCAAAGAAGCAAGTTCAATCACGGCAGTTACCTCGTTCTCAAATAGGACAGGCAACACAATGAGATTTAATGGTACAGCTTCGCCTAAACCAGAATGAATGCGGATGTAGTCGCTTGGTACTTCAGTTAAAAGAATTCTTTGTTTTTCGAGGGCGCATTGTCCCACCAATCCCTCACCTAAGCGAAACCGATTTGCTAGGTGTTTACGTTCTTGATAAGCATAACTACTTAAAAGTTTTAGTACAGGCTGGTCTTCAGTCGAGTCCATTAAATAGAAAACGCCTTGCTGCGCGCCAACTAATGGTGCCAGATTCGACAAGATCATTTGAGACACACTTTTGAGATGGCGCTGTCCCTGAAGCATCTGAGTAAACTCAGCTAAATGAGAGTTGAACCAATTTTGCTCGTAATTTTTTTGAGTAATATTTTGCAGATTAGCAATCATCTGATTCAAGGTTCGCGTCAGCACGCCAATTTCATCCTGGCGATCGCTATTTGGTAAGCTGACTGATAAATTACCATCGGCAATTTTTTCCGCCGTATCAGAAAATTGTTTTAGTGGTGTGGAGATATGGTGGGTCAATAGGAATCCAATCAAAACTAGGATCAGAGAAACTAAAGGAATACTATAAGTAATGCTGTTAATAGTTCGCCCTGCTGCCACTTGTGCCTGTTCAGAGCGTTGTTTGAGCAGTACATTCTCCTCATCTTCCATTTCCTGGATGATTCTTTGGATTTCATTCCTTAGTTGCTTGCCCTCATCTGTCAGGATAGCCTTCTGAGCAGCTTCCCAGCCTTGGCTTTGGCGCAAATTAATTATTTGTTGCATTACAGCCATTCTCTCGCTGATCATTGGCTGCAACCTATCAAGCCGACGCTGCTGCTGAGGATTATCTACTGTTAATTCTTTAAGTTCTTTAACTGTTTGAGCCAGCAATATCGAGGTAGCGTTATAAGGTTCCAGATAGCGCTGTTCTCCAGTAATGATATAACCCCTTTGTCCCGTCTCAGCGTATATCAGTTGAGATTCCAGTGCCTCCAGCTGACTTAGCACCTGATAGGTATGTTTTTCTTTGCGCGAAGTTGCAATTAGTTCATTAGTGCTTTGATAAGAGATGATACCAATTGTAGCTAGTATTGCCAGACTCATGGCAAAACCTGCACCAATTTTGGTTCCCATCTTCAAACGATTTAACATTGAATTTATGTCTTTAGGCTATTGCTCAACTGTAAATTTTGTGATTTATTAGTTTGATCCTAAAAAATGTGAAATCTTTGATTGATTCCGTCTTTTTAGTAACATTCAGTGAAATCATTCACTCATGTTTATTTATAAATGTTAACACTTTATATTCAGTTTTAAAGCCAATTTGTATGGTGAATATATTTTTTGAGTTATTTATTAAAAATTTTTACCTCAATTATTGAGATGATTGAATACAGGTTTTATTTAAATAAAAAAATATTTATATTGCTGCACATTAGAGAATTTTTGAAAAGTCCCAGAGGGTATAATTGTGTCATTCTCAGTGGAGCAAATAATCTGGGCTTTTGCAGATATACTGAGTATTTCACTTTGCTATGCTGCTTTCAATATGGCATAGAGATACCCTTTTTTAACGACCTCTTAGGCATGTTGATGAGAATTATTAGAATAACCTATATCGAAAATAAGTATTTTACATACCCTCAATTAATTGTCTTTTTACTTAATAAGTAACTTTTTAAATTCAGTCCAGTTTAGTGGAATTTTGCTATGAAACTCCCAATGAATTGGGAGGCGGGATAAATACAAACTGAGAAATTTCCTTGTGTGTACACCGTAGCTAATGATGAGAGGAACGAAACAGATGACTATGTTCTGGATGATATAAACGCGATCGCTCTGTGGCTGGTGTAAGTGCTGGACTGATGAGATAAAGTGTAGTACGAATCAGCTTTTCTTGATGTGTACATTCTGCCATTTGGTTGAGGGGAACAACCCGAATTTTTTCATCAGGCCATCCGAGGCGAAAGCAAATGGCGATAGGTGTTTCTGCTGGGTAGTGTTCCAAGAGTTTGGCTTGGGCATTTTCGACATGACGCGCACTGAGATAAAGACAAAGACTCGCTTGATGTGCCGCCAAGGTGGCTAATTCTTCATTGGGGGGAACTTCTGTACGTCCACTGATGCGCGTCAGGATGATAGTCTGGACTAAGCTGGGGATAGTCAACTCTATTTTGAGTTTGGCGGCTGCGGCTTGAAAAGCGCTAATACCTGGTATGACTTCAAAGGGAATATTAGCTTCTGCCAAAAGACGCATTTGCTCATGGACTGCGCTGTAAAGACTGGGATCACCTGAATGGAGACGAACTACAGATTTATGCGATCGCACCCGTTCTATCATCAGTGCGAGAATCTCTTCTAAAGTTTTATTCGCAGTCCGAATAATTTCCGCATCTTGTCGGCAAAGGTGTAAAATCTGCTCTGGTACTAAGGAATCAGCAAATAAAACGACATCTGCAACAGCCAGGAGTTTCTGCGCTTTGACTGTTAATAAATCTGGATCTCCGGGGCCTGCTCCCACAATGTAAACTGCTGACTGCTGGGAAGCTAAATTATTTTTCATATACACATTTTTAGATTGCTTACGTAATTTCCTGTAGGCAGAAAAATCCTCAAAAAATTTTTTTAGTATTCTCTCAGTATCTTTCCGGATTAACCCTCTATCTCTAGTAGAGATTAATGGTAGATGCACCCTGGTTAAGCCCTAGAGAATACTCTGGGGCATTTTTTATTTTTGAGTAGAAGAGATGCGGTGCCGAGGGAAAAGAACTGATAAAAATACTCTTCTCCTGTCAACTGTCACTTATCATCGGCTGAGAAACCACATCAGGTAAAGGACGCTTACGTAAGTAAAGCCAAGCTAAACCAGCTAATCCTAAAATAATGCCTGTGAAACTCACGACTTGTGCTATTCGCAGTGGTCCCAGCATCAGACTATCAATGCGAAAACCTTCAATCCATAGACGGCCTAAGCTGTAGGTTGCCAAGTAAACCAAAAATAGTGTACCTAAGCGCAGGCGTGGCTTGCCAGATAAACCCCGAAAAAATAAAGTTATGAGCAAGGCAAATACCATTAAATTCCACAGAGATTCGTAGAGGAAAGTGGGATGGAAGTATTCAAAATTAGCTAACTCAGCAGGGCGATGTTCCGGTGGAATATATAGCTTCCAAGGTAAATTAGTAGGACGACCAAAAGCTTCAGAGTTAAAGAAATTTCCCCAACGGCCGATCGCCTGCCCTAAAATCAGCGAAGGAGCCACTAAATCAGCCAGTTGCCAAAAAGAAATCTGCTTCAGTTTGGCAAAGATTACAGCCGCCAAAATACCACCGAGAATTGCACCGTGAATGGCAATACCTCCTTGCCAAATAGCGATAATTCGCTCTGGGTGCTGGGAGTATTCTGACCACTGAAACAAAACATAATAAAGACGCGCTGCGGGAATTGCCCCAATCACCAGCCAAATTGACAAATCACTCAGCAATTCTGGATTAACGTTACGGCGTTTGGCCAGATACTGGGAAAGGCTAACGCCGATTAACACAGCTGTGGCAATCAACAAGCCATACCAGCGAATACTTATTGGCCCTATATCTACCAAAACTGGGCCCGGAGAAGTAAATTGAAACGCCAAAGGCAAAGTGGAAAAATCCAGTACCATGCAAAACTACCTAGTTGACGACATTATTAATTGTTATTATCTGTCAACCCCATGACGGAAAGGGGCTTTATCAATTAGAGCAGGTTTTGCTGGGGAGTGGGGAGATGGGGGGATGGGGAGATGGGGAGCGGAGGAGAAAAAACTTATGTTAGGTAACTCCAAAAATTAAATTACCACTGTCCTGCCCCCCTGCCCCCCAGGGCTGATTCGTTCCCTAAAAGGGTTAAAATTGCAAGGGCAAATCCACAATTAAGACCAAAAATTTTGGCATCTTCAGTCCGAAATACCTGATTTTTCTTTGCGTCTTTGCGCCTTTGCGTGAGATTATCCTCTTGACAAATCTCTAACACAAGCGAATGAAACAGCCCTGCCCTGCCCCCCTGCCTCTTCTCTGTCCCATGCCCTATACTTACCTGAGTAGCTTTGTTACATTGAAAATCTTGTGATTGCTATTTATCCTGGTAGCTTTGACCCTATTACTTTAGGTCACCTTGACATCATTCAGCGTGGGAGTCGGCTGTTTGACCAGGTGATTGTTGCTGTTCTCCGAAATCCTAACAAAGTACCACTGTTTACTGTGCAGCAAAGACTAGAACAGATTCGTCTCACCACTAGACATCTAACGAATGTAGAAGTGGACGGTTTTGACGGTCTGACTGTCAACTATGCCCAAAAACGACAAGCACAGGTTTTGTTACGGGGTTTACGGGCAATTTCTGACTTTGAGGTAGAGCTACAGATGGCTCATACTAATAAAACTATTTCTACTCAAATTGAAACAGTTTTTCTTGCAACCTCAAATGAGTATAGTTTTTTAAGTAGTAGTGTGGTAAAAGAGATTGCAAGGTTTGGCGGATCTGTTGATCATCTTGTTCCTCAGGAAATTGCCCTAGATATATACAAATGCTACAACCACAACTCTCCAATGGCGAACCCAATTACAACGGAAGCTATCCCCCCTCTCACGAGTATCCCAACGGAACGGGAAGCGTAGATATTCAACAGGAACTCAACCGCTTAGAGGAATTAATTCTCTATGGTTTTCGCGTTCCGCTAACAGGACGCACATTAGTAGATGAAGAGAGGTTATTAGAACAGCTTGATTTTATCAGGCTTTCATTGCCATCGCTGTTTCAGGAAGCAGCTGCCATCTTGGAACAAAAGCAAGAAGTTCTGTTGGAAGCTGAAGAATATGGACAGCAAGTAATTGAGGCAGCTCAAGCCAAAAGAGCGCAAATTTTAGCTGAAAGCGATATTATCAGACAGGCAGAGCGGGAAGCTGAACAGTTGCGGCGACAAGTGCAACAAGAGTGTGAGGCAATGATGCAAGAAACCCTCACCGAAATTGATCATAAGCGGCGTGCTTGTCTACAAGAGTTGGAAGACATGCGACAAACAGCGATCGCCCAAGCTCAAGATATTGAAAATGGCGCTGATGAATACGCTGATAGTGTCCTCGAAGGTATCGAGCAAGACCTCAAAGATATGTTACGTATTATTACTAATGGACGGCAACAATTACGACAAGATGTCCCACCACAGCGTAATTCTTATTCTTCTAAGAAGAAGTAAGTTGACGAGTGAGGGGAGGACAAGGGGAAATGACTAAATATAAGTTTCCCCCTATCTCTTTTATGTGAGACAAAGGGGAATTAATTACTCAGCACTGATGTGATACGCTATCTGCGTTGGGAGTGTAGAGGTACTAAAGATGAATAAGCTACGGGTGGGATTGCTATTTGGTGGGCGTTCTGGGGAACATGAAGTTTCCATTAGTTCAGCAAGAGCGATCGCTAAAGCCTTAAGTGCAGAGCAAAATGCTAGTAAGTACGAAATCCTACCTTTTTATATCCAACAAAATGGAAATTGGTTAGCAGGAGAAGTACCCCAAAAGGTTTTAGAATCTGGTATCCCGTACCTAGAAGCTCAAACTTCCACCCTTGGCCTTTGGCAATCACCTCCTCAAGTCACCGCAGTAGATGTTTGGTTTCCCATTCTCCACGGCCCTAATGGTGAAGATGGTACTATTCAGGGATTGCTTACTTTGATGCAAGTTCCTTTTGTTGGTTCTGGGGTGTTAGGTTCAGCAATGGGTATGGATAAAATTGCCATGAAAACGGCATTTGAGCAAGCAGGATTACCCCAGGTGAAATATCAGGCGTTAACGAGAGCGCAAGTTTGGTCAAATCCTTGTGTGTTTCCTAAACTGTGTGACGAAATTGAGGCAAACTTGGGTTATCCCTGTTTTGTCAAACCTGCTAACTTAGGTTCATCAGTGGGTATCGCCAAAGTGCGATCGCGCCAAGAATTAGAAGCGGCTTTAGATAATGCTGCTAGTTATGACCGACGGTTAATTGTGGAAGCAGGCGTAGTTGCTAGGGAAGTAGAATGTGCCGTATTAGGTAATGAGCAAACTAAAGCCTCTATCGTAGGTGAGATTACCTTTGATAGCGATTTTTATGATTACGAAACCAAATATACCGCCGGGAGAGCAGATTTACTGATTCCTGCATCCATCCCCGATGCCATCAGCCGCCAAATTCAAGATATGGCATTGCAAGCCTTTACAGCTGTTGATGCTGCGGGATTAGCAAGAGTAGACTTTTTCTACGTGGAAGCTACTGGGGAAGTATTGATTAATGAAATCAACACCTTACCAGGCTTTACTGCTACTAGTATGTACCCCCAACTCTGGGCTTACAGTGGAATACCCTTTCCAGAATTAGTAGATCGGTTAATTCAACTAGCTTTAGAAAGGCATTCTGGTAACAAATCGAAATCATAGTCAAATTAACGATTCACTAAAAGCAGCGATTTTAGCAAAAATATCGGATTTAGTAGCCTACGTTCCCAAAAAAAAGCTACTAGATTCCGAAATCTGGCTACGGATACCTGATAGCTAACTCCTCAAGTACAATCGTGGGCTAGAGGGGTACAAATCTGAAAGTAATCATGGAACATAGTCAGAGCGTACAGTATGAGCCAACCCAAGTAACGGAACTGACAAATGATAAGTCAGGAGTAATGGGTAGCTCGAACATTTTTATCTATCTGCTTACACACCATCCTGGACTTTTGTTAGCTGGTTTGTTAACAATGCTTCTTGGATCTGCTGCTTTAGCTTTGTATAGCTTGGGTTACGCTGGCAGTGGGGACAATGCAGAACTAGAAGAAATTCCCGCCGTAGTTGAAAAACCAATCACAACGTCCTCTGAGAATAGTAATGCCACACCTTTATGGATGGTAGCGGCGATCGCCCTCAGTTGTGCAAGTGGTTGCTTCATCATTGTCCGGTTACTCAACCATCCCAACCAGCGTCAAAAAGTTCGCAAACCGATCAAACGCGATCGTCAGCCGATACCCTTGAAACCAAGCAGTCGTGAAAAATGGGAGCCAATGACTTTAAAGAGTCCGCCAGTTTTTGTGCCGATGCAACCACTGAAGCCCATTAACCAAATGCGAGCTAAATCAAGGACTCTAGTGACGGTTCTACCACCAGATCATAGGCATCCACTGGATCAAAGGAAAGAATCTTTGGCGGATTTGATGGATATTCGTAAACAGAGTTCTTTGTCTGCAATTTTACAGAAGTATTAATATAACTGTAAAACAAAAACCTTTGAAATCGAGCTTTTAAGTAAAAATGATACGTAAATTACGTATCATTTTTACTGATTTACGCTAGTTGCTCATGGGAAACCCCCAAGACCGTGCTAAGAGGGTGTTTGAAAAGTTTTGGACGAATATAAATGGATAATTTACAAACATCCTCTAAGTCCCGTTAGTTACTTAAGGATATGAGAAATATAGCAATCCTATTTGATTTGCAAACAGTGAGAGGCTCAGATCCCCGAATTCTCGAAGAATTCGGGGATCTTTTTGTTCGTGACTCATTTAGGATTGCTATAGCTTTTAAAAGCTAATAAATAAAAATTATAAAATCTAAAAACCTGCCAAAATGGCAACCAAGCTGAATTCAACTGAGTTAAATTATAAAAAATAAACAACTCCAAAGGTTTTGTTATCAGGCATAATCAACCAAATTTATTGACAAAAAAGCTATATCTACCATTAATTTGTAGATTATTCTTTTTAGCAAATAAACATCAATAATCAGGCTTGGCATTTGTCGCACCAGGAATATTAGATGTGTATAGGCGTTGTCATTGACATACAGTTAGCCCCCTAAATAAAGGGCAGCGTCTCTACATATTCCTGAGCGCTCTACAGTGGCAAATGCCAGAGTGAGAGACTAGAGGCGATTGGTATGCCTCCTCTCACTCTTTTTTTCATAAAAATATTTTGTCCTCCACTACTAACTCGAACAGACAGTGGGTTTCAATGTTGGACTTCGGGGTATTGCAGTCTTCGGCACCTCGGCAGCAAGAACTACATCTCCATAGTAAAAGAGCATGTGTTTTCTGGTTCTTTCGGTAGCAGGTAAAAAAAAGTTAGGGATAGATGAAATAGCATTGGTCAAAGGACAAGGAAATTACTTGGCGGTATTAGTAGATTTAGATAGTCATAAACCAAAATAATAAACTCAAGTTAATTAAAAGACTTAGGTATGGCTTTCGTAACTTTAGTAATTTTAGATTACGCAGTTTATTAAACTGGCACTTTTCTGTGAATGCTCCATAAAAGTTCCTGAAAAACCAAAATTTGTATGATTTATAGCTGGTGATATTTGGAATGCGCGATCGCATAAACATAATATTTCTATATTAAAAATGATAAAAAAGGGGTAAACGTTGAGATACCACTAATGAATACTATCAAGATTCACTTAGTTGTTGGCATTGATAACGTTACCCTATCTGTGTTTTATACTGAGGCTGATTGCTGGGAATTTCGGTTGATTAGTCCTGGTGGAACAGTTTTTGGTGAGGGCAAACTTTACTATACGCCTGAAGCGGCCGAAAAAGCGGCGCGAGAGTGGATACAACAAGGCAATTAAATCAGCCTAATTAATTTCCTGTTTCGGCGAGTATTTCTAGATGAAACGCCAGATTATTCAGCGCCATTTCAATTTCGGAACTGTAAGGAATGCTGCGCCATTTTGGGGTAGTTGCATTGTCCATCGCCGTTGTTTCCAGGTATTGAGCAACAACCATGAGTTTTTCGGGATCTGTTCCTGCTGTTGCCAAATTTTCTAAAAATTCTTGAGGTGTCATGGATTAGTCTGATAATTTCATTGTTGCCATCAGGATAACTACTGCATCACAATAAGTCTGTTCACAATACTCATGTTTCCCAGACCTCTCAGCCTAATGACAAGTGATTTCTCTCAAAACCCCCAATTCTCTCTTCAATCTCCTGAACTATGGGATAGTGACTTATATCAAGATAAGCACGCCTTTGTCTGGCAATATGGCGAAGATTTGCTGAAATTGCTCAACCCCAAACCAGGAGAATATATTTTGGATCTGGGTTGTGGTACGGGACAACTTACCGAAAAAATTGCTTTGACTGGCGCTAAAGTTATGGGAATCGATAGCGCACCCGCGATGATTGAAAAGGCTAAACAAAACTATCCTCATTTATTGTTTGATATTGCTGATGCTAAAGACTTTCAGGTAGATCAGCCATTAGATGCGGTATTTTCCAACGCGACTTTGCACTGGGTAAAAGAACCAGAGTCCGCGATCGCTTGCGTATATCAAGCGCTTAAACCAGGAGGACGTTTTGTCGCCGAGTTTGGTGGTAAGGGAAATATACAGGCGATCGCCCAGGCTTTGTACACTGCTTTAAAGGTAGTTGGTATCGTCGCAGAACCATTGAATCCTTGGTATTTTCCTAGTATTGGCGAATACTCTACACTGCTAGAACAGCAAGGCTTTGATGTCACTTATGCCATCCTATTTGCCCGTCCCACCTCCCTAGCAGAGAAACAAGCAGGTATGGCAAACTGGCTACAAATGTTCGCTAGTAATTTTTTAGCAGGATTATCTGTTGACCAGCAAACACAAGTCATTCGTCAGGTAGAGCAGTCCCTAAAACCGACACTGTATAGTGAGGGTACTTGGACGGCGGACTATAAAAGACTCCGCATCCTGGCCTTTAAAGTTGCTCACACACAAACAGCAATTATTTAGGTAAATTATTAATATGTTGTAAATTGCATTACCCGTAATTTATGAGCGAATTGGAGATTAATCCAAAATCGAAAATGGTATTCGTTTATGCTGAGACACAAACTACCTGGTCGCAAAACATCGCTCCCCTTACTAAATCACTCAACTAAATTAAATTTCTATCAGGCGAAAAGCTGGGACTCCCGCTTTCTGCTTTCGGGGGTTAGGTCTGTTTTATCTTTTTTTAATTTCACCTACTTAACTATTAGTCTGAGTACGATTGCGCTTTTACCAGTCTCACACTCATTAGCAAAAACACCCCCAGTCCCATCGCCTTCGGATGCTCCTTTGGAATTGGCTTTATTGACTCAGCCAAACGGTACTGTAGTTACAGCCAATACCATTGACCCAGAAGGATTAACTACACCCAGTTTATGGTGGGAAAAAGAAAACTCCGAAAATAAGCTGTTGGATAACTGGATCGCATATCCAGTATCTGAGAATGAACCCGGCCGAGTAGATTTAATCGTAAATCAGCAAATTTGGAGCTTGTTAGACTATCTAGACCGCTACGACTTCGTGAATCGCTTGGGTAACAGCGCCAGAACGGATGGGTATAATGTTCGGGTTTTCAATTATCAACGAGACCTTTTGGCAACCTACACCTGTAACTTTAATACAAGTCCAACATCATGCCGCATTCAGATGAATACTCAGAATAGGTTAGGGTTGTTGCGCTCTCTTTAGAAAAATTTCCTCATGCTTATTCTTGCTTAATTTTGGCGAATAAAGACTCATATTGCTCGATGGCTGATGGAGGCAAGGAAAGCAAAAATTCGCTTTTGTCGAAGACTTCACGGTTACTCTGTAATAAACGTCTAAATGGTTCCTGGATGTCAGAAGCAAGAATCTCAGGGAAAATTGGCGAATTACTTTTAGTTAGCAAAGCGATTTGTTTAGAAATGTTCGGTTGCCAACAAAAATCAATCCATTGAGATGACACAGCCTCTTGAGTAACGCCTGCGGGGCGTACCCACAAGTCTGCCCAAATTGCTGTTCCTGATTTCGGGATAACGGCGGTAAATTGGGGATAACGTGCTAAAACTGGCATGATGTCACTTGACCAACCAACTGCTAGCCAAGTGTCTCCAATAATTAGAGGTTCTAGGTAGTTATGGGAACTGTAAAATTTTACCTGTTGGTTTAATGTCCGTAGTTCCTTTTCCAAGTCTGGCACTGTGTCCAGATTGTCTGTATTGTAAGATTTTCCTAGCTTTTTTAAAACCAGACCAATCACTTCTCTGGGTTGATTCAGTAAAGAAATTTGCGATCGCAATTCATCTCGCCACAAATCACTCCAATCCTGTGGTGTCCAACCCAATCTCTGGAATTTTTCCCGGTGATAAACAATCACCGTACTCCCCCAACGGTAAGGAGCAGCCCAAACTTCTCCCTGCGTATCCACATCGCCTTGATTATTGCGCGTTACTAGTTGCTGCCATCTTTCATCCAAAGCAGACCACTGTTTTAATTGTTTGACCTCTCGCTCTGTCAGTGGTTGAATTAGTTTCTGCTCAATTGCCGCTTTGAGCCAGTAATCTCCTAATGTCATTAAGTCAGATGCTGCAACTGTCTCAGATTGCCCAAACGGTAAGAAGCGAGTCCACACTTGGTAATCAGTAGTTTTTGATTTCTCCTGCCAACCTTGCAATTGCTTAAATAAATTCTCTATCTGCTCGACAGGGACAAACTTTAAATTTACCCGTTGCTGCAAACTTTGGCGAAACTGACTAACTACCTGACTGGGGATAGAACCTTTTAATAGCTGTACATTTAATTTTGTCTGGTTGCTACCACCACACCCAACCAGTAGTTGCGAAAGTGCCAGTCCACCTGCACCCAACAGAAAAGACCGTCGATTTATCGATTGGAGATTGGGAATTGGGGATTTGGGATTATACATATATATATAGTTGTGTGCTTAGGTGCTTATTTAGCTATATTTTTTGGATATTGCTGTCAAATCAACTTATTGACTAACTTTAAAGGATTTTTCTGAAAATGACTGCTAATGACTTAACTTTTCTCGAAAATACTCATGAGTAATACTCATAAAAAATATTGAGTTACATTTATAAGTAAATATTTAAATATCATGTTTCGACAAAATATTTAAAAAATTAAATAATTCATAAGTATAGTTAAGATCACCAGTAAATTGAATAACATAGAGAAAATATGCGGACGAGGGTATTAAATGGAGCCATTACAAAAACAAATCTTGACTTTGAGTCAGAAACTGGATGCCCTCTACCAGGTAATTGAGCAACTTGACGGCAAAGTCGCTCAAGCTTTCTCAGAGTGCTCTTTAGCAAATACACAAGCCAAGAGTAATTATGTAGAAAATAGTGATATAGGCGGCTACCAGTTAAAAGGACACATCAGTTTTAATCCAGAAATGGAACACAAGGATGTATTGACAGATGGCATGTCTTTAGACATGAATCGGCAAAGTGGAGATCAGAACTTAACACCAGAAATTCAAATACAACGACTAACAGCACAATTGACGGCAGCATACAACCGGATTGCTGCTTTAGAAGAACAATTAATGAAAGAAAGAATTCATTAAATTCACTAATTATTAGTCAATTTTTAAAATTGCCGGCATCTCTCTGAGTCCGGTATTTTTATTATGGGCTGGGGAATACGACTTTCTCCAAGCTTTTCAGGGATTAATTTGGGTGATTATTGAAAGCGAATTTCCAATCAAGAGAAAATTCTTGAAAGACACTAATCGCTTGCTCTATTGAACTATGCATCCAATCGTACATAATCCACCTCTGTTAGACTAAGTAATTTTTATAGCCGTAGTCACATAGATTAACGTGAGGCGGTTTACGGCAATTTGAGTCTATCTTTTTAGACTGGAAACTCGCTCAGGGTGGACTTGTGTATACACCGTAGCCGTGTCGGAGAGGGGTTGGGATGAGGTTCATCGAATTCACATTGGATTAAATGGCAGTCAGCTAAACAAGTAATTTCATGAATCAAATCGGATTGCGATAATTGGGTATATAATTTACTGAAGAATTCAATTCATAGAGTAGAACACTAGTAATATAATTTTTACGAAATAGCAGGATCATCTGAAGTTTTTATTTGCTGTAAAAGTTGTTCAATTTGATAGACTTTTTCATTTCTGCTTTGGGATTTGAAAATGTTTAAAGCTTTTTCTAAAGAAGCTAGTGCCTCATTACGTTTATTTGTTTGCAAAAGTGCCAGTGCCGAATTAGCCAGTGCATCGCCATAATTAGGATTAATTTCTAAAGCTTTCTGATATTCTGTAATGGCTTCTTCCCAGCGATTTTGGCTAGCATAAACAAGACCGATACCATTGTAAGCTAGTGCATGGTTGGAATTGAGGCGAATAGCTTCTCGGTAAGCGCTAATAGCCTCTTCCGACTTATCTTGACGAAAAAGTACGTTTCCCAATTCAAAATGTCCAAAAGAGTATTTAGGAAATTTTTTAATCAATTTGCGTAAATTTTCTTCCGCGTCGGCGAATTTTCCCTGACTGGATAAAGTATTGGCTTGTTGCAGAAGTTGCGATCGCTCTTCTTGCTCTGTACCTTGAAACTGTGCTATTACTTGTTTTTTGCTGTTTAACTGATCGGCAGAATGTAAACCAACTTTTCCAGGTAACGCTAACACTGATGATATACCAGTTGTAGTGATGATACCCAGCGTTATGCTGCTAAGAGTTGGAATAAACGCATACTTCATTCGGCTCTTCAGTTTCATCGCTTTTAATACCTCTATGCTGATACTCGTTTATATTAAATTACTCTTACTATCATACCAGCTATTAATTAGTGAAATAATATTAGATATTTATTGATTATTGAGTTCTTTTATTCTATTCACACAATATAGGGTAGGCAATTTAACCCACCCTATAAAGTTAATGATTGCGGTATGCTAATTGTTGCCAATACACCCCATATCTAAGTAGGTGGGTGGAAAAATTTATCGCTAGGATAAGGCAGAAGGCAGAAGGCAGGAGGCAGAAGCGAAGAGGGTTTTAAGCTGATTCATTTTTCTTTACATAGTTGATTTTATTTGTGCCTACCTACTTAATTGTTTAAACGCCTTCTCGCAACTTATCTAAAACACTGCGATCCTCCAAAGTGGAAGTATCACCAGATACCTCTTGTCCAGATGCAAGATTCCGTAACAACCGCCGCATAATCTTACCCGATCGCGTTTTCGGTAAAGCATCTGTAAAGCGAATTTCTCCCGGACGAGCGATCGCCCCAATTTCTTTGACAACGTGCTGCTTGAGTTCTTTACTCAATTCTTCACTAGCTTGATATGTGCCTTCTAAAGTCACAAAAGCAACTACTTCCTCACCCTTGAGTTCATCCGGCTTACCCACTACCGCCGCTTCTGCTACAGCTGGGTGAGAAACTAAAGCAGATTCTACTTCCATAGTTCCGAGCCTGTGTCCTGATACATTTAATACATCATCTACACGACCCATTACCCAGAAGTAGCCATCTTCGTCTCTTCTAGCACCATCACCAGCAAAGTAAGTATAGTTACCATCTTTGGGGGGGATATGTTCCCAATAAGTACGGCGGAAGCGTTCTGGATCACCGTAGACTGTTCGCATCATACCTGGCCAAGGATAACGCACCGCCAGATAACCGCCTTCGTTTTCGGGTACGGTGTTGCCTTCTAAATCAACGATATCTGCAATAATCCCAGGGAAAGGACGAGTTGCTGAGCCTGGTTTAGTGGAAATTGCCCCCGGTAATGGTGTAATCATAATCCCGCCAGTTTCTGTTTGCCACCAAGTATCAACAATTGGGCAGCGTTCACCACCAATTACTTTGTGATACCACATCCAAGCTTCTGGGTTAATTGGTTCGCCGACGGTTCCCAATAAACGCAGTGAAGATAGATTGCGTGTTTTCGGATGGTGTTCACCCATCTTAATAAATGCCCGAATTGCCGTAGGTGCAGTATAAAAAATATTAACACCGTGTTTTTCAATAATATCCCACGTACAGCCAGGATTAGAGGCACGGGGCGCACCTTCGTACATCAAAGTTGTAGCACCGTTGGAAAGTGGCCCGTAGACTATGTAACTATGACCAGTAATCCAACCGATATCGGCAGTACACCAGTAAACATCTGTATCTTGGAGGTCAAATATCCACTTAGTGGTCATGTGAGTATATAAGTTATAACCACCAGTGGTATGAACAACGCCCTTCGGTTTGCCGGTGCTACCCGAAGTGTAGAGAACAAACAGCATATCTTCGCTGTCCATTGGTTCAGCCGGACAATCAGCTGATACGCCTTTTTGCAAATCGTGCCACCAATGGTCGCGTCCCGGTTCCATGTGAGTATCTTGATTTGTACGCTGTACCACAAGAACATTTTTGACTGTGGGGACAGTGTTATCAGCTAAGGCTTTATCTACCTGGACTTTGAGAGGAACGATCGCATCTTTGCGCCAACCACCATCGGCAGTAATTACCAATTTAGCTTCAGCATCGTTCAAGCGATCGCGCAAAGCTTCGGCACTAAAACCACCAAATACTACGCTGTGGGGTGCGCCAATTCTCGCACAGGCTAACATAGCGATCGCTGCTTCCGGAATCATCGGCATATAAATACCGATGCGATCGCCCTTTTTGACTCCCAATTGCTTCAGCACATTGGCAAACTGGCAAACTTCGCGATGCAGTTGGGCATAAGTGAGAGTCCGGGAATCTCCTGGTTCTCCTTCCCAAATCAACGCTGCTTTATTTTTGCGCCAAGTAGTGAGGTGTCTATCCAGGCAATTGTAAGAAATGTTAATTTTTCCGCCAACAAACCACTTAGCAAAAGGTGGTTGCCAATCTAGTACCGTATCCCATTTTTGGAACCATGCTAATTCTGTTTCTGCCAAATTAGCCCAAAACTGCTGCGGGTCTGCTTTCGCTTGATCGTAGAGACGCTGATAGTCTGCCAAGCTTTTAATATGAGCATTTTGGGAGAATTTATCAGAGGGATGGAATAAGCGCTTCTCTTGTAGGATTGATTCTATAGTTGGTTGAGACATAGTGATGACCGTGACCAGTATTGTTGCTGAAAACTATTGTTAGCGGATTTGTCCCAAGCAGATTTAGATTTTCATTAAGCTGGGCAGAAATTACTTAAGTTACTCAGTTTACAAGATAGTACAGCAAGCTTGAAAACCCACCAGTAGCACCCTGGAATTATGCACAGGAGAAATAACTTATACTATTTTCCCATTCCCAACTCCCTGGTTACTGAGCGCAGTCGAAGTACACTCCTAACAAACGAAAAACACGGAAGTCGCAAGACTGTTATACTGAGTTACTAGGCTGTTTGGCTGTACTAGTATGGCAATTAGCTTAAAATTATTTTATGCTACTAAGGTAGCAGTTATATTTATGTAAATCTTTTAGAGTAGCGTACACAATGAAAAGATTAATTTTTTCTGTTAACAAAGATATATATCAGTCTAATTAGTTATAAATAATTCAACCAAGAGTTAGTTACTGAAAGTAGGGTGTCGTTTGCAAGCACAAGAGATCAAGGAGCAACTAAAGTCCCTCATCGAGCAAGCCTCCTCGATAGACACTAACTTGGCTAAAAAATTGAGTGAAATTAATCGCTGGGTAAAAAATATTAAGCCTGGTTCCCTGACTGCTAAGCCTTTTGTTCTGGCTTTTCTCCTAGAGGTGATTACAGATTCTACCATTTGGCTGATTATTAAATCATTACCTTCGGAAGAAGAACAAACAGCAAAGTTTGAGCAAATGACGCCTAATGAAAGATATTGGTATAGTTATCTCTTTCCTAAATGGATAAATGCAACTGATTCCAAGTTTTATATTTGGAAACAAAAACTGATGGCAGGAGAATTTAATCAAGGAGATGATGATATCATTAAAGCTATAGCTCAAGATATTGTCCAACGTGAAGGCAGTGTTTGGCAGCGTTATATCGCCGACCTTTCAATGGCAACAGATTTAATTGTTAGTAGTCATCAAGCAAAACCACTATGCATTCAAGTTACCAGTGTATCTGAAGAATTTAATCATCAAAAGTATCATTATTGGCAAAACACACTGCACTCATGGGAAATAGAAAGAGGATTATTTTTAAGTTACAATCCTAAAAATGCCAATTATATTAAGCAGTTGGTCAACATAGCAATGTATAACAGTGATTGTCTTTCTGGTGGCAAGTATTTGAAATTTTCTTAATGCTTTGAACAATTAAATATTCAAGATTTTTGTTTGGCCCTAAGTAGGTAGGCACAAATAAAATCAACTATGTAAAGAAAAATGAATCAGCTTAAAACCCTCTTCCCTTCTGCCTTCTGCCTTCTGCCTTATCTTAGCGATAAATTTTCCCACCCACCTACTTACATACTTATCTGCTCATCACAGCTTATATGGCTAACCGACAACAAACTAACAGCTACGAAAATTCAGTAGATGCATTTACTCAAGCTTTAGCAACAGCGAGAAAAATGCAGCATGACTGGCTAACTTACGGAGTAGATTTTGTTAATTTATACGTTGAAGATGCTAATGGAGATTGGTTAGAAACTTGGGGACATGATGAAATTTTAGGTAATCAGCTATTAGATGCGATTAAAGAATTTTTAGTAAGTGATGATGATATAGCTGTAAGGATAAGGCAGCATTTAAAAGACCAAGCCTCTGAAGAAAAAACGCCCCTTACCCTGTTTGATTTAGCAGTCAACCTAGAAGAGTGTTGGAGAATTCCTGAAGTGGATGACAGGTTATCTATTGTAAGAAATCTACTAGCTGGTGAGAATGAAAATGTTGATATAGATAATGAGAGGCTATTAAACTTAGCAAATAGTTTATTGGCAAAGTTAACAGAAATTTTGAATTAAATCATCACAAAGGAGGTCACATAAGACTTTTCCTGATAACGTGAAACGTCAAATCATGACCTCCCGTTGATTAGTCAAGACCTAAATTATGTAAGTGATTTTCCAACAGCGATGCGATCGCCTCTGGATTAACTTTTTTGTATTTCTTTTTCCCAAGCTGTAAAATGCAGTTGGGAGCGCTGCTACAGCGTTTTTGGCAACCAGTGCGCTCAATTTTGACTTGATCCAACAAACCGCGATCGCATAAAGTCTTTTCTAAGTCTGACAATAAACCTTTACCACCCCGCTTGAGGCAACCAGCTTTTTGACACACCATGATCTTTGCTTGAGATGAAGATGGTAAATTCTGATCTTGGCAACTATCAATTGAATTTACCCGATAAGCTTTGAGTTTAATTTTACCTGTATGCGGATTCAATTTACTGATACCACAAACGCTAATTGGCTCACCAGGTATTAAAGATGAAATCAAAGTCCGGCGCAACTCTTTAGGAAGCTTAATTTGGACATTTCCTGATGAGATTTCCAATTGCAAGTATTTATATTTCCCTGGCTTATCACCAACAAAACCTAAGAACTGTCCCTCAAGATTCAATTCCGATAACGTCAGATATTTATTACCCATGTTCGAGTCAAGATAAATAGAATTTAGGAATTAAAAGTTAGGAGTTAGGAGTTTTGAATCATAACTTTCTTTAACTCATCACTCCACACTCAAAACTCAGCACTCAGCACTCTTGTTATGCAAGGCGTTTAGCTTCTACAGTTAGGGGTAAGTTTGCTACGTCTGGCAATTCACGAAATTCTAACTCCCAACCATTTGCTAAGGTGAGAATTTTTCCCTCATTCCCATCTGTTTGTTTGACTACTTCTTCTTCAAGGTCTTTTTTGGCAACGTAGGCAACCAAATTTCCGGCATCATTCATCCTTAGCATTACTTTCATGAATTCTCCTCAACAGATTCTAGTTCTTTTTTCCGACAACCAACGACGAACCCTGTATCTAAAAAATGTACGGCATAAATATAGGAATTCTGTAAAAATGTACCTATACTTGCAATGTAGCCAATATCTCCTTTTTTCGCTAAAACTGCCCCGATTTCTTGACCGGGAAATGTACCATCATTTTTGATCAGTTTGCGAATTCTGACTTTTTGCCCAATTTCAAAAACAGGTGGCAAATTCAACTCTAATTCATCACGTTGCATGAGAATACCTCTGTTCTTTTACCAAGTTCAAAAGTTCTTCTACTGTCAAATTGCGTTTTTGCTTGACTGACTGTTGACGTACTGCATCCAACACAGATTGGGTTTCTTCAGGGTTAAGAAAAATGCCGTGTTGCTGTAGCAAACTGGTAACTAAATGCCTTCCTGAATGCTTACCCACTACTAAACGTCGTTCCCAACCTACCTCTTCAGGGGCAAATGGTTCGTAGGTGATGGGGTTTTGTAGTACGCCGTGAGCATGAATTCCCGATTCATGAGCAAAGGTATTTTCACCAACAATTGCTTTCCAAGGTGGTACATGAGAATTTGAGGCCGCAGCTACCAGTTGAGATAGTTCCAACAAACGCGGCGTGTCAATACCCAAATCAACGCCATAGATGCGTTTGATTGACATGACAACTTCTTCTAAAGCGGCATTTCCCGCGCGTTCACCTAACCCGTTAACGGTGGTATTTACAGATGCAGCTCCAGCTTTGATCCCAGCTAAGGCGTTGGCTGTGGCTAAACCAAAATCGTTGTGGGTATGAATTTCTAGGGGAATTGACAAAGCTGCAACTAATCCTTTAACTTTGGCGTAGGTGCTAAAGGGGTCGAGGACACCTACAGTGTCGCAGAAGCGAAACCGTGATGCGCCCCATTCTTGAGCATAAAGTGCTACATCCAAGAGAAAATTGGGATCAGCTCTAGAGGAATCTTCGCCGCCTACTGCCACCCAAAGACCTTGATCAACGGCGAAGCTGATACAATCTTTGAGTTTTTGCAAACTTACCCGCCATTGTCCATGAAATTTAGCAGCGATTTGAATGCCAGAAACAGGAATAGCAATATGCACTCGTTTCAGACCACAGGTAATGGAAGCTTTGATATCAGAAATGACAGCGCGATTCCAACCCAACAATCTTGCTTGCAAACCCAAGTCAGAAATTGCTAATATGGCGTGAGTTTCTGCCTCACCCATTGCGGGAATTCCCACTTCCAATTCCGGAACACCAATGGCATCAAGAAATTTAGCGATCGCTATTTTCTCTTCAAAGGTAAAAGCAACACCTGCGGCTTGTTCGCCATCACGTAATGTAGTGTCATTAATTAAGATTTCATTCATCTCAAACATCCCTCTTAGGAATCTTTATTACTTAATATGCTTTGTGAGCCGATTTCCCATTTCTGGTAATGGTAAATGCCTAATACAAATGCTGAATGATGAATGGTAAATGCTATATACTCACAGAATTAATAGTTCATCTTCATGATTCTTTAATATTAGCCAAATACCAATATCACATCTGTATGACAGAAAACCAAATGTGGGTATAATTTAGAAATTATTTTTACCGTTGCTAGGCAAAGTTTTTTCGAGTAACAGATAGCTAATATAGCTATTAGCAAAACCCGAAAAAAGCAAGATACCAAATCCAGCCATTAAGGTAACAATCATGGAATTATCCTCGTAGAATTACAAGTTGTTGACTCGTTGTTGTGTAAGCAAGAGAACGCTCTCAAAGCAAATTTAAAATCTGCTAATGTTGGTCATCTAGCCAATCTAAAATTCGTTCTAGTTGCTCTAAGTTAACTAGGCCATATTGCCAAAGAAGCATTGGTAAGGGGCCATTATCAATGTCACGGTGTCGTAACGCTACAGCAATATCTGCATTTGTAAGTTCGAGTTCTTTATGTAAAAAATTAATGAATTTTATCTCACTGCTACAGGTTGCCATAGTGGGAATTTCAATTTATTGATTGGGTAAATAAGTCAACAATTTTCAACCTCTTGGAGGAATATTTATTTGTCTCACGCAGAGAAGGAGTTGATATACTGCACATCTTCTGACTCAGCACTCAGCACTTTTAGAAGCACTTATAAATCCCAGCAACGCTCTAGCCACTCAACTAATTCATGACGAGAAGCGAGAAATTGCTTCACGGTACTGCGAATCAAAATCACTTCCAGTAAATTATTTACCTGTACTCGCAAAGAACCATCAGTGTGACAAGAACAGGGAATCATCAACTCTTGCAAACGATGACAAATTCGCCAGCGATCGCCTAAAGGAATCTGCAAAACTTGATCTTCTGAGGGGTCAAAACTATTAGATGAGTACATAGTTAATGATCCTTTGTCACAAGTTCTTTGTCCTGGGGTTGCATATTCAGGGATTGCAGTTGTTGTTCTAATTGTTCAATGCGGGAAAGCAAAGAACTAATGACAGTTGCTTGCTCGTCGGGAAGCTTTCCGTGTTCTAGGGGACAGAGGTTGGTGCTTTGTTTATGGGAGATAATTCGCCCCGGAATCCCGACGACGGTAGAATCTGGGGGGACATCGCGCAAAACAATTGAACCTGCACCAATGCGGACGCGATCGCTAATTTGAATATTACCCAACACTTTTGCACCTGCACCCACCACAACGTTTTTACCTAGTGTGGGATGACGCTTACCACTTTCTTTGCCAGTTCCGCCAAGGGTGACACCCTGGTAAATCAGTGTATAGTCTCCCACGATGGCAGTTTCACCAATCACAACGCCCATCCCATGGTCGATAAACACACCCTTGCCAATCTTCGCACCTGGGTGAATTTCAATTCCTGTGAAAAACCGACCCCAGTGTGAAATCAAACGCGGGATAAAACCCACTCCCCGATGGTGCAACCAATGGGCGAGACGATGCAAACAAAGTGCGTGCAATCCAGGGTAGCAAAACATTACTTCTAGCCAATTACGTGCGGCTGGATCACGTTCAAAGATGATCTGAAAATCACTCAATAATGGCTCCAAAAAACTGCCACAGAGTAAATTTGCCAGCAGCGATGTCTTTGGAGAATCCGGCATGATTGCAGTCTTGGTATTTTTGATACTGTTTAATGACTGTTGCATCGGTAGTGTCTGGTTAAAGGAGCCATGTGCTATTTTTATGCTTATATCAGGTGGCTCCCAACTGGACAGTACATCCAATATCGATTGGATTTATTGGATTAATTAAGGCTGTACTCACACCTTAAAATCCTTATTTAACAGAAATTTAAAATTTATCTTGGGGTAGGGGTGCTAGTGTTTCACAATGGGGGTACTAGTTTTTTTTGGGTAGAGGGTTAAGAATTTCTGTACTCACTACAAAAAACTTTACCTGTAAGTCTTTGCAGCGAATTAGGCAAGTTATTTTGCAATATATTAAGTTGTACTCACTTACTCGTAAATATGAGGTAGATAGAATGACAAATCAAATATCTGTATCTCCAGTTACGATTCTTATTCTATTATCTAGGATAGGGAAAAAACAAATTTCTTTATTTTAATTTATAGTTTGTTGTCTGTGTGTATATATACGTTTCCCAAAATAGATATAGTACTCAAGAGACTCAGATCCCCGACTTCTTCAAGAAGTCGGGGATCTTTTTAAGTGTTGATGCTGATGCGATCGCCTGAAGATATGAGCAAAATCATTAACTATAGCTACCTAAAAAAGCAGAGAAGCCAATCTCCAGATGGTTTGGTTAGAACGAGATGCACCTGAAGACAGGGGAAAATGAAACAGCAAAAAAATCAATTCAATCATCTCACAGCAATAGAAAGAAATTACTTGTCATTCCCTGCACAATTTTTATTAAATCAAAATCTGCTGCAAGGTAAAATACTAGATTTTGGTTGTGGCTTTGGTAATGATTTTAAATTATTACATCAAAAAGGCTGCGATATTACAGGCTACGACCCTTATTATTTTCCCCAATATCCTCAAGATAAGTTTGATACAATCATTTGTTTTTACGTTTTAAATGTTTTATTTTCTGAAGAACAAGCTAATGTGCTGATGCAAATATCACATTTATTGAAACCAGGAGGTAAAGCTTACTATGCCGTGAGAAGAGATATCAAAAAAGTAGGGTTTCGAGAACATTATATTCATAAAAAACCTACATATCAATGTATTGTTAAACTGCCATTTAATTCAATTTATTTAGATGAGCATCGAGAATTATATCAGTATGTTCATTATAATCAGCAACGGCATACATCTAATTACTGTATATTTTGTAATCCCCATAAAAATCTCAAATTATTAACTGAATCAGCAACAGCCTATGCTATTTTTGATGGCTACCCTATAAGTAAAGGACATATTTTAGTTATACCTAAACGTCATGTTAGTAACTACTTTGATCTACCATTAAAAGAGCAATCTGCCTGCTGGTTTATGGTGAACAAAGTACAAGAAATTCTCAAGGCAGAATTTGACCCTGATGGCTTTAATATAGGCATGAATATTAATCGAGAAGCTGGTCAAAATATTATGCACACTAGCATTCATATCATCCCTCGTTACAAAGGTGATACTAGCTGTAAAAGCGGCATCAGGAATGTCATTCCTCAAAGAAAATAGTAAACTATCTACATTAGCCCTTTTAGGGTGTCATGTATTTTTCTTGGTGTCTTAGTGTCTTAGTGGTAGAAAAATAACTTTTAAACCACAAAGGTGGAAATTCTAAAATTTCGTCAAAAGGGCTGACTACCTATACTCACTGCAATCATCAATGTAGGTTTTTAGTTTATACGTGTTTCTTTAAAACTTGTAACTTAAAACTTGAATTACACTATTTTCTGGTAAATTACCAGAGCTAATGGCAATACTATCACTATTACTACGACGTACTGTCATGCCCTGCATCAAAGTCAAAAAGTCATCCAGTGGCGAAATATCACATGCAGCAGCATCAGCCGCTTGTGTGCGGTAATGAGTGGGAATGATTATCTGAGGATTTAATACTTCAGCCGCTTGCTTGGCTTCTTGAGCGTTGTATGCTTTGGCACTACCTCCCACAGGTATTAACGCCACATCTGGACGTCCCATGAGGATTTTTTGCTCAATGGAAATAGGTGCAGCAGCTCCTCCTAGGTGTAGGATATTAATTCCCCCTTGCTGCCAACTCCAAGCGGTGTTTATGCCGAACTGTCTACCACCTTTGCGATCGTGATCTATGGGAATTCCCTGTAACTTAATACCTTGGAATTCATAAACGCCCGGTGCATATACTAGCTTAGGATTTCCTGGTAGTCCATCCACCGCACCTTCATCCAGCAATTGACTACTAATCAGTACTAAATCTGCCACAACTTTGGGTGGACGATAACCAGCTGTGCAACCAATAGTCTGAAATGGATTAACGAGAATTTTTACTCCGCCACCAGTAAATAGAAAGCAAGTATGACCCAACCACTGAACTGATAAACCGCTAGATTGTGCGTCAGCTTTTCGGTGGGAACCCAATGTAGTAACCAGAGCTGTAACTAACCCTGCTCCAGCATAGCCCATCAACTGTCGTCGTTTCATGATCACTCTCTTAACTGTAATTGTTCCAGAAAGTTTCGCAGCAACTGTTTTCCTGAAGATGTAAGGACACTCTCTGGATGAAACTGGACGCCCTGAATGTGGGGATAGTTCCGATGTCGCACTCCCATAATTGTGCCATCTTCAACCCAAGCAGTGATTTCTAATACTTCAGGGCAAGTTTCACGGTCAATTACCAGACTGTGATATCTGGTTGCGACCAGAGGATTTACTAATCCCTGGAAAACACCTACTCCTGTGTGAGATACCTGAGAAGTTTTACCATGCATTAACTCTGGAGCAGAGACGATTTTACCACCAAATACTTGCCCAATGCTTTGATGTCCCAAACATACACCCAAAATGGGAAAGTTATGACCTAGTTGTGCAATCAAATCTAGGGATATTCCGGCATCTTCTGGGCGGCCGGGTCCAGGAGAAATGACTATTACCTCAGGATTTAAGGCGCGAATTTCATCTACTGATATTTTGTCGTTGCGAAAAACTTGAATATCCGATGCTACAGGAAACTCTGCTGCTAGTTCTCCCAGATACTGCACCAAATTATATGTAAAGCTGTCGTAATTATCGATAACTATAATCACAGCCTATAACTCCTGGTTTCTATTACTCATACTATATTTAATTGTTACCAGATGAGAATTGCTGTGAAGGTCATTGTGATTAATTAAAAAAAATTTCTCTGCTGATAGCAGACATATATTTTTTTTGCCTGAGGTCACCATCTAGGAAACATTTCAAAATCTTATCAGACAAGGTGGCATCAGCAAGCAAATCTAAAAATTTGACATAATTAAAATTACCAAAGGCGGAAGCAAGAGCGTGCCAGCAACCAGCACTGCTACCAAAGCAGAGACAAGTACAGCACCAGCAGCGCAATCTTTGGCTATTTTTGCTAAATCGTGATATGTCTGTTTTACAGTTAAGTCCACAAGAGATTCGATCGCTGTATTGATTAACTCCAGCGCCAAAACCAAACCGCTAGTTATACCAATAACAGCAATTTCCACTGCTGGCAGATGTAAGAAAATGCTTAAGGCGATCGCTAAAGCACAAACACTTATGTGAATGCGAAAGTTGCGTTGAGTTTGAAAACTATAGCTGATTCCTGCCCAAGCATATTTAAAGCTAATGAATAAACTAGAGGCTACTTGCCAGGAAAGTTCCCGTTCCTTATTTATCAGCGTTGGTAAGCAGTTTGGTGTGGGTGGAGGGGAAACTTGTTGTGACATAAGCTTAAAAATAGAACAATAGGGTAATTACAGAGGAATTTCACCAATTATAATGATGCAATCTGCTTTTGACGCAATTTTCTACAGAAGTATTATAAACACTTACAGACCTAAAGAATCCTTAATATTCTATGTCAATATCAATACCGATTGTCTTCAGTAATTTTACTTGCTGCTTGAGCATTTTCCTCAATTCCTCTTCATTTGGATGATCCCAACCCAACAAATGCAGTAATCCGTGAGAGGCTAACCAGGCCAGCTCAGTTGGTAAACTATGTCCCTGCTGTTGAGCTTGATGTTGAGCAGTATTTACCGAAACAACAATATCACCTAGATACAAAGGCGCAGTTGCCATTTCCGGACTTTGAGGACAATTTACCTCTAATGCTGCAAAGGCTAAAACGTCCGTTGGTTTATTTTGATGACGATATTGAGCATTTAGTGACTGAATTTCTGCGTCGTCTGTCAAACGTAGCCCGATTTCATAACTTGGTGCTAGCGGCAGACCAGGCTGTAGATTTTCCAACCATTGACCGAACCAGTCTTCCCAAGTTTCAGGAGCAACTCGCACATCATTTTCCCCAAAATTTGTTGCTGCTGTTGGGGACAATTCGTAAAACAAATCCTGTACATCTAATTCAACTCGCACCAGCTAAAAACTCTCCTCACGCTTTGGGTTATGGTTTGTCGTCAGCGAGTTAAATAAGCTAGACCCACGAGAACAGCTAAAAGCCCGACAGTTGTCAGAGCAAAATGTTTCATGGAAGTACCACCCTTACGCACCATATTTCGCATGGCAAGTTTGACGTAGCTTGGTTTAGGTTCCGTTGCCGGTGAGTTGTTCATAATAATTTGACACAAAATGTTTTATATCTATCAATGTAACAGCTTACCTAGGCTTCTATTGCCATTTTGCCCATTTTGCAGAGAGGAAACAGGTAAAGGGGATAGATACTGAACAAAACGCCTATACCCATTACCTGTTATCTATGTTCTATCAGACGGGAGTACTTTCTACTAGCTGGTTTTCTTGCCGCAGATAGGCTTGGATAAACGAATCGAGGTCGCCGTTCATCACATCCGCGATCGCCGTTGTTTCTGTGTTTGTCCGCAAATCTTTTACCATTTGGTAAGGGTGAAACACATAGTTACGGATTTGGTTGCCCCAGGAAGCTTCCACCATATCACCGCGAATTTGCGCAATTTCTTGGGCTTTTTGTTCTCTAGCGATAACTAGTAGTTTGGCTTTGAGACGGGCGAGGGCTTTCTCTTTATTTTGCAGCTGAGAGCGTTCTTCTGTACAACGTACAGCAATACCCGTGGGAATATGCACAATTCTGACAGCTGTTTCTACTTTGTTGACATTCTGCCCACCTTTACCACCAGCCCTGGATGTGGTGACTTCCAAATCCTTTTCTGGAATGTCTAGTTGCACAGAGTTATCTAACTGCGGCATCACTTCCACTCCCGCAAAACTGGTTTGTCGCTTGCCATTAGCATTGAAAGGTGAAATCCGCACCAAGCGATGTGTGCCTGTTTCTGATCGCAGGTAACCATAGGCATAGCGGCCAGTAATTTCCAGAGTTGCCGATTTGATGCCAGCTTCATCACCCTCTGATTCTTCGGCTAAACTGACCTTGTAGCCGTGAGCTTCTGCCCAACGGGTATACATCCGCATCAGCATAAAAGCCCAGTCTTGGGCATCCGTACCCCCAGCACCAGCGTTAATTGTCAACACTGCTCCTTCCATGTCATAGGGGCCAGAAAGTAATTGTTGTAATTCCCACTGGTCAAGTTCTCGATTGAGCTTGGTAACCGTAGATGACGCTTCTTGCAATAGAGCCTCATCGGTTTCTAACTCCAATAGCTCAACCACTGCCTTAGTATCTTCTAGATTGGCTCGCCACTGACCATATTGCTGGAGGTGGGCTTTGAGGTCGTTGAGTTCTTGCAGGGTTTTTTGGGCTTGGGTTTGGTCTTCCCATAATTCTGGCTGTGCAGCAATTTGTTCTAGGTCTTGAATTTTGGCGGTAAGTGCAGGTACGTCAAAGATAGTCCTGGGCTTTACCCAGACGACCGGACAATGTTTCGATTTCGCGTTTGAGTTCGAGAATTTCCATAGTGCTTGCTAACTATAGAGCGCTTTGGATGGATATTAGTAGTTTATTTCTTTTTGATTTTAGCTGGAGTTGGGCAAATTCTCCTGCACTGTTGGTATAAGTTACAAAACCTGTGTGATTAAGCTTTGAGCAACAAGACGAATTGCTGCACGACAAAGCTTTATAAAGAAAAGATGGGAATTATATTAATATTAATATTTCTTTGTCAAGCTGATTTATACTTAGGGTATGATTCACTTGTCAGGGTTTTCCCATGCAATTTCTACTGACGAAGCAGATCCAGGCGCGGACTCACCTGACAACAAATAACAACCAACGGCATACAGCCCTAAGCTTCAGGCAATCAATGATGAGTAGGCGTAATTGCCTCTACTGCTCAGATACATTACTCCATCATATCCGATGGGGGTGATTATGCTGGCATTGTAGCCAATGTAACTAGGAAATGCCAGTTGAGAAATCATTGCAAATCCTAAGATACGTGATTCGGATAAGCGTTCCATTAAATGAATGCTGTAGTATGACTTGCTTAAAAGCTAGTCTTGACTAGGCAAAAGCCTAATGCTATTTACTTTCAGCTATGCGATCGCCCAAGCTTTTTAGCTAACTCTAGTTTTCCTAATTTAAAGTGAGTTTTTGTATGCCTAACGGTCCTTTGAGTGAAGCACCTCGTAACCAACGAGCCACTGTAATTCGTACAAGTAATGAGTTTATTTTACTAGAATGGCTAAAATCAAATGGTCGCCTCATAGAGCGTGAACCTCAAGAATCTCAGCTTTTAAGTCAAGTAGAAGAAATATCAGAAATGATCGATCTAGATGATATCCCTTACGATCATGACGATGACGACTCAGACACGGATTTAGATGACTAATTCGTCATTAATTTTGATTAATTATCAATCATCTCCTCCAAAACGATTTGTAAGTCTTTTGTCAAATCGCTGGTAGCCTGACGAGTTGCATGGCGATCGCCTTGAGAATTAGCCCAGCGTTCAGTCACCGAAATTGGTTCGCCTATGGTGATTTGCGCTTCTCGCAAACCTAAACGCGGTCGCCCTAGTAATGTTGTATCTTGAATTCGGGAAAGCATATCAAACATCAGCAAAGCTGTCTCGGCGAATCTGTCAGCAGTTGGTTGTGCTTGAAGATAGTTGGCTGTAACTGCGACAAAACTTTCCACTATTCGCATGTGGCGCATTCGTAAGTCTGCTTCTTCGGCGATCCAGTCTGCTAATCCACGTTTGAAGGGTGGTAAAGCGTTGATGTCTGGGATGTCATCCCGGTAAATGTAATTCCAACCAGCTTCTTCTAAGCGACGACAACGGTCAATAAAATTTCCTTGCGCCTGAAGTCCAAAGTATTGTTCAGCAACTTGTAAAGCCTGATCCATTAAACGATGCAGTCTGGCAATTAAAATTTCATTCGGACTGGCAGATTCATCTGTAGTGATGGTTTTAGGTAGGTTTTGATGATAAAAGCGGCGATAAAACTCTTCCATTTCGGTAATGAGATATTCACCCAAACAACAGATACGTTGAGAGTATATTTCTTCCCGTTTATTAAACGCAGATTGGTCAATTGGTTGCAAGCCGCTATCAGCTTCTAATTTACTCAATAGCCAATTCAGCTTTGACCAAGGTGGCTCAACATAGTGATACTGGATGCCAACTGGTACAATCAAAACATTCTCGGAACGATTAGCTTTTTGTAAGTCTTCAACACACCAGAAACCAAGTTGGGCAACACCGGGTTCTAAAGGGCTAACAACGCCACTATGACCATTATTACCTCCTTCGGGAGCCACTGCGATCGGCATTTCACCATTAGCAAACAACTCCCTTGCTGTTTGGATAGCTTGTCTATCTAGTCGCCTTCCCCGACGAATTGGCACACCTCCAATTAAAGAAAATAGCCACCCTAGCCAATTTCCAGCCCAAATAGTCATCCCCCGATCATAAAGAAAGTAACTGTGAATTGGTTCTTGCAGTTTAATACCTTGCTGACGGGCAACCTTGGGCAAAATGTAGGAAAGCAAGTACAACATACAGAGGGGATCTTCCACCTCTGGATGACGAAAGGCAATCAAAAAGCGAATTTTACCAGCCTGGAATTGTTGATAGAGTTTGGTTAATGTCTCAACATTTTTAGCTTCAATCTGGACAATCCCAGCAGGTAACCAAGGTCTAGTCCGGAAACGTAGTACAACAGGCGCTAACCACCGGAAAATTTGCAGTACAAGTGGGTGAAAACGTTGGGGAATAAATTTGAGTGGTGGTTGGGTAGAGTGAATTGATCTAGGCAAATTACTGCTCCAGAGTATGTTTTAATGAAGATTTGTAGTGAATAGCTTTAACCATTAAATAAGGACTAAAGTCCTGACTACAAGCGAATTTTCATGATTCTACACGACAAAATACATAGTTTGATTTAGTCTCGGCTACTTACTGAAACACAGATAAATCTGTCTATGAACACACCAGAAGACACGCGACAATTCGCGCCAGCAACACAACGCAATCGTGAACCCATCCTGGAGGTGCTTTTACAAGTACTGCCTAAGAATGGCACTATCTTAGAAGTAGCAAGTGGTACAGGAGAACACGCAGTATTTTTTGCTCCACGCCTCAGCCCTCTTCAATGGCTACCTTCTGATCAAAATCCGCAATTACGAGCTAGCATCATCGCCTGGGCTGAACAATGTCCATCCGATAATCTTTATCCACCTTTGGAACTTGATGCGAGTACGCCAGTCTGGCCAGTAGAGGAAGATGCATCACTTTACTCACCCATTGTAGCTATAGTCAACATTAATATGATTCATATTTCACCTTGGTCAGCCTGTTTGGGGCTAATGGCCGGTGCTGGTCGAATTTTACCTCCGGGTGGCATCCTTTATTTATACGGGCCGTTCAAACAAAACGGAGAACATACCGCACCAAGTAATATCGCTTTTGATCAGTCTTCAAGGGCGAAAAATCCTGAGTGGGGTGTGCGTAACTTAGAGGATGTAGTGGCAGCAGCTAGTGCCCAAAACCTGAAACTCAAAGCAACTTACCAAATGCCCGCGAATAATCTTTCTGTAGTATTTGAAAGTGGAGATTAGCAGACTCGAACTGCTGACATCCTGCTTGCAAAGCAGGCGCTCTACCAACTGAGCTAAACCCCCATAGAATAAAAAAGGTAGGTAACTTAAAGTTGCCTTAGTTATTTTAATCAATATTATACCGTTTTTCAAGAGATGAAGCCAGAAAATATCCAAGTGGTTGCAGCACTTTATAAATTTGTGAGGCTGCCCAATTTTGCTGAAAAACAAGAACCCCTGCTGTCTTACTGCCAAGCACAAGGTGTCAAGGGGACAATTTTGTTGGCAGCAGAAGGTATTAACGGCACGATCGCAGGTTCACGTCAGGCTGTTGACTCAGTTCTGACTTTTTTGCGTTCTGATCCGTGTTTGGCAGACTTAGAACATAAAGAGTCCTATACAGAGACGCAACCGTTTGAACGGATGAAGGTGCGGTTGAAACCAGAAATTGTTACTATGGGTTTGCCGGAAGTTGACCCGAATCAGCAGGTTGGTACTTATATCAGTCCTCAGGAATGGAATGATTTAATTTCTGACCCAGAAGTAACTGTGATTGACACCCGTAATGATTATGAGGTGAATATCGGTACTTTCAAAAGGGCACAAAATCCCCAAACTAACTCATTTCGAGAATTTCCAGAATATGTAAGTCAAAACCTCAACCCAAATCAACATAAAAAAGTCGCTTTGTTTTGTACTGGCGGGATTCGTTGTGAAAAAGCTTCATCATTTATGTTATCTCAAGGTTTTGCAGAGGTTTATCACCTCAAAGGCGGTATTCTCAAGTATTTGGAGGAAGTGCCAGCAGATGAAAGCCTCTGGCAAGGTGAATGTTTTGTCTTTGACGAACGGGTCGCTGTGCGTCATGGCTTAGAGTCAGGTAGCCATGAGTTGTGCTTTTGTTGTGGCAGACCGATTTCCGAGGCAGATAAGGCATCTCCCAAGTATGAAGAAGGGATTTCTTGTGCTTACTGTTTTGATAGTCTGACTGAGGAAAAAAGAGTGCGTCAGCAGGAAAAATGGCGACAGTATCAATTAAAAAGTGCTTCTTTCCTGAGTGCTGAGTGAAAACCAGTCTCTCTTTACATGCATTTTTGTGTACGCAGTTGCTGATGGCTACTTATGAGTTAAAAATTTAATGCTTCCGCACCAGGGTTAAGCCATCAGCAATTGGCACTAAACTGAGGCTAATTCGTTGGTCTTGGTGTAGTTTCTCATTTAAGGCACGAATCTTGGTGGTGCGATTATCTTGGACTTCGGGGTCTGCAACTCTGCCTGACCACAGAACATTATCGATCACAATTAATCCTCCTGGACGCACTAGTTGCAGCGATCGCTCATAATAACTGTCATAGCTACTCTTATCAGCATCAATGAAGGCAAAATCAAAGGTTTCTGCCTCACCTGCGGCCAGTAACTGATCTAAAGTCTCTATTGCTGGGGCAATATGTAGGTCAATTTTATTTGCCACCCCTGCTTGTTGCCAATAACGCCGCGCGATCGCTGTAAACTCGTCACTAACATCACAGGCGATGATTTTACCTTCTGGAGGTAACGCCAAAGCCACCGCTAGGGAACTATAGCCCGTAAATACACCTACTTCTAAAGTTTTCTTAGCCCCAATTAATTGTACTAGCAACGCCATAAACTGCCCCTGTTCGGGAGCAATCTGCATCCCACCCATTGGATGCTGTGCTGTTTCTTGCCTTAGTTGGGTCAGGATTTCTGGTTCACGCAAAGATACTGACAGTAAATATTCATATAGCCGTGGTTCGAGTCCCAGTGTTTGATTTGCCATAAAATTAGTTAGTCATTAGTTATTCTGCCAATCTCCCAATCCCCTTGTCCTCTTATCCTCTTAATCCCCTACTCCCATACTTTAGATGCTTAATCTTAAAGAAGATGATAACGCCATGCGCGATGTGTTAACTCAAGCTAAAACTATCGCTGTTGTGGGTCATTCTGATAAAAGCGATCGCACTAGTTATCAAATTGCCCAATTTTTGCGGAGTGCTGGTTACACTGTCTATCCTGTTAATCCATTAGTCAAAGTAATTGACAATCAGCGTTGCTATGCTAACCTCAGTGAAATTACACAAGCAGTGGATATTGTCAATATTTTTCGTCGTTCTGAGTACTTACCAGAAATTGTTGAAGCCGCTATCGCTATTAATGCCAAAACTTTGTGGACACAATTGGGCATTGTCGATTCAGCATCAGCACAAACAGCCCTAGATGCGGGGCTGAATGTAGTCATGGATGCCTGTATCAAAATTGAGTATCTACGACTAAGATAATTATAAAATTACTTGATTTATTATTAATTGGTTTTACGTCTTTAGGTTGAGTCAACCTGATTTGTCTTTCCATCTAAAGAACGATAAATTTAATTAACTTAAATAGTTAACTTGGAAGCAGATGCACAGGAGAAATCCTGACATCCCAAGAGAGTTGTGTACTTGTTTTCAGTGGTCAGATTAAGAGCGTGTGTCAGGTGTGAGGATAAAAATGTCGGTCGCGTACTATTGCCTTCAATTAGTACGTTCGGCTTACATCCGGGGTAAAAATGCCTGAACTTGCAAATTGTAAGTTGGGAATTAAAGCATAAATTAAACCTTGGATTGAATTATCAATCCAAGGTTTATTTTTAGGAATTTGTCAGTTGTTTTAAGTAATCAATTCACAGGAAAAATCCTACTATGCCAGAAGAAATCTTACAACCACCACAGCAACAAGAACCACCAGGTAAAGAATCAGAAATGAAGCCAAAGCCTCAGGCTGATGATGCTCAGTATCGAGGTAGCGGCAAATTACAAGATAAAGTAGCATTAATTACAGGTGGAGATAGTGGTATTGGTCGTGCTGTCGCGATCGCCTTTGCCAAAGAAGGCGCAGATGTGGCGATTGTTTACCTGAAGGAACACGATGATGCTAAAGAAACAAAACATTTGGTCGAAAAACAAGGACGGCGTGCGGTAACTATAGCAGGTGATATTACTGATGAAACCTTTTGTCAACAAAGTGTACAGCAAACTGTAGATGAATTTGGCAAACTAGATATTTTGATTAATAATGCTGCGGAACAACATCCTAAACAAAGCATTGAAGAAATCAGTAAAGAACAACTAGAGCGGACTTTCCGTACTAATATTTTCTCAATGTTTTACCTGACTAAAGCAGCGATGAAATACTTAAAAGAAGGTAGTTCCATCATTAACAGCACATCAGTCACAGCTTATAAAGGTAATCCTCAATTACTTGATTATTCTTCTACAAAAGGCGCAATTGTCGCCTTTACTCGCTCCTTATCCCAAAATTTAGTATCCAAAGGAATTCGCGTTAATGCCGTAGCACCAGGCCCGATTTGGACACCCTTAATTCCTTCAACTTTCCCCGCAGATAAAGTTGCAACTTTTGGTAAACAAGTGCCAATGCAAAGACCTGGACAACCGGAAGAAGTTGCACCCAGCTATGTTTTTTTAGCTTCCGATGACGCTTCTTATATGTCTGGTCAAGTACTACATCCCAATGGTGGAGAAGTAATTAACGGCTAAATGAAAAGTGCTGAGTGCTGAGAGTAATAACAAGAGGAAGGAAAAACTTTCGCACTCGGTAAATGCCCCGCTCCTTGTGGTCACTAAGCCTGTCGAAGTATGGGCGGTCTTTTAACTCAGCACTCAGCACTTTCAACTCAGCACTCTTCATTTCACTCAGCGCTCAGCGCTGAGTTTGGTGAAGTTTTTGGCCATAACTTCCAGATTAAATCTGACACATCTTAGAATTACGAATTTATATTAGTCTTCCATAGGATGGATGCACTAATACTGAATAACTGCTAATCTAGCTACCGACGAATACGTAGTAAATTACAAATACAACTTATGACATCTCCAAAACCATTGCATGGCACTGAACTAGTGGATTGTGCCAGAGCAAATGCCAAGCAGGGAATTGAAACTGCTGCTTACCAATGTGGCTATGGTGATGATATCAATACTTTTGCAGGAGAACTGAGACATGCTTGTGAAAAAATGAATTTACAAGTTAAAGAACTCAATGAATTGATTACTGACCAGGATATGTTACTGGAATTAGGTACGGGAGAAATTGTTGCCCCAGATACGGCTTCAGAATTGTAAAAATTCAGGTGAGAAGTGAGGAGTTTTAAAATAAAAAAATGTTTAACTCACAATCTTAAAATTACCCGCGCCAAATTAAAGTAAATTAAAACACCCAGTACATCAACGGCTGTAGTAATAAACGGTGCTGACATTAATGCTGGATCTAAGCGCAAAAAGCGGAATAAAAATGGCAGTGCTGAACCGGAGACAGAAGCCAAAATAGAGATAGCTACCAGACTAGTACCTACGGCGATCGCTACTTGTAAGTTTCCTTGTAGAAAGAAAGCCCAGATGGTGGCAATACTGCCTAACATTATTCCCAAAAATGCCCCAGCGATCGCCTCCCGGCCAATTACCTGCAACGTGCCAAGCGAGCGAATTTCATCAGTGTTCATCCCCCGAATTACCACCGTGGAAGATTGAGCGCCCACATTACCGCCAGTACCTGTCAGCAAAGGAATAAATGCTGTTAGGACTACTACTTTTGTTAAGATATCTTCCTGCGACTTAATAATTGTGCCAGTAACTGTATTAGTTATCAGTAAGACAAACAACCACACCACCCGTTTACGGGCGACTTGTAATAAACTCATTTGAAAATAGTTGTCACCATCGGACTGTACACCACCACCTAGAGCGTAGATATCCTCGGTGGTTTCCCGTTGCAGAATATCAATCACATCATCGACGGTGACGATACCCACCAGACGCTGTTCACGATCCACCACAGGCACAGCGAGAAAGTCATATCTTTGAATTAATCTGGCTACTTCTTCTTGATCTGTATCCGTATGGACGAATACCACATCACGAGTCATAATTTCGCCAATCGTTTGTTCAGGTTGAGATATTACCAATTCCCGCAATGAGACAATTCCTGTCAAGCGTCTAGCGGCATCAGTCACGTAAAGGTAGTAAATCATCTCACTGGCATTAGCAAGGCTACGAATCCGCTCTAATGCCTGAGATACTGTAAAATTTTCTTTAAGATAAATTAACTCTGGCGTCATGATGCGCCCGGCGGTGTCAGCTTCATAACCCAAGAGTTGGGCTGTAGCTTGACGTTCCGCCGGACTCAATTGTTCTAGTAAGCGATTGACAACTTTTGCTGGTAATTCATCAAATAATCTCGCTCGGTCATCTGGGGACATTCTATCTACAATGTCGCGGACATCCTGACTTCTAAGTTCCTCAATTAAATGTTCTTGAACGCTGTAGTCGAGATATTCATAAACCTCAATAGCCTCAGCCTTAGAAAGTAAGCGAAAAGCCAAAGCGTGCATCGCTTCGGGTAAACCTTCAATTGCCTCAGCAATATCCGCAGGCTGCACAGGTACGAGAATAGCTTTTGCCCCCTGCAAATCTCCCGCTTCTAGCAGCATTTGCAGCTGAGTCCGCACTAAATCTCGCAATTCTCTGCGTGTGACATTATGGAGGGTAGAGTTTAAATTGTTTTTTTCAGTCAAAGTCTACTTTCCTCAGCCAGTTTGAACAAGTTTGCTGCCCTTAGTCTAGGGGAAAGTGGTAATGTGTAACCTCAAACTTGTAATTTTTTCTACTTTCCAGGCTAGCGTTGAAAAAGTAGCTTCTAGCTATGCCAAGATCAAGAAAACTTGGTCAAAAATCCCAAGATTTTTTTAGTGCGCGGTGTCAGGAGTGTGCGGCGATAAGCATCTGCCGCCTTCTTAATCGCTTCAGCTTGAGTTGGGTAAGGATGAATCACACTACTTAACTTACTCAAACCTATTTTATTCACAATTGCGGTCGTCACTTCCGAGATTATCTCACCTCCATGACTGGCGACAATAGTAGCACCGATAATTTCATCAGATCCTTTTTTATGATGGATTTTCAAAAATCCTGATTCTTCATGATCAGCGATCGCTCGGTCTACACTACTAAAGGGAATCTTAATTGTACTCACATCAATGCCCAATTTCTGTGCTTCGTGTTCGTACATTCCCACATGGGCAATCTCTGGGTCAGTATATGTCACCCAAGGCATTACCAGACTACTAAGTTTAGAACGTCCTAAGCCAAAGGGTGAAAACAGGGTATTTTTAATGACAATCCGCGCCGCCGCATCAGCTGCGTGGGTAAACTTCCAATCCATGCAGATATCACCAGCCGCATAAATTTGGGGATTTGTCGTCTGGAGGTAATCATTCACCTTCACACCCCGGCGCTGGTCGTACTCTACCCCCACTATATCTAAATTCAATCCTTCCACATTCGGCGCACGTCCTGCACCTGCTAAAATTTCATCTACAGTCACAGAATCGCGGTGACCATTAGCAGAGAAGTCAAGCCGCTTACCATCGGTGACAGTTGCCACTTCTTCTAACTGGCAGTTCAAAACCAAGCGAATTCCTTCTTTAATCAAAACACTTTGGACAATCTCCGCCGCGTCAGCATCTTCTTTATTGAGAAGATGTGAACCACGATGGAAAATTACCACCTCACAACCCAACCGCCGGAAAGTTTGCGCTAATTCGCAACCAATGGGGCCACCACCAATCACCGCTAAGCGTTCCGGTCGTTGTGTGAGAGAAAAAACCGTTTCATTAGTCAGGTAACCCGCCGCTTCAATGCCCGAAATCGCAGGTCGTACAGCCCTAGCACCAGTGGCAATTACCGCTTTTTTAAACTTGAGGGTTTTATTGGCAACTTCCACAGTATTTTTACTAGCAAACCGACCGTTACCCAAGAAGACATCAACCCCCAAATTTTGAAAGCGTTCAGCCGAGTCATGATGACTAATACCAGCCCTAACCCGCCGCATCCGTGCCATAACTGCGGGAAAATCAACATCAATCTGTTGAGGAATATTAATTCCCAGGTCTGGGGCATTCCACAGTTCGCCAACCACGCGAGAAGACCGGATCATGGTTTTAGATGGTACACAACCTACATTTAAGCAATCTCCACCCATGAGATGCTTTTCAATCAATGCCACTTTTAAACCCAAATCTAGACCAGCTGCACCCGCCGCCACGACTAATCCTGCCGTACCAGCGCCAATTACTACCAAGTCGTAACAATCAGCAGGTTGGGGATTTACCCAATTTGGTGGATGCACGTAGGAAACCAATTTTTGGTTATATTCATCCACCGGATGAACAATGACTCTTTCTAATTCTGAATTGGACATTAGTGATTCCTCTTTAATTGGGAGTGTGGGGGATGGGGGGATGGGGAGATGAGAAAGTATTTTCGTTATTTTCTCCTTGTCCCCTTGTCTCCCTATCCCTCCCCTGTCCCCACCTCTTCTTCTAAAGCTTTCCGGGCAATGCGGGTGACATAAATTGTCACGGCGACTGTTGCTAGAAAACCCACAATCCGAATTATCCATTGCACTGTGGGATTGGTAGGTTGAGCATCAGTCCCAATCATGGCTAAGTTTCCAGCTAAGGAACCGATATAAACATACATAATTGTCCCTGGAATCATCCCCACGGAGCCAATAAAATAATCTTTGAGTGAAACTCCTGTAATGCCAAAAGCATAGTTCAATAAATTAAAAGGAAATACAGGAGACAGTCTCGTTAACAAAACAATTTTTAATCCTTCTCTGCCAACAGCTTGGTCAATAGCCGCAAATTTTTTGTTATCGGCGATTTTACGTGCAACCCAGCCCCTAGCTAAATAACGTCCCACAAGAAAAGCGGCTGTAGCACCTAGGGTGGCACCAATGAACACGTAAAGGGAACCCCAAACTACACCAAAGACAACTCCAGCACCTAAAGTCAAAATGGAGCCTGGTAAGAAAGCGACGGTAGCAATAATGTAAAGTCCCATAAAAGCGATCGCTCCTACTGTTCCCAGGCTATCAATCCATTGCAAAGCACTGCGGAAAACTTCTTGGGGATTGAAAGAATTGGCATTCACAGATTCTTGGGCCCAGGCCATATCTGTGTTGAGCCAGAGGGCGATCGCTATTCCCACGAATGTAAATAAACTCTGTTTCAACAATTTTGAATTTAGTAAAAGTTGTTTTTTCATAGCCTGTAAATATTTCATAAATAACAGAAAAATACGCCGATTAAAATTATTTTTTAGTTTGTAGTAAAAACTTTAGTCCTCATTTATTTACTAATTATTTTTAGTTATTTATATTTTCATCATTTACCATACTCTCAGCCAGAGCTTTTTGAGCAATTCTTGTGACATAAATCGTTACAGCAACTGTAGCAATTAACCCAATCACTTGCATCACCCATTGCCAGATTTGAGTTTCGGGATTAGTTGGCTGATAATTGCGATCCAGCATAGCGAAATCACCAGCTAGGGAACCCATATAAACGTACATAACTGTACCGGGAACAATGCCAAATGAACCTAGAATGTAATCTTTGAGAGAAACCTGTGTGACTCCAAAAGCATAATTTAATAAGTTAAACGGAAATATCGGACATAAACGCGTTAGCAAGACAATTTTCCATCCCTCTTTAGCAACTGCTAAATTAATCGCTTTAAATTTAGGATGTTTGTTAATCTGGCGGTAAACCCAGTCACGCGAAAGGTAGCGCCCCAGAACAAAAGCTAAAATCGCGCCGATAATTGCTGCAATTAACACATAAATAGAACCCCAAAAAATGCCAAATAAGCAACCACCTTTTAGTGTTAAGAGAGAACCTGGTATAAACAGTAATGTCGCCAAGTTATAAATGATAATATAAGCAATTGGGCCTAAAATCCCCAGATTTCGTACCCAAATAATGGAATTATATAAAACTTCTTGAACTTGAAAGTATTGAGCAGCAATGATTAAAACAGCAATTACACAACTACATAGTAATAATTTGAGTTTGCCATTTAATCGAGGCTTGGGTTTTTGCACCATGCAACTTACCTGAGTTTTTAATCGCTATCTGCAACCAAGATATGACACTTATATGAGAAGCCGCTTAAAGCTTCCTAAATTTTTCCCGGCGATACCAGTAAAAATTAAAAATTTGAATTAATTTAGAATAGCGCTTACCCAGCTTAAAGCTTTCTAAATTTTTCCCGGCGATACCAGCTGCGAATACGCTCAGGTGAAACACCGAGGAAATAAGCAATAATAGCTATTTGGTTAAGTATGGTAGTTTGCAAAACCCCCTTTTGCAACCATCTCCGAGCCGAAGTAATAACTGGTATGGGAAGTATGACAATTCTACCAGTACGTTTTAAACGACGCATCAGTTCAAAGTCTTCCAGAATCGGCAACTCAGGAAACCTGCCAATTTGTTGAAATACCGCTTTTTTTAAGAAAATTGCTTGATCCCCATAAGGCATTTGGCAAAAATGCGATCGCCAATTTACTCCCCATTCTATCCATCGCAAAGCTAAAACAGAGGCATCAATCCGCAAGGCAAAGGCACCAGCCACAATCCCTGGTTGTGGTAATGCTGTACGAATCATTACATCATACTCAGGCGGCAGTTGTGTATCTGCATGGAGAAACAACAAAATTTCCCCACTTGCAGCCATAGCACCCGCATTCATTTGACTAGCACGACCAGGAGAGGATGAAATAACTTTTACACCCAATGACTCAGCTATGCTGACAGTGTCATCTTGTGAGCCACCATCCACTACAATTACTTCTACATTGCTACTGGGTTGAGTACAAGCGATCGCAGCTTGAATATTTCTCGCTTCGTTAAACGTGGGAATAATAATCGAAATTGTGTTATGCACCTGAATTACATTTCTTTAAATCTTAATTCTTTGCGCCTTTGCGCGCCAGTTGCTACAAGTCGGGTAACCCGAACGCACTGGCTTGCTTTTGCGTGAGACTAAAACGCCTTTAATTTCAAACCCCCTTCCACATGGATAAGAGGAAGAGGGTTTACGAATTACGAATTACGAATTACGAATTATCCTAATATCCGCCTTCTTCTTCGTATTCTGGCTGTCTTTCCTTGACTTTTTTAGGAATATTTACTGGTTGGGGTGGTGCATCCTCCCAAGCATCGCCTTCTACGTCGTCGTAATCATCATACTCGTCAGCATAAGGCTTGCTGTAGGGCGGGGATTCATATCTTGGTTCTTGATACCTATCTCTACCTGTGGCTTCACTCCAGTTATCTTCTTCCTCGTCTTCTTCGTATTGAATGGATTCGTACTGCCTTGCCTTCATCACCTGACGCTGTGGAATTTCTTCTTCCACATAGTCTTCAGTCCATTCTTCCTCCACTACGGGTTCAGGAGCGCGGACTCTAGGCTTAGGTGGCTGCAATGGTACTCCACTTGGTAGTTGATTGGCTGGTGCAACTGTGCGAGGAGTGTAGCCGTATTCTTCTTCTGCTTCTCTTTCCCACGGTGCTTTACCGATGCCTAAGCGTTCCAGCACACCAACAGTTAACTGGTTCACCCGTTCTTCGGCTCCCTCAAAGACAATCAACCTGCTGGGGCCAGTGCTGACGATTTCATCCACGGAAAACTCGTAGGTACTGAGAAACTGGTCGGGAATTTGGGGTAATCCCAAAGAAGCAATGACTATGGAATGAATTTTACCAGTTTCGCCATCGAACTTAAAGCCGCGCACTCTACCTAATACTTCACCTGTTTCTGTAATTACTTCCCAGTTAATCAGGTTACTGAGGGTTTCAACTTCGATATCTTCAATGACATCTTCGTTATCAACCAGAATTACATCACCTATTTGGTTGATGGTGCTGAGGTACATATAGCGCGGCAGACCAGAAATAGAGATCAGGCTGTCTCGTAAACCAAGAGCCACAACCTCTCTTTGATCAATATCAACCCAGACCTGATTCACGATCCCTAGCCGCTTACCGTTGTCGCGGGTAATCACCTGGGTGTTCAATATGTCGGAACGCCTAATTATCTGTTCAGAGGTCATTCTATACCGAGTCCTGATCTCGAATCCGGTTTATCTATACACTATTATTAACAAAAACTCAAGCAGATGTATTGGATGATTGTAATTTAATACCCAAAACTTGAGTGTAAGCTCCTCGTGCTTGAGTAACGCCAATGGTGCGTTCGGCTGATTCTATCATCGGACGACGCAAACTCACAACTATAAATTGTGCTTGTTGTGCCTGTTGTTTAATCATTCTAGCTAATCGCTCTACGTTTGCCCCATCTAAAAACATATCTACTTCATCAAATGCATAAAATGGCGAGGGACGGTAGCGTTGTAGGGCAAAAATAAAACTTAAGGCTGTGAGTGATTTTTCGCCCCCGGACATGGAAGCTAGACGCTGTACGGGTTTACCTTTGGGATGTGCGACTAAATTCAATCCACTGCTAAAGGGATCTTCGGGATTTTCGAGTTGCAGATAGCCATCACCATCAGAAAGGGTGGCAAAAATTGATTGAAAGTTTTCATTAACAGCATCAAAAGCTTCTTTAAAAGCAAGTTGTCGTAAAGTCGTAAAGTTTTCAATTCTTAAAAGTAATTCGGTGCGTTCTCCTTCTAATGTTTGCAATTTTTGCGTTAGTTCTTGGAGACGGTTTTGGGTGCGTTCGTATTCTTCCAAAGCCAACATATTCACAGGTTCCATCGCCTGTAAACGTTTGGCAAGGCTGCGTAATTCTTTCTGTAATTCTGCTAAATCTACTTGATTTGGCACTTCTGGCAAAGGATTCGGCAATTCTGCGCCTGTATCCCGCAATTGGTTTTGTAATCCTGCCAAATCTTCCCGCCGCTTCTCTTGGGTTTCTTGGAGTTTTTGGATTTCCCATTGCAATTGTTGTTGACGTAAAAGCTGCGATCGCACTTCTTGTTCTGTAGCGTCGCGTTTTTGTTTTTCTGCGCCTAAATTTTGTTCCATTTGACTCAAATTCGCCTTAATTTCGGCTATTTGAGTGCTGAGTCCTGAATGCTGATTTGCTAGAGAATTTAGTTGATTTTGTTGGCTTTCTTGCTCATGCTGATATTGGGTAATTCTTTGTTCAGCTTCTTGAATTTTCTCTTGTAATCGCTGTTGCTGATTTTCTAAATTTTTTAATCTTTGTTCAGCATCTCGTAACTCACTTTCTTTTTGTTGTAATTGTTGCTCTTGTTTTTTAATGGTTGCTTGGATTTGTTGCCATTCACTGGGAGTTTGGGATGCTTCCAACTCTGCTAAAGCTTGTCGCAATTGTTGCAATTCACTTTCTTGCCCTGGTAATTCCCGATCCAAAACTGACAAACGGGATTGGGCGGTGGTGATTTTTTCACTGTTTTGGGCAAGTTGCGATCGCGTGTTTTCTAATTGCGCCGTCAAACCCTTAATATCTTTCTGTAACTGTTCCAATTGCAATTGCTGTTCGCGCCGCGCTTGTCGTGCTTCTGTGAGTGCTTGGGTATTTTGTTTCGTTCTGGCTGATAAAGAGGCGATCGCTTCAGTGCAACGTTCTAAAATTCGCTCAATGTCTAGCAAGCGAGTTTTCAAACTGGCTACTTCCTCAGATTCTGCTGTTTCGTTCTTACCAAACCGTAAAGAAGAACGCTGGCTAGTGCTACCGCCAGTCATCGCCCCACTGGTTTCTAACAATTCCCCATCTAGGGTAACAATGCGGTATAGTCCTAAATTTTGCCGCGCCTGTTGGAGACTGGTAAATACAACTGTGTTTCCAAAAACATAATTAAAAACATCTTTATAACGGCGATCGCACTCAATTAAATTCACGGCATAATTAACAAACCCGTTAGCATAACGTAACGTGGCATCTTGGGTAAATTTGCTAGCACGAATTTTAGTTAACGGTAAAAAAGTTGCCCTCCCCGCCCGTTTTTGTTTGAGTAATTCAATCCCGGCTGCGGCTACACTGTCATCTTCTACCACAATATGCCCCAAGCGCCCGCCGGCAGCAATTTCCAAAGCTAATTGGTAACGAGGTTCCACTCGTCCTAACTGTACAACTAAACCACAAAGTCCAGGCAGTCCCGATTGTAAAATAACTTTACTGGCTTGAGTTCCCTGTACCTCTTGCTGGGCTTGGGCTTGCGCCTCTAATTTATCTAACTGGCGCTGTTTTTCCCTTTGTTCGTGCAACAGACGCTTTTGGGTTTCTTGTTGGATTTGCAGTTCTTGTTCTGTCGCTGAGAGATTTTCCGCTAAATTTTGGATGGGTTCACTAGAAGCGTTAAATTCCGTTTCTACGCGACTACATTCAGCTTGTTTTTCTGTTAATTGGGGTTCTAAAGTGGCAATTAGCTGAGTTTGTTCTTGGATAAGTTGTTGGAGTTGGTGATTGCGTTCCCTAAGTTGTGCTTGTTCTGTACGCTGCGGTTCCAGAGTTTGTAGTAAAGTTTCGATTTGACGGTTGAATGCCGTTTGTTGCTGTACCCAAGCTTCCGAAGCCGAGGCGATGGCTGCTGCGGCTGACCGCGAAGCCTCTAAAGCTTGTTGGGCTTCATTTCTTTGCTGCTGACAGTAAATAATAGATTGCTGTTCAACAACTTGTGTTTGGGCAATTTCGCTTAGAGAATGCTGGTGTTGTTGAATTTCTTGATCAGTTTGCGCCAAGCGCTTGACAGTTTCCTGGATAGCCGATTGTAATTCCGTTTGTTGACGCTGGAGTTGCTTCCGTTCCACCTCTTGAGTCGCCAGAGTAGATTGTACCGCCAACAGTTCCTCTTCACCCAAAGCTTTCACATGAGCATTGAGTTCCTCCAGTTCAGCAGTTTTCTCAGCAATTGCTGTATTGAGGGTTGTCAGTTGAGTAGTCAGTTCAGCAAAAGAGCGATCGCCTGCTTGAATTTCCCCCACCAACTTTTCCTGCTGTGCTTGTAGCGATCGCCAAGATAAAACCGCCTCCCAAGATTGCTTGTCTAAAAATTCCGTGCGGAGTTTTTGATATTTTTCTGCTTTTGCCCGATCTTGAGACAAGCGCTCGCGCTGTGCAGTTAATTCCGTCTCAATAATCCGACAGCTATCTTCCTTATCCTTTACCTCATCTAAAGTTTTTTTCGCTTGATTAATCTTGCGATCAAACGCCGCCACCCCTGCCAACTCATCAATAATTTCTCGCCTTTCCCTAGCATTCATCGAGATAATACTAGTGACATCTCCTTGTAGCACCACGTTATAACCTTCGGGATAAATCCGCAGATTACTGAGTTCCTCGTGCAACTCCGTCAAAGTACAAGGCGAACCATTGATATAGTAATTTGACGTATAAGTCCCTTGGTGAGTCACCCGCAACCTTCTAGTCACACTCCATTCAGTTGGGGAGTGGGGAGTCTCTTCTTCCTCACTCTGCGCGCCACTCTCCTCAACGGGGGGAACCCCCGCACAGAGGTGGCTTGCCTCTGCGTCTCTGCGTGAGACTTCATCCGACAAATCAAACGTCACCGTCACACTAGCCTCAATCGCAGCACGTCCCTTAGCCGTTTGAGTATTATTTACCAAATCTGGTAGGCGATCGGCCCGCATTCCCTTAGAACTGGAAAGTCCCAAGCAAAATAGCAACGCATCTAAAATATTCGATTTACCCGAACCATTTGGCCCTGAAATGACAGTAAACCCCGGCAGTAGAGGGACTGAAGTAGTACCGCCGAAGGATTTGAAGTTAGTAAGTTCCACGCGCTTGACGTGCACCATAGGCGCTGGTTAACTGGGCTAATGGCTAATGAATGACAAGTGTATCAATTAATTAAAGATTCGCAACAAGTCAGGAAAGAATTATCTCACCGCAGAGGCGCTGAGAACGCAGAAGTTTCATAATAGAGTCAGGACTTCTACAGGATTGTTTTCCATGTATCAAACTGATCCGCCCCGTTCTCCCCAAGAAGTGTTACCTACCATGTATGATCTCAAGAGTGAAGATCCAGAGGAACCTGGCTTGCCCGATCAGTTTCATTTATTACAACCCCGCTTATTAGACGAAACTTTTCACTCCCCAAGTTATCCTAGCGACAAAATATTTACCGCTAGTGACATGAATTTGTATTATGACCCGAATCATCCTACATGGTACAAAAGACCAGATTGGTTTGTGGCTGTGGATGTTTCTCCTCTGTACAAAAATGGGGATTTACGCTTAAGTTATGTAATTTGGCAAGAAGGAATTAGTCCGTTTATTATCGTGGAATTACTTTCACCGGGGACTGAAAGAGAAGACTTAGGACAAACTTTGCGAGATGTGGCAAAACCCCCAACAAAATGGGAAGTCTGTGAACAGATTTTAAGGATTCCTTATTACGCTATTTTTGACCGCTATAAATATGAATTTAGAATGTTTAAATTAGATGGCGGTAGTTATACAGAAGTGAGTTTATCAAATTCTCGTTTTTGGATACCAGAAATAGGATTAGGTTTAGGAGTTTGGCAAGGAAATTATCAAAATATTCAGCAGCCTTGGTTACGTTGGTATGACAGTACAGGTAATTGGGTTTTGACTCCTACAGAGGCGGAAAGGCTACGTGCTGAACAAGAAAAACGGCAGAAAGAACGGTTGATAGAACAATTGCGTCAGCGTAGCTTAACGAAGTTATCGTTTGGTATGGAACCAGATTTAGAGTAATCAATAAATGACTACTACCTTAGATGCAAGCAACCTCAGACTAAAAGATGTTCAGCGACTGTTAAAATTTTCAGAACAGTTGAATGACTCAATTACATCTTTACTATCCCTAGAATCTCTATCAGAATTTGAGATACAAGAAGTAGAATTAATCAGTCATATTTTTCGCGAATACTATGCGGATGGCAAAATTTCGGAAGGACAAATCAAATTTCTCTTCCTCGCACCCTTAATGAAGTTAGCTGGCTTTTATCAGCCTAATATTAAGATTACTTTAGAAGAAAATGTTGCTGAAATTTCCGTTGAAGATGAAGATACAAACATCAAAGGACGGATGGATATATTAGCTGTTAATAAGTTACAAGAAAAAACAATCAATACACCATTTTGGATCTTAGTAATTGAATCTAAAAACAGTAGTATTAACGCTTTGGAAGGATTACCACAATTACTTACCTATGCCTATGCAAGCCTAGAACATCAAACATCCGTTTGGGGTTTGACTACCAATGGTATGGATTACCAATTCGTCTATATGCAGCAAGGTAATCCGCCAATTTATCAATTAATACCAAAACTAGATATAACTCACGTTACTTCTGCAATTGAGTTACTGCAAGTTCTCAAAGCAATTTGTCAGTTATAGTTGAATTTTTATCTCCTTCTACGTGTAGGACTAGGTATAGGACTAGGTGTGGTAACAGGTGTTGGTCTATTTTGCAATAAGTTAAGTTCCCGTTGTGCATCTTTTAGACTTTCTCTTTGTCCTGTTTGTTGAAATAGCCTTACCGCTTGTTTAAAATCTGCGATCGCACCTTGTTTATTTCCTTGTCTTGTGCGAGTTACACCGCGATTATAATAGGCTAAACCATATTTAGAATTAATAGCGATCGCCTGAGAGTAATCTTCATGGGCCGCTTGATGGTTTCCCAGTTGGAGATTAACATTACCACGGTTGTTGTAAGCCGCAGCATCTTTGGAATTAAGTTCGATGGCTTTGGTATGATCTTCAATAGCCCCTTGATAATTGCCAAAGGAAAAGCGGTGCATACCTCTATGATTATAAGCTGCTGCCCACTGAGGATTTAACTGTAAAACTGTATTGTAATCTTCATTAGCTTCTAGTCTATACCCCATTTCACTATACAGATCACCTCGATTAAGATAAGCTGCTGCATAATTAGGATTGCGATTAATTGCTTGGGTATATTCTCTAATAGCTGCGTATTTTTGATTATTGCTAGCGTGGATTAAACCTATTTGATAATAAGGTCTAGCATCATTGGCATCAAGATTAATTATTGCTTCAAAATCTTGCATTGCTGTTTTTTGAATTTTGAGGCGACGGCGGAGAATACCTCTTTGCAAATAGGCTTCAGTATAGTCAGGTTGCAGTCTGATCGCTGTACTAAAATCTGCGTTTGCTCCTTTATTATCCTTCATCTGTACACGAGCTAAACCCCGTCCATAGTATGCGTAGGCATTCTTAGCATTTAATTCAATTGCTTTGGTATAATCAGCGATCGCTTCTTTGTATTTGCCTAATTCATATAATGAAAATCCTCGGTCATAATATGCATTGGCATTTTGAGGATTCAGCGAAATTGCTTTGCTAGAGTCTGCTTGTGCTTGCTGATAGTTTCCTAACTGATAAAATGCATTACCTCGTTTATTGTAGGCTAGTGCATTTTGGGGATCGAGTTCAATAGCCTGAGTGAAATCATCAACTGCTGCTTGATACTTTCCTGCTTGATATTTTCTCACTCCCTCTTGGTATAGTTGCTCAGAATTCACCGCAGTCACTACAGGTTGAGATGACTGGAAAAACCATGTTACCAAACCAATTGTGATACAGCTGGCTATCCCTGCCATAATTAGCCAAATTTTTATCTGATTCTGTTTTGGCTGGGGATGTTTATCAGTTGTTAACTCCTGTAGGTCATTTAAAACCTCAGTGACAGATTGGTAGCGCTTACGGTAATCAAAGCGCACCATTTTGTTAATAATTTTTGCTAGTTGTCTACTGACTTTGATATTTTTATCATGCCAAACGATTTCACCAGTCAGCAAACTTTTTTGATTTTGTAATCTAGATATTTCGTTTGCGGGTAGGCCGATAAGTGCCGCGATCGCAACTATACCTAAAGCATATATATCGCTATTATATTGGGGTTCACCACGCAATTGTTCCACTGGCACATATTCAAGATTACCAACTATCGTCGTGACAACTTCCTGAACAGCACCAAAGTCAACCAAAACTAACTTCTTATCTGACTCTCGACGAATAATATTTGCTGGTTTAATGTCCCGGTGAATTACTCCACGACTATGGACAAATTCCAAAATTGCTAATACTTCTGATAAAAAACTAATTACCTCTTCTTCTGTTAAAGGTGTTCCTAGTAGAATTTCCTCGGTTAAATTATTACCATTAATGAATTCTTGGACTAAATAAAATTCTTTATTTTCTTCAAAATAAGCAACCAGCTTTTGAATTTGGTCATATTCTTGACCTAGTTGCTGTAAGGTTTTTGCTTCATCTGCAAATAAGCTTTGCAGACCTGTTAAATCATGGAGATGATCACTAGCAGGATGTAGCTGCTTTACTACAAACTGGCTACCCGGAAGGATAGCATCTTCAACTAAATAAGTTTGTATCACCTCGTCCACATTCAGGACTTTCAGGATTTGATAACGTGCATCCAGAATTTGACCATTCATAAATTCCTCAGTGATCCTACTTATAACACCCTATTGCCAGATTCGTTACAAGAATTGTAGTCTGAATCACTGGGGAGTGGGGAGTGGGGACAAGGGGAGTGGGGACAAGGGAGCAGAGGAGATTACTAATATAAGTTCTTTCCCCCACATTCCCTATTCCCAACTAAGCTGGTATTATAAATTTTTCGCTCCCAGCTAGCCCAAAAGCAGCGTGAATCAATTGCAAAGCTTTAACACCTTGTTCTTGTGCCACAACACAGCTAATTTTGATTTCTGAGGTAGCAATCATTTGAATATTAATTTGGTGTTGGGCTAAAGCTTCAAACATTTTAGCGGCAATACCTGGCTGTCCTACCATCCCTGCACCAACAATACTGACCTTAGCGATCGCATTATCTAACACAACTTCACCCCATCCTAATTCTGCTGCTACTTGGGTGAGTATTTTTTGTGTACTTTCCCCATCTATCCGCGAGACTGTGAAGGCAATATCGCGTCTGGGAATCCCATCAACTATGCGACAGCGTTGAGATTGAATGATCATGTCAACGCTGATGTTGTGCTGTGCTAATAGTCCAAACAATCTCGCCGCCATCCCCGACCGATCTGGTACTTGGCGAATGGCTAGACGTGCTTGGTTCATATCTAAAGCAACGCCACGAACGGGGGGGGGTGAGTGCTGAGTGCTAAGTGCTGAGTGCTGAGTGTAGAAAGTTTCTTTTTGTCTTCCTTGTCCCCTTGTCCCCTTATCTGCTTCAATCTCAAAGGCTTTACGCAATGCAGCAACGGCGCGATCGCATTCTGTTGCATCTACTACACAACTGACTTTGACTTCACTGGTGGAAATCATCTGGATGTTTACTTCTGCTTCCGCTAAGGTGGCAAACATTTTGGCTGCTACTCCAGGACGGCCAATCATGCCTGCGCCAGCAATACTGACTTTAGCAATGTTCTGTTCTACCATCACTTCTGCTTCGTCAGATTTAGGGTGAGATTGACTCCTCAGTGCTGGGGCGATCGCTGCTGCTACTGCTTCTGCCCGCTTTAATATTGGTGTGGTGACGGTAAAAGCAATGTCGTTACTATTACCTTCGTGGATTGATTGAATAATTAAATCTACGTCTACACCTTGCCGGGATATTTCCCCAAATAACTTGGCGGCGACTCCTGGTTTATCGGGTACGCGCAACAGTGCCACCTTTGCTTGGTCTGTGTCAAATTCTACATTATCTACGGGACGGGCGATTTCTAAATTCACTAGCGATCGCTCTTGGTGTTTGGGTGATCTGACCCAAGTCCCAGCAGCATCTGTCCAACTAGACCTCACCACTAGGGGAACACCATAGTTGCGGGCAATTTCCACTGCGCGGGGATGCAGTACTTTTGCTCCTAAGCTTGCCAGTTCTAGCATTTCATTGCAGGTGATTTCATCCATCAACTGGGCTTCGGGAACCAAGCGGGGATCTGTAGTTAAAATCCCTGGTACATCTGTATAAATTTCACAAAAGTCTGCCTGCAATGCCGCAGCTAGAGCCACTGCTGATGTGTCGGAACCACCGCGACCTAATGTGGTAATTTCCATATCTCTAAGGCTGGATATGCCTTGAAATCCAGCTACTACAACTACCTTCCCTTGATGAATATGGCGACTCAGGCGATTAGTTTCAATGTGCAAAATTCGGGCGCGGGTATGTTCAGCTTCGGTGACAATTCCTACTTGAGCGCCAGTCATAGAAATTGCTGGCTGTCCAATTTCTTGCAATGCCATACTTACCAAGGCAATGGTGACTTGCTCACCAGTAGAAAGCAGCATATCCATTTCCCGACGGTTGGGATTTGGAGAAATTTCATTAGCTATTTTGACGAGTCCATCGGTGGTTTTGCCCATTGCGGAAACCACTACTACCAGAGAGTTTCCTGCTTTTACAGTCTGATAAACACGCTGTGCAACAGCTTGAATACGTTCTACTGAACCGACAGATGTACCACCGTATTTTTGAACTATGAGCGCCATAAGTTTATATTTAATCAATTGTGCTTACTTTCATCAACATCCCGCCGATTCAGGAAGCCTGGAAAGCATTGCCAGTTATTTAGTTTACTAACTTATCAGAATCAGCCTAGACAAAAAACCTGTAATTTAGCTTTGTCAGTGATTTTAATTTCATCTAATCCCAGTAGGTTTAGTACAAATAGCAAAGGTAAGAAATAGTATACTCCCCCAAACGCCCCACATAAACTGATAAAAGTCAAGATGATCGATGCACAAATGCACGATGGGCTGTACTCCAACCCAGGTGATCGCTTGGGTTGATTTATCAAGATTCAGTGAAGTTTCAATTTTTTTGTATCCCTTTTTGAACAAAAATCAGTGTATATGCTTATAATTAGTTCATTGTCTTGAGATATTCAAAGTAATCTCAAAAAATACATAGTGGTTCTTTGCATATTGCTGGCGTTAACAAACTGAAAATTAGATGTTTAGCAAGTAAGTGACTCATTTAATTGCTCTTATTGCCATTCCAATTTGTGTTGTACTTAGTTAAAATAGCTACTTTTGTTTACAATTGAAATTCGGTATTTGGATCGTGAAAATGGATAAATTAGAACTGGCTAAAATAGGCAAAGAATACATTAATCAAAGTCCCTATGGGATTTTTGATTTTCGTGGTAGTGAGGTAATTGTATTGCCTACAGTTTTTCCGCCAACTTACAATACTCCTACAATTTCCGAATTAATCGAAGGATTAGCAAATAATTGTCTGCAAAGCAAGAATCAATGCCGAGTATTTGAAATGGGCATGGGTACTGGTGCCGCTATCTTAACAGTTGCCAAAATGAAGGGAGTAGTAGCCAGTGCCTCAGATATTGCTCCGATGGCTGCCTTGAATGCCAAAGCTAATGCTTTATGGTGGGGTGTAGAGTGTGATATTTACCAAGGTAGTTTATTTGAGAACGTCCCAGAAGGACAATTTGATATTATTTTTTGGAATATCCCATTTTTTAAAGAAAATCCTGGCGGAATTGATGAGGTAAAATTTCGAGCTGGTTTTGATCCAGATTATAAATATCTGACACAATTTTTAGCAGATTGTAATAATCGTTTGGCTGAAGATGGGCATATATTGTTAGCTGTTGACTACGAGATGTGTGATTTGGCTCATATTTACCAACTTATAGACAAAGCAGGTTTTAATTCCGAGGTTTGTCAAGAAATTAACATCAGTTGGGGAGCAATGCCAGTCAAATGCGCTTTTTTATTGCTTGAACGTAAATGAAGCTTTGGCGATTGTTCATCAAAGAACAATCGCCTTTTTGCAGAGATGAAGCTAAAGATACTGTAACTCTTAAGACACTTTCATCTTTTACCTTACCCTTGGGCTTTTTGATGCGCTACTGTCGCGCCTTTAATATAGCTGTTATAATTTGGCGCATTTGTTTTATAATCTGTAAACATCAGCATAATTTTTTTTACTAATCTGTAGCGGTCAACAGCTATGTGTATGAGAAGCTGTTCCCGGGCTGTAATGCAGTAAAATTGAGGAATGCAAAATGTCAAATAGCCCAGGGTTGTATATTCTACTAGTTAGCGTTCACGGCTTAATCCGGGGTAAAAATTTAGAATTAGGACGAGATGCTGACACGGGCGGACAAATTAAATATGTCCTAGAACTCGCTGAAGCCTTAGCCGCACACCCAGAAGTAGAACGTGTAGACCTGGTAACCCGTTTAGTCAACGATCCCAAAGTTAGCTCCGACTACGCCCAACCCGTAGAAGTTCTTTCTGACAAAGCCCAAATTATTCGCCTTAACTGCGGGCCACGTCGCTATCTCCGCAAAGAAGTTCTCTGGCCACATTTAGATAACTTTGCAGATGAGTTACTCAAACATCTGCGTCAGGTGGGAAAATTACCCCATGTAATTCATAGCCATTATGCCGATGCTGGATATGTGGGTTGTCGAGTCGCCGGTTGGTTAGGTGTTCCACTGGTGCATACTGGTCACTCTCTCGGACGGATCAAACAACAACGACTGTTAGAGCAGGGAACCAAACGGGAAACCATTGAAAGTAATTTTCATATTAGTACACGAATTGAAGCCGAAGAAAACACATTGGCGAGTGCAGCATTAGTTATCGCCAGTACTCATCAAGAAGTCACCCAGCAGTATGGCGTTTACGACCACTATCAGCCAAATCGCATGGTTGTCATTCCTCCTGGGGTAGCACTCAAAAACTTTTACCCTGTTCCTAAAAATTGGCAGGAACCACCCATTTATGAGGATTTGCAAAGATTTCTCAAAAATCCTCAAAAGCCAATAATTATGGCACTTTCTCGCCCGGCGATGCGGAAAAATGTCGGCACTCTCGTTAAAGCCTATGGTGAAGATCCACAGTTGCGTCACTTAGCGAACTTAGTTCTTGTCTTAGGTAACCGAGATGACATCACTACGATGGAATCAGGCCCGCGCCAGGTACTCACAGAAATCTTCCAGTTAATAGACCGCTACGACCTTTATGGGTACGTTGCCTACCCCAAACACCACAAATCCGATGAAGTTCCTGAACTATATCGATTATTGGCAAAAACACGGGGAGTTTTTATCAATCCGGCATTAACTGAACCATTTGGTTTGACCTTGATTGAAGCTACCGCCTGCGGTGTACCAATTATCGCTACATCAGATGGTGGACCGCGAGATATCCTAGCGGCTTGCGATAATGGGATGTTAATTGACCCACTCGATATTCAACAGATTCAAGATGCACTGCGGACAGCCCTAACTGATACTGAACAATGGCAGCGTTGGTCTACGAATGGATTGGATAGAGTCCGAGAGAATTTTTCTTGGGATAGTCATGTAGAACGCTATCTGGAACAGGTGCAGCAATTACCACAACGACGAGTTAAATCTGTACTCAGCCCCCTACCAAAAGCTTTAGCAACCGATTTACCTGATTGGAACATCCCCGACCAAAATCGCTTACCAACCGCAGATCGTTTTCTGGTTTGCGAAATCGATAATACTTTATTAGGCGACCAAGAAGCTCTACACAAACTGATTGAGCGATTGCATAATGAAGGTCACTCAACCGGAGTGGGAATTGCTACCGGGCGTAACCTGGAAAGTTCCTTACAGATGTTAGAAGAATGGCAATTCCCCAGGCCAGACTTGCTAATTGTCTCAGCAGGTAGCGAAATTTATTATGGACCTCAGGTAGTACCAGATACGAACTGGCAAAGACACATTAGTTACCATTGGAACGCTGATGCTGTTCGTCAAGCGATGGAAGAACTACCGGGAGTGATGCTGCAACCCCCGGAAGCCCAAGGTAAGTTTAAACTTAGCTACTTTATCGATGAAGCAAAATCTGTCAGCTTCAAGGAAATCATGCGTCATCTGCGACGGCGTAGGCTGCATGTCAAAGGAATTTACAGCCATAATATGTATCTTGATTTGTTACCTATTCGGGCTTCCAAAGGAGATGCTATTCGTTATTGTGCCTTGAAATGGGGATTACCAATCAAACGATTTTTGGTAGCAGGTGCATCAGGGAATGATGAATCCATGCTGGCTGGGAACACCCTAGCTGTGGTGGTGGGCAACTACAGCCAAGAAATTGAAAGGTTGCGTGGCTATCCACAAATTTACTTTGCCCAAGGACAGTATGCCTGGGGAATTTTAGAAGCACTCGATCGCTATGACTTTTTTGGTGCTTTATCTCATTCAGAACTGGAAATGACGGCAGTTTAAATGTTTGTAGTGAGGACTTTAGTCCTCAAAATAGACCTAAATTCCTCGCTACAAGCAAATTTAATCCCACCAACTATTGAATTTTCAGGACAACTAATGTCATATCATCGGTGTTTTGCTTCTCAGTACCGATGAATTGCAAAACTTGGTCAAACAGGTAATCCACAATTTCTTGTGGGCCGCTACAATACCTACAAGCCGCATGAAAAGCCGCAACAAAGTTTTCTTCGTCGAAGCGATCGCCACTGGCAGCCGCCGCATCAGTCAAACCATCTGTATAATAAATTACTGTATCCCCAGGCTCTAACTGTGCCTGGGCATCTTCATATTGGCTGTTGGCATCTAAACCAATCAACATTCCCAAAGTATCCAAGCGGGTGATAGTTTTCGTAGCTGCGTGCCACCACAAAGGAGGGTTATGTGCTGCATTACTGTAAGACAAAACTCGATTGAGGGGATTATATTCAGAATAAAATAGTGTGACAAAACGGTGGGAATTCTCCAAATCCGCGTACATGACTCGATTCAAATTTTGCAGAATTCCACATGGGGAATTACCATGCAACACCTCTCCTCGTAGCATTCCCCGCATCATGGTCATAATCAGCCCGGCGGGGACACCTTTACCCATTACATCCCCAATTACCAAACTCCAGCGCCCAGTTTCCTGACCAGTTTTACTTGGCTGAATTTGATTGTGATTGGTGGGAATAAAGTCGTAGTAATCTCCACCAACGCGATTGGCTGGTTTACAGCGTGCAGCCAGAGAGGCACCAGGAATAATTGGACATTGACGAGGCAAAAGTCGCCGTTGAATTTCTGCGCCAATTTCTAATTCTTGGTCGAGGCGTTCTTTTTTCCTGAGTTCTACTGCTAGTTCATCGTTTTCAATTGCTACCGCCGTTTGATCTGCCACCAATCTAACTAGCTTTTGCCTGGTTTCTGTCCAGGTATATTCTGGATCACGACTTAACACATAAAGCCATCCCCGTTCTGTATGCTTCACCAGAATCGCCGTGCCAAAGATTTGCACATCAGGGCCTAAGTAACGGTGCATTTGGTCATCCAACATCCCTGTCGCTGTCGTTAGCGGGGCTGTATTGGACATCAACGTAATTTGACTACTGGCTGTTTCTAGGGCTTTACGGATGTTCTTACGCTGGCGACTATCCTGCCAGTGTAGCTGCTCTAACCTAATTTGACCGTTAGGTTTATAGAGGAACAAAGCACTACCATCTGCATCTGTTACTCTTGTTGCCATCAGTGGGATCAGCTCCAAAAATTGGTTCAAATTATTGAAGCTTCTGAGGGCAAATCCTAAAGAACTTAGCAAATCTTGGATTTTGTTCTGTTCCCGATGTAGCCGCGCCACGAGTTCTTTCAGTGCCACGACTGGTGTGACATCCGTCGTAGCACTACTATTACTATCAGTGGGTTGAGAGGGCAGTTGAGACACAGGCAGAGGTATTATTGCACTTGATATTGGCAGACTTAGATTACTTATAACTTTTGTTTTTTTGGTATTGCTAAATCATATTGGGACAAGATTTGCCACTTTAGCAAGAGTAAAAAGACGTAAGACATAACTGGATATGAGTATTGCATTTGCTGATTAGATTTATGGCTAAATAGAAAAATTTTCATTAATGTCTGTTTAGTCAAAAACTACTCGGTAAAAATCAGCAATTTTTGTCATAACCAAAAAAAGCCTTTAATTTTTTCATAGTTAATTAGCAAATCATACATCTTTAAACCTAAAAAAATCCTTTGTCAACAAAATAATTTTGTGATGTGTTCAGACCTCCCACTGGTACTGATAAGACTAAGGTGTAACCCTGTCAAGGTATCACCTCATCGAAGAAGAGGATCGGGAACAGGGCACAGGGAACAGAATTTTCTATTTCCTGTTCCTCTTTCCCAGAAGAAATCTTAACTAAAAACTTTTCAACTAGCCACTCAATAGAGCTTCGACAAACTCATAGCTAGAAAAAGGCCGCAAATCTTCAATTCCTTCGCCAGCACCAATAAAGCGAATGGGCAAACCCAGTTGTTGTACAACCGCAAGGGCAACGCCGCCTTTAGCTGTGCCATCTAGTTTGGTTAAGACCACACCACTGAGTTGGGCTGCTTGAGAGAAGACTTCAGCTTGCCGCAATCCATTTTGACCTAAAGTGGCATCTAAAACCAACAGCGACTCTATTTTGGCATTAGGGGCTTTTTTGTCAATGATTCGGCGAATTTTACTGAGTTCATCCATTAAGTTTTTCTTGTTTTGCAGACGCCCGGCTGTATCTATCAGCAGTAATTCTGTTTCTCGTGCTTGAGCTGCGGCGATCGCATCAAATACCACGGCAGCCGGATCTGTATTTTTACCGGGATTGGCAATTACTTCTACACCGCTTCTTGTGCCCCAAACCTTTACCTGTTCTACAGCCGCAGCGCGAAAAGTGTCGGCTGCACCAATCAAGCATTTATAACCAGATTGTTTAGCTAGGTGAGAAATTTTACCAATGGTCGTGGTTTTCCCAGCCCCATTGACCCCAGTAATTAACCAAATATTCAAAGTTGCTTTTTCTGGTGTAAAACTAGGGCTTGGGGATTTTTTCAACGGCTCATCTAACATATCCCGCAAGATTTGTTTGAGGTAGGCGATCGCTTCCTCTGGCGGGGTGACTTCTGCTAGCAGTTTTTTCTGGAGGGCATTGATAATATAATCTGTGGCTTCTACACCCACATCAGCTTGCAGGAGCGCAGCCTCGATTTCTGCCACAGCCGCTTGGTTGAGTGGCCCTTGCCCAACAATGGCTTTGAGTTGGTTGAGGATGTTACGACGGGTTTTGTCTAACCCTTGTCTGAGCTTCTTCAGCCAGGTAATTTCCTCAATGGAAACATCTTCAGGTAGTCTACCTTGGGCTGCTAAGACTTCTGCTGACCACACAAAACCTTCATCAAAAGCCAATCCGGCAATTTCCTCAGTTGTTTCTGGTGTGGCAGTGGTTGGCTGTAATACTTGCGTTTCTGGTACTTCAATGGCGCTGGCTATCAGCCGTTCTTGCTTGGCTTGCCGTTCTGCTGCTGCTCGTTCTAAGAAGGATAAATTGGTCGGCGCTGTTGACTCTGGTGTAGGTAATATTTCGATAGATGCCGATTCTATCTGACTTACTGTTAATTCTTGGTTCAGAGTTTCTGGCTCTGCGGCAATTTCTGCCAGTTCGGTATCTATACTAGATGGCTCTTGAATGGCTGCTGCTGTTTCTGTGACTTCACTTACCGTAGTCACGGCTTCTAGAGGTGCGGCAGTTTCTATAACCGCAGTTGTCGTTTCTACAGTTTCAAGTTTTTCTGATGGTGCTTGAACATCTGCTGCATCAGGTGCAGTTTCAACTACTTGAGATTGTTGTTTTTGCTGGATATTTTTATAAGCATTTTTAGCAAACGCCAACAAATCTGCCGTTGAGTCTTGCGCAGTCTCTGCTGCTGGGGTTGAGGTTGCGGCTGACTCTGGTTGGGGTTCTTTTGCTGGAGAAGTTTCTCCCTGTGTTTTTTCAGAGGGGGTGTCAGAGGAATCGTTATATTGACGACGGAACCAATTAAAAACCATTGCAGCTAAATTTTAGTTGTTATGTGAGTTATGAGTTATAAGTTATGAGTTATAAGTTATGAGTTTAAGTTAACTCGTAACTTTTTCCTGGGTGAAAACCTGAGGGTTATCCTCACCTCTCAATGCCAGTTTGCTCAACGGGGGGAACCTCCGTAAAAAAACTGGCTCCTCCTCACTCTCAATTCAAAACTTAGCACTCATAACGGTTACGAAGTAAGGATAAAATTCTAGGCGGTGGTTTTTTGCTCTGTGACTCGACGCAGAACGCCATTAATAAATCGATGACCTTCATCTCCACTGTAGCGTTTGGCTAGCTCCACGGCTTCATTGATAGCTACCCTGTCTGGCAGGTTTAAAAACCTCATTTCTCCGACAGCGATTCGCAAAATATCTCGGTCGATTTGGGCTAAGCGAGTGACTTGCCAATCCACTAAGGCAGAGGAAATTTGTTCATCGATAATAGTTTTATGTTCATTAACTAGTTTGACAAGTTGGATGGCATATCTACCGACTTCCTTGTCCTGGTTTGCTAGCTGAATCAATTCGGGAAACTCCACAGCTGCACCAAGTTGATTAATTGCTGTTTGGGTGTAGTCAATCGCTTCTTTAAGGAGATTTCTGGCAGTATTTAAATCTGAAGCACGAGTTTGACTATTTAAGAGGCGTTCATTACTGCGTTGCAGTTCACCGGTAGCGTTATCTAAAGTATCTTGCACTTCTGATCTCAAGGTGCGTACTGTCGCTAGCACTAATTTTGGCAGATGCTCTTCTGTCAATTTTTTGGGGTTAACTGGCAACTGGCTGAGACTTAACAGTGCCAATTCACGAGCAATTTGCTGGGGTTTTCGGTCTTGCATGGAAGTAAGTGCCTAAGCACTAATTAAGGGGTTGGTAGTCAAGAAGAGGCAGGGGAGCAGGGAGCAGGGGAGCAGGGAAGCAGGGGAGCAGGGGGGAGAAGAATTTTATGGTCGTCTTGGATGCAGGATAGTGGTAATTTAATTTTTGGAGTTACCTCAATATATATTAAGTTTTTTTCTCCTCTGCCCCTCCGCCCCTCTGCTTTTTTGTCAGACAACCATATTATCTATTTGCTTGTAACTTTGCTGGAATAATTTTAAGTTTCGTCAAAGGGGATAGGGCGCTTTGTTTCTAGGGGTGGTACTTCTAGATTGTGTTCTTTGGAGATAACTAAGGGAGGGAGAGGCATATTTGGGGCAACAATCCCACCAGAGACTACTACTTTAAAGGCATCTTCTATCGGCATGGACAAGTTTACGACCTCATCCTCTGGAACTATTGCATACCATCCTGTGGTGGGATTCGGGGTAGTGGGAATGAAAATGCTCAACATGGGTCGGGACATATGAGCTTGAATGTCGCTACTAATAGCACCTGTAACGAAGGCGATCGCCCACATTCCCCGTCTGGGGTACTCTACTAAAATTACCCGGCGAAATTTGTTGTTTGAATCTTTTAGTAGTGTTTCCAAAAGCTGTTTCAGGGTTTTGTATACCTGCCCAGCTAAAGGAATTGCCTGCAATACTCGTTCACCAAAATCCAGTAACCAACGCCCAGCTATATTGCGAGCCATCAACCCTATTATTAGAATACTTAGCAGAGGAACAGCCAGTCCTACTGCTAGATTCAGTACATTTACTAGTATAGGGTGGAGACCATCAAAGGGATTGAGTTGTTTGGGAATTTTGGTCAGAAAGTTGATTACCCAATTGGCGATAGTAATTGTTAGCCAAATGGTAGTTGCTAACGGAATCACTACCAGTAAACCAGCAATCAAGTCATTCTTCAAATCCTGTTTTAGGTGATTAATTCCCAAGCCCTTATTCTCCTGTTTTAGGCTACTGGAACTTTTGTTATTAGTATTCATACCAGCATATTTGTCAAATTGCGAAGACATTACTTGTGGCATTTTGTACCGCAGGCAACTGCCCAAAACTGTCAGCATCTGGGCTAATGCTATGAAAACATGCACTTGTGGCTAGAAAATAAGTATTTTCCGACAAAGGTGCATATAAATCATGTACCAACCAAGATAATGCTTGGTTTGACTTTGAGGATGTTACTTTTCTTTGTCAGACTTGTAAATGATTGTTGCAAGCCTCTTAGATATTACTAATCCTACCGCGCTCAATCAAAAGCTGCCTATAATTATGCAAGTATGACATTACAGCCAAATAAGGGTTCTGAGCAGTTTACTAACTTGTAACTAGGCAGGAGTGATTTTTCTGAAAACTTAGTTAAGAATATTAATCTATTATATCTTCCCAAAATTTCTCAGGTTCTATGAAACTCTAAATGGCTTGGCAAGCATGTCTTTCCGGCAAATTGACCATGCTAGACTGCATCAGATTTTCTTTGTGGCTTCGCAAGCAGTATGATGTACTTCTGCTTGGTTCTCCTCATCCTCAGAGATCCCTCTTGCTAAACTGGGTGTAGGCATATATTTCATTTCCCAAACTTTCAGCAAAATCAGGTATTCGTAAAATGCCTGTAATGTACACCAAGCCATACCAGCGCGTCCATCTAGGCAGCCACCCAAAATAAAATACATATACAGAAAGCGAAGAAACGGCCTGGCGGGTAAACGTAAAGATAAATCTTTCAAGGCGCGGCGTCTTTCGACTTCTGTCTTTCCCACGAACAAATCTCGCCAATTAATATTGCCTTGTTCAATTTGATACAAAGTTTCTTTGGCTTCGTCTGTGGAATAACGGTTGTGCTTTTCAATCCAACGGCTTAGACCTTTGCTACAAGTGTAGTGAGGGTATGTTTCCTTTAAGAAACTGGTAGCACCTTCACAAACTTCTCGTTCAGTATGACCATAATCTGTAAACCAAACTTTACCGTGGCGGAAGAGGCGTAGTTGGTAGCGGGGATATTGGGTGCTACGGCGAATCCAACGATTCATGAACATTACACGTTCTGCTACGTAGTAACCGATGTAGTGTGAATTCTGAGTTGCCTGTATACATTCGGCAAACAGTTCTGGTGTCATGCGCTCATCGGCTTCGAGAATGTAGACCCATTCATACTTCGGAGCAATAGACTCCAGCATCCAGGTGCGTTGGCGTCCGTGGCTTTCAAAAGCGTGTTGGACAGTGCGAACAGGATAGCGACTAGCAATTTCTACAGTGCGATCGCTACTGCATGAGTCTACAACAATGATGTCATCCGATAGCATCGCCGACTCGATACAAGCAGCAATATCTAGCTCTTCGTTATATGTCAGTATATAAATTGACAGCATTTTTAAGTTTTATCAGAAATTTACTATATAGGGGATAGGGGACAGAGGACAAGGGTAAAGAACTTTCTCAATCCCTATTCCCTATTCCCTACTACCATTTAACGAGCAGCCACTTTACGTTTGCCACCTTGTAAAGCACCCATACCTCGTAATCCTGTCCAGCCGATAATCATGTAACCAATAGATAACAACAGACTGCTAATACCAATCCGCAGTCCAGACTTCCAAGCGTTGTCTCTAGCTTGTTTTTGAGCTTCTTCTCGACGTTGGCGAATTTGGGTCAATCTTTGGTTTGCCAGTGCCTGAGGGTCTGTTTGCTGGGCGATAAAGCTGTCTAGTTCTTGGGGATTGGCTTTAAACTTTTTGAGTAATTCTTTTTGAGCTGCGGGAAGTTGAGGGTTATTCAGTGCGCGTTGATATGATTGCTCATCTTTGAGCAGCTCGTTAAACTGACTTCTAGCTTGGTTTCGCAGCTGTTCTAGTTGAGCTTTTCCCTGCTCGTTGTTTATTTGGGCTTGGAATTGAGATAACTGGCCTTTCAGTTGGTTTTCTGCTTGCTCGGCATCTTGGCCGATTTGATTTACAGTTTGAGCGCTAGCTTGTCGCACATTATTGAGGTGCAGAGGAAAAATTAGTAAGAAAATCAAACCTAAGATACTAGATAGTATCAGAATGGGAAATCTTACATCTAGAGGTTTTGGGCGATCGCTATCTCCGACACTATCAATCCAATAGCCGACGAACAGCATCCCTATACCCACCAAAGGCACAATGCCCCTGTCAACTAATGCGGTGGCCAAGTTGATTTGCCAGCTCCGATCAGTAGGCTGGAAGGGCAACATTAGAATTAAAAAATCAAGTAAAAAGGACAAAATTAAAATTATCCCCACTACCTTGAGCGTGAGGGCAGCGTTCCCAGAAGTAAAGCGATTAGTCATAGTTTTTCAAATTGGTGGTAGATCAGAGTGCTTATCCTATTTAAAGTTACTTGAATATTGTTCCCAGAACCGTTGTATGAAACTTATTTCATAAATCTACCTTTTATAGTGAGTACAAAAGTCACGTACCTAGCTTGAAAAAACTTGGTGTTTTTGTACCTTGGTGGTAAAAAAATCTTGAACCACTAAGACACCAAGACACAAAGAGTTTTTATCTGTTCTGATGTACGCAGTTCATGAAGGCTATTTAAGTTGTAAATTACACCACGTTAGCATGTGTGATGTGGACTGTCTTTAGAGAACACTAAGTAATTGTTCACCATCTTGCCATTATCCAACTTTTTTCTTCAGGGTCTGTTCCCAAATCGGCAGATCCTCTGGAAGATCAACATCAGCTAAATAAGGTAAATACGCAATTGATATCTGAAGTTTCACAGCAATATCCACAGTTTGTTGTAATACTTGAGAGGTTCCCCAGTCGATATTAGCGAATAATTCCGGAATTAGGCGACACAATCCAATCAAATAATAACCGCCGTCAATCGCTGGACCGAGTATGAGATCACAAGTGTCTAGTTTTTCAAAGGCTTTAGTAAGAATCTGCGAATTTACCCCAGGGCAATCAGTACCAATAATGATTATTTGTTCTGCACCAGATTGAAAAGCATGAGAAAGCGATCGCGCCATTCTCTCACCCAGATCACCTTCACCTTGAGACTGGTAAACTAAATCTGACCCTAGCCAATCTTGCATTAATTGCGAGTTGCCACCTGTAAACCGCACTTCCCAAGATATGTTAGTTGCTTTTTGCAATTCTTTAACTTGAAATATTGTATGTTCTGTCATCTGCCGTTGCAGATTGGCAGCACCAACAGCACCCAAAGCAGGTATCAGTCGGGTTTTCGTCGTCCCTGGTTCTGGGTAGCGAGTAAAAATAATCAAGTGCTGTTTGGCAATATCTAATGATTTCAGCACAGAATACCTAAAGTAATTAACTTAAAATATCTTAATAGCAATACTTGCTGTCTTTATTAGCTTTTTTATGATCTTTGCCTGTTCGCATAGCCCCTAAAATCGTAGAAATGTAGACACAACGCTGGGCTTTAGAACTATTTTGACCGTAAAACGTTATTTGCCCTAGCGTTCTTAATGATGTATTGGTACATTCATCTTCAACTTTGTATACAGGACAACCTTGATAGTTAAATAGAACTCGCCATATCGGTTGTGATGATTGTTTAGGTAAGGTTGTTTCGGATTTATCTTTGTCGTTTCTTTGTTGATAAATGCGAATATTTGGATGTAATCCATGCCATAAGCTATCATTATTTCTCACAGCATCAGGAAGAAAATTAGTCCCTTCTGCTTTATGAACAGTCCACTGTACAATTCCGTTTCGTTCACGTAAGCTAAATTGCCAGGTAGATTTTTCCTTAGTGGCTTGGCTTTGAGCTTGACGGATAGCACTGTATACTTCACCTTGGGCAGTGTTGAGGCGCTGAATATCCACAAAACTCAACCAACTGGGTGCAGCTAACCCGCCCAATATACCAATTAATACAACAGTGACTAATACCTCTAGTAGCGTGAAGCCACTATCATCGTGATGATTAAATAAATTTTTGGGATTCAGTAGATATGGTAAATGCACCGGAAATAAGTTTAATTCAAAATAGGCAGATAAAGCTTGAAGCTTTTTGGATAGCTATCTTTACAATGAAATGACTCAATTCTAATATTTCATAACTTTTAATTTTTTAAATAAAAGCTATTAATCCAACATTTTAAACAATAAAAAGGACTCATCATACTAGCCAAATAAAACTGCATTTCAAAAGTTAAAATTATATCATTGCTAAAATTAATTTTATTTTTAATTAAATGTTGTAATACTCGACGTAAATTTCCCAAAATAGTTTTAATAAAAAGTATTGGTTTTTGCCAGTTTTTAGCATTGACTAAGCGTAACTGAAAAACACAAAGTCCACAGCCACGAGCTAATGTTATTAAGTAATCTCTCTCAAATCGCCAATGTGGTATTTGATGATAAATATGCATGGCAGGATTATACAAAATTTTCCAGCCTGCCTTGTGTATATAAAGTAATGCCTCATAATCATCACCTTGCACAAATAAGCCCGGCAGTTTTCCATGCAGAGCAGGCGTAGCTGGAACGGATTCACACCATGCTTGCTTACGAACAACAAGCCCCGCGCCAGGGGGTAGTCTTAGATTATCTGGATCAAATAAATGCGTTGAAGAACCATATTCTCTAATTGCTAAAAAAGATTGGATTTTTTTAAAGTTTTGAGGTGGTTTAACTTCATATTCACCATGAATTTGACCGCTCCAAGCACCAGCTTCAGGATGCTCTTTACCAAAATTATATGCTGCTACAACCCAATCAGTTGCTGGTACGTTATCATCATCTATAAATGCTATAAATTCGCCACTAGCTTCGCTTACAGCCCGATGACGTGCAAATGGAATTCCTTGCTTTGTTTCCAGAAAATACTTTAATGAAAAATCAGTGTTATGGCTTTTCTGATAATTCTGAATTAACTCAGAAGTTTGATCATAACTATTATTATCAATAATAATGATTTCCCAATTAATTTTTTCTACTCCAGTCTGATTTAAAAGCTGATCTAAAACTTTAGGTAAGCGCTCTACTCCATTATATGTAGGGATAGCTACAGTAAAATCTAAAGATGTATTTTTAATTGATTGTTCCATTTTAATTTCCACCGACTGTGTGTATAGTCATGAGTTTTTGTTCAAGTAACCAAGAGTTTAAATATATTATTTTTAACAAAAAAAATGGACTTAAGAAACTACTAACTAATAATTCAAATTCACAAGCAACAATTAAATCTCTTTTAACAGCACTTCGATATTTGAGCGAGTGTAGTATGATTTTGCGTAAATCATTAATCAAATATACTAAACTTGCCAGAGGTCTTTGCCAAGGTCGAGTTCTTAGCATACGTAGGTGATGCCTACTTAAGCCAACGCAACGAAATAAACTAATTAAGTGTTCTTTTTGTAATCGCCATGCGGGAATTTGATGGTACACATGCATTTCTGGGTTGTACCAAATTTCCCAACCACCCAACTGAATATGTAGTACAGCTTCTAAGTCTTCACTGGCTAACCCAGCTTCTCTACCTTTATGATTTAAAACCAAATTTTTAGGAACTGTTGTCTCCCATGCCTGTTTGCGAACTACTAAACCTGCTCCTGGTGGCAGCATCTTCATTTGTAGTTTGTATTGATGAGGTTCGGTACCACGCTCAGTAATGGCTAAAAAACAAGCTATTTTTTCAAAATTTTCTGGTGGTTCAACTTCTAACTCACCATGAATTTGGCTTCCATAAGCTCCCACGCATGGGTGTTGTTCACCAAAAGTATAAGCTGCCGCTACCCATGTAGGTGCTGGATAGTTATCATCATCGAGAAAACCTATTAGTTTACCAGAAGCAACTTCCACAGCCTTATTTCTTGCATAAGCTGCTCCCTGCTGGGTTTCAAAGCAATACTTTAAAGGATAAGGACAATGCCAATTTTCTTGATAGCTTTTAACAACTTGAGCAGTGTTATCAGTACTGTTATTATCTACAATAATTATTTCCCAAGAAAAGTTTTCAGTGTGAAGTTGATTTCGCAGTCGTTCTAGTAGCTCAGGTAAAAGATTTGCACCGTTGTAGGTCGGTATAGCTACAGTAAAGTCAAGCTTTTCAGTCATAGCTGGCAAGTTGGATTTAAATTAAATAAACTTTGATATCTATCTCACCCTAATAATATTAAAAATGCGGTGGGGTAGAATTTGTAACTATTTTTTGAGTAGCAAGCCAATATAAAACTTATATACAACTAAAAAACTGCTCCTCATGTTTCAATTTTGCTATCAAGGAGCAGCTTTATGTACCGTGTTTCTACTGTTTTTATTATGTTGTTTTAGCAAAAGAAAATTGGCAAAAGAGCGTTGATTTAATTACATTTATCATCTTTCTCTGTAATTATTGCACCTAAGAGAGTTTTAACAATCACACATCGTTTGACATCACTGAGAGATGTGGGATCATTAGACTGGGGTAAAGCTAATATAATTTTTAACCCAGGTGCTTCTGTTGAACCATCTGGCACTGTACCAAAGTCAGCGTTTGGCAAAGTTCCCATGTAATCGAAAGTAATTATTTGTTCCACATTACTGGAATCAGATATCGAACTACCAGCTTTATTAGTTTCAGCGATATTGGTACGAAGTAATACTTCTCTCGGCTTGATTTCCAAATCCGCACCTAAGTTGCGCCAATTGCTTGGTGTTGTACCTTGGTAAACTGCAATCTGAGGAATGTCATCCTCAGTTTTAAAACTGACACTGTAATTAACTTTTGTTCTTTTAGCTTCTCTCTGTGCTTCCTGTAAGGCAGCTAAAATAATATCGTTAGCTTTATTAACTCGCTGCCTATTGACAAAACCCAGCCATCCAGGAGCCGATATCGCTGCTAAAACTGCAATTATTACTACCACTACCAAAATTTCAAGTAGGGTAAAGCCAGCATTTTTCTCAGCAAGTTGAGCAGAAGATTCTGGTTTTGTACTCAATATTTTTACAGGAATTTTCTGTAAAGTTTTATTTAGCACTAGACTATACATATCATACTTCCCTTTACTAACTCAAAAAAGTCAAAACTCAAGCAAATAGTGACGAAACGTTATTTAATAATGACTATTTATTCAAAGATTGTTTATCCCTCATTTGTCACTTTGGGAGAATCCAATCGCTCAAATGGTTACGGTGCTTTAGTTTCCACTTTTCGTCTATGAATTTTAGTTTCTGTTAGGAAATAAAGCCTCAAACCTGGATTAAATCAAAGTCTCAGAATTTGGCTGAGATTATTGTTTTCCGAGAGTGACAAAACAGGGTTATTATCCTAAGTAAACCAAATCTACTTAGTTAGTAAATAAGAATCCAAGTCCTTGTACTCTTGTGCCTACTTGAGGAAAATAGGTTTTTTTGTTTTCATTAAAATCCATATTATTGTTTTGTAACCGAGCCAGAGAATTACCTCGTAGGTAAATTTCTGCTACATTACTAGATGAATCTACACAAACATAAAATCCCCGTGTTCTCACATTATCTGTTGCCACTGCATCCCCACTGCCAGAAAACTGGGGTACTAGCTGACCCATAGAACAAGTTGGGGCTGGATTTGTCGAATTATCTATAGTAGTTTGATCTATGTAGTCAACGAGAGGCAAAATTTGTTTTGTATAGGTTTCAGAAGGTTTCTTTTTCCAATTATTCATTTTAGTTTGAAGGTTGCCTTCATTTGATAAATCAAATAATTGAAACCCAGTGTCTCTAGTGCTATTTTTTTGTGTCTCTGTTTGTCCATAACCATTATTTATTTGAAATCTACCAAGCCGAGCTGCATTAGACCAGGTAGTATTATTATCTTTAATTAAATAATAAACGACTAGAGAATAAACAAAGGTATCATCAGTTTCAACGGTAGTGGTAGTGTTATCATCTTCATCAGTTATGGTAGTTGACTTAACGACAAGTCCGTTGGGAATATACTGTCGCTTCCAAAAAACAAGTACTGGAAAAAAATTTTTTTTATCATCAGTAGATGATTTAGGTAGTTCATTCCTAATGGCAGATATACCATCTGCATCATAAATGTATACTGACTGCTGCAAATCTCGTGTAATGTAGTCAAGTGCTGCTTTAATTTCCTGCTCAGTATTTGCCTTAGCTTGCTCCTTACGATCATTGTCGAGAATATTGATCATAAATCCTAACAAAGGTGTGATTATAAGAGAAGCTATCACCATGGCTACCAGTAACTCAATAAGAGTAAAGCCGCTTACTTTTTGTTTCAAACTAGACTGCTTTAACTGATTATTTAAAAGCCATTTAAACGGTTTCATAATGCTATATTTTTCCCTTGGAGTTGCAAATATTTATCATTTATTAGGATTCGCACGTTGAATTTTCATTATCTTCATCTTCAGGAGGTTTGAGACGATCACAAAAATCACTAAATTTTGTTGTTTTAGTTGCAATTTCTGTGGTTAATTCAACTAGTGGTGCTTTTCGCTCACCTAATCCTCCGGTGAAAGTCATTTGTTTATTAGGTGCTGTTTTCAGTGCGCCGCCATCACTAGCAAACCCATCTGACCTATAAACACGCACCCCTAATTGATAGCCTTGATCAGCAGTAGTTGATTCCATTTGATGATATCCAAATGCTTGAATTACAAAGTTTCTAGTATTGGTCGTGGTACAGTTAGTACCGTCAAGAGAAACACAGTACAAATTTGTGGTAGGTGCAGTGCAGTAACTATTAGCATTACAAGTTAAGCTTCCTACCGTAGGAGCCGGGTATTCTTTTAGTTCGTCATCAGATGTAATCACAGGGGCATTAATTGTTCTCGACCTAACACCCTCAACGTAGGTTTTGGCTGCGTCAGATGCTAACTCAATGCGCCTTGCTTGTACCCGTGTACCCACAGATAAAACAATCACAGGTGCGATCGCGGCTAATAAAATACTAGTAACAACAATCGCTACCAATGACTCGATGATGGTAAAGCCTGACTGATTAGATGTGGATATTTGCCACTGTTGATGGTGAATCATATTCGTTGTCACTTAAATTACACTAGGAGATTACCTGGGTCTATGTCATAGTGAGCACTGTAGTGTTAAAGTACTCACTGAAAGGCCACTATTTGATATTAAGAACAGTTACCACGTTGGTCTTCGCTAATAGCGTATTCAAAATCGTCCCCATATAAGGTACTGGGAGCTTCTTCATAGCCACCACCCTTTTGAGCTGCACATAACAGAGTTTTTATCCAAGTGTCATCTCGACCCACTTCTCTGAAAAATTCGTTAGGCTCGTTTGTTGCAGGTGCGGTAAAGCGTTGAGAGAACAAGTCAGGTAGTTGGGTCAGCAAGGCTACGTCATAACCCCAAAGACGGGTAGGGGCATTATAGAAAGGTGAACGACCATCAGTTACACTAGTTCTGTAAATTTGTGGATAACCGAAGATGTCCCCATTTGGACTACCAGTTGCAATCAGAGTTTGCCAGGGAGCGGTCGTGTAGCTACTACGTTTAAATTGAATGAAAGAACCAGAAGCTTTATGATTGATGCCATTCCAATTTTCTAAGTAACGTACAAAGTTTTCTAAGCCACCATTAGATTCGCCAATATTTGAGTTCGGTGGACGTGCGGGAGTATTACCTTGAGCAAATACTAAATTGGTTTCTGTTGCTGTGGCATGTTGCATCCAGAAACCTGTAGTTGGGTCTGCTGCATTGCCACCAGTGCCGAGAGAAGTTGTATCTGCTGCTGGTGAGATAAAGGGATATTGAATTTGCAGTACTGGTGCCAACAAAGGCTGGTCTATTTTTCGAGTGGCGGTAAGTCCCGCTTGATTTTCAATCCATAAAGGATAATCATGACCATAATTGGCTACCCCAGCATTATCTGTTTTAAACCACAAAGCTTTGTAGTGCCGTCTTGGTTTGTTGCTAGAGCTATATGCTGAGAAGGAAACGCCATTTACAGAATGAGTATCAAACGGATAGTATCTTACTTGACCTAAATTCTCTGTGGCTAATGTAGTGGCATTTGTGATGTTGTTATTACCACCTATGATTCCTAAAGGAATTGGTCTATTACTACTAGAAAATATTAAGTTACCGCTAGTAGCATCTCGTAAGAAAGCAACTCTGCGTGGAAAGTGTCGGTCTGCGGCATTCAATGCAGGTCTAGCTGTAGTACCAGCACCAAGTTTATCCACAGTGTAGTCTGTATCATTCGGTAGGATGCGGTTTGTTCCCGAATCTATTGCTTTGTAGCTCCAATCGACAGTGCCGCCAGTTTCGTAACCAACACTCCAATCACCAGGTTTACAGGCTGTAACTGTTGGTTTGCGGCATATTTCCATGACATATTCAGGAAATGACCCTCGGCGCTGAACAGGGGTAACAAAGTTGTTGAAGTAAGAGCTATCTACACGACCTGCTGTGCTACCAGAGTATTGACCATCTATAAAGTCACGACTGGTAACGAAGTTGTTGTCCCAAAAACCATTTATCCTAGTTGCAATAGTTGAGGTTATGTTGCTTTCAATTATATTGACAGTAGCATCATCTTTATCACCATCATTATTAAGGTCAATCTTAATAACCCGTTCATCCAGTGTGTTTGGTGTTGTAGCAGATAATGTGGTTTCAACATTGCCATCACCATTTAAGTCATAACCAATGGGATAACTACCATAATTGTCATTCAAATCATAATCACCGTCTCGGCGGAAACCCCGCTTAAAATTATCTGACAAAACAGTAATCGCATCAGCAAGTATAGATGCTGGTCGCCAAGTTTCACCAGTATTACAGCTAGAAAACTGATCCTTGCGACAGGCAAAATTAGGATCGAGTGTTTTACGTTTATAGAAATCATCACCCCAAGTATTTAATTCTGTAAACTCTTCCTTGGTGTGTTTATTGAAATCTCCTTCGATGTAGACTGGCAAGTCAGATGCTAAAATAAGTCCCTTTTCTTCAGCCTTATAGGTAGCATTACGGCTTAAGTCACTGCCATTAATCAGCATGATACCGTTGGGGCGACGAGTTGGGTCTAGCGTAAAGTCAGTCTCACTTACATATTTACTGGTATCGCTTTCATCTGGAAGTGCATCATCACGAGTGGCATAAATAATTCCGCTATTGGGAAATAAAAATTCTCCACCTGTCTTGGATTTTTTCCTCAACAAATCTAGGTCTAAAACGGTAGCACGGATTTCTAATGGCTGACGTAGTTCCACATCCAAGTCATAGTTTTTAGAACCGTAAACCCTATCAATTGCTTTTATCTGCCTTGCATCCAGAAAAGCAGTTTCTTTAATAGCGTTATGAGGAACAGCAGTTTCTGTAGCAGTGCCAATGGTACCATCCAGAATTTTCAAAGCACACATGGCAGAATCAACAGCAGACTGTTGTGAAAGGGTCAGAGACTTGGCTGGAGTAGCGTTAATGTTTGCCAAAGCATCCCGAAGTGGTTTGTTTACCCAGCGTCCGTTGGGGTATTTCAAATCCTTTTGATAGTTCAGCACTGCTTCATAACCTGTTATGGCAAGAGAAGAAGCTGGATAGGCAGTACCGTTATTAGAGGCATCTGCTGTAGTTTGAGTGGTAGGGTCATAGAAGCTGCTGACACAGGCAATGGGCGCTTGGTAGTCTGTCGGGGTCTTGGGATCGTAGAAGTCATCTTGATAGTGATAAACTGCTGTAGCCCGCATTTTCAGATATGGTGTTTGATCGCTGGGTAAACCCTGAGCCGCATTAGTAATCCCCATTGGCATATTATCTGGCCAAATTTTATCTGTAACTGCAAGATCGGCATTTAAGTCAGTTGTGGTACTACCAGGATTACGATTATTAGGCAAGTAAATTCCCGCACCTGTGACAACTCGCAAACCACCAACTACATCTAGAGTGCCATTGGGTTTTTGTGCTGCTGATTGTTCCCAAAAGCCATTGCGGTTGGTAACGCCTAAGTTGTCTAGTTGGTAAGCTTGGGAGAAGCGTTTACGAGTATTAGTGTTGTTATCCCACTGTCTACCGGAAATTGTTTGTCCTTCACCAGGTGAACTAACAAACTTGCTTCCGTCATACCATAATTCTGGCATGTTGTTGCCGACCAAAACGCGATCGCCTAATCGGTCTTCTTTACCAGCTGTTGCTTGTATTGCTGGGTCTGTGGCAGATAGATAAATTTTGTTTCCACCGTTCGTTTTAATACCTATTTCAGCATAATCAGTTGCAGTTGTACCATCACCTGGAGCGAAGGGAAATACCCACGCGTCCACTGGTCTTAATGAATTACCACTTCCCGCAAGAGGACTTGTTGTGTTGTAGTTAGTACCTCCAGTTCTATGAAGTGCATCACTACCAAAAGGAATTTCTGCAAAGGGAACACGGCGCGTGCGTTTTCTGAAGTAAACCGTTAGCTGTTCTTGGCGTACTTCATTAGGATCTTTGGTAGGATTAACAGCTAAATCACGTTGAATTTCTTCTTGAACTTCCTCTGGAAGATCTGTATTATCTGAATAAGTTGTTATTGTTGCCTGTACTAAGCGGTCAATTCGTTTAGCATAAGCTTCATCATTGTAAGCTGCTGTACTACCATGAATAGCTGTCGGTACAGTCTTATTTGTGTTGCTAATATTTGCACTACTTAGAGTGAGAGCATCGACATCATAATCTTTATCGAACAAGTCTACTCTGACATCGTTACCGCTACTAGTTTCATTAACACGGCTGTTGATCACATTACCTGCAACAACAATTTTGCTATTTTCTTCTGTGTAGTAGCAGGATTTAGGACTACTGACTAAATAAAATCTGATGGCAGTACCGCCACTTCTTGTCAGCAAATTACCATTAGTGAAAACGCGTCCATTAAGATTTAAACCCGCTCCTGGAGATATTTCTAAATCGTCTTCATATATAACCGCATTATTAGCAAGTGGAATTCGTTCCCGGTCTTGCTGATACTCTAAGGCTGCAAAACCTCTATTTCCTGTGAATTTCTCGTATTTAGTATCATCTAGTCCAGCTATATTTGTGATGGGTACTGTGGCAGTGTGAATAAAAATACTTCTTTTTAACTTACTGCCGACTTTATACCAACCCTGACTACTGACCAAGTTGGCACTAGTAGCAATATCACTCTGACATTGGCTTCCAAAGGCTCCTTCGTCCATTGGTTGTACTCTCGCCTCTAAGGGGCTTCTCGCTCTGGTACTAGTAGGAGTCCGAAAGTAAATACCATATATTGTATAACTATCAAATTTGCCATCATTATCAGTATCAACGGGATACTTCCAGGCTGTATTGAGAATTTCTTCTTCTTGAATACCAGTTGTACCGTTGAAATCTTTTACCACCTTTAACTGTGTTTCATCTCCAAAAGTAAATTGGTTAATATTGCCTTCAATAACTTGAGATAATGATAAATCTGACGGTGTTGAACGTGGTAATCTAGGGTCTTGAAATAACTGATTTATCTTGGCTTTAGCTCGATCCATCGCCGGAGCGGCTGCCTTAAGCACAACCTCATTTACTCTGACATTACTAGCATTTTTGGAGCGTTCAAAAGACCGAAATAGAATTGCCGTTGTCAGCAGTACAACTACTATCGATACCATTGCCACTGTTGGCAAAACAAAACCAGCATTCGCAGAAGTTTTTCGTCTCTTGGAGACAAATAAAGTTCGTAGTAGCCAAATGATTTTGTTGTTAATTGCAGAACCACAATTTCTACTAATCCGACTAAATTGTTTAGCGATTTTTGTGATTGTCTTGACTAGCTGGCGATTTAGAGACATGAATGATCTCCTGTCAAGTGATTTTCAAACAAGGTTTTAACTTTTTTGGTAATTGGGAAGAAATTTTGTAAATTTAATTGTTCAACGAAATAAGTAATTACCCTATTTAACTAACTCCCAAATGCAAAATCAATTCATAAAAGATGTTGCTTTCTTTATATCATTTATTGATTTTTGATAATTTACAGAAAATACTGATTTTTTCAAATTATTTACTTCATTACGCTTTGACAAACTTTATCTTGCTTCTAAGTAATTCTATTGAAGCTATGGTTAGTGCAGTAAATTTATAGTACCCATTGGTTAAAAAAACATATCAAGTTAATACAAAATCAGATAGCGTGAAAAAAATATCCCCGACTTCTTGAAGAAGTCGGGAATCTAGAAAATTTAAAACCTCCCCATTTTGGGGAGGCCGCTGGAGTAAATATTCTCTTACAGGTAAATACTGAGAAATTAAATTTGGCAGTCTATACCTTGTTCAAAACTTTTAGTAATGATTCAGATTAATTCCAGCTTCTTTTGCCATTGCTTCCAAGCCTTTAGTTTCTAAACTTTTAATGGCTTTAGTAGACAGCTTCAGTTTTACCCAGCGATTTCCACCAGCCCACCAAACACGCTTGTTTTGCAAATTTGCTTGCTGTAGGCGTTTGGTACGGCGGTGAGAGTGAGAAATTGCAAAGGCGTTATTTGCCTTTTTACCAGTTAGTTCGCAGCGACGAGACATAGCAACTATCTCCAGATGACGTATTTAAATACAACCTTTCTATTTTAGTCCTATCAGGACTTAGTACGGCTTTGCTTAAACGCAGAGGTACGCAGAGTATTTCTACTTGCTAGCTTGTTCTGTGAGCTTGGTGAGTACTTCGTTGGAACGTTCCACAAAAGATTTCATTCCCTCAGCGTCAAATCCTTTTTGGGACATCAGCGCTAAATCGTAGACGTGTTGGCAAATCATTGTCACTAACTGGTCTGTAGATGAGTGACCATCACTTTGAATGATACTCCCTTGGTTAAGGTTAGCGAGATTTTGAATCAGGGGATGAGCCGTATTTACCAGCAAGATGTGGTCTTCGGGAAACTCTGCATTCTGCTGCTGCATCATGGCGTTCATTTCCCGCAGGCGACGCAGAATTTCGGGTAATAGTACCATTGCGGGTGGTGTCCCTTGGGGATCGTCTGACTTCAAGGCTTCGGTACGGATATTAACCTTGGGTTTGTTGAGGGATTTTTCAAATAACTCTTTGATTACCTCACTCTTGGTTTTGTTGGTTTTGGGGTCAACTATTTCCCCAGTTTTGTCTTGATCTAGCAGGGTGTTATCTAAGTCAGAGTCTACCCGCGTAAATTTGACATCCTGATATTCCCGTTCCAGGAAGTTGATAAAGTGAGTATCGATGAAGGAATCCATGAACAGGACTTCCAAGCCTTGGTTTTTGTGTAGTTCTATGTAGGTTGCTTGGCTGGCTTCATCAGTGCTGTAGAAAACCTTGTTTTCGTGACGTTCTTTGTTACGTTCTAAGTATTCTTTCAGGGTTGTGTAGGGGGAGTGGGAAGAGGATTCAGGGGAAGGAGTGACATCTTGCCAAGCATCTTCTTCACCAGACTGGACTTGAACGGAAGGTGTTTCACTTTTTGCTTCTTGTTTGGCTGTGGTGCGGAAAATAATGATATCTTCGATTTGTTTTTTGAATTTTTCGTCGTTGAGAACACCAAATTTGACAAATGTACCGAGGTCTTTCCAAGCGCTGATGTATTGTTCTCGGTTGTCACGGTACAGTTCTTTGAGGCGATCGCCTACTTTCTTAGCAATATAATCGCCGATTTTGCGTACTGTGCGATCGCCTTGTAATGCACTACGGGAAACATTCAAGGGAATGTCGGTGCTATCAATCACACCCCGCATGGGCATGAGAAATTGTGGGATAATTTCTTCGCAGTTATCGCTGACAAAAACTTGATTGCAAAATAGCTTGATTTGCCCTTTGGTGACATCCACATCGGGACGCATTCTGGGGAAATACAAAATCCCGTTGATGATAAAGGGATAATCAGTGTTTAAATGCACCCACAACAAAGGTTCTTCTTGAAATGGGTACAAATAGCGGTAAAACTCTAAATAATCTTCTTTACTGAGGTTATTTGCAGATTCCCGCCAAGGTGCTTTTTGCTTATTCAGTACTTCACCTTCCAGTTTAATGGGTACTGGCATGAAGTCACAGTAAGTCTTGATAAGATTCTTAATTCGTGCTGGTTCTAAAAATTCCTCTTCCTCTCCTTGGAGGGTGAGAGTTACAGTAGTACCGCGAGTTGTGCGGTTTGACTCTTCCAAAGTGAATGCAGGAGAACCATCACAACTCCAGTGAACAGCTTGCGCCCCTTCTTGGTATGAGAGAGTATCAATTTCTACTTTTTGCGCCACCATGAAGGAGGAGTAGAAACCTAGACCAAAGTGACCAATAATCGGTTGGTCAGCTTTACCTTCATACTTATGAATAAATTCTTCGGCACTAGAGAAAGCAACCTGATTGATATATTTCTTTACTTCCTCTGCTGTCATCCCAATCCCGTTATCGGTGATGGAAAGAGTTTTTTTATCTTTGTCGATAGCAATTTGGATTTCTGGTTCACCGATGTCTCCCGCAAATTCTCCTGCGCGGGATACCATGTTCAGCTTTTGAATGGCATCTACAGCGTTGGATACCAATTCCCGCAAGAATATTTGATGATCTGAGTACAGTGACTTCTTGATGATTGGGAAAATATTCTCAGTATGAATACTGATAGTGCCTTGTTCTAGCATAGTGTGTAATTAGATAAGTCTCTCATTGAGGATTTTAAAGGCAGAACTGATGCGATCGCTACCCTTTAAAGGTTTGTTTGCCCCCAAAAGATGATTCGGATTTCCCTACTCGATCCATTTAATGTAATGGTATTGAAATTAACCTTTAATTATGTATCAATATAATGCCTGAAACTACAAATATTTATAGTTTACGGGTGACTTCTTTTAAGCAATTAAATTATTCTTGTTTAATATCATATTAATTCTTGAAATAATTGATTCGCAGTTTTACCGGCTATAGACCAATTTAAACGAGTTATATATTCATTAAATGATGCAATAGCTAAACTTTCATATTTCCGATAGTCAGTCAGATAATTGACAATATAGTCACAATAATCTGCTATGTTGGCATTTAGAGGAAAGGTTTTACCATTCACATCATCCTTAATTATGGTAGGAATACCTGCTATATCAGTAGTTAGGCAGGGAACTCCAAATGCATTTGCTTCAATCAATACGTTAGGAGTTACATCTGCTTGAGTAGGCAAAATCAGAAAATGAGCATCACTAAGCAGATTATAAAAATTTTTCTTACCTTCATTTGAAGATTTATTGATATATCCTACTGTTTTGACAAAATCAGGCACATTTTTGATATTTTTGGGTATATCACCAATTATTGTAAGTTCGTTATTAAAACCTCTTTCTTTTAACTCTTTGCTTACTTCTAAAGCTATTTGCCCACCTTTTCTGTTCCAATCAACTCCAATAAAAATTAGTTTATAAATATCTGTACCTCTTGATGTTATTAAGGTGCTAATATCTTCAATTGTTCTGTTTGATTGTAATTCTAGATTTGCTCCTCTGGGAATTACATGAACTTTATTGGTATTTAATTTATAAATCTGTGTTGCTTTTTCAGCAGACCATTCTGATGAGAAGATAACTAAACTGCATTTATCTAAAGCTAATTGTTCTATCAAATGAATATTTCTTCTGGTTTCTTGACAAATATTACTTAAATATGGATAAATATCAATGAGTGCTGCTAAAACTGTATCCAACCAAAGAACCATCGGTTTGTGATAATCCAGATAGGCTACTGGTGCAGCACCTTCTGTGCATAAGATTATATCTGTATTTAAGTTAGATAATTGTTGGCGGATTTGTTTCGCATAATTTTTGCCGATTATTGGTTCAGCCCATCTATAATAGTCTTTATTATAAAAATGTCTATAAAAACTCCATTTACTTCTAGTTAACCAAGAATAAGTCTTTTTGAAATTTCCTACCTGTTCTATAAATATTCCCTGATTAACTAGAGTTTGAAATATATAATGATTGGAACCATAATTACCCATATCATATTTTTTCCAACCTGATTTATTGAGAACATCATAAGTAGTAATATAAGCTAATTTCATAAATATTACCATGATAATTTGGAGAGAATTGTTTAAACTCAAGGGTTGCAGCTTAATTGAAAAAATACAAACAATTAGTCCTGCTCTATTTACAGGACAGATGATGGTACGGATGGAACAAGCCGTTATATTTCGGTAAATTTGATTTATGACAGCAATACTGAGCTTGTTTTAGCAATAAATACTATTTTATACATATAATTTAGTAATTGGCTATATGACTAAATCTTCTAACTCGATAAAACCAATTAAAATACGGGGTCTTCTGAAAATACTTGGTGTCTCCTATGACCCAGAACCAGATTTACCCTTAACGGGTGACAACCTAGCTACAAAGCTTGTTGTATAAGGGAGAGAGCATAAAAGCCCCGTTGGAAATAGAGGCGTTTATGAGGTTTTTCCGCAATCAGATTCAGCACCCAATTGGCCCATAATTCCGCAATATTCTGGGGCGGGTTTCCTAATAAAGCGATCGCTATTAAACATTCTGCTGCTTGTTGAACTTTACTACAGTCAACAGCCAATGTTGTAGCACTAAGACATAACACTGAACGGGTTAGTTCTGCTTCAAGATTATTTGTGATTAATTCTGCTACGCGATCGCTGTGATATTTATTTTTCTAAATCACTCTGATTCTTGCTGTCAAGCCCTTGATTTAAGCCCCAAAACATCCACTATTAGGAAGGACGGCATTTGCTACCCATTGATAAACAGCTTCACCAATCTTCAGAGTTCTACTTAAATTGACATTGGTTACTCTGGCATTTCCATAGCATAACTGTCTATTAGGTAAATTAAAGGACGTAATATCTGCACCTACTTGTACAGTTCCGTGGGCATCACGGCGGATTCTGCGTTCTAAAGTTACATTAACTGTAGTTGTCATGCGGCAACCATCAAAGGAAACGTTCTCTATATGATTAATTTGTAACTCTTTGCGCCGACTAATTCGTTCACGTTCTCCAGCTAAATGGTTGTTCAATTCTGTCAAAATCTCAGATTGAAGACCATTCCCCAATGCTTCTACTACTCTACAGTTGAGTTGAGCCATTGCAGGTTTGGGGCTAACATAGAGGCAGCTTAAGGCAATCAAACTTCCGCAAATCATTTTTGAGTTCAAAGTTAAGCTCTTCATTGCAGTTACCAATTTCATGTCTTTACACACACTTGATATGTATGACTGCAATTGTTTATGCACTATTTAGGAAGTGGACTTAAATCTACTCAATATTTGGAATCTCTCCAAACTTTTGCCAATAAAGGAATTACGCCTCATATAAATTTAAAATATCCTCTTGCCGCCTCAGGGTTTTCATGCTTACACAATTCATAGTTTTAGGCATCATTAATGAAATCACAAAGGTGACAATATCTAGTAGTTACAAATATTCATGCTTACCTACTTATTATTTAAGGATAAGAGAGGACTCAAGCCCCCTCTACAAACCTTTTTACTCTAAAAGCTTCACAGTGGATGGTGAGACTGTGACTTTAACTGGCATGGTTTTACTAAAAGTTAAACCCTGGTCTTCTTTATCAATGAAAATCGTGTCTCCAGAGATAAAAGTATTTTCCAATAATTTAGTGGCAAGGGGGTTTTCTACTTCTCGCTGAATTGCCCGCTTTAGAGGTCTGGCGCCGTAAACTGGGTCATAGCCAGCTTCTACTAAATAATCACAGGCGGCTGCGGATATTTCAAAAGAGATTTTTTGCTCTCGCAGCAGGTTTTCTACCCGTTTTAGTTGAATGCGAATGATATGGCGCATTTCTGAACGGCTGAGGGCATGGAAGAGAATGATATCATCTACCCGGTTGAGAAATTCGGGGCGGAAGTGCGATCGCAGAGCATCTGTTACCCTTGTCCGCATCATTTCATACTTGGTGTCATCACCAGAGACATCTAAAATATATTCGCTGCCGATGTTACTAGTCATGACTATGACGGTGTTGCGAAAGTCTACTGTTCTGCCTTGGGAATCAGTAATTCTGCCGTCATCAAGCACTTGTAATAAAATATTAAACACATCAGGATGTGCTTTTTCCACTTCATCTAGTAGCACCACCGAATAGGGGTGACGGCGCACAGCTTCGGAAAGTTGACCACCTTCTTCATAACCAACATATCCTGGAGGCGCTCCCACTAGCCGGGAAACCGAGTGTTTTTCCATATACTCGGACATATCCAGGCGAATGAGGGCATCATCAGAATCAAAGAGAAACTGGGCTAAAGCACGAGCTAGTTCGGTTTTACCGACACCAGTAGGCCCCATGAACAAAAATGAACCAATGGGACGGCCGGGATCTTTCATCCCCGCACGGGCACGACGAATGGCTGCTGATACGGCTGCTACTGCTTCTTGTTGCCCGATGACTCTTTGATGCAGATGGTTTTCCAGTTGCAGTAATTTTTGCCGTTCTGATGCCAGCAGGCGATTAACGGGAATGCCTGTCCATTTGGCGACGATTTCAGCGATGTCGGCTTCTGTGACCTGTTCCCGGAGTAATGTAGAACCTTGGCTTTGAATTTCTAACAGTTGTGCTTCTTTAGCTTCGCGATCGCGCTGCACTCCTTCTAATTTGCCATACTTCAATTGGGCAGCTTTGTTTAAATCATAAGCGCGTTCTGCCTGCTCAATTTGCACCCGCAAAGCATCTTCTTCTTTCTTTAAGGTGCTGATAGCCTCTAATAGCTGTTTTTCACCTTGCCATTGCTCATTAAATTCCTGCTGTTTTACCGTCAAAGTGGCGATTTCTTGCTCAATGCGCTCAAAACGTTCCCTAGCTGGGGCAGTTTCCTTTTCTTCTCCAGCTAATGATAGCTTTTCCATTTCTAGCTGCATCAAGCGGCGGTCAATAGTTTCTAATTCGGCGGGTTTGGAGGTAATCTCCATTTTCAACTGGGCGGCGGCTTCATCTACCAAGTCTATGGCTTTATCTGGTAGGAAGCGATCGCTTATGTAACGTGCTGACAAAGTTGCGGCGGCGACTAATGCCGAATCAGAAATTTTCACGTTGTGATGAACTTCGTAGCGTTCTTTTAATCCCCGAAGAATAGAAATGGTATTTTCTACACTAGGCTGATCAACAAAGACTTGCTGAAAACGGCGTTCCAGCGCAGCATCTTTTTCAATGTGTTTGCGGTATTCATCTAGGGTTGTAGCGCCAATACAACGCAGTTCTCCCCGCGCCAGCATGGGTTTGAGTAAATTCCCGGCATCCATTGCCCCTTGTTGATTAGAACCAGTGCCAACAACGGTATGCAGTTCATCGATAAACAAAACGATTTGACCGTTTGATTCTATAACTTCCTTGAGTACAGTTTTTAAGCGGTCTTCAAATTCACCGCGATATTTAGCTCCAGCAATCAAACTACCGATATCTAGAGAAATCAACTGGCGATTTTTCAAAGATTCTGGCACATCACCATTTACCATACGCTGTGCCAAAGCTTCGGCGATCGCAGTTTTACCCACGCCAGGTTCACCAATCAACACTGGGTTATTTTTACTCCGGCGTGACAATACCTGGATCACCCGGCGAATTTCGTCATCTCGGCCAATTACTGGGTCTAATTTGCCAGCTTTAGCTTGTTCTGTTAAATCCCGTCCGAATTTTTGTAGGGCTTCATAACGAGACTCTGGATTTTGATCTGTCACTTTTTGGCTGCCACGAACACTTTTGATACTAGCCTCTAATTGAGTGCTATCCGTATTAAAACCTTTGAGTATCCGCCGTCCAATGCGTTCATCTTCGGCAAAGGCCAAGAGTATGTGTTCCACGGAGATGTAGGCATCTTTCATCCTCACCCGGATATCTTCGGCTCGGTCTAGCATCACGTCTAAGCTGCGACTGAGATACAGTTGGTCACTTTTACCAACCTTAGGTTGGCGTTGGGTAAACGCTTCTAGTTGCTGTTGCAAACGGATAGGATCAACCTCAGCCCGAGCCAGGATGCGGATAGCTAAACTAGTAGGTTCTTCTAAAAGAGCAATAATTAAATGTTCAACATCTAGTTGCTGTTGTTGATATGCACGGACTATATCCTGAGATTTAACAATCGCTTCCCAGGCTTTATCAGTAAATTTATTGGGATCTGTAGGCTGCATCTTTAAGGATTTTAGATTTGGGATTTTGAGTAAAGTTGCCAAAAGGGTTTTCCTTGGTGGCAACCTTTTCAATATGGCTGTTGGATTTTAGGTGAGGAATTGGGGGTTGGCAAAGGATGTAGAAGTATCAGACACTCTCGCGGCGTCCCCTGTCAGTAGCCCAGGATGATAGTAGTTTTTCTTCATCCTGCATAATTTTCCCCGTAACCACTCCCCAAATAGTTATCCAAACATTAACAGTATTTATCCGTGTGTATCTACGGTTATAGTTGAGGACTAGTAATTAGGTAAAAGTTTGACTCCTTACCTATTCCCAATTTAAAACGAAAATAGCGTTCTGAGGGTACTTTGCCCGATTGTGCTCAAGGAATTAATCTTTAGCATCTTACCCCCTTTAAATGCCCAGACCAGATAACGGGGGCTTTTGCCTGGCAAAGGTTCTTTTAATCCTTACCCTTTAACTGTTTCTCGTTCCTGACTTTCCCTAGGACTTGAAGAGTCAGCTATTTGAATTAGTTCCACCTTATATCCATCTGGATCTTCTACAAAAGCAATTACCGTCGAACCGTGTTTCATGGGACCTGGTTCCCGTGTCACTTTACCGCCTCGACTTTTGATTTCCTCACAAGTGGCATAAATATCATTAACACCAAGGGCAATATGACCGTAAGCATTACCCAACTCGTATTTTTCTACCCCCCAGTTATAGGTTAGTTCTATCACGGTGTTGTCGCTTTCATCGCCGTAGCCTATGAAAGCCAAGGTAAATTCTCCGCCTGGATAGTCTTTTCTACGTAATAATTTCATTCCCAGGACATCACAGTAGAATTTCAAAGACTCTTCAAGGTTACCTACCCGCAGCATTGTGTGTAGTAAGCGCATAATTAACTCGTGATTAGTGCTTTACCAATTCTAAATGGGCACTGGCGGACAAGGAAGATACAAAAATTAGGGACTGGGAACTGGAGATTGGACAATAGATTTTAGGAACTAGGAAAAGTTTTCTCAATTGCTTGTATCTTTGAATACCCAATTTCTGGGGAGTCAGTTGACCTAACATTGGAAATCTTGTTTAATCTCAGCCTACAGAGTCACTTAACCGCCTATGCTAACGATTAGGGTAAGCGACTGGAATGTATGCCATCAACGTTAAGAATGCACTCTTGCAAAGGATACAAAGGACAAAAAACAGATGAGTAACACTCTAGATACTGCCATTGAAGCAATTGTTGCCCGCGAAATTCTTGACTCACGGGGCAGACCAACAATAGAAGCAGAAGTGCATTTAGCAAACGGTGTTGTGGGGCTGGCACAAGTTCCCAGTGGTGCCTCTACTGGCACTTTTGAGGCGCATGAACTACGGGATAACGATAAAAGCCGTTATGGGGGTAAAGGGGTACTCAAAGCGGTGCAAAACGTCAATGAGTCACTTGCCCCGAAGTTATTCAACTTGGATGTCCTCAACCAAGAACTGTTAGACCGGACGATGATTGCTCTAGATGGTTCTGCTAATAAATCCAACTTGGGCGCGAATGCAATTTTGGCAGTTTCTTTAGCAGCAGCCAAAGCAGGTGCTGAATCTTTGGCAATTCCCCTGTATCGCTATTTGGGGGGCCCTTTAGCGAATTTATTACCCGTGCCGTTGATGAATGTGATTAACGGTGGCGCCCACGCAGCCAACAACGTGGATTTTCAAGAGTTTATGATTGTCCCTATTGGGGCATCTTCTTTCCGGGAAGCATTGCGCTGGGGGGCAGAAGTATTTGCTACTTTGAGCAAAGTATTGGATGAAAAGGGTTTATTGACTGGTGTCGGCGATGAAGGCGGTTTTGCGCCTAATTTGGAGTCTAATCAGGTAGCTTTGGAATTATTGGTGGCGGCGATTAAGCAAGCTGGTTACAAGCCAGGGGAAGAAGTAGCTTTGGCGCTGGATGTAGCGGCGAGTGAGTTTTACAAAAATGGGCAGTATGTCTATGACAGTAAACCCCACGCCCCCACAGAGTTTATTGATTACCTGGCTCAACTAGTTGAGCAATATCCAATTGTGTCAATCGAAGATGGCTTACACGAAGAAGATTGGCAGAGTTGGCAATTACTCACCCAAAAGTTGGGTTCACGAGTGCAGTTAGTAGGAGATGATTTATTTGTCACTAATGCTACCCGCTTACAAAAAGGCATCCAGGAAAAAGCTGGTAACTCCATTTTGATTAAACTCAACCAAATTGGTTCACTTACCGAGACTTTAGAAACCATTGACTTGGCAACCCGCAACGGTTTCCGGTCAGTGATTAGCCATCGTTCTGGAGAAACTGAAGATACAACGATCGCTGATTTAGCAGTAGCTACTCGTGCTGGTCAAATCAAGACAGGTTCCCTTTGTCGCAGCGAACGGGTAGCAAAATATAATCGCTTGCTACGCATTGAGGATGAACTAGGCGATCGCGCCGTTTATGCCGGTACTGTGGGTTTAGGGCCAAAGTAGGGACAAGGGGAGCAGAGGAGATTACTAATATAAGTTCTTTCCCACCCATTCCTCATTCCCCATTCCCCCCATTACGGATAAAATCCTAATTTGGGCAACCCTAAGGTTTCATCCCAGCCCATCATCAGGTTTAAACATTGTATTGCTTGACCCGCCTGTCCTTTGATCAGGTTGTCAATTGCTGACATCACAATCACACGGCCAGTGCGCGGGTCAACTTCTAAGCCAATGAAACAAAGATTGCTGCCACTAGCCCACTTAGTTTGGGGATAAACGCCACTCTCACACACTTTCACCCAAGGGGCATTACGGTAAAAGGCTGTGTAAATTGTAATTAAGTCATCTCGCACTAGTCCGGGATCACGGAGTGTGGCATATACAGTTGCCAAAATTCCGCGCACCATAGGAATGAGATGCGGGGTAAATTGGACTGTGACTTCGTGACCTGCTAAATCGCTACAAATTTGCTCAATTTCTGGAGTATGGCGGTGACGAGCAACACCGTAGGCTCCTAATGAGTTATCTGCTTCAGCAAGTAACAAATTGATTTTGCCTTGCCGTCCACCGCCAGATGTACCAGACTTAGCATCGATAATGGCGGTTTCTGGGACAATTAAGCCTTGTTTCAAAAGTGGCGAAAGTGCTAATAGGCTAGCAGTGGGGTAACAACCAGGACAACCAACCAGCTGTGATTCAGCAATGCGATCGCGATAAAGTTCCGGTAATCCATAAACTGCTGTGGCGGCCGTTACGCGATCGCTTCTTTCTGTGCCATACCAATTGGTGTAAGTTGCCAAATCACTGAATCGATAGTCTGCACTCAAGTCCAATACTTTACATCCTTTCTCTAACAATTTCGGTGCAATTTGGCAAGCCAGACCATTTGGTAGAGAGAGAAATACTACTTCACATCGGTGAGCAATGATTTCTGGCTCTACTGCCTCTATTGGCAAGTTAACCAGATGAGCCAAATGCGGGTAAAGGTCTGCAAACGATTTTCCCGCGCTGCTATCACCGCCTAAATAAACTAGTTCGACTTCTGGATGTTCCATCAGTAATCTTACTAGTTGCACTCCGCCATAGCCTGACGCGCCAATAATCCCAACGGGTACGCGTCTAAAATTACCCATGATTTGTGAAATCCTTATCCGCTTTTGGTTAATTTTGTTGTCAGTTGTCAACTATCAGCTACCAGACACAAGGTGTACAAGATACCGCTAACCCTAATAACCACAGTGTCTTTGGTATGCTCTCATCAAATCATCTCCAGTATCTCAATACAGGTGACTTCTTTAACGAGAAACTTTGATAGTTTAAATGTGGTTGCACTTTAGTACTAAACCATAATTTTAGCGGTAGAAATTTTGCCATGTTATCAAATCGTTGCTAGTCTACTTCTCTGCCACATAAACGAGCTACAATCTAAAAGAAGAAATTGTTAAAAAAATTTACTTTTGGTAGCTAGAAATCCTCTGTGTCAAACCCTAAGCCCATAAGGCAGTCTCATGCTACTCCCCTCAACGGGAAGGACACCCGCATGGGTGTGGCTCCTCAAGGAGGGGAAAACACTGACAGTACTGCCTATTTAACCCCAGCCTTTAAATTCGATCTGATTGATGCTGCCTTGGCAGATTTAAAAGCAGGTCGCGTCATCGTGGTAGTGGATGATGAAAATAGAGAAAATGAAGGCGACTTAATTTGTGCAGCCCAATTTGCTACACCCGATATGATTAATTTCATGGCGGTGGAAGCTAGAGGGCTGATTTGTCTGGCGATGACAGGCGATCGCCTAGATGAATTAGACTTACCCTTAATGGTTAGCAATATTACAGATACTAACCAGACTGCTTTTACGGTGAGTATTGACGCGGGGCCGCATTTGGGTGTGAGTACTGGTATTTCAGCAGAAGATCGTGCCCGTACTATCCAAGTTACGCTCAACCCAGCTACACAACCTTCAGATTTACGTCGTCCTGGTCATATTTTTCCCATTCGAGCTAAGGCAGGAGGCGTACTCAAACGGGCAGGACATACGGAAGCGGCTGTTGATTTATCGCGACTGGCAGGACTATACCCAGCTGGGGTAATTTGTGAGATTCAAAACCCTGATGGTTCAATGGCGCGGTTGCCTCAGTTAATTAAATATGCTCAACATCACAATCTTAAAATAATTAGTATTGCGGACTTAATCAGTTATCGTCTGCGACATGATCGCTTGGTATATCGTGAAGTCGTAACCAAGCTACCCAGTCAGTTCGGGCAGTTTGATATTTATGCCTACCGCCACACCCTCGACAACACAGAACACGTTGCCATTGTTAAAGGCGATCCCGCTCATTTCCAAGATGAACCAGTCATGGTGCGGATGCACTCCGAATGTTTAACTGGTGACGCTTTGGGTTCTTTGCGGTGCGACTGTCGGATGCAGCTGCAAGCGGCACTAAAAATGATTGAGAGTGCAGGTCAAGGTGTAGTAGTTTACTTGCGGCAAGAAGGGCGGGGAATTGGCTTAATTAATAAGCTCAAAGCCTACTCTCTACAAGATATGGGACTCGATACGGTAGAGGCGAACGAGCGCTTGGGATTTCCAGCCGACTTGCGTGATTATGGTATGGGAGCGCAGATGCTAATGGACTTAGGCGTGAAAAAAATTCGCCTGATTACAAATAATCCTCGCAAAATTGCCGGAGTCAAAGGCTACGGTTTGGAAGTAGTTGATCGCGTGCCACTGTTGATTGAAGCCAATGACTACAATTCTTATTACTTGGCAACTAAGGCAAAAAAACTAGGTCATATGCTGTTACAGACTTATCTAGTGACAGTCGCACTCCATTGGCAAGATGACCCGCAATTAGTAACGAAACGCTATGAGCGTTTAGAGAAACTACGGCATTTAGCCAAAAGCCATGACTTATTATTACAAGAAGAAGCGCGTCCACTAGGTCTGGCCCTATTTGATGAGCCAGCCTTGACAGTACACTTAGGTTTTGACCAAGCAAAAGTTGCTGCCTGTGATTGGTATCAGCAGAATGACCATCCTTACCTACAAGCGATTTTCCAAATTCTAGACAATCTAGCTACTTTACCTTACACCCACAAGTTAGAATTTTTGATTTCTTCTGGTAGTGATCCTTTGAGTAACTTGCAAGTCCAATTAGATCGGCAGACTTTCTCCTTGGATACGCTACCTTCGACGATATGCGATCGCTTGGAAACTCAACAAATCTACAGCTTTAGTAAATAGGCAAAATTGAAAGTAATTTAATTTTGCTAAAAGGCATGGTAGAGACATAATCAATACAATTATCTACAACGCCTTCTTGGAATTGGTAAAGTCAAACAAATTAGTATTTTTGCTTAGATAAATCATTAATTATTTATTTGCCCGATAAATGGGAGTTAGCTGACGATAAGTGTGAAGTAAGCGCAAAAATTTATCGGCATCAAAACTTATGGGATCAATTTTTTGACCAGAACGATCTACTTCTCTATGGGTAGTGATCTGATAGTCTGGCACTTGGCTTTGAGCAATTAGCCAAGCAAGAGAATTGTATTGTGCTTCTGTGTAACCGCTATGAAATTTTTGGAAGTTATTTCCGCGTCCATCTGGTGGTGTTTCTAAAGAAACGTGATAAGCAAAATTATTTACAGAAGATGGTAAATTAGGATTCGTCGTTACAGTTTCAGTGCCATTGGGACTTGCAAAAACCGAGTTAGCAGCTCCAAAAGCTCGTTTGTCTGGAGGAACTAAATAAACAACTGTCCCATCTAGCTTGATCAAAGCGTGATAACTCGCTTGTACACTTTCATCTGTGTGGGGTGTTTGAAAGAAATTAACGGCGCTGGAGGCAGAATCGCCAGTTTCATGAAGGACAACAATCGCTTGATTATTAAGAGGCAAGTTATTCAAATCTTGGGTATACCGCTCTCCATAATTACTTGGATGTACTGAGACGATTTCATACCTGGGTTGGTACTTTGCGAAAGCTTCTGTAGTTCTGTATCTTCCAGAAGTTTGATTAGTTTTTACAGGGGATTGTGTCAAACCTTCTTGAGTTGTATCCTCTTGGTTTTTTGCTGATTGCAATTCAGCTTGTGGATATTGACTCCAATTTGGAGTAAAGTCTGAAATTTCTGAATTTCCAGTTGTCGTATTATTTGGTAATTGTGTTGCTTTTCCGGCCAACAACGCCACAATCAGAGCGACGAATATTAGAGAAATGAATAGTACTCTAGTTGCCCAATCTGTAAACCTCATTTTTCTAAATATTTAGTCAATTAACTTCAATTAATTTTTATATTTTCATTTTACTAAAATGGGACTACTGGTTTCATGTGGAATAATTAAGTAAAATTTCCAGTACCTACTTTAAGCGATAGGCTATATCAATCGGATTATGTCGCAGTTATAACCTGAGTTCGATATAACAGAAACGCTTAAAAATGAGTTGTAATCAATGTTATATCAATTAGTGCTTCTTATTGACAATTAATAGTCAAAATAAGCTAATCCAAAAACTCCTGGGAAACTTTATACTCAAAAATACTGCCCACGAGGCAACATGGAAAATTGCCTCAAAGAACAAAAATTAGATTTACAAAGTGATAAAACAAGTACCCATACATTTGCAGGAAATCAATTGCG